>Ga0181529_10002759_pt1 | contig 20613 bp, 20 predicted proteins | sample PEATcosm2014_Bin_36_FD_119763 | JGI IMG/M metagenome (GOLD analysis project Ga0181529, IMG submission 119763) | Peatland microbial communities from MTU Mesocosm Facility, Houghton, MI, USA - PEATcosm2014_Bin10_30_metaG | ecosystem: Environmental > Terrestrial > Soil > Wetlands > Peat | place... | reverse complement strand
GTCTCGACGATGCCGAAGCGGGAGACCTCGTCGGGCCGGATGGGCAGGGTGGCCAGCGTAACATCGGCGCCGGAGTCCTGATGCTGCTGCAACATGCGGCCGTAGTTCATCTTGTAGATGTGGTCGCCGGAGAGGATGAGGACGTAGCGCGGCTCCTCGGACCCGATCGAGTATATGTTCTGGTAGACAGCATCGGCGGTGCCCTGGTACCAGGATTTGGAGACACGCTGCATGGGAGGAAGGATCTCGATGAACTCACCCAGCTCGTTGGCCACCACCGTGCCCCAGCCCTCGCGGATGTGCCGGTTGAGCGAGAGCGCCTTGTACTGGGTGAGGATGTAAACGTGCCGCAGGTCGCTGTTGATGCAGTTGGACAGTGTGATGTCAATGATGCGGTACTGACCGGCAAAGGGGACCGCGGGTTTGGCGCGGTCTCGGGTGAGGGGAAAGAGCCGTTCTCCAGCCCCGCCGGCAAGCAGCACGCCAAGTGTGTCTCTCATCGTCCATTACCTCGAAAGCAAAGTGCACCGTTGCATACGACAATATCAGAGCCGATTCAGCATCGCCCCCAGACCATTGGATGCGAAACGAGAGTCTACCACGCGAGTGTTGCATTTGCGCCAGGGCCAGAGGCAGATGGGATGGATGAGGACCGAGTGCAGTCCCATGCTGGGTGAAAATACGGAGCGGTCGCTTGCGTGCAGGCGTGGAGGTGAAAACGGCTTCCAGTTACGCGCCGGCTGAAGGGTTGTTTGTCGAATCGGCTGGAGAACCGATGTTGAGGCTGTCGGAGTGGGCTTCAGAATCGGAAACGGGCAGGGCAATGCGCAGGGACTTCAGGAAGGTGAGGTCGCTGCGGGTAAAGGAACCGCTCACAACTTCCGTGGCGGAATCCATGGTCTCGCTGGGTTCGGCCTCGACCTGGTTGAGGCCGATGGTGGCCTCCAGCAAGAGCATCACGCTGAATCCCTGGTCGCGAATGTCCCTCACCACGCCCGCGATGCTTTCCGACTCGGAGACAGATTCGTGGATTGCCTCGGCCAGCTTCTGAATCAGGTTCTTCACATTTTGATTCAATGCCGCCTCCGGGCTGCCTGGGATTGAACTCCTGCCTGCGACTCGACCGCTTTGCCTTCCCTGCCCTGGAACATCTTCTACGCGAAGACGCCAACCGGCGGGAACGGCATTGCGGGTCGTTCTCTTGGGCTCTCAACTCAAGAATACGCCGGGCTGAATGCTGCCGCAATGGCACTTTCCTGTGGTATTTCTCATTCGGCCCATCGTTCGGCGGCTGTTCGAGCCGTGCGATTCTTCGCTAAACGATACGCAGTTCGATGGCTATAGAGGCTGCGGAAAAACTCTGTATTGGCGCGATGAGGAGAAGGCCCAAGGCTAAAGCCCCCTGAATTTATTGGCCTTATTCAGGGGGATGAATCCCCCTGCTCCCTCCGAAAGGCAACAACGGAAGTTTTTCCGCAGCCTGTGAAGCCGCGCCAGGGAAGAGCTATCGGGACGCCGCGCACTGGCGGACAGGCTGGTCTGCCAACTCGTTGAGATATAGCTCCAGATTGCTGTAGCCGGTCTTCGCGTCGATCGCTAGCGCGTCGGCGGGATTGTGCGGATTCAGATGATGCTTCAACTCCCACGCATCGGGGATTCCATCGCCGTCGCTGTCGGGCGCAGCCTTGGCTTCGACTACGGGCGGATGGCCACCCACCTCGCTCTCGTCGGCGATGAGCCTGCCCTTCGTCCCATAGGAGAGCAGGTCGCCGACCAGGCGGGCATCAACAGCGTCACGGCAAAGGGAGTCACCGGCCTGACGGGCGATCTCGCCGACGATGGATTCGGCGGGATCAATATGAACGGGGACATCGGGAGTGGCGAAGGGCTTGGGAAGAATGTCCGCGTTGACTTTTTCAAAATCTGCTTGCGTGACAGGGCGGCCGTCGAGCTTGCCGTTGCGGTTGGCGTCGAGCAGGTTGCCGGACTGATAGGTGTGGTCGGTCTTGGTGAACTCGCCGATGAACGAGGCGGAGGAGTCCGGCCCCGCGATGAAGTAGTTGTTGATGAGGTCGGCGTAGTGGTCCGCCCCGCCGTGGCCGCCTACGTAGCCATCGACGCCCCAGTTGTAGACGACGTTGTTGATGTACTGAATGTGGCCCTTGCCCTTGGGATTGCGGCTCTTGTTATCGATCCATAGGTTGTGACTGAAGGAGATGTAGTCGCTCTCGCAGAGGCATCCGAAGCGCTGCGGAACAATGCCCTCGCCGATGATGGAGTTTTGCAGTGTGGTGTAGCTGTTTCCTTCGGCCTGGATGTTGTCCCAGCGTCCCCACTCGATGGAGAGATGGTCAAGCATGACGCGGCTGGCGTTTCCAAGTTGGAGGGAGCTGGAGCCTTGCGACTCGGCGATGCCGCCGCGAAAGCGCATGTAGCGGATGATGATGTTGTGGCTGCCCGTCATGGTGACCTTGGCGTCGGCTACGGTGACGCCGTCTCCCGGAGCGCTCTGGCCGGCGATGGTCAGGTCGCTGGCCAGGGTTACATTGCTCTTGAGATGAATCACTCCGTTGACCTTGAAGACAACGGTCGCGCCGGGATGCGTCACGGCTGCGCGGAAGGAGCCGGGGCCGTCGTCGGCAAGCGTCGTCACCGCGATCACCGGCTTGCCGCGTCCGCCAGTGGCCGTGGCGCCATAGCCCTCCGCTCCGGGAAATGCGAGCGTCTGAACTGCCTGCGCCGTTTGAGCTTGCGGCGGCTGGGCGGGTGGGGCCTGCGCACGCAGAACGGGAGACGCAATTGCCAGCAGGAGCACGAAACCGGTGAGATGAAGGATCGAGCTTGCGCAGGAGCGAAGCAGTGTTTGTGGGAATGATGTGGTTGTATTCATGCGCGCGGTTAGTCCTCAGTTATTCATGAGACGTATCTGACGCCATGAAAGTTGAACGTGCTCCAGCGCAACCAGAGAACGGCAACAGGCTTTCGCGGTGCGAGCGCGAGATGGCTGGAGCAGTTTCACCATAGCAGCACCCGGAACCGAAGACGCTCGTAAGGTATTCCCTCAAGGAAAACCGGTTTGCACAATCTCCCAAAGGCCACATGAGGGGTGAAATTGCTCTACACTTCGAGGATGGATGTGGTTCGCTTTGGACGTGCGCTTGGCTTCGGAGCGCGGCAGGCGGTGAAGACGGTGACGGCTGCGGTGGACGCGGCCACGGCGGATAATCCCTCGGGCAGGAGCGCGGGCCGTGGTGCGAGTTCCGCCCAGACGGCGAGGCCACAGGCAGGCCCAGCAGCGGGTTCGACGCAAACGACGGCCCCTGCGGCGACCGGGACGACGGCCAGCAAGGTGGCCCATCAGGCGGCCCATGCCGCGGCCCAGACCGTCATCAAGGCGCGTGGAACGAGGCAGGGGCTGCGGCGCGGGGGACAGCGTTTTGGCCCCACATGGAGGACGTTTGTGCGCCTGTGGGGCGTGCTGTGGCTGGAGGTTGTGGGCGTCGTCTTCGGGCTCTTCGTGGTGTTCGCCGCGGTTGGAGCGTGGAATCTGCGCGGGGAGTGGCACCAGAACGCGGTCGGGCACCGGCAACTGCTGGGCGCGCTGGCCATGCTGGCGGTCTTCGGCTACTTTTGCGCGAGCAGCTTTGTGCGGGCGCGGCGGCGGGAGCGGCGCCGTTAGGGGAGTTCCCGTTTCTTCATTGAAAAACTCATGACACAGCCGCCCGTTTGAGCGACACTGGTACCACCATGACTCAAGCCCGCATGCAACTACTACTGGAAGCCGCCAACCTGCTGCTAAACGCACGCCGCAGCCACACCACCATTGCCGATTTGCCGCTCGAACTCCAGCCACGGTCACTGGAAGAGGCTGCCTTCGTCCACGGCATCATGGCCGCCGCGTTCGGACCCATCGGCGGCTGGAAGATCGGCGCCGGCTCGCCCGACGCCACGCCGTTCTTCGCACCCATGCCGCTGGCCTGGATGGTCCGCAGCGGCACGCTGCTGGCCGGCCCGCGCTTCCGCTATCGCGTACTGGAGGCGGAGATTGCCTTCCTGCTGGGCAAAGACCTGCCGCCGCGCGCCAAGCCCTACACACGCGAGGAGGTGGTCGCCGCCATCGCCAGTTGCCATCCCATCATCGAGGAGCTGGAGTCCTGCCTGACCGACCCCAAGGCCGCCGCGCACTTCTCCTCGATGGCCGACCTGCAGATGCACGGCGGCTTCATCCACGGCCCCGCCTGCCCCGACTGGAAGAAGATCGACTTCACCACAGAGAGCGTGACGCTTGCCATCGACGGCAAGGTGCAGGTGGAACGCACCGGCTCCAATACCTCGGGCGATCTGATGCGCCTGCTTCCCTACCTGGCCAACGAGGGCGCCGCACGCACCGGAGGCCTCAAAGCCGGGCAGTGGATCACCACCGGAAGCTGGACCGGCAATACGCCCGCCCGCCCCGGCTCGCTGGTCGAGGTAGGCTTCGCACACGCCGGCCGCGTCAGCCTGCGCTTCGCATAATTATTTTCAGCTGATCTCCAGAATCTGCTCGCTCGATGCGGCGATCTCCTGCGCCCGCGCAGCAATTTTGCGCGCCACATCGAAGAACGGCTTTGCCGCCGCGCTCTCCGGCCCTGCCAGCGTCACCGGAAGCCCGCGGTCGCCGCCCTCGCGTATCGCCGGATCGAGATCCAGCGAGCCCAGAAACTCCAGCCCAAACTGTCCAGCCGTCCGCTCCGTGCCGCCACTGGAGAAGATGTCGACCGCCTGATGGCAGTGCGGGCAGGTGAAGCTGCCCATGTTCTCCACCAGGCCGATCACCTCGACCTTCACCTGGCTGAACATCTCGATGGCCTTGCGCGCATCCTGCAAACTCACGTCGCTGGGCGTGGAGACCACCACCGCGCCGGTCAGCGGCACGGTCTGCACCAGCGAGATGACAACATCGCCGGTGCCCGGCGGCAGGTCCACGATGAGAAAGTCCAGCTCGCCCCATTCAACCTGCTGCAAAAATTGGCGAATGATCTGGTGCAGCATGGGCCCGCGCATCACCATGGGCTTGTCGCCCGGCGCCAGCAGGCCGATGGAGATGAACTTGACGCCATGCGCCAGCAGCGGCCCGATGCGGTCATCGGCCACCATGCTGGGCGCTCGCGACATGCCCATCATGGTCGGCACATTGGGGCCGTAGATGTCGGCGTCGAGCAGACCCACGCGATAGCCCAGCTTGCCCAGCGCCACGGCCAAGTTCACCGCGACGGTCGTCTTGCCGACGCCGCCCTTGCCGCTGCCCACGGCCACCACATACGTCACGCCCGGCAATGGCTGCGGCCCCTGCGGGGCTCCTGCTCCCATGTGTCCCATAGAAATCTCCCTTGCGCATTCTGCGCTTGACTGTTTTACGTCGTCATCCTGACCCTGAGCTGGTCGAAACAGAAGTACCCCTGTATTTCGTCGTTGCCGTTGTCTTCACCAACAAACCGGCAACTAACTACCATCACACATGCCAGCCAGCGCCCAGCGCGGCGCGAATATCCCGGGCACGATGCGTCTCTTCGGCGCGCAACTCGCGGCGACGGCCTGCATCGGCGAAGCGGCGCTTCTGGTGCTCTGTCTCGGCGATGACGCATGGCACGTTAACGGGATGGCCCTCGTGGTCCACGGCGACGTAGGTGACGTAGGCCGTGGAGACGTGGCGCAGCGTCTGCCCAGGCGCGTCCTCCACCATGGCACGCACCCCGACCTCCATGCTGGTATGGAATGCGCGGTTGACGCTGGCCTTCAGGATCAGCAGGTCGCCAAGATGCACCGGGGCGACGAAGTCGGAGTGGTCCATGCTGGCCGTCACTACAATGGCATGGCAATGACGGACCGCGGCCACCGCGCCCACCAGGTCGATCCACTGCATCAGGCGTCCGCCAAAGAGGTTTCCCAGGGCGTTGGTGTCCGCGGGAAAGATGATCTCGCTGCGCTCCGCCTGCGACTCCGCCACCGTACGCGAATTTACCTTTGGCTCGCTCATCTCCCTATTCTAAATCCCAACGCAGGCGTCGAGTGGCAGATCGCGCGGCTTGAGCGGTTTCACCGTAGGTCTTTACAGGAGCGAAGAACGTTTGCCTGGCTTTTCCTCAAAAAAACCACTTAATAATTCTCGCGCGATACCAGTTGCGGTGAAACCGCTCTATTGCAGACCAAGGACCGACAACTGCTTCGGATTCACCTCATCGCTGGCCAGCAGGTTGTGGCAAACGGAGCAGTCGTTGGTGATGGTCTTGCCGTCCTTGGAGGTGTGGTTGCCGTCGTGGCAGCGGAAGCAGCCCGGCGATGGATTGTGCCCCGGCGCGCTGTGCCCCATGCCGTTGGGATAGGTTCCCCAGCTCACCTTCATCTCTGGGAAGACGTTGCGCTGGTATATGGCGACCAGCGCCCTGGCGGCTGCATCCACTTGAGCGCGCTGGCCCGCCCATACGGCGGGATACTGCGTGCGGTAGAAGTCGTCCAACCCGGAGGTGATCGACGCTGCCGCCGCCGTCTGCGACGCGTACTCGGCCTGAATCAGTTGCAGCCCCTCTTTGTGGATGTAGGGCAGGCTCGCGCTGGGTGTGCCATCCACCATCACCTTGTCGATGGCGTCCTCGGCCGTCTGGAAGATGTGGGTCGCCTGGTTGTGGCAGTCCATGCAGTCCATCCGGCGGGTGACGCCCGTGACCGGCCCCTTCCAGTCGGAGCTTACATATTGCGTGGTCGAACCGTCCGCATTATGCTTGCTGACCGCAATGATCGTCTGGAAGGTGGTGTCGGTGGCCACATACTCGTAGTCGTCGAGATGGTGGCCGTGGATGCCGCTAAGGTGCGAGAGAGAGTCCACTCCGCCCAGGTGCAGCACCAGAACGTTATGTGTCACAGAGTTCTTCTCGTCGTCGCCGTACATGGTCTCCACCAGCAGCTTCTCGCCCACAAAGCGCGTCGGCGAATGGCAGGCCTCGCAGGTTGCCCTCGCCGGCCGCAGCACCGAGAGCGGGGCCAGGACGGGACGCGGGTAGTTGCCCAGCGTCACCTCCACCAGTTGCTTGGTCCCGTTCACCTTGGCTTGCACGGCCGCAGAGAATCCTGTGCCGATGTGGCACTCCACGCAGGCCACATGGGAGTGAGGAGAGACCTGGTATGCGGCCCACTGCGGGGCCATCACATGGCAGCTCTGGCCGCAGAAGTTCGCCGAATCCATGTAGGAGACGGTGCGATAGCTGGCCGTGCCCACAATGACGAAGTTGATGAACGTGGCCACGATGACGATCTCGATCCCGCGCCGGAAGACCGGGTCCTTGAGGTTGATCTGGGGATAGACGGAAGGGATTTGACCAAGCGCCTTGAGCTGCCTGCGCCGAAGCCAGATGCCAATGGGAATCAGCACCAGCCCAAAGATGAACAGACCCGGCAGAAACACATCGAAGAGAATGCCCAGGTAGGGATTGGAAGAGCCGCCGCGTCCAAAGAAACTGACGACCCAGAAACCGACCAGCACAACGGCCGACGCGCTGGTGATTGCGCCGCCGATCAGGCTGGTCCAGTTGTTGCCATAGAACAGAACCAGCCGAAGACTCTTCCTCAGCTTTTCTAAATCAAACATGCAGACCTCTGAAGATTGTTATGCGGTGCCGAAGTATCCGATCAATGTCAGTACAAGAAGGACAAGCCCAATCAGAATAGCGGTGAACCCGATGACACGAGCGAAGTTCTCCCACCAATATACCGGCTTCTCGCCCACCCTTGCCTCCAGCAACCCCTGGGCGGCCAGACGCCGGTACTCCAGCGCGCGCTTCTTGCGGAACTCCTCGTCCGTCTCCTTGCCGGTGAAGATCACCATGTCCATCGGAAAACTGTCTGGACGCAAGTGCGTATTGACGAAGTGGATGGAGAAGATGAACAGAATGGCAAGCAGCGCCTCCTCGCCGTGGACCACCAGAACAGCGTTCAACGCCCAACCCGGCAGAAACTTTGCGAAGAAGGGCGCAAACCACATTGCGTAGCCGGAAAAGCCGATGACGATCATGCCCCAGAAGACCGCCCAGTAGTCGAACTTCTCCCAATAGGCATAGCGCTCGAACTGCGGCTTGGGCCCCAGTCCCACAAACCAGCGCAGGTGGCCAATCAAATCCTGAACGTCCTTCCAGTTGGGCACCATAGACGTCGGCCCCCAGAAGATCCCCTTTTCGCGATGCACAAAGGCGCGGGTCGCGATGTCTTTCAGGTGGTAGAGAAATGCCAGCGTAAGCACCACGGCGCAAAACTTATGCAGGAAAAGAATGGCGCCGAAGCCGCCCACCTCGCGCGCGAAAAATCGCGCCGCCGGGTTGTCGCTGAAGCGCATAGGCAGGCCCGTCGCAGCCAATCCGAGAAACGACGTGAACAGCACCACATGGAGGTACCGCTGCGCCAGCGTGAAACGCACATAGAACTTCTCTTTAACGCTGCCTTGCGGCTGGCCACTCTCCGGTGGCTGGCCTTCCGGCTGCGGCTGGCTTTCCGGCTGCTGCGTGGGTCGAGCGCCCGTCTCGTCAGTCATCTTTCGCCTCCCCTGTCGGCCCGTTTCTGCCCTGTTCCCTCTTCGCCCGGATAAACCACAGCAGGGTATGCAGCGAGAAGAACCCCAGCACGCCCCACAGCAGCAGATTCATAAAGAACCGGGTGAAATACAGCGCCGGATTCAGCCTGCGATTGCGCGGATTGGCGTGCGGCTGATACTGAACGAAGCTGGCATTGGCGTCCGCGTGGCAGCGGCTGCAGGTCTTCACCAGGTTGGCCTTGTTGACCGGGGAGTTGGGATCGGACGCGGGCAGAATGTCGTGCGCTCCATGGCAGTCCCAGCAACGCGCCGTCTGCACATAGCCGCCCAACAGCCCCAGTTGCGAGTGGAAGGTGTCCTGGTAGGTGGCGAAGCGTCCCTTGTGGCACGAGCCGCAGATCGGCGTGGACTGCATACGGAAGTCCGCCAGCGTCGGCTGCAGGATGGCGTGCGCCGTGTGGCAGTCCGAGCATACCGGCGCAGCCAGGTTCCCGCCGGCGACGGCTTTGCCATGCACGCCCGCGGAGTACTGCACCATCACTCCGCCATGACACGTTCCGCAGGTGTTGGGGATGTTTGTCTTGTAAGTTGGGCTCTGCGGGTCCTTGTGGCTCAGGATGTTGTGCGATCCGTGGCAGCTCATGCAGTTTGCCGCCACCAGCAACCCCTCCTTGCTGACGGCATAGCCATGGATGGAGTCCATGTACACCGAATAGACATTCTGCAGGCCGTACTTCTTTGCCAGCGCATCGCTGGCGTGGCATGTGCCGCAGGTGCGCGGAATGTTCAGCGGATACACCGCCGACCGCGCATCGTCCTTGGGGAAGATGACGTGCGCGTCGCCATGACAACTGGTGCAGGGATGCGCGCTGGCGGAGGCATGAACGCTGCCGGCAATTCCCGCCGCCTGTTCTGCATGGCAGGCAACGCACTTCACCGCAACCCGCTTGTCCGGATGGGGATAGTCCTTGATTGAAGTGTGGCAATCGGTGCAGCTCAGGCTGCCGTGAATGCTCACATGAAAGAGGTCCGCATCCACGCCAACGCTGTGCCCCGATGCGTCCTGCATCGTCTTGTCCCCATGGCAGGCGAGGCAGTCGGTCTGCGCGCGCAGAGTAGATGGGCCGCTCAGGCAGAGCGCAAGGAGAAGAGACAGCAGAACTGCGGTGGTGTCTGTTGCTCCAGCAACAGACGGTCCCGCCAGCTTCTTTCTATAGATACGGAGGGATTGTGGCCAACCTCCCCGCAGCTTCCTGCCGAACTGACCTGACGCGGCCACGGTTAGCCTCATTCACTACTTCTGCAGGGTGCGGATGTAGGCGACGACGTCCTTGATCTGAGCGTCGGTCAGCTTACCGGCGTAAGCCGGCATCTTGATGGCCCCCGTGCCTGTGCCGTTTTTAATGGAGGCAGACAAAGCTGCATCCGTGGCCTTGATGGCATTGGGCGATTTGAACGGCGGGACCTTCATTCCGGCATTACCCGTCCCAGTTGCGCCGTGGCACATTGCGCACTTTGCCTTGTAGGTGTCCGCTCCCGCGCCCTGCGCAAATGCGGTTGTCACGGTGGTGGCCGCCAGAATGGCGGCAAGCGTAATTCCGGTGCGAATCTTCATGGGCAATCTCCTGTTTACTTCCCCGCGATTCTATCTCATTCGTTCAACAAGTGGACCTGCGATTAAAACTCGTAGTGTATGGACAATGTCACGTTATTGGCATGGAAGTTCCGCGGCGCGCTCATACCGGAAGACGGTTCGTTGACACCGGTTGGATTGAGCGTGCTACAGGGAACAACGGTTGACGTCGTAAGCGAGGAAGTACTGCAGAAGGGCGCGCCGGATGGTCCGCCTTCGCCGTATCCATAGAAGTTGTAGTCCATCTTCCAGATCAGGCCGGGATGGACCGTCCATGCGAGATTCACATAGGGAGACTGATACGCGGACTGCAGCGAGCCGTTCACCTGTTGCGCATCGCTGAAGAACTGGTTGCCGCTGACCGCGCTGATGCGATAGCCCAGGCCGGAGCGCACCGTCTTGTTCGGCGAGTAGGTGAGGCCGAAGGATGCGTACTGCGTGGGTGCATCCATGAAGTCCTTGGAAGGACCCCAGTCTGTCAGCAGGTTCGGGCACAGATTGTTTGCGCCCGAGCTGGTGGTGGAGGCAGCGCCAGGAAACAGGACGCTCGCGCCACTCGCGTAGCAGGCGTTGGTGGAGATATAGACATCGCTGTAGGAGTAGTTGAAGTCGAAGCTATAGTGCTCGTTCGGTGCCAGCACAGTACCCAGGCTCACAACCCGGTTGTGATCGACATGCTGCAGCGGCCCGTCCGCGGCCGGAGTGTCCGTGTTGTTGGTGTTGTTATGCCGTTCCAGGTCGTTGAAGGCTGCGAACACGGTCGCCCACGGCTTGGGCCGGTACATGGTGTGGATTCTGTAGTGCTTGGTCTGCCGCGCGCCCATGGGCGTGAACACGTTGTCGTCGTAGAACGCTTCGACCGTGCCATTGAGGTCCCACTGATTGGTGGGGCGCAGCGCAACATTGAAGATTCCGCCGTTTTCGTTGATCGTAACCGTGCCGCTTGAGCCCGTGACCAATTTGACGTTATGAGGAAAGCCCTGAGCGATGACGTGCTGGCTGACGCGATAGGTGAGAGCGAGCGTGACGCGAGGCGTGGCCTCCCAGCTCCCCGTCACGTTATTGGTCAGGAACGACTGGCCAAAGTAGGCAAACAGGGGCGTACCGTTGGGATTGCCCGTGATACTGAAAGCGGACCCCGCGCCCAGCGGGCCTGAGTAATTGATGGTCTCATTGGGGTTCGTCGTTGTATTCGCCGTGACTCCGGTGGAGATGTTGGAGAAGCCGGGCTGGTGGACATTGGAGAAGTCAATCTGTTCGGAGAGGGCAAATTTCTTTGTGGCCTGCCATGTGAGGCCATAGTCGGCGGCTAGCACCTGCCTCTTGGCTTGTGCGTTACCGGTAAATGTCGCCGAGCGGATTGCCTGAGCAGGATAAGCCGGGGTGACTCCGGTACCCGTAGCGTTCACCCCATCCAGGCCCGTCCAGTTCTCGTAGTAGTTGGGCAGATTCGTGTCCGCCATGGTGAAGCGTATGTCGCCGTTCATGGCGATGTTCTTGATGCTTGAGCTTTGCAGGCGCAGCATCTCGGTGGGAGTGATCGAGCGTGTCGGCTGCGAGCGCAGGTAGCTGGTGATGACATCGCACGCCGGATTGATGATCGGCAACCCGCCGGGTGTCTGCGGAGCCGAGAAGATGGTGTAGGTAAGTGTGCTGCCCGAACCGGAGTATGCAGTCCCCATGCTGCCTGTGATGCAGGCGGAGATGGTGTAGGGAGCGGTTATAGAGTCCCAATCGCCCAGCGAGACCGGTGTGCCGTCCGCCTCTTGCGCCACGAAGCCGTTCGGATTCAGGGTGAAGTACGAGCCTGTCTTAAAGTGGGTGACCTGCTCCTCAAAGGTGATCTTGGTCTGCGGCAGAACCTTCCAGTCCATCGCACCGGTAAAATCGTCGGTGCTGTTGCGCTGATATTCCATTGCCAACGAATCATATTTGCCGACCGACCGGGCGGGGCTGAGTGTCGGGCCCTGGAAGACGTTCTGCGAGTATCCAACGTGGAACGATACCTTGGAGAGCGGCAGGATCGTCAGGTTGGTGTCCGTCATCCGGCGCACGGTGTTGAACATCACCGGCGAATCGTTGTTCTGGGGCCACGCCAGCGACGCAGCGGTGGGAACAGTGTTGACCACTCCGTAGGGGATCGTCTGTCCGGAGTTGTCCGGATCTCCGAGCAGGTCGTAGTCAGCGTACTGCCTGTCGCGGCGGAAGACGCCCGAGAACTCGTAGAGCTTTCCCTTGGAGAAATCCAGCTTGGCGTAGTTGTTTGGATCGCCGCCGAAGCCCGAGCTGTAGGCCGAAAGCGAATCCAGCAGGGGATGCTTTGTGCCCTCGACGGCGCGCATGGTAAATGTTTCGCCCAGCACGCGCGGCCCGGACTGGATATTGACCAGCGTGTCATACATCCTTCCGCTGCCGGTGAGACCGACCATGTGGCCGCCCAGGTCCGCCGTCTGATGGATGGTATAGCCATCCTGCGTCGCCTCCGCGGGCACGGGTTGAGTCTGACCGAGCACAGTGCCCGTCGTCAGCAGAAGTATGGCGAACCCGATGCTCTCCGCCAACCGGGATTTGGCCGCGCGAGAGTACTGTTCCGTGGGATGCATAGAGAGCCCGTGTATTTTCGTCATCTCAAGCCTCATTGGAAGAAAACATTGCCAGCATTGAATCCATCGATCTGTTGCAACATTTGCTGCGGGTTATGGGCCGCGCCGCCCGATGCTGGCTGGACGGCGCGGCGAACTCGATTACCGGATAAATGCCGGATTGATGTTGGACCCATGAATCATGGTGTGACAGGTGATGCAGGGCGGACGGTCTGCCGATCCTGCGTTCATCCCATGGACCGTAGCGGCGGAGACCGGACTATGGCACTGGTTGCATAGCTGATTAATGTTGGGCACATTCAGCAGGCGGGCGTTCTGCGAACCATGCGGAGTGTGGCAACCCAGGCACCCTTCCGCCTTGACCGCGGGATGCTCAAACACGAAGGGCCCACGGTTCTCCATGTGGCACTTGGTGCAGATGGCATTCTGGTCGGCGGTGGACTTGATGTTGTTGTTGCCAAACGTCCCGTGAACGTCGTGGCAGTCCGAGCACTTGACCAGACCTTCGTTCACCTTGTGATGGAACGGCATGTCGAACGCAGGCTTCACGTCGCTGTGGCACTGGAAGCAGAGCTTCGGCTGCGAGGCCTTCAGCAGTTGCGCCTCGGTGTCGCCCGCATGAATGCTGTGGCAACTGGTGCAGCCCACCCCGGCCTTGGCATGTGGTGAGCGCTCGAAGTTGGGATGCGCGCCCGCGTGGCAGCCCAGGCACGTCGCATCCACATCCTTCTGGGAGAGTTTGCCCAGTTGTTTGATCTTGGTGACGTCGCCGCCACCCTCGACGTGTGCCCTGCCTGGCCCGTGACAGCTCTCGCAGGTTGCGCCCGTGCCATTGTGCTTCAGGGCAAGCTTCGCGTGCGGGTTGTCGCTGAACTTCTTGGCAACATCGGCGTGGCAGGTCGCACAGATATCCGAACCGACAAAATCGGCAGGATCGGCAGCATTCGCCTTCTGCGCCACAGGTGCCTGTTGTTTTTCGCCCGCGGCATAGAGAAGCCCGGCCCTCGGCGAAAGCCCCGGCAGCAACACGATCAATGCCATATACAGATAAGACCGTTTCATTCAGCCCCTCCGCGGAGAACGTACGCACAGACTGTTTGTTCGTGGACTGTACCTTGTTTCAGGATGTCCGATGACTACTGCTTCGTTTCGGTTGTCCAACATCAGCATCTTGATTCGTTTAATTTCGTGGTCGAACTGAGTAACACTAGAGTGCCGGAATATGAATTATATGTGACCATCGTCACAGATAAAGAGAGTATACCCTCGGGATACTGCGCATTCGCTGTGACCACTGTCACACATAAAGAAAATCGTTCTTAGACAAAAACTGCGAAATGAGTGTCGTGATTGTAGTCACATTCTCGGACTTGTGTCGTTTTTTATTTTCACGGCTCTCGTGACCTACGTCACAGATGTCCCGCGACCCGCCAATGACGGTGTGACGTAGCTCACATACAGTTCTGCCGCCCGCCCCGTACCAATTGAGCTGGCGATGTGGAGATGAGCAACATTGCGGGCCGGTTGGTGTACGATTCCGGCCCGCAACACCGGCACCGGCAGGCCATTATTCCGAAGGAAGTATGGTTACGCGATGAGTCCAACCAAGGATGCAGGACATCTCTTCCGCTTTGCGTTTCTCTTCGTCGTCGCATTCGCGGTGTTTCTTGTGGTTCGCCACTTCGTTGTGCCCAGGAGCTTCGGGGAGTACGGCCACTACCGCGGGGCCGCGATTGGTGAGATTGCCGCCCGCCCGCTGCACTACGCCGGCCACGAAACCTGCGAGACCTGCCATGCCGACGTTGCGGAGGCGAAGAAGGCCGGCAAGCACGCCACTGTCAACTGCGAAGCCTGCCACGGCCCGCTCGCCACGCACGCCGCCGACCCCTCGATTCAGCCTGCCAAGCTCGACACGGCCGTGCTATGCATCCGCTGTCACGCAATCAGCGCCGCCAAACCGAAGAACTTCCCGCAGGTGGACGCCGATCAGCACGCCTACGGCCTTCCCTGCGAGACCTGCCACAAGCCGCACAGCCCAGCCATTCAGACTGGAGGCGCCAAGTGAACCTCGACCGGCGTCATTTTCTCATCATGCTGCCCGCAGCCGCGATCGCCTGGAAGTATGTGCTCGCCGGAACGCCGGAGGCCTCGCCCAACTACACCATGACCGATCACTGGTGGAGCATGTTGATCGACATTCCCAAGTGCATCGGCTGCGGCAACTGCGTCCGCGCCTGCGCGGCGGAAAACGATGTGCCGGATGGACACTTCCGCACCTGGGTGGAGCGCTACCACGTCACCGACTGGCACATGGAGAGCCCTGAGGTCATCTCGCCCGACGGTGGCAAGGAAGGTTTTCCCGCCGCCAGCGAAGATTCGGGCAAGTATTTCTTCGTCCCCAAGCTCTGCAACCATTGCGCCGATTCGCCCTGCACCCAGGTCTGTCCGGTGGGCGCCACATTCATCTCTCCCGACGGCGTCGTCCTCGTCGACCAGACCTACTGCCTCGGCTGCGCCTACTGCGTGCAGGCGTGTCCCTACGGCTGCCGCTACATCCATCCCGGGAAGCGGGTCGCGGACAAGTGCACCCTCTGCTATCACCGGATCACCAAGGGCCTGACCACCGCCTGCTGCGAGAACTGCCCAACCGGCGCGCGGCAACTGGCCGACCTGAAAGATCCGAACGATCCCATTCACGCATTCCTGAAGACCCACCATGTTCAGGTGCTGAAGCCGCAGATGGCCACCGGCGCAAAGGTCTTCTACAACGAGCTGGACGGTTCCGTTCGATAACGTTTTGCTTAAGGGCACGGCTTCAGCCGTGCCGCAAGTTCAGCTTAGATTGAAGGGGCTTTAGCCCCTGAGGGAATCTGGATCGAGGCTTGCAATTCAAGCCCGGGAGAACGCGCTATGAACGGTGTCGAAGGCTTCATGTATCCCAACGAGTACGGCCTGCAGTGGAGCGTGCTGATCGTTCTCTACCCCTACATCACGGGATTGGTGGCGGGCGCATTCATCCTGGCGTCGCTCGAGCGCATCTTCAATGTGGAGGCAGTAAAGCCCACCTACCGGCTGGCGCTGCTCACCGCGCTGGCCTTTCTCATCGTCGCGCCACTGCCGTTGCAGCTTCACCTGGGCCATCCGGAGCGCTCGCCGGAGATGTACTTCACTCCCCACGCCACCTCCGCCATGGCGATGTTCGGCTTCGTCTACCTCTGGTACCTGATGGCTGTTCTGGTCTTCGAGATATGGCTGGACTACCGCCGCGACATCGTTCTGCTCTCGCAATCCACCACCGGACTTCTGCGCCGCCTCTACCGCATCATGACCCTCGGCTCCCAGAACATCAGCCCGCGGTCGCTGGCCATTGACCGCAAGGTGGGCTGGATCGTCACCCTGGTCGGCATCCCGTCTGCCTTCATCCTGCACGGATACGTCGGTTTCATCTTCGGCTCCCTCAAGGCCAATCCCTGGTGGAACTCGCCCCTGATGCCGGTGGTCTTCATATTCTCCGCCATGGTCAGCGGCATTGCCGCCGTTCTGCTGCTCTACATGGCCACCACCAAATGGCGCAAGCTGCCCATCAACATGCCCTGCGTGGACACCATTGCCATGTACCTCTTCTACATCTTCATCCTCGACTTCAGCCTGGAGATGCTCGACCTCATCCATCGCGTCTATGAGGCGGACGAGAGCTTCCGCAGCCTCAACTTCATGGTGCACACCAGGCTCTACTTCTCGCAGATCGTGCTCCAGATATGTATCGGAACGCTGGTTCCCATCCTTCTGCTTGGCATCGTTCAGGTGACGAAGCTGCCCGCTCTCATTCGCAAGCGCATCTACGTCATCGCCGGCTGCCTCGTCCAGATCGGAATCTTCGCCATGCGCTGGAACGTCGTCATCGGCGGCCAGTTGTTCTCCAAGAGCTTCCTCGGATACACCACCTACAAGATGGGTCTGGTCAGCAGGGAGGGGTTGCTGGTGGCGATCGCGTTGACCATTCTCCCGCTCTGCATTCTGTGGGTGCTGCTGAAGCTGCTGCCTCCCTGGCCGGACAAAGAGCACGCCCCGCTTCCCGCCACAACACCGGCACAATGACGATGGCCTGAACGCTCAACCTCAGCGTCCCGCGCCCGCCGCTTGCCGCATCGTATTGCCGCAGTGCTGCGCAATGCAAACGCGCTATGCTGAAGGCTGTGGCCCTCACCGCAACATCGCAGAACCAAACGCAGCCGCTCGCGACGCCTGCCGCCACGCCGCCGCCATCAGGTCTGCTCGCCGATTACGCGACGCTGTTCAAGGTGCGCGTCACCACCATGGTGCTCATCACGTCGGCGGCGGGATTCTACCTGGGCAGCCTGCGCTCCGGCATCAGTCCGTTCAATGTTGGCGCCGTCGAGGCGCTGGCCGGCATCGCGGTCGTCACCTGCGGGGCAAGCGCGCTGAACCAGGCGCTGGAGCGCAAGACCGACCGCCTGCAGCGCCGAACAGAGAACCGCCCCATGGCCACGGGCCGCATCAGCCTGGCGCACGGACTTATTGTCGGGTTCCTGGCCGTCATCCTCGGCTCCATCTATCTGGCCCACGCCACCAACCTGCTCACCGGCACGCTCACGCTGTTGACCGCGGTCGCTTATGTGGCCATCTACACGCCTCTGAAGCAGGTCAGCACCATCAACACATTCATCGGCGCGTTCCCCGGCGCGATGCCTCCGCTGATCGGCTGGACCGCCGCGCGCGGCCTCATCGAGTGGCCCGGCGTCGCGCTCTTTGCCATCCTCTTCGTCTGGCAGTTTCCGCACTTCATGGCCATCGGATGGATGTACCGCGAAGACTTTGCGCGCTCCGGAATCCGCATCACGCCCACCATCGCAGACACGCGCTACGCCGTCCGCTCCACCGTCGTCCAGGCGCTCTTCTATGCCGCGCTGATGCTCCCCGTCAGCCTGTGGCCCTACGTTCTGGGAACGACGGGGCTGCCCTACACCGTCGCCGCAGCAGTTTTGTCGCTGGGCTATCTGTGGATGACGGTCCGCTTCACGCGCATCGTACACAGCCCGGACCTGCACGACGCGGACGCGCCCTCGCACCGCCAGCCCGCGCGCGACCTGCTGCACGCATCGATCGTTTACCTGCCGCTGCTTCTCGCCGCCATGATGCTCGACGCCCGCGGGCGCCTGTTGTTCTAAACTCAGCACTGAGAGCAGGACCCATGCCAATCAACCGCCCCAGACCCGCCAACCTCCGCACCCCGCCCAGCGTCATCCTTGGCATCCTTGGCCTCTCGGCCGCGGCCAGCGCGCTCATCTGCTGGCTGGTCTACTTCCACGCGCCCACCGACGCCGCAGGCACCCAACTGCGCTGGCTACCACTGGTCAACGCCGTGCTCAACGCGCTCTCCACCGTCGCGCTGGTCACAGGCTACCGCGAGATCCGCGAGTGCCGCATCCTGCACCACCGCGCGTCGATGTTCTTCGCCTTCCTCTTCTCGTCGATCTTTCTCGTCACCTATCTGGTCAACTTCACCCTGCACGGCGAGACGCATCTGCACATCGCCCACCACGGCGCGCTCTGGTTGAGCTACACCTTCGTGCTCTTCTGTACTCACATCCCACTGGCCATCATCGCCCTGCCCATGATTCTCATCACCTTCTTCTTCTCGCTCACCGGGCGTTTTCCCGCGCACAAGCGCCTCGCCCGCTGGACCTTCCCCATCTGGCTCTACGTCTCGGTCTCGGGCGTCTATATCTACTTCCTGCAAGCCGTCATCCGCTGACGCCGCCGCGCGCGCCCCACCTCGAACCTTGAACCTCGCACCGCGAACCTGCCTTATGCAACCAGACACCCGCCAACTCTTCCGCATCGGCCTCGCGCTCTTCCTTACGGGAGTGGTGGCAGCGGCGCTTGCGCTCACCGTCTGTGGCGGCCTCGGCCACCAGGGCCCGCGCACCAACTCCGGCTGGCTAGCCCTGATGATAGCCATGGCCTGCCTGCCCCTGGGCACGCTCACCCTCGCCCTCGCCCTCGCCAAGCTAGTAGGTAGCCGCAAACGCTAATTGTTTGCTATTCTAAACTACGATATTTATCGTATATTGAACTGTCTCTTTAGCCGAATCACTGCAAATTTCGTCTAGTTTACTGAGGGGGAAATCATGCGCCAACTTTCCGTTCTTCTTCTGCTGCTACTCAGCCCCCGCCTTGCACCTGCGCAAACGCCTCCCCCAACTACGCTCCCGCCCGCACCGCAACCCGCGCAGCCCTCGACGCAGGCGCCTCAGCTCTCGCCGCAGGCCGCCTACGATGAGGCGATGCGGCCTCTCGACATCACCCGCCGCTCGTTCAATAACTGGTCCGATGCCGAGCTTGCCGCGTTCGCCGCCGGCATGAAGCAGGCGAGCGACAGTTGCATCGCCCGTACGCCGGACCAGTTCACCGGCGAAGAGCTGCTGGACTACGCCCGCCTCTGCACCCTGGGCCAGCAATGGGACCTCGTACGGCGGGCAGCGACAAACTATCTCATCGCCCAGAGCGCGGCAACTCCTGCCGAAAAGCTTACCGGCTTCCCCAATCTGGCCACAGCCTTCGAATACGAGATCCTGGCCAGCCTGCGTCTCGACGATCCCGTGAGCGCCTTTGGCACGGCGCAGACCATGCTCCGCACCGTCCCCTACGACGATCTGGCATCCGATGCGACCAATGCCACCATTCATTACGTTCAGATGATCCACACGGACCAGGTGCTGAACCTGCTCAACCAGCGCCAGCCCATTCTGCTCTCTCTACTGCGTGCCCACACTCCACCCAGTCCTGCCACAGCGTCCAGCGTCCACCCGCCTCTTCCGCTGTACACCCTCTACGCAGACGCGATCGCACTGCCCGCCATGCAGCAGTTCGCCAACCGGCCCAGGGACGCCGCAGCCTCCTTCGCAGAACTGGAAGCCGCTCTTCCGGCCAGTCTCTCGGCGGACGACGCGATCCTCACTGCCCAATCCCGCCGTCAATATCAACTGCTCGGCTCGCCCCTGCCTGACATCGCCACCTTTGCCGATCTTCTCAATCCATCCTCTGTCCCAACGCGCGCTCTCGACAAACAGTTTGGCTCCGCGACCGTCCTCTTTCTCTTTCCCGACTGGTGCGCCCAGTGCGTGGACATGGGGAAGCAGTTCACCTCTACCGCCATTCGCCTGAATCAGCAGAACGCCCGGTTTTACGCGCTGCTGGCGCAGGCCAACCAGCCACCGCCAACTCTTAAGGCAGCCCCCAAACCCGCCGCCAGCGCCGCCGCGCAGCATAGCACAAAGCCGGCTGCCGCCAACGCCGCGACACGACATGTCGATCCAGAGAGTACCCCCAAGCCAACCGCCGCCGAGCTTCTTGCCGGAACTCCCACCCTGGTCGTCCCCAACCAGACCCTCACTGCCTTCGTCGCCACCGACTTTCCCCTCATCGTGGTCGCCGACCATTCCGGCATCGTGCGCAACATTCAGGTCGCGCCTGAGAATGCGCTGGTCGCCGATAGCCTGATTGACCAGATCGTGGACCGCGTCATCGAACAGTGGCCGCCGCCCCAATCCAAATAAGTTGACACCCCCACATACTCCGATCTGTTATTCTCATCCTTCGCAACCACAGCACCTCTGGAGCGTAGAACAATGGCAAAAGGCGTCAACAAAGTATTTCTCCTCGGCAACGTAGGCAAAGACCCCGAATTCAAAGTTACGCAGGGCGGAATGCAGATCGCCACGTTTGGCCTTGCCACTGCCGAACGTACCAAGGGCCAGGACGGCAACTGGACAGACAAGACCGAATGGCACAACATC
>Ga0181529_10002757_pt1 | contig 20619 bp, 15 predicted proteins | sample PEATcosm2014_Bin_36_FD_119763 | JGI IMG/M metagenome (GOLD analysis project Ga0181529, IMG submission 119763) | Peatland microbial communities from MTU Mesocosm Facility, Houghton, MI, USA - PEATcosm2014_Bin10_30_metaG | ecosystem: Environmental > Terrestrial > Soil > Wetlands > Peat | place... | reverse complement strand
GGTATCCCAACAAAGAAATCATTGTGGTGGATAACGCTTCCACCGACGGCACGATCGACATTCTGGAGCAGTTCGAAGACCGCTGCCGGGTCTACTATAACGACGACAACGTGGGCTTCGCGGCGGCGCAGAACCAGGCCATCCGTTTGAGCAACGGCGACTGGGTGATGACGCTGAATCCCGATGTGCTGCTGCTGCCGAATTTCATTCAGGCGCTGGTGGACGCGGGGCAGTTCGATGCGCGGATCGGCAGCGTGTGCGGCAAGTTGCTGACCATGACGTCGCACTTCGAGATTCCGGAAAAGCCGGTAGTGGATTCGACCGGCATCTACTTCAACCCTATGTTGCGGCATCTGGACCGCGGCAGCCAGGAAGTGGACAACGGGCACTACCTGCAATACGAATACGTCTTCGGCGCGACGGCGGCGGCGGCGCTGTACCGCCGGGCGATGATCGAGGACATTTCGCTCGACGGCGAATTCTTCGACTCGGATTTCTTTGTCTACCGCGAGGACGCCGACGTGGCGTGGCGGGCGCAGTTGATGGGCTGGAAATGCCTGTATGCACCGTACGCGCGCGGCTACCACGTGCGCAAAGTGCTTCCCGGCAACCGGCGGGCGCTGCCGCCGGAAATCAACATGCATTCGGTGAAGAACCGGTTCCTGATGCGCATCAAGAACATCTCGCCGAATCTCTACTGGCGCAACTGGCTGTCGATTACGGCGCGCGATCTGCTGGTGGTGATGTGCTGCCTGGTGTGGGAGCACACCTCGCTCAAGGCGTTCTGGTTCCTGGCGAGGAACATGCGCCGCGTAGTGGCCAAGCGCCGCATGGTGCAGGCCAGCCAGCGCGTCGACAATGAATACATGGCGAGTTGGTTCCAGTATGCGCCGGTGAGCAAGCAGGCGCCCAAGAAAATGGCTCGCATGTTGTCGCGCTCGGAAGCCGCGCGCACCTAGCCGGCCGTGCGGAATCTATTGGCATATCCGCTCCGGCTTGGGTTCGAGGGCTTGCCTGGACGCGGGGAGTCGGGTTGACAACCTGCCCCACATAAAACCGTCGCGGAAACTGAGGAGATGCGGCATGCGCATCGCGCTACTGGGCACGCGGGGCATCCCGGCCAATTACGGCGGATTCGAGACGTTTGCCGAGGAGTTGTCGACGCGACTGGCGGCGCGCGGCCATCAGGTCACGGTCTACTGCCGGCAGCGGGCCGCCGATGCGGTGTACCGCGGGGTGCGGCTGCAATACGTCCCGACGATTCGTCATAAATACCTCGACACGCTGGCGCACACCTGTTTGTCGACGGGCCATCTGCTAACGCACCGGGTGGATGCGGCGCTGTATTGCAATGGCGCGAACGCTGTCTTTACGCTGTGGCCGCGGCTGCTGGGGATGCCGGTAGCGCTCAACGTGGACGGGATCGAACGGCTGCGCAAGAAGTGGAACCGGCTGGCGCGGGCGTGGTATCTCATCTCGGAGCGGCTGGCCACGTGGTTTCCCAACGTGATGGTGACGGACGCCGAGACCATCCGCGAATATTACCGCGCGCGCTACGGCAAGGCGAGCGTCTTCATTCCCTACGGAGCGGAGGTGGGGAAGGTGGCGAGCGCGGACGTCCTGGGCAAGCTCGGACTGGAAGCCGGCGGCTACTTTTTGTATGTGAGCCGGCTGGAGCCGGAGAATCATCCGCTGGAGGTGCGGGAGGCGTTCGAGCGAGTGGACACTCGGCTGAAGTTGGCGCTGATCGGCGATGCGCCGTACGCGCATGGGTACATACGCCGCGTCCGCGACACGCGCGACCCACGAGTGGTGATGCCGGGGGCGATTTACGGAGCCGGTTACCACGAGCTGGGGTCGCACTGTTACGCGTATATCCACGCCACGGAGGTCGGAGGGACGCATCCGGCGCTGATCGAGGCGATGGGACGGGGGGCGCTGGTGCTGTATCGCAATACGCCGGAGAACGCGGAAGTGGCCGGCGATGCGGGGATTCCGTTTGAACCGGCGGAACTGGCGGGGAAACTGGAGGAGGTGTCGAGGATGGGCGATGGCGAGCGGGCGCGGTTCGGCGAGCGGGCCATGGAGCGGGTGCGCGAGCGGTACTCGTGGGACGCGGTCACAGATCGGTATGAGGAGTTGCTGCGGCGGATGGGAGGGCGGTGAGGTTGAGCGCGCTCAGTCCGCGCGGATGGCTCTACAGCACGCGGTCGGCGGCGGCGATCTCCGAATCGTCCAAGGGGCCTGAATCAAACGGCACCGCCCGACGCAGAAACTCCACCATAAACGCCCGCTTCTGGTCTTCGGGTAAAGCTTCGAATGCGCCCAGGAGTCGGGCAGTTTGACTGCTCATGTTCCTAGGCTATCGATTTCGCGGGCAGTCGGCAAGGCGCTCTGGATCCGCCGAGGAGTTTAAGATGGGACGGATGATTCGAATCATCGCGGGGCTGCTGCTCCTGGCCTCACTGGGCGGCGGCCAGACTCCCGAGGTTTTGCAGTTTGGCCGGAAGATCGGCGCGGACTGGACGGCGGGATCGGCGCGATGGATGAATTTCGTCGCCATCAGCGCGGACGGGAAGATGGTGGCGTCGAACGGGCGGGTTCCGGGGGGCGGCGACGAAGCGGTGGGGCTATGGTCGTTCCCGGACGGCCAGTGTCTGCGCGCTATCCCGGGGCCGGTTTGGGCGCTGTCACGCGACTTTCGACTGATGGTGACGCCACAGGGGCTGACGGACCTGGCCAGCGGGAACCTGGTCACGCGGGAGGCAGGTCCTGGCGTCTTCAGCGCGGATGGGAGGTACCTGGTGTACGTTCTCCCGAAAGAAGAAGCCACGGCGGCAAAGGCCAATATCCGCGTGATCCGCACTTCGGACGGGGCGCGGGTGAGCCAATTCGGGACGCGCTACACGGCAGGGCTGGCCATCGATCCGGCCAACCGGATGGTGGCGTCGGGACATTGGGACAACGTCACGCTTTGGGATTTGCGGACGGGCGAGCGGCTGGCGTTGCTGACCGGATTCGCGCGGTATGTGGAAGGGATCGCGTTCCGCCCGGACGGGCGGTCGCTGGCGGCGATCACCGACGATGGCCATCTGCAGATTTGGGACGTCGCGGGGCGGCGCAAGCTGCGGGCGGTGGATGTGGGAGCGTATCAGCCCTCGACGCCGGTCTACAGTCCGGATGGCGCCCTGGTGGCCATCGGCGGCTACCCGGACGGGACGCTGTACGTGGTGGCGGCGGAATCGGGGGCGATCGTGGCGAAGATCCAGATCTCGATGTTCGGCTGCGGGTCGGTGGCGTTCAGTCCGGACGGGCGGTATCTGGCGGCGCCGTCGAACGGCGGCCTGCTCAATTCGGGACGAACCGATTCGGGCGGGAGCATTCGGGTGTTCCGGCTGAATCGCTGACGGCGGCGGCGCGCGGAGGATCGGCGTCGCGAACGGTAGAATAGAGGAGTGTTTCCTCCGTTTCGCTCCTACGTCCTGGTGTCCCTCGGCCAAATCGCGCGCAATTACCGTGCGGTGCGGGAGGTGGTCTCTCCGCAGGTGGAAGTTGCCGCGGTAGTGAAGGCCGACGCGTACGGCCACGGCGCGCTGGAAGTGTCGCGCGTGCTGGAGACCGAAGGCGCGCGCTGGCTGGCCGTCAGTTCGGTGGAGGAAGGCGTCACCTTGCGGGAAGGCGGGATCCGCACGCCGCGGATCCTGGTGATGGGCGGCTTTCTGGCGGACGAAGGTCCGGCCATCGCCGAGTATTCGCTGACGCCGGTGATCCATTCCCTGGCGCAGATTCGCCAGGTGGACCGGCTGGCGGAGGCGTCGGCGAAACGGCTGGCGTTTCATTTGAAGATCGATTCGGGGATGGGGCGGCTGGGCACGCGCGCCTCCGCGCGGGAGATCCTGGACGTTTTGTCGGAGACCCGCCATGCGCGCATGGAAGGGCTGATGACGCACTTCGCCAGTGCGGCCAACTATGACAGCACGCAGACGGCCGACCAACTTGCCTGCTTCCACGCGGTGGCCGACGAACTGCTGCGGGGCGGGGCGGACGCGTCGATCCTGCATACGTCGAGCACCATCGCGGTGGCGTACGGACGGCGGGAGGGATGGCATCACCTGGTGCGCACGGGGCATGGGTTGTACGGCTACGTGTCGCCGGCGAGGGGCGCGGCTCCGCCGCCACTGTTGCGGGTGCAGCCGGCGCTGACCTGGAAGGCGCGGATACTGGAGGTGAAGGAGATTCCGGAAGGCGCGCTGGTGGGGTATGGCGGGACGTTTCGGGCGCCGCGCGCGATGCGCATCGGGGTGTTGGGCGCGGGATACGCGGACGGGATGTTCCACCGGCTGTCCAATCGGGGCAAGGTGATCGCCGATGGCAAGCTGACGCCGATTCTGGGGACGATCTCGATGGACCTGACGACGATCGATCTGAGCCATACGGCGTCGCTCACGCCCGGCGATGCGGTGACGCTGCTGGGTACGGAAGGGGAAGCGAGCCTGGACGCGCAGGAGATCGCGCGGGTGGCAGGCACCATCTCGTACAACATACTGTGCAGCATCAGTGCGCGGGTGAAGCGGGTGTACGTGTGAGGGGAGCCGTCAGCCGTCAGCCTGCAGCCGGCAGCTTTTCCGTGCGAGGCGGATGATTGGGCGAGTGCTTCGCGTAGTGGCAGGGGTATGGGTGCACGACGGTAAGAGCTAAGCGGACGGCTGATGGCTGTTTGTCCTTTTGGCCCCCAAACTGCTGGCGAAATCGGGCGGGCGGTCATTGAAATGCGTTATTGCAGTGATACCATAGAGTGCAGATGAGCTTACTGTCGCCCAGACTCCAATTGAAGGTCGCGCAGAAGCAGATTCTGACTCCCGGCCTGGTGCAAATGGTGACCGTCCTCCAGCTGAATCGGCTGGAGCTGAAGGAGATGATCACCCAGGAGATCGTCAAGAACCCGGTTCTGGAAGAGACCAGCGAAGAATCGGGGGAAGAGATCACGGCCGAGGAGTTGCTGCCGCTGCTCGAAGCCGAACCGGTCATCGATCCGGCCGATAAGCAATTGCTGGAAGCCGCCGTTCTCAGCGACGCTAACTCTGTCGATGGGGGATCGGGCGATGTCGCCATCAACGGCAACCTGTTCCCGGACGCGGAAGAGGCGGCGGCGGCAGTGGCGGAGCCGGATGTCCCGACATCCAACGACCCTGCGCTGGACACCCCGGCCGCTACCGATCCGTTCGACGAGATCGATTTCGGCTCGTTCTTCGACGACTATTTGGATCCGGGATACAAGAGCCCGGCGTCGGAATCGGTGGAAAAGCCATCGTTCGAGACCTTTCTTTCGGCGCCGGTGACGCTGGGCGACCATTTGCGGTCGCAATTGAGCGTCAGCGTGATTTCGGGCGAGATCCGCGATGCGGCGGATTCGATTATCGGCAATCTGGACGAAGACGGGTATCTTTCGGCGTCGCTGGAGGAAATCGCGGCGGCCGGCGAGCACGCCGCGGCAGATGTGGAAGAGGCGCTGCGGTTCGTGCAGTCGCTCGATCCGGCCGGCGTCGGCGCGCGCAACCTGCAGGAATGCCTGCTGTTGCAGATCGAAAGCCTGAACGGCAAGGGCGGCGTGGCGTGGCAGATCGTCTCCCATCATCTGCGCCTGCTGGAGACCCGTCAATATAGGGAACTGGCGCGGGTGCTGGGCCGGCCGATGCAGCACGTGGAAGTGGCCGTCAGCATGATCCACCATTTGAATCCACGTCCCGGATTGCGGTATTCGGGCGCGGGCGCGCGGGTGGTGGAACCGGACGTATCGTTCATTAAGGATGGCGACGATTACATCATCCAGATGAATGACGAAGATGTGCCGCAGCTCCGGTTGAACGCACAATACCGGCGGATGCTGGACCGCGACAACGGGGCGACCAAGGAAGTCCGCGATTACGTGCGGGAGCGGTACACGTCGGCTATCCAGTTGATGAAGAACATCGAGCAGCGGAAGCAGACGATCATGAAGGTCTGCCAGGCGATCGTGCGGCGGCAAATCGAATTCCTCGCGAACGGGCTCGACTGGTTGAAGCCAATGATGATCAAGGAAGTCGCCGAAGAGGTGGGTGTCCACCCGTCGACGGTGAGCCGGGCGGTAGCGGGAAAGTACGTGCATACGCCGCAGGGGGTTTTCGAGCTGCGCTATTTCTTCTCGGAAGCGGTGCAGGGGCCGTCGGGTGGTGGGACGCCGCTGCTGCTCCTGAAGCGCATGGTGAAGAAGATGATCGAGGAAGAAGATCGCAGCAAACCGCTGACCGACGAACAGATCACCACGCTGCTGCAGACGCAGGGAATCAACGTCACTCGCCGCACGGTGGCCAAGTACCGCGAGGACATGAAAATTCCGTCCACCCATCAGCGCCGCGTCCGAAACTAAAGAAGACAAACTCACTCCGGCCGCCGATAAGGAGTTATAACGGTAGTGGGAAAGGACGCGTCTCAATGAAAATCACGTACACAGGCAGGCAGGTAGAACTCGCGCCCGCACAGACGAGGAAATTGCAGGCGCAGTTCTCGAAGATCGGCAAACTGCTGGACGGACGGCGGGAGTGCGAAGCGCACGTCATCCTGACGGTGGAGCGGCATCTGCATCGCGCTGAAGCGACCGTGAATTACTACAACCATCAACTGGCGGGTTTGGGCGCCAGTGCCGATTTGTTCACGGCCATTCATTCGGCCGCGGAAAAGCTGGAAAAGCAGGCGGTGAAGACGCGCGAAAAATGGCGTGACACGAAACGCGCGCCGCGAGAAGACGAGAAAGCCAGTGAAGCGGCGCCGGCGGTATCGGCAAAAGGGGCCAAAGCGGCCAAGCCGGCGAAACCGGCCAAAGTGCGCGGCCGGCGGGTGGAACCGAAGACCATGGCGGAGTTGCCCGACGAGGAGCAGCGCGTGTATCGCGTGGACCATCACAAGAAGCAAAAACCCATGACCGTGGAAGAGGCGGTGATGGATCTGGACAAGACGCGCGACTACGTGGTGTACCGCGATGCGGAGACCGGGAAGACGACGGTGCTGATCCGCCGCCGCGACGGCCACCTGGACATGGTGGAGGCGTAGCGCGGAATGCCGCGGATAGCGCGGAAGCCGCACAAGACTGCTGTCCCGGCCGGGAAGAAGAAGACTCCGCGCAAAGCCGAACTGGTGGTCATCACCGGCCTGAGCGGATCGGGAAAAGCATCGGTTCTCAAGGCTTTGGAAGACCTCGGCTATTATTCAGTCGACAATCTTCCCGTGGAACTGATCCCCAAGTTTGCGGAATTGACGCGCGACAACGCCAATATTCCGGCGGCGGCGCTGGTGGTGGATATTCGGGAACGCAAAGGGCTGGAACGGTTTCCCGAAGTGCTGGCGAGCATCCGCCACTCGGTGAACGCCAAGCTGATTTTCCTGGAAGCCGACGACGACGCGCTGGTGCGGCGGTTCAGCGAAACGCGGCGTCCGCATCCGCTGGGGACGGCCAATTCGATTGTGCGCAGCATCCGCGCGGAGCGGTTGGAACTGGCGCCCATCCGGGCGATGGCGGATCTGATTCTGAATACCTCGAAGTTCACGGTTCACGAACTGCGCGAGTTTATCGGCGAGCGGTTTCGGGGGCAGAACGACGAGTCCAAGATTCTCATTTCGGTCACCAGTTTCGGCTACCGCTTCGGTGTGCCGCCGGATAGCGACCTGGTATTCGATGTGCGGTTCCTGCCGAACCCCAACTACATCCCTCGTTTTAAGGATCAGACGGGAAAGAGACCGGCTGTTGCGCGGTACATCCGATCTTTTCCACAAACCGTCGAATTTATTCGCCGTATTACCGATCTGCTGACGTATCTGCTACCGCACTACATCCGCGAAGGGAAGAGCTATCTGACCATCGCGTTCGGCTGTACGGGGGGACAACACCGGTCGGTCATGATGGCGGAGGAGATTCGAAAGAATCTCGCGGGCGCGGGTTTTAAGGCCAAAGTGAATCACCGGGACATCGAACACCACGTCCATTGACAGGTATCTTCTTTAGCCCGGATCAGGCGAACGTGAAGAAGTGTTCATCTGGTTGGTGAACGCGAGCACAGATTCGCAATAGTTCCGATATTTTCATACGAAATTATCCGTAATTTCTGCAACATTTCCTTTGGCGGCGCGTTTAAGTGAGTAGGCCGCCATGCTGAAGCTGAACCTGATCTTGTTGATGGCGCTGGCGGGCTCCGTCAGCCATGCAGCGGAGTCGGTGTACAATCCCAACCTAAATACGTGGCAGATCGACAACGGCTGGATCCAGGCAGTCTTTCAACTGACTCCCGACGGCCACTTCCTGACCCAATCCATCTCCGACTTACAAAGTGGGGATCTGTGGCTCCCACCAGCCAACCAACCCTCGTCACCCATTCACCTGCAGGCGGGCAGCGACGTCTTCGACGCCAGCCGCCAATACTCGCTGCTGGACCAATATACGGTGCCAGCCAGTCCTTCGGGTCTACGGCAGATGATTGTCCTTCAGGATCTGGCGAATGCGGCGCAGATCACGGTGGTCTTCGATATCTACGACAATCAGCCAGTGCTGCAATACAACCTCCGCTACCGCAATCTGACCGGGGCGGCAGCTACCATCACTTGGATCGATATGGTTCCCTGGGCCTTCAACGACGTGTCCCAGCACTACACTGCCTTCAATGTGAATCAGTGGTCTCTGGTAGGCATCCCGGTGAATTTTGAAACCCAGCAGACCTCGCTCGATCCCGATACCGAACCGGTGGCCGTCTATTCCGGCGCCCATGCGCAGCAGTGCAGTTGGCTGGCGGTGCGCGACGCCAATAGCCGAGGCCTGTTCCTGGGATGGGAATTCGACGGTCGCGCCAAAGTGACGGTGCAGGACCAGGGCGAGCAGGGCATTCTGCAGTTCTACTCTACTATTTTGGACCTGAACCACCCGGTGCAGCCGCTGAGCACCTTCGAAACGCCCAAGGGCTTTGTGGGAACGTTCCACGGCGATTTCGACGAAGCGGGATACCGCACGCAGAATTTTGTGGAAGGCGTGCTGGCAAAGCCTGTGCCCAATGCCGGTGCGTTTCCTTATGTGGTGTGGGACTCCTGGGCGTATGGCACGTCGATCGACGAACCCACGCTGATGAGCAATGCGGGCGTGGCGGCCGCGCTGGGCGTCGAACTCTTTACAGTGGACCTGGGGTGGGCGCAGGCCATCGGCAACTGGTACGAAGATCCGGTGAAGTTCCCCCACGGACTGGCTTACGTCTCGTCCTACGTGCATTCGTTGGGGATGAAATTCGGCTTGCACTTCGCGCTGGCCGAAGCCGATCCCAGCAGCCCGGTTATGCAGGCCAATCCGGACTGGGCGGCCAGCGTCAGCGACGATTATTTCGGCGCCTCGTCGCTATGCCTTTCCAATCAGGACACGCAGGCCTGGGTGATCCAGCAGGCGCTGCACATCATCGACGACTACAACGTGGATTGGATCCTGCAGGACGGCGAGAATATGGTGAAGACCTGCACCAAGACCACGCATACGCACGATCCGGGCGACAGCAATTACGCCAACTCGGTGCAGGGGATCAACGCGGTGGTGTCCGCCATCCAGGCGGCGCGGCCCAACGTTTCCTGGGAGAATTGCGAAGACGGCGGCAACATGATGACGTTCAACATGGTGAAGAACTACGTGACGTCCATCACCAACGACGGGTCGGGCTCGCTCGACGCGCGCAAAGCGGCTTACGGCGCCACTTTCCCGTTCTCGCCGCGCTACGCCGAACGGTACATGCCGCAATCGGATGGCGTCAGCCCCTATTCAACTCACAGCTACATGTTCGGCGGCAACTGGGCCCTGATGCTGCCGCTGGTGGGGCTCTCACCGGACGACCTGGGCAACCTCAGCCAGGAAATCGCGAATTACAAAGCCATGCGCGGCAGCTTCGCCGGCAGCAAGGTGTTTCACATTCAGCCGCCGTCGGAAACCGCGACCGACGTGATCATGAACTACAACCCCACCACCGACAGCGCCATGGCCGTGGTGACGCGGGCCGCCGCGGGGACTCCGCAATATACCTTCAAACCGCTGGGACTGAATCCCACGCAGCGATACACTGTGTGGTTCGAAATCAATCCCGCCGTCTACTCCCTGCCCGGAGCGCAACTGATGTCGAGCGGCGTCACGGTGCCGCTGCTGACTCCCTATAGCTCCGATATCGTGCACATCGATCATCAACAACAGTAGACAGTTGTCAGTTGACAGTTATCAGTAAACCTCGCGGCTCGGGCTCGCACAGTGAACAGTCTGCCCCACATCAGCAGGGCTGAAACTGTGAACTGTAAACTGTAAACTGTGAACTTATTTCGCTCCTTTCTGCTGGTGGCTTTTCTGGCGCTTGGCTGCTTGCTGGTGCGGTCGGCGCGGGTGGAACTGGCGGGCGACATTCTCGATCCGGTACGCGGGATTAAGGCGCAGGACGAAGCGCTGTATGCGTCGAGCGCTATCCATATGGCCGTCGACGGGGGGTGGTTGACGCCGCTCTTCATGGGGCGCCTGGCGCTGTATAAGCCGCCGCTGCTGGTGTGGACGGCGGGACTGTCGGCGCGCGTGGCGGGCGTGTCGCGGCTGGCGCTGCGCTTTCCCATCGCCCTGATGGGCGCGCTGGCGGCGGGGCTGGTGTTCTGGTGGGCGGCGGAAATGCGCTCCTGGCAAGCGGGAGTGTGCGCGGTGCTGCTGCTCTCCTCCGATCATCTGTGGCACGTGCTGGCGGGGCTGTGCCTCACCGACGGATTGCTGGCGGCGTTTTATACGGCGGCGATGTACTGCCTGTTTGCCGATCCGTGGCTCGAGTCGGGCGCGGCTTTCTGGGGGTATGCGGGCGCGGTGGCGGCGGCGATTCTTACCAAGAGCGTGGCGGGCGCGCTGCCATTGGGAATCCTGGGACTGTACTGGCTGGCGGCGCCGCGCAACCGGCGTCCGCGCTTTCTGCGCATGTGCGCGGCCGGGACCGCGGCGCTGGCGCTGGCCGCGCCCTGGTTCGTCTACCAACTGTTAGCGCACCACCGATGGTTCTGGACGGAGCACGTAGCCGTCGAAATCCTGGGCTATGGCGGAGGCGCGCCGCCGCAAACGTCGAGCGAGAGCCAGGCGATGTTTTACCTGATGCGGCTGTTGCGCATCGACCCGGTGCTGACGGCGCTGACGCTGGTCTCGCTGCCGGCATTCGCTGCGGAAGTGAAGCGCCGCTCGGCGCCCGCGGTCCTGCTGCTCTGCTGGATGGGCGTGCTGCTGGCCGCGGTCTTCTTCTGGCAATATCGCAACGTCACCTATCTGTTGCCGCTGGCGCCGGCGGCGGCTATTCTGGCGTGCTCGTACGGAGCCTTGTCCGAGGTCCGATCGGCGAAGTGGCTGCTGGTGGTAGCGCTGGCGGCATTCGCGCTCAAAGTGGCGACACCCGATGCGCCGTGGGGCATCTCCTTCCGCGGCGGCACGGCGGTGGCTACGGCTCCCCTGCTCTCGGAGTATTGCGAACTGCGCCGCGGCAACGAGGTGGTGCTAGTGGCTCCCGACGATGAGCTGTTCGCCAGCGTGCTGCCGCTTCCCCGGGCGCGCTATTGTCTGCTCGGCCGCATGCCCACGGCAGGCGCCTACGGCATGGATTTCGCGTCGATGGGGATTGTGCTGGACGCCGCGCAATTCGACGACCTCGACCGGGAGCTTCCGGTGTTTCGCCAGCATCTGCGGGAATGGGGCATGGATTCAACGGCGCCCATCGGCACCATGATCATCGCCGCGGACCCCGCCGAACTGGCGGGCATGATTCGCGATCACCCTGCCACCGACTTCTTTCTTCCGGAGCAATATCGCGAGGCAGTAGCCGGCGCTGGCGCGGCATCGCACGCTGTGGTGCCGGCTTCGCATGGGCGATTCTTTCTGCTGTCGCGGGACACGCATCCGGCCGCGGCACCACGATGGAGCTGCAATCCCTAATTCGTCCATTAATAAAAGTAATCATTACCCGCGCTTGCATTTGCGAAACTTCTAGGCTACACTCGAAATTCGATCTCCGATGTTCCGCACTCTTACAGGCCGGTCTCTTCACCTCGACAGCATCCTTGCGATTCCTGTAAGCATTATTATTCTCCTGGTCATCGTAGCCGGCCCCGCGTAGGCCAGCCGGAAGAGATTCCCAAGGCCATCAGCGGGGCGAAATCAGCCGGCTGATGGCCTTTTTTGTTGTGTCACGACTTTATTGAGGTTGCGAATCTATGTCCACACTGATGAGCGGCGCACGCATGCTGCTGGAATGCCTGGCGCGGGAAGGCGTCGATTGTATCTTCGGATACCCGGGAGGCGTCACGCTTCCGTTCTACGACGTCCTGTATGAGCACCACATCCGGCATGTGCTGGTGCGTCACGAAGAGAATGCCGCCTTCGCCGCGGAAGGCTACGCGCGCGCCACGGGAAAGGTCGGCGTGTGCTGCGCCACGTCCGGACCGGGCGCCACCAACCTGACTACCGGGCTGGTGGACGCCATGATGGACTCGATTCCGATTGTGGCCATCACCGGGCAGGTGACCTCCAAGCTGATCGGCAGCGACGCGTTTCAGGAAGCCGACACCTTCGGCATCACGCGTCCCTGCACCAAGCACAACTACCTGGTGAAGCGGCTGGAGGACCTGGCGCAGGCCATCCACGAAGCGTTCTACGTGGCGTCGAGCGGCCGTCCCGGTCCGGTGCTCGTGGATATCACCAAAGACGTGCTGCAGGGTCAGGGACACTATCAGCCGGTGACGTCGGTGCATCTTCCCGGCTATAAGGTCTTCACGGAAGGCCACACGGGACAGATCCGGCGCGCGGCGCAGCTCATTCAGGAAGCGGAGCGGCCGCTGGTGTACGGCGGCGGCGGGATCGTCGCGGGGAATGCTTCGGGCGAACTGCGGCAGATGGTCGAACTGGCCGATTCGCCGGCCGTGCTCACGCTCATGGGCCTGGGCGGACTGCCCGCGGAGCATCCCAATTTCATCAGCATGCCGGGCATGCATGGTTCCTACGCGGCCAACATGGCGCTTTCGAACTGCGATGTGCTGATCGCTCTGGGCGTGCGTTTCGACGACCGCGTGACCGGACGTCTGGCGGCTTTCGCGCCGCACGCCAAGGTCATTCACGTGGATATCGACCCGGCGGAAGTGGGCAAGAACCGCGCGCCGGATGTTCCGATTGTAGGCGACGTGAAGCGCGTCCTTCCCAAGCTGAATAAGCTGCTGACGGAATTCAGGGCCGCCGAAACGGCGTCGCCCGCGGTGGAGAAGCGGTCGGCCGCGCGCCGCGCCTGGTGGCATCAGGTCCGCAAGTGGAAAGAGGAGCATCCGCTGCAGGTGGTGACGTCGGAGACGGAGATCAAGCCGCAGCACCTGATGGGCGAAATCGACCGGTTGTCGGGTGGACAGGCTATCGTGACTTCCGATGTGGGGCAGCACCAAATGTGGGCGGCGCAATTGATCCGCTTTGCCGAGCCGCGGCTGTGGATCAACTCGGGCGGACTGGGGTCCATGGGTTTCGGATTGCCGGCGGCCATCGGCGCGCAGTTCGCGCATCCGGACAAGCTGGTCTTTTCGCTGGTGGGCGACGGCGGCTTCCAGATGTCCATCCCCGAACTGGCGACCATCGCCAGCCACGGACTTCCCATCAAGATCGTGATCATGAACAACGGCTATCTGGGCATGGTGCGACAGTGGCAGACGCTGTTCTACAACAACCGCCTGAGTTCGGTGGAGCTGGATTGTTTTCCGGACGCGGAAAAACTGGCCGCCGCGTACGGCTTCAAAGGGCGGACTATCGACAAGCCCTGGGAATTGCGCGCCGCGCTCGAGACCGCGCTGGCCGAGCCTGGTCCGTACCTGCTCAACGTAAAAGTGGCGCCCATGGACAATGTGTATCCCATGGTGCCGGCGGGCGGGGCGATCAACGAAATGGTGCTGGGACCGCCGGAGCCGGTGGCGGTGCCCGCGAAATAGCCGCCGCGAAAGAGGAGACCTATGCTGCAAATCATATCCCTGCTGCTGGAGAATAAACCGGGCGCGCTGATGCGCGTGACCGGACTGCTCAGCCAGCGCGGCTACAACATTGAGAGCCTGACCGTGGCGCGCACGCTCGATCCCGAGCTTTCGCGGATGACCATCGTGGTGGACGTGGATTCCGTCCAGCGCCAGCAGGTAATCAAGCAGATGAACAAGCTGATCAACGTGCTGCAGGCCAGCGATCTGACGGAATCGCCGGCGGTGATCCGCGAGCTGGTGCTGATCCGCATCCGCACGGCTCTGGAATCGCGCACGGCGGTGCTGAAGGAAGCCGAGATTTTCGGCGGGCGGGTGGTGGATTCGTCCACCGAGGGATACGCCATCGAAGTGACCGGCGACCCCGAGAAACTGGGGGAATTCATCGATGTGATGGGCAGCTACGGCGAGGTGGACGTGACCCGTTCGGGCGCCCTGGCGATCGCGCTGGACGCCAAGAAACTGCGGCTGCAACCGCCCGTGCCCACCAAAGAGTTAGTGACTGAACCGCGACCTTGAGGAGCCTTTCATGGCAAGACGCTTTTACGAAAAAGACGGAAGTTTGGAACATTTGAACGGGCGGACCGTCGCCATTATCGGATACGGCAGCCAGGGACATGCGCATGCGCTGAATCTGCGCGACTCGGGCCTCGACGTGGTCGTCGGCCTGTATCCCGGCAGCAAGTCGTGGCCGAAAGCCGAGGCCGCCGGTCTCAAGGTGGCGACCACGGCGGACGCCGCCAAGGCCGCCGACGTGGTGATGATCCTGGTGGCCGACCACATCCAGGGCGATCTGTACCACAATGAGATCGCGCCCCACATGACTCCCGGCAAGACGCTGATGTTCGCGCACGGGTTCAATATCCATTTCGGCCAGATCGCCGCGCCCGAAGGCGTGGACGTGTCGATGGTGGCGCCCAAAGCGCCGGGCCATCGCGTGCGCGAGCTGTACACCGAAGGAGTGGGCGTGCCGGCGCTGGTGGCGGTTCACCAGAATGCCACCGGACAGGCGCTGGAACGGGCTCTGGCGTACGCGCTGGCGCTGGGCTGCCTGAAGGCCGGCGTGATCGAGACGAATTTCCGCGAGGAGACGGAGAGCGATCTTTTCGGCGAGCAGGCGGTACTGTGCGGCGGCGCCAGCGAACTGATCCGCGCGGGCTTCGAAACGCTGGTGGAAGCGGGATACGCTCCCGAGATCGCCTACTTCGAGTGTCTGCACGAGCTGAAGCTGATCGTCGATCTGATTCAGGAAGGCGGCCTGAGCTACATGCGCTACTCGGTTTCCGACACCGCGGAGTACGGCGATTACACCCGCGGCCCGCGTGTGGTGAACGAGCAGACGCGCGCCGAGATGAAGAAGATTCTGAGCGAGATTCAGTCCGGCGAATTCGCCCGGCAGTGGATCGGCGAAAACAAAGCCGGCCGCCACAAATTCCTGGCGATGCGCGAAGCCGCCCGCAATCAACCGATCGAAACGGTGGGCCGCGGACTGCGCGAAATGATGACGTTCCTGAAAAAGAAAAAGGAGGCCGGCGTACCGCAGGAATAACGCCGTGGCCGGGTCAACCCATGAAAATCTTCACCTTCGATACCACTCTTCGCGACGGAACGCAGGGCGAGTCCGTCTCTTTCTCGGTAGAGGACAAGCTCATCATTGCGCAGAAACTGGATGAGCTGGGGATCGATTACATTGAAGGCGGATGGCCCGGCTCCAACCCCAAGGACAAGGATTTCTTCGTCCGCGCTCGCGAACTGCGCTTGCAGCACGCCCGGCTCACGGCTTTCGGGTCCACGCGCTTCGCCAAGAACCCGGTGGAGGAAGACCGCAACGTCAACGCGCTGGTGGAAGCCGGCACTCCGGTGGTGTCGATTTTCGGCAAGACGTGGGACCTGCACGTGAAGCGCGCCCTCGGCATCAGCAACGAAGAGAACTTGCGGCTGATCTCCGACACCGTCCGCTATCTCAAGGAGCACGGCAAGGAAGTGGTTTACGACGCCGAGCATTTCTTCGACGGCTACCAGGCCAACCCGGCGTATGCCTTGGAGACGCTGGAAGCCGCGCGCGACGCCGGCGCCGACGTCCTCTGCCTGTGCGATACCAATGGCGGCACCGTGACCGGGCGCCTGGTGGAGATTGTGGCCGAAGTCCGCAAACGCTTCGACTCGGTGATCGGCATTCATACGCACAACGATTCGGACCTGGCGGTGGCCAACACCATCGCCGCGGTGGAAGCCGGTGCCACGCAGGTGCAGGGCTGCATGAACGGCTACGGCGAGCGATGCGGCAACGCCAACCTGGCGTCCGTGATCGCCAATCTGGAACTGAAACTCGGCCACACTACCGTGGGCGCCGAGAAGCTGGCCTCGCTGACCGGCGTGTGCCGCTTTATCGCCGAGCTGGCGAACCTGCCGCTCCGCAATGACCAGGCCTTTGTGGGCAAGAGCGCCTTCGCCCACAAAGGCGGCGTTCACGTGAGCGCCGTCCTGAAGGATTCGGCCACGTACGAGCACATTCAGCCGGAACGCGTCGGCAACCGGCAGCGGGTGCTGGTGAGCGACCTGTCGGGTCGCGGCAACATTCTCTATAAGCTGAAGCAGCACGGCCTGGCGGGACGTTTGAGTGAGGACGCGCGTCGCGAGCTGCTGGAGCGCATCAAGCAACTGGAATACGAAGGCTACGAACTGGAAGCCGCCGAGGGCACTTTCGAGTTGCTGGTGCGCGAAGCCCTGAATCCCGGCACGCATTTCTTCCAGGTGGACAGCTATGAAGTCTCCACGCGCGCCGGAGGCGCCACGCCCTCGCACACCACTGCTGCCGTGACGCTGCGCGTGCAGGACGCCGTGCATGCCGCGACGGCCGCGGGCCACGGTCCTTTCAACGCGCTGCATTTGTGTCTGCGCAAGTGCCTCTCGAAGCTCTACCCGCAGATCACCGAAGTCCGGCTGACCGACTACAAGGTCCGCGTGCTGGACTCGCGCAAAGGCACTGCGGCGCAGGTCCGCGTGCTGATCGAATGGAGCGACCACCGCAAGAGTTGGTCGACGGTAGGCGTCTCCGACAACGTGATCGAGGCCAGTTGGAAGGCGCTGGTGGACGCGATCAATCTGGAGCTGATGCGTCTGACGGAGCAGGATAGCTCGGTGGAGCGGGCGGTGGAAGACTACTGCTGGGGGGTGTGAGCAGGGGAACGCTCGGGCGGGTTGTCAACTTGCCTGCCGACCATTCGCACGTTGCCGACCCAGGCGGGTTGCCCGCGGAACCCGCTCAGAGTAACAGTCTGCTCCGCCTGCCCTATTGCTTTCCTCCACGCCAGCGGATATAGTCCGTTTCGCGAACTGAAATGTCCTCGGTGGAAGGGTTCACCGGACGTACCAGTTCTTCATCGGCGAGCCGTTGTACCCCTTCGGCAACGGACTGAGCTACACTACCTTTTGTTTACCGGAATCTCGACCGTGCCGCGCAGGCAATGGCGGGTGATACCGTCACAGTCACTGTGGATGTACAGAACACCGGCAGGCGGGCCGGGGATGAAGTCGTGCAGCTTTACCTGAAGGCGGCCGATGCCGGCGGATCGGGCCGGTTGCGGTCGCTGGGCGGTTTTGAGAGGGTGGCGTTGCGCGCCGGGGAAACGAAGAAGGTGCAGTTTGCGTTGTCCGCGGGCCAATTTGCGGCCACGTAGCCGAATGGCAAGCGGGCGATACAGCCCGGGACGTTTGAGATCCCGGTGGGCGGGAAGCAGCGCGGCGGATCGGTAGAGACCACCCAGGTGGTTCCGGAAACCTGCGACTCGCCGGCGCGGCAAGAGAGCTGAATTGAGTCCGCAGGGCGGTGACCGACAGCATGCAGTTAGTGGCCGAAAAGCGGGTGCAGGGAGCGTCGAGCGAAGTCGTCCGCGACATCAACCGGCGCATCGTGCTCAACCTGATTCGCACCCGCCAACCGATTTCGCGGGCGGATCTGGCGCGCGTGTCCGGTCTGCAGCGCAGCACCATTTCCCTCATCGTGGAGCAGTTGATCCAGGAAAACTGGGTGCTGGAAGGACCCACCGGCCGCCTGCCGCGCGGGCGCCGGCCCACCTTTCTGCGGCTCAATGACGATCGGGTGATCATCGGCGTCGACATTCGTCCGACGCAGACTACCGTGGCCCTGGCGGATGCCAACGGCAAGTTCATGTCGCAGGAATCGATGGCGACTCCGGCCGATTCGCGGACCGCGTTGGACGGGCTGATCGACGGCATCCAGCGGATCAAACGCTCCTGCCGCGGCAAGATGATTGAAGGCGTTGGAATCAGCCTTCCCGGCCGTTTCGACCACCGGTCGGACCGGCTGGTGTTCGCACCCAACCTGGGATGGCGCGATGTGGATTTGCGCACGCCCATCATGAAAGAAACCGGCCTCGAAGTGGAGATGGAGAACGCTGCCAGCGCCTGCGTGTTGGCCGAAGTGTGGTTCGAGCGCTCGGAATATTGCCGCGACCTGGTGGTGGTCACGGTATCGGAAGGCATCGGGACGGGCGTGCTGGCCAATGGGCAACTGATTCGCGGCACCAACGGAATGGCCGGCGAATTCGGTCACGTAGCGCTCGATCCGGATGGCCCGGTGTGCGGCTGCGGCAGCCGCGGATGCTGGGAAATGTTCGCTTCCAATCGGGCGGCCCTGCGCTACTACCTGGAGTCCGGCTCGGATTCGGGCGGATTGAGTTTTTCCGACTTGCTCGCCCGCGCGGAACACGGCGATACGCGCGCCGCTAAAGCGTTGGAGAAGATGGCGCATTATCTGGGCAGGGGCATGCGGATGATTGTGGCGGGACTGGCGCCGGAACGGATCGTGATGGTGGGCGATCTGACGCGTTCGTGGCACCGCTTCGGGCCGATTATCGAGGCCGAAGTTCAGGATCAGGTGTTGCCCGGCGGCACCATCCCGCGGCTGGTCCCGGCTTATGAAGACGGGATGGCTCGTCTGCGCGGCACCGTCGCGCTGGTCCTGCAGAAGCACTTCCACGCTCCGGCGATTTGAGGTAGGGGTAAAGACAAAGGCAATTTTGGCCGCTGATGAACGCCGATCAACGCGGATAAGACAAAGAAAAAGATGGGCTTGTTTTATCGGGGGCCTCTGCGTTGTGCTGGATATCCGTCGGTGGCAGGCAGGATTGCTACCCTGCTCTCCTGCCGATATTTCGGCAACGGGACCGGCAGCAGGCTGTCCTTCCGGGCTATCTCTTTGATTTTAAGTAGTTTTCTTCGTGGCAGACGGCGTGCCCTAGAGATTGGCGGGTATGCTCAAGATCACGCTTCACGACACAGCCGGCGAGTTTCGACTGCGGCTGGAGGGAAAATTGGCGGGTCTTTGGGTACAGGAACTCGGTCAATGCTGGCAGACTGCCGCTTCCACGACCGTGGGGCGCAAGACCATCCTCGACCTTCGCGAAGTGGATTTTGTCGACGAAGAAGGCCAGGCGCTTTTGTGCCGCATGAGCCGCGCCGGGGTGAAATTCCAGGCCGCCACTCCCTTGATCAAAGACATCCTTGCGCGCTGTGCTACGGTTGAGAATAAGCCGGCACCGCGCGATCATGTCCCCGCTCCTTCCCCAAAGCACGGATCGGACCCGCGCCCGCTATGAAACGCTGCTCGAAGTAGCGGAATCCATCGCGGTCCACCGCCAGTTGTCCACCCTGATGACGGAACTGAGCCGGTGCCTCAAACGGCTGGTATCGTTCGACTTCCTCGGCTTGACCCTGCTCGATCCCAAGGAACGCGTGGTGCGTCTGCATGTGCTCGAAACCGACGAGCCGGTGGAGTTTACGGAAACTCCGGTCACCCGCTACGAAGACACGCCGTCCATCGATGCGCTGGCGACACGGCAACCTTACTACGTGGCCGATTTGGAGCGGGACACGCGCTACCCGGTGATCCGCGAAATGTTGGCGCGGCATCGGATCCAGTCGTTCTGCATCCTGCCGCTCTACACGGCGCAACGCGATCTGGGCAGCCTGAGTTTCGGCTCCATGCACAAGGATGCCTGTTCGCCTGAAGACATCGAATTCATGCAGCAGGTGGCGCGGCCGGTGGCGGTAGCGGTGGACAACGCGCTGCATTCGGAAGCCACGGCCGCCTACGAAGCGCAGTTGTCGCGCGAGCGGGACCGCTTGCGTGCGCTGCTCGAGATCAACAACGCGGTGGTGAGCTGTCTTGACAGCAAACAGCTCTTCCAGGCGATTTCGGCGGCCTTGCGCGGCACCTTCGGGCAGGAATACGCCAGCCTGCTGATCTACGATGCCGAGGCTAAAGTGCTGCGGCTGCAGATGCTGGACTTCCCCGACGGGGCGGGCGTGATTCGCGAAGATACGGTGATCCAGCTCGACAACTCGCCGGCGGGCCACGTGTTCCGCACGCGTGAGGCGCGCATTTTCACTCCGGAGGAAGTGCGCGAGACGTGGCCGACGGTCAGCGACGTTTTCGTGCGCGAGGGTTTGCGATCGATCTGCTGCGCGCCCCTGATCACGCCCTCCACCGTCCTGGGCACTCTCAATCTGGGGTCCCGTACCGAGAATTTCTTCACCGGT
>Ga0181529_10002756_pt1 | contig 20620 bp, 17 predicted proteins | sample PEATcosm2014_Bin_36_FD_119763 | JGI IMG/M metagenome (GOLD analysis project Ga0181529, IMG submission 119763) | Peatland microbial communities from MTU Mesocosm Facility, Houghton, MI, USA - PEATcosm2014_Bin10_30_metaG | ecosystem: Environmental > Terrestrial > Soil > Wetlands > Peat | place... | reverse complement strand
ATTATTCAGAAGCTTATGACAGGCCTGATAAAGTTTTTTGGCAGGATATGGAAAAAACATTGTCAACTGATGGAGTTACTTTAAGCGGTTTAAATCAATATGCCGATTCTTATTTAAGAGAGGTACTAAATGAAGTAAGATTCTCAAGAGAAGAAGGGATTCAAACTTCAATAAACTTTACTATGAATTATTTTAATAATTATTCTAATGAAAGTTTTAATGCTTATGAGCTTTCAGAACAATTATATGCACAATTAAACGGAACCTTGAAATATAGCCACCAATTGGACTTAAACTCCCAAATATATTTTAATCTTAATTTCGGCGGAGGCCCCAATGTTATTGCTAATGTGCAAGTCAGACAAAACTATTTTGTTAATTCAAGTATTGGTTATGACTATGAATTAACCGATAGATTAGTTGCAACAATAAATGATGGTTTTTCACTTCAACTTTATGATGCCAGCATACAGGGTAAATCAATTTCGGATAATATAAGCTTTGTTTTACATTATTTTGTAGAAGATCACCTTTCTCTGACAGCCGACTACTCATGGAATTATAACAACAATAAAAATATTATAAATCTAATCGAAAAAGCTGAAGGATATAACAATAGTCTAACAGTTGGATTTACATATTATTTAGATAGAGGATTGATTTTTAATTAGAATTTATTCAGGTTGAAATACAAATTAAGTAATTGTGATAACATATTAAATTATATGCAGTAGTAAGAAATGTTTCAGGGGATACATATAGCCATAAAAGCGAAATATTCGCATATAAATCTTATTGCAAAGGACTGGCGTACACTGGCAGATTTTTACCGGAAAGTGTTTGGATTTATGCCTATTCCGGCTGAAAGGGATTTTAGCAAGCCCAGATTGATAATCCGGGATCCGAAATTCTTGAATCACAGATTGATAATCTGTGCTACGAGATTTTATGAATCACAGATTGATAATCTGTGCTACGAGATTTCATGAATCACAGATTGATAATTTGTGCTACGAGATTTTATGAATCACAGATTGATAATCTGTGCTACGAGATTTCATGAATCACAGATTGATAATCTGTGCTACGGAATTTATAATAAAGTTTATTTGATTTAGGCAATTCTTGCAAAATGTTATTATTAATGAAGTTCGGGGAATTAATTAATATTTACTTAACATATACTTAATTTTTAAATAATCATTTTGTCGTAATTTAATCCATCAAAAAAATATATCCTGCATAAGTTCGTATTTTTTTAGAATACTATTTTCGACCGGATTATAATTAGTTATTACCTTTATAAGAAGTTGCTCTATTAAACAGAAAATCGGCTTAAACTAAACTTTATGCAGGTTATTGCGATTATTAATTGTATACATTATCACGTACGGATGTTTAAAATTTAGCTATTTTTAACGTGAAGATTGATACAAAGTTTCTAATTGTGACTAAAAATCAATTTTTCCGGAGGCAAGGATGGACAAGAAATCGTTATCCAATAAAAAGAACTCATATTCAAATGAGCCAAATCTGAAAAAAGGAATTGAATTTCAGGGCAATAAGATTATGCCGCAGTTGGAGAAAAAGAATTTAAGGTTTATAACCCGTGAAAATGAATGGGATCAGGAATATTTTATAATATATAATTCTTATATCCTGGAAGATAAAGAACAGGAATCATGATTAAATAATTTTCTTTTTCCAGTACTCAATTCTATCATTAACGTCTGCAGGATTAGGGGAACCTGAAGTTTTTTTCCTCCGCAAAGCTGTCTCCATATTCAAACACTCCAATGCAGTTTTATCAAACACCTTAGACACTGCTATTAAATCACTTAGATCAACTGACTTAAAGTTTTTTCTCTCATCTTCAAGCTTTTTAACAAGCTTACCGACTATCGAATGAGCTTCCCTGAAGGGCACCTGTTTTTGTACAAGCCAATCAGCCAGATCGGTAGCCAGGGAAAAATCGCCTTCAAGTTCTTTTGAAAATCGTGAAGTATTAAATACAGCAGTTTGAAGCATCCCGTTTATAACTTCAAGAGAGTCCGAATATGTTGAAAAAGAATCGAACAAAGGTTCTTTATCTTCCTGCAGGTCCCTGTTATAGCTTAACGGGAGAGACTTCATAATTGAGGCAAATGCAATATAATTACCGAAGACCCGCCCTGTTTTTCCCCTGATAAGTTCAGCCATATCGGGATTTTTTTTCTGCGGCATCAGGGATGAGCCGGTAGTAAAACTATCGCTGAGTTCTATAAAATTCCATTCCGAAGTAGACCATATAACCAGCTCTTCGGCGAACCGGCTCAAATGCATCATTCCAATACAGCAGCCGTTAAGAAAATCAAGGATAAAATCACGGTTTGAAACAGCATCAAGAGCATTCCCCGCGGGTTTCGTATAACCCAGCTTTTTGCTTGTTAAATTTCTGTCCAGGGGAAGGGTTGATCCGGCTAAAGCCCCGGAGCCAAGAGGTGATTGATTTACTGCTTCTTTTACAAAACTAAATCTTGATTTATCCCGTTCAAGCATTTCAATATATGCGAGCAGATGAAAAGCTAATGAAACGGGCTGAGCCCTTTGAAAATGAGTGTAACCCGGAATTATCGTTTCTGTATTAGCGGATGATAGTTCTAAAAGAGTTATCTGAAACTCAGTAAGTAATTCCTGAACAAGGCTGCTGTTTTTCCTGATCCATAAAGTTAAATCAGTCGCAACCTGATCATTCCGGCTTCTGCCCGTATGTAATTTACCTGCAGTATCGCCAATAAGTTCAAAAAGTTTAGACTCAACAGCGGAGTGAACATCCTCATATTTTTCAGGGTCGGGTGTCCATGCATTGGCTTTCCAGTCATCCTCAATTTTCTTAAGCCCTTCAACTATCTTATTTTTTTCTTCATGAGATATAATATTTACGGCAGCCAGCATTTCTGCATGCGCAATACTGCCTTCAATATCTTCGCTGAGAAGATTTATATCGAATTTTAAAGAAGAAGAAAATCTCAGCGCTTTGGAATCTAAATTTTCTTTAAATCTTCCGCCCCACAACATTAAACTGTAACCTCTTCCTTCGCAGGGTTTTTAACCAAAGCGATAGTTTTGTAAGGAAGCCCGTATATTTTTATAAAACCATCGGAGGCTTTATGATCAAAAGTATCTTCAACTGTATAAGTTGCAAGATTTTTATTATACAAACTGTAAACAGAACTTCTTGATAAAGTTTTAATACTACCCTTGTAAAGTTCAAGTTTAACTTCTCCGGTTATATTTTCCTGGGTTGCATCCACAAATGCACAGAGAGAATTAAAGAGCGGGGAGTACCATAAGCCGTCATAAATTAAATTTGCCATTTTATTAGCAACATCCTGTTTATACCTGAATGTTTCTTTATCAAGAATTAATCTTTCAAGTTCCGAATGAGCCGTATGTAAAATTACAGCGGCAGGAGTCTCGTATACTTCTCTTGATTTGATTCCTACAACCCTGTTTTCAATTAAATCCAGCCTGCCTACTCCGTAAGCTGCACCCAGGTCTCTTAATTGGGATACAAGTTCTACTGCGTTTAGTTCAACACCATTTAAACTTACCGGTATGCCTTTTTCAAAACCAATAGTTATAAGTGCGGGAGTATCGGGAGAGTTTTTAGGGTCTACTGTAATCTGGTAAGCGTCATCAGGCGGGGCGACTGTAGGATCTTCAAGAACCCCGCATTCAACAGCAATACCCCAAAGATTTTCATCGATAGAATAAGGATTATCCTTAGTGGCTTTTACGGGGATACCGTGTTTCATGGCGTATTCCATTTCTTCTTCACGGCTTTTAAATTCCCAGGTTCTTAAGGGTGCTATAACATCCAGGCGGGGCGCGAGAGATTGAACCCCGACTTCAAATCTTACCTGATCATTTCCTTTACCTGTACATCCATGAGCAACAGAATCAGCGCCTTCCTCAACTGCCACATCAACAAGCATCTTGGCAAGCAGAGGCCTTCCGATAGCACATGCCATAGGATACGCTCCTTCATACAATGCCCCGGCTTTCAATGCTTTCCAAACATATTTTGTTAAAAATTCTTCACGCAGATCCAGCACAATTGCCTTAATTGCGCCTGTTTTAAGAGCTTTTTCTTTTACACCTTCAATTTCTTTCACCTGACCCAGAAAACCGGTAGCCGTGACAATATCTGCATCATACTTATCCTTCAACCATTTTACCATTACGGAAGTATCTAAACCACCGGAATAAGCAACAACGATTTTTCTTTTAGCCATATTCATTTCTCCTTACATTAAATTAATTTTTATCGCCGACTAACTCGGTCATCATCTTTTTTACTAACGTTACTAAATTAGGAATACTTTTTTGAGAACTCGGGAGCAGCAAAACAGTATCATCGCCGCCTACGGTTCCAAGAATTTCAGGGTTATTAAGGCGGTCAATAAAATGAGCAATTCCCTGAGCTCTTCCTGCCAATGTTCTTATAACGATCAACGATTCATTATTCTCAACGCTTAAGATTTCAAATCCTATAAGCTTAGCGATTTGTTTGCCGGATTCATGGGCATCAAGAATATAGCGGGGCCCCCGCTCCGTAAAAGTTCTGATCACTCCCAGCTCGGCAAAATCACGGCTTAAAGTAGCCTGTGTAACCTGAATCCCTTCTTCTGCCAGAAGGTTAACGAGCCCTTCATGGGAGGAAATATTTTTAAAATTTAATAATTCTTTAATCCTGTTTAATCTTTTTAATTTTGCGGACATAAAGCCACCGGGTATTTGTTAATAATTAACTATTTATTGGAAATTTCCTGAACAACGGTTCTTAACGCTGAAAGAAATTTCATCAACTCCGTTTGAGTAACAACAAAAGGAGGAAGTATTCTTAATACAGAATCGCCTGCAGTTGCAACAAGAAATCCTTTTTCAAGAAGATTTTGTGCAATAACCTTAGCTGAAACACCTTCTATAAATTCAACGCCGATCAGCAATCCTTTGCCCCTGATATTTTTAATTTCAGGTAAATTAAGCCCATGCAGGGCATCCAGCAGCATATTTCCAAGCTGCTCAATTTCCTTAAGTTTATCATCAGTAAGCAGGTCTACAACTGCATTTGCAGCAGCAATTGCAACGGGGTTTCCCCCGAATGTAGAGCCGTGATTGCCGGGTTTAATTTCAGCAGCAACTTCTTTAGAGCAAATTGTAGCTCCGAGGGGGAGGCCGTTCGCCAAACCTTTTGCTGAAGCAACTATATCGGGAATTATATTTTCCTCCAGGTACGAATAGAATTTACCTGTTCTGCCGACGCCGGTTTGAACCTCATCAATTATCAGCAGGATTTCTTTCTCGGTGCATAATTCCCTCAATGCTTTTAAATATCCTTCGGGAGCAACATTCACTCCGCCTTCGCCCTGGATAGTTTCAACAATTACGGCAACGGTATCCGGGGTTATTTTTTCGTGTATAGCCACGATACTGCCATACTGTGCATGAGAGAAACCCGGCACGAGAGGCTGAAATCCCTCCCAAAATTTAGACTGGCCTGTAGCGGAGAGGCTGCCGAACGTCCTGCCGTGGAATCCGTTAACCGTTGAAATTATTTCATGCCGTCCTTTGCCCCATTTCCGTGCAAATTTAATTGCGGCTTCCACAGCTTCAGTGCCCGAATTACTAAAAAATACATAATTCAATCCCGATCGTTCCGCAAGTTTCACGGCAAGTTCCTGCTGCGGTGTAGAAGTAAACAGGTTGGACACATGCCAGAAACTATTTATTTGCTTTAACACCGCCGATTTAATTGCAGGGTGGTTATGGCCGAAGCCGGTTACAGCAATACCGCATAAAAAATCTATATATTCTTTACCGTTTACATCATAAAGAAACGGCCCGCTTCCGCTGACAAATTCGACAGGGTAGCGCGAATAAGTGTTAAGCAATCCTGAGTAGTTCATATTGTTTTTCAGCCTTATTTATAATTAAAGTACCGTTCCCGGTATTTCCATTTTCAAAATCGAACCGGTTTTCTATGTAAGAGCCGATCCAGATTTTATTTATTCCTTTATTCATCAATTCCATGCAGCTCTGTAATTTAGGAATCATGCCGCCCGTAATATCACCGCCGGCAATCCCTGAAACAATTTCTTCCGCAGTTAATGTGTTTTTAACAGTACCGTTTATTATTACGCCGTCGACATCGGAAACGAAGAAGACTATTTCCGCATTAACAGCAGCAGCAAGCGATTCCGCAAAAACATCAGCATTAACATTCATCAAATTACCGTTCTTATCCATGCATACACTTGAAAATACAGGTACTACATTGGATTTTAACAGGCTTAATATCCAGGCGGGAGTTCCCGTTAATTCCGGTTTTCCTACAAAGCCGAGGTCCTCATTAAAATACTCAGCCTTAAAAGTGCCCCTGTCGATGCCAGTAAGCCCGGTTGCACAGAGGCCTGAAGCGTTCAATTTAGCCGTCAGTTGAGCATTAAGCACACCTGATTGAACCGCGGCAACAACTTCCATCTGCTCGAAGGTAGTAACTCTTTGGCCATTAACAAATTTATTTTCAAGTCCCAGCTTTTCGGACCATTCAGAAATAGATTTACCGCCGCCGTGGACTAAAATAACTCCGTCGTATTCTTTTTTCAGAGATTTTATCGTCTTAATCCATTTATCCGTAGTAAGAAATTCCGTAATTGTTTTGCCGCTTATTTTTACAAGTGAAATTTTCATATTTAATTCCTCACTTCTTAAGTTCTATAATTGGCATTGATTTTAACATAATTCTCGGAAAGGTCGCACATCCACCAGGTACTTTCATGTTCGCCGTTTCCAAGATCAACCGTAACGGTAATTTCAGGCTTAGCAAGAATTTTTGATGCCTTAGCCTCATCAATAACAAGCTTGTAATGAGGCAGGAGCACCTGATGATTGTCAAAACAAATAGAAACTTTTGCAGGATCAATATCGGCACCGCTCTGGCCGGCCGCACTTAAAATCCTTCCCCAATTAGCATCGCCGCCATAAAATGCAGTTTTAACCAGGGGTGAATTTGATATTGACCTGGCAACAGTATCGGCTTCTTTTTCAGAATTAGCATGTTTAATATTTACTGTAATTAGTTTAGTAGCTCCTTCACCGTCGGCAGCAATTGCTTTAGCCATCTTAATACAGATGCTGTCAAGAGCTTCCTTAAATGAATTAAAATCAACTGAATCTTTTTCAATTGAAATTCCGGAGGCGCCGTTAGCAAGAAGCAGGACCATATCATTTGTACTTGTATCGCCGTCAACCGAAATTTTATTAAAACTCTTTTTAACGGAGTTTAAAAGAATACCGTGTAAATCCGGCTTGCTTATTTTTGCATCGGTGCAAATAAAAGCCAGCATAGTAGCCATATTCGGCATAATCATTCCGCTGCCTTTGCATATAGCCCCGATGGTAACAATGCCTGATGCTAGCTGAACTTTTAAGGCATAAGACTTAACCTTCAGATCAGTAGTCATAATAGCATTTGCAGCATCCAACCCGCCTTTTGCAGACAGGGCAGGGATGACTTTATCGATACCGCTTTTAATCTTATCAAGAGGAAGCCTTTTTCCTATAACGCCTGTTGAAGCGATCAGAACTTCACTTTGTTTAATATTCAATGCATCGGCGCATTTTTTCTGCATATCGAGAGCATCAAAATTGCCTTCTTCACCGGTGCATGCATTCGCATTGCCCGAATTGACAACAACCGCCTTAACGAATTTACTTTTAGCAACAGTTTCGCGTGAAATAAGCAGGGGAGCGGCTTTAACTTTATTTATAGTATAAGTCCCGGCAACAGTGCAAGGATTTTCAGAATAAATAAGGGCGAGGTCAAGTTTTTTAGTTTTTTCTTTTACACCGCAATGAATACCTGCGGCTTTAAATCCTTTAGCGGAAGTAACGGAGCCGTTATTAATAAACTGATACATTTTTAGCCCCCTGAGATTTAATTCCAAGCCCTTCTTCCATACCGTAAAGTTTATTCATATTCTGAACTGCCTGGCCGGAAGCACCCTTTATTAAGTTATCAATAGTAGAAGTTATAATCATGACCTTTTCTTTAATAGAAATATTTATATCGCAATAATTGGAATTAACAACCCAACTCATGTGAGGCGGCACGTCCCGTAGCCGGACGAACTGAGAATTTTCATAAAATGATTTATAATACTGCTTAACCGATAATTCATCAACATTACTTTTCAAATGCACTGACGTTGTAGCATAGATTCCCACAGCAGCGGGGAGCAAATGAGTTGTAAAAGAGAACGGGGAATTGAAGCCTAATTTCTTCAATGCCTGTACGATTTCCGGCTGATGCCTGTGATTATTAACATTATAAGCGGAAACGTCTCCGTCCATTTCGGACATCAGAAGTTCCTGTTTCGGAGTTTTGCCTGCACCGCTTGTGCCTGAATAAGCTATAGTGCTGGCAGAAATTATTTCATCGCCAAAGCCTGCCGTGAAAGGAAGAAGTCCAAGTAAAGTTGCAGTAGGATAGCAGCCGGGATTTGCGATCAAATTTATGTTTGAATATTGGGTTCCGTAATAATCGGCCAGTCCATAAAGCTTTTGATTAAGCAGACCGGAAGAAGTATGAGTAATACCGTACCATTTTTCATATTCCTCTTTAGTATCCAGCCTATAGTCGCCGCCGAGGTCAATTACTTTTTTACCGTTTTTAATAATATCAGGGACGTACTTCAGAGCCTCGCCATGCGGCAAAGCTACAAAGAACAAATCGTGAGAATTAGAAATATTTTCAATGCTTTCAACCTTAGAATCTATTATTTGTCCCGTTAATTCAGGGAAGATATCAGATAAGAGAGTACCTGCGGTTTTAAGTCCATATACCTTATAGTCGTTTACAAAAGGGTGGCAATTACAGAACTGTAATAATTTTTTGCCTGTATAGCCGCTGCCGCCGAGAATGCCTACTGAAATCATAATAAAAAACTCCTTTTAATATTTATATTTATACAAAAAAACATGGGACCTATTTACTGGTAGAGAATATATTACCCCATAAGGGGACGCGGCATGCGGTTGATGCTTTGAGGGTTTTGAAAAACAAGGTTGTTTTTCTGTTTAATTGTATATAGATAATACGATTTCATTGATGTAAATATAAAATAAAATGAAATATATGTCAATAAATAAATGTATAAGAATACAAATAAAATGCGAAATATTATTAAATTGTTAAATTATAGTGTATATATATGCAAATAAAAACATGATTATAAGGCAGTGTTTTCTTTGAAAGCATGATTAAAAAGCGGGAATAAATTATTAAGGTAATTATTCAAAGAAAGGATAATTAGTTAGGGAAAACGAGGACTAACACTTAATATATTAATAATAAGCAGCAATTAAAAATTTTATAAAGCAACCACGAGTTTTAGGGACTATTACCGGCGGCCAACTTGAGTAATTAAATTTTTGCTAACCCTGCTCAAACCACTCAATATGGTAGAACTATTTTAATTTAGAATAAATTCCAAAATTTTCATATTTTTCGAATATTCCGATTTATTCTCATAAGTCCTAATATAACAAGAAGTTCAACCATTTTGACTACTTTGAGCAGTTCTACTACTTGCAGCGCTAATTAAATAAATACGAATTTAAAAATATACGAATTTACACGAATTAGGACGAATTTTCACGAATTAAAAAACGCGAACCTGCCTGCCGGCAGGTTTAAACGAAATCTGAAAGAAGGAATAGGATGGGGAAAAACTATGTAATTTATTGATAGATATAGACTTAGCCTGATTTGAATGAATAATACGGAAAAACATATCAAAAATTGATAAGAAAAGGGCATAATGTTACCGAAAGTATATATAAAACGGGGGTAAATTTACAACAAAAAATCAAGTAAGTTATTGAAAACAAAGCACTTAACTCTGGGTATGGGGTGGCCAAATCTTTAAGTTAAATAATATAATTAGTTGCAAATCAACTCGAATAAGATAAATATGAATTATACGAATGACTGAATGGATGAATGACTGAATGATTGACTGAGTGAACGATTGAACGAATGATTGAACGAATGTCAGGGGAGGCTAATCCACATCTGGCGGAAATGGCTGAATAAATTAACAGTTAATTACTTATAAAATAAGAAGATAAGTCGGTATAAAAAAATGCATTAAAACGATTGATTATGATCATTAAATGGCCTTAAAATGCACCTTTTTTTTGAGTTAACTTATTGAAAACAAAGAACTTAAGCTTGAAAAATGACTAAAAAAAATGTGTTTGGTAAGTGATTGATAAATAAGTAGTTAAGGTTTCTAGTCGGAATAATGACTGAATGGAAGAATGACTGAATGAATGAATGACTGAATGATTGAATGATTGAATGATTGAATGACTGAATGATTGAATGACTGAATGGATGAATGATTGAATGAATGGATGACTGAATGATTGAGTGACTGAATGATTGAATGACTGAATGACTGAATGATTGTTTTCTTGTATAATCAATCCAGGAATTATACCGTATGTATTTCAATACGTCAAGCAGAATTTCAAAGAAACAATTTATTTTAGAATTTCAAATTACTGTTTAAAAACATTACTATAGAATGATGAGGAGAATATATGCGGTATACGGTTTTCAATTTAAAGCCGCTGCAATTCTATTGAACAAACCGGAAAAACACCCTAAAGTAAAATGTCCCTAATTATTTTGCGTGCGAATTTAAGAAATTTATTTTTTAAAAAACACTGTTTTTTTTGCCAGAGTTTTTTAAAAAATGAATGAGTGAATGGATGAATGAGTGAATGGATGAATGAATGAATGGATGAATGAATGAATGAGTGAATGATTGGAAAAGAAGGGATTTTAAAATAGTTGGGGTAGGGAAGTGTTTAGGTTAGTATGACCACCTGCCATCGGGACAAGCTTTAATCCCCTCTCCCGATCGAATCGGGTCAGGCTTTATTAAGGAGGGGAGAATTGCAGGGTGAACAGTTTTGTTAGTTCATTGATAGGTGTCTGAAAAGTTATCAAATTTATCATAGAATCTTCAGGAAGTATCTCTTTAGGAGATTTATAAAATTCATAAGAACTAATAAAATTTTTAATATCTACTTAACTTCAATAATTATTTATATTTTTAGCGCTAATGAATAATGTTTGTAACAATTTTCTATTGCATTTCGTCTCTCTTTAAAGGTGTTAAATACTTTATAATATAATATATTAGTCTATCAGCATAATGATAGAATTTACCATTATTCCATATTAACGGACATAAAAAGGAAAAATTGAATGAATGACAAAGTCAAAATAGATCTGGGAGAAGTTCAAAGTACTCTTCTTATTCCTCTATATGGGCGGGCAATGGATTATGAAAAGAAAAACTCTCTTTTAAATGACAAATATGCACACGATATTGTCGAGCAAATAGATTTTGATTTCGAGACCGAATTTAAGAAAATGCCTGTACAATCGTCAATCATGTCTGCCGTTCGCGCATATCATTTGGATTCGGCCCTTTTGAAATTTATAAACAAATATCCGGATGTCACTATTGTGAATATCGGAGCAGGCCTTGATACTACATTTCACCGGGTAGATAACGGTAAAATATTCTGGTATGACCTTGACCTTCCGGATACAATCGCATTGAGACGGCAATTGATTCCTGAGACAGAGCGGAATAAATTTATTGCCAGGTCTGTTTTTGACCGGAGTTGGTTTAAAGATATCAAAGAACGGCGCTCAAAAGTTTTCTTTATGACAGCCGGGGTTTTTGTTTATTTTTATGAAGAAGAAATAAAAAGCTTATTCATGGATATGATCAGGGAATTTCCGGAAAGTGAAATAATTTTTGAGATTTATTCAAAGATATTCCTTTGGCTGAGAAATCGAATGATTGCCGATCATAAACATTCAGTTGCATCCCGCTGGTATTGGGGCATTAATTCAGCAAAAGTGATAGCAAAATGGAGCGATAAGATACAGATCATTGATGAATTCCCATACTTTTCGAGAATCAATTTGGCAGATTACTGGGATAAGAAGAGCCTGTCGTCAATCAAAACAATGAATATTTTTAAATTTATGAAGATGGTGTATCTTAGGTTGGGATAATTTATTATATTATTCGCGTGTATGGACCTCCGCCATTGCCACCGCCGTGACGGGGCAAGCGGGGTGAACAGGTTTCCATAGGGACAAGCGCGATATAGGAATAAATAAATTACAAGGATTGGTAGAGTATTTATATATTCGGCAAGTAGGGACAGGTCGCGACCTGTCCCTACAATATAAATATTGTCTTAATAAAATAAATTCAATTTAATTTTGCTCATTTTAGCTGAGCGCTTAAGGAGTTTCACCGTCCTGCCAAAGTTTCCAAAGATTGGGAATGTCTTATATTTTTTATACTTATTTTTAACTCCATTAAGTTTTTCAGGATCATTAAGTGACCCGGAGATCGAATCAAAATATTCGAGCATATTAATAACTGCGTCTTTCCCGCAGATTTTCCCATGCCCGGGGACAACTTTATCAGTATCGAACTCATCTAAAATTCTTCGTAAATATATCTTCCATTGTCCAAAGTTCGTATTTTTATCAAGCAGCACAGGGTGCGTATCTGTCCAGACAAGGTCGCCGGCAGCAAGAACTTTCCTTTTATTAAAAAACACAACCAGGTCGTTTGGTGAATGAGCAATACCAAAATCAATTACATCAATGACTTCATCGTCCATTTCGAAGCGCCTTCTTTCACCGGGTTTTAGTACTACATCCGGGCGCTTACTATGGGCAGTATCAAAGTCCCATTGTTTCCAGTTTGTCTCTCCTGAAATAACAAGAGCATCGGGGTAGTACTTATTGCCGCGGGCGTGATCAAGATGGAAATGTGTATTTATTACAGTAACATTTGGGGCATTCACTAACCGCTTCAACTCTTTGGCGCCGCCAAAGTACTTCGTATCTACAACTATCGCCCGCTGTCCGTCTTGTGAACGCAATACAACAGAGTTGCAGCCGCCGCCGCCGTAGATTGTCATGTTTTCATCAATTTTTATTACGCTTATCATTATAAATTCCTCCCGGATATTTCCTCTTTTATTAGCCCATTTAATTAAAATATCTTATAAAAGAATTATTCGCTTTTAATCCACATGAGCGCGTATGGACAGGTTCCCCAGGGGCACGCACGATATGGGAATAAATAGATTACGAAAATTTAATACTTGCTAAAATATTCGGCGTGTAGGGACAGGTCGCGACCTGTCCCTACAATACATTTATTGTTTTAATAAAATTAACTAGCAACAGTATTTAAATCAGCCTGGAGCTGGGCAAAGTTAAATCCCGGATCAAAATCGGATTGTTTAGCTTCAGGGGGAAGAATAGCATAAGCTTCATCGACGCATTCATCCCACCAAGCCCAGGTACCGGGTTGAGTATTGCCCCAGGTAAGCACAGTTACAGTACTCGAATCATATGCAACGGCATAAACTGCATGGCCGTCCTGGGTTAAGGTGCCGGGTGTCCATGGCTTGCGGGCGTCAAATTCCTGAATACAATTCTGCTGAACCTGGAAGCCGAGATAAACTCCTCCGAAAAGTTTTATTGCCTGCTGCACATTTGTATGATTTTTAGGATCAATGCTTACGTACGCAAGGATTTTATTCCCGGAAACGGAATTACTCTGCCAGTATTTCAATACATCAAGTTCATTCAAGCCGGAGTCCACACCGCCGGTAAGATGCATGTACAGTTTAAGTACATCCTGTTGTTTCATTATATCCTGTTTTTTTACCATACCGCTATAGACAGTAATTGCATGAGCGAGCGCGGCTATAGTGCAGTCGCCCTTAGTATCATTACCATCCATAGGAAATAAAGTTACGGGGTTAGATATCTTCAGGTTTTCATAAACCTGAGTAAGCACATTATAAGAAGCAGGCGGGGCGGGGAGGGCAGGAGTAAGATAATTCTTCAGTCGAAGCGTGCGGTAATCGACTTTAGGCGGGTGTTTTCCAAATCTATATGCAGACATGATGATACCTCCATTGAAAAAAATTATTAAATAATTTATGTTTTCAGGATAAGTATTTATTCCGCGGATTTATTTTAAGGATTTAATGGGATTAATGCAAGAGGGGGAATGTGGATATTGAATATTCAAAATAAATTGAATTAAAGGTTTAATTAAATAGTTAGTACTAAATTTTAATGCGAAGTTCCTTTGGACCTATATTGTATTTTATAATGCTTAAATTAAGATTTAGACAGGAATCTCATCAGATAAATCAGTTAAATATTTACATATTTGATCAAAAACGTCTTCTAATGATATATTTGATACAGTACTTATGAAAGCATGTAAATCGCTATTCCAAACAAGTCCCTGTCTAGGGTTAAAAACTTCGATTTTATTAATTATGTAATTACTACCCGAATTGAGCCAATTCATTGCTGAATATGTTATAAGCTGTTTTAAATCTGCGGGTAATATACTTCTCTCTCCAGCTTTTACTTCAACTAAAGTATTATTTTTAAAGATATCACCACTACAACTATTGAGAATTCCACAACCTGGAAAATTAGGATATAATTCACAATCAGTACCATACCTATTGTCTAATTTTTCTACTTGAAATTCAATTATTTCTTTTTGAAATGGTGTTAATTCATAAGATAATAAATTGTTTCTAGGAAAATTGACGATAATTTTCTTCGCTTCTTCAAATGAAGAGTCAAGTGAAAATCCTTTTTCTAGTCTAGTATTCTTGAAATGGGTAAATGAAATAATATTATTAATTGAACGAAATCCAGAGTCTTCACTTTTTCCTATTGATTTAAAAACACGAGTTGTTAAATCTATATTTATATCTTTGCTATAATTAATTAGCCATGGAAAATACTCTTCCCAAAATGAAGAATAACCTCGTGAAAAAGTTGTTTCTGAAATCATAAAGGTAATTTCCACCCACTTTGGAATGGATTTTTTGAACTTATCCAATCTTTTGTGAGCAATTCAAATTTTGTAAATTGTTCTTTAGTATGTTCTCTCCAGTGACTGCCTTCGTCTCTTAAATAATATGATGAAGCGATAAATGCCCTACGTTCCCATTTAGAAAGTGTTGAAAATTTTGACTTTAAATCTGATAACCAATAATGATTATATAAATTAGTCATTGCGTAAATGCAATTTGATCGAACAAGAGGTGATGTCATTCTTGAATTTAGCAGAACAATTGCCTGAATTGATTTTTCTGTGTTAACAGCAGAAAGAACTCTTATCACATAAGATGCATTATTGTCAGTTCGAATCAAGTAAGAATCATCTTCAACCATTTTATATAATATATCTACAAATTGTTTTCTAACACCCTCATTTGCTTCTGGAAGTTTCTTATAAGCAACTTGCATTACTGACGGAAAAATGGGAAAGAGAGAATCAAAATTTGAACTAATTGCATTTAATGCAAGACTAAGGTTTTCTCCTTCAAGAAATGAAACCGCGTTCATTAATTGTTTTCCAAGAGCTTGATGAATTCTGCTCTTCCGTACTTCACTTTTAATCAAAGATAAAATGTCAAATTGTTTGAGGCGGCTTTTTAATTCTTTATAATCTTCATCTGCCGTATCAGAATAAGGGTCATAGTGAATATGTAATTTTAAAAAATCAGCTTTTTCTCTTGACCCATCTTCTTCTTCGCCTTCGATTGTTGCTTTAGCATGCGAAAGGAATTCAATTTTCGTTTGAATTATTGTTTTACTTTTTTGTAAACTAAGGCCATCATTTCTCAGTAAATATTCTGCACACCAGTTTAGTTTTCTAAAAGCATCCTCTTTAGAATTCGCAAATAAAATATAATCATCTACAAATCTACAAAATCTATAATTCTTTGCAGTCATCATTTGATCCATAGCATTCAATAACAATTCAGCAAGTATCCTAGCTGCATTTCCACCAACTGGTAAACCATAAGAAACATTTACAGATATATCTTGGATTATTTTCATTATACGTCTATTTACATTCTCATCAGTCTTAGATCTTTTTAATTCGGTGTCCAGCCTATGATGATAAATTCTATTGTAGAAATCAGAAATATCAAACCGAACAATATGTGAATAAGATTCTTTCTCAGCAACTTCGGTTGCTGTTTTGTAAAAGAGACGCCAATTAATTGATTGATCAAATAATTTTCCACTGTTTTCATCAAGTTTAATTCTATAAGAAAACACGCTTTTTTTATCAATCTTTAATCTAGTAGATTCTATTTCATCAGATATTTTAATAACTTGTGATAATAAAAAACTATTCCATAAAGGGTCTATAACAGTTGCCCATCTAAATCCAGTATAAGCAATCGGGACACATGTTCTAATACACTCAACTGGATAAACAGAGAGCCAATTAGTAAAATTATCTTCTATATCTTTTAATAGTTCACTTACCTTTAAAGGCATATCATAAAATAATGAGTTTTCAATCGGGAATGGAAAAATATCAGTATCACCGAACTTAGAGATATTATCTACCGCCATTTTAAAATAATCCATATAATTCCCTTTTTTTGCAATCTGATTTCAATCAATTATTTTAATATTTAAGATTATTACAAAATACTTTTGTTAAAGTTTAAAAACTAATTTATTTTTTTGCTTTTGATAAAAGACGATTTATAAAATCGTCTACGCCTGAAGTCTGGTATCTCACTGCTTCCAATAAATCCCATAAAGTTCGGTTGCTTGGAAAAGTCCAGATTGCATTTCCCAATTCATCAATTATTTCAAGGAAAGCTTGGTTGTCCCATTCAAATGTATCTTCTTCAAGCCAGTTTTTGAACTTCATCTCATACAATCTTAAATGTTCGTTCTCCTCATGAGCAGTATAAACAACATCGATTATATTATTTGTTCCCTCTGTGATTTGTTTGGTATTTTTATTAATAGACCATTTGAGATCACCATCTTGTGTAAGTTGAATCAACTTGGCAATAGCTTTGATAAACTTGCTTTCTTCCTTCATTTATTTGATCTCCATTGTAAATCTTCTTTTAAATTATCAAGATCTTGTTCTAAGAGAACAAGACTTAAATGAACTTCACGAATTGATTGTTTTGAATACTCATTTAGGGGGCTCGGGAGTTTATTAATATTTTTAAGTATTTCCTTAACAGAGGTTTTTGATGAGCCATTAAGTTTGCTTTTGAGATTTTTTAAATCTGCCTGACACTTTTTTAACTCAATTTCTATTTCGTTAGCCGAATCGGGAAATGAATTTAGGTGACGGGAAATTGTTGCCGAATGTTTACCAACCTGTCGTTTTAGAGTAGGAAATCGGACTTTAAATAAGAAGTGGCTTTCAATAATTCTAATTTTGAATAGTACCCAAGCGGAAATTAAAAAACCAATTATCGAAGCAATGCTACCGATATAAGAGAATGTATTGTTAGATAAGTCCTTCGTTGATTGAACCAATGCATCATTCAAGTTCTATGTATCCTCTTTACTTTTCATTGAATTTGATAGTCAATTAATAAATTTATCTATCGAAGCTAATTAATATCAATAAAAGCAAAAATTTATTACTAAATCAAAATACAAAAACTAAATATGAATTATTATTTGATAAGAATATTTCAATGCGTGTCAATATTATAATTATATTTGCCCTAATAATTTTCATATAAACCCCGAATAAATCAAATCAAATTAATTAAATATTTCTTAAAAAGAAATAGCCCATAAGAGAATGTCTTTGCAAAATGCCGAATTTTTATTTGTCATTTAAATGAAAGATATAAAGGGGAATAAATTATTTTTAAAGCTAACAAAACAATAGAATAATCGTTTGAAATTTTTTCTGATCCTAGGACGACAAAAGCCATCATGGAAAAAACATTAAAAATCAAAAAATTTAGAATGTATTAACAATAAAATAAAGTCGTTCTATATATTTAATGAGTGTATATTAAAATCAACCTACATATGCGTGTCGGCGGCTAGATTATTCCCAAGTTTAAATGTAAAAAAGATGAAATGATTCCTCAGTTCCAGAGTCATCTTATTCCCCAGATTCAAAATCAGATGATTTCCAGTTTCGGGTTCACATTAGGGATTGGGAAATATCTTTCCCAATTATTTTACGGAAAAATGAATTGTAGAGGTGTCAGGGTTTTTTATAATACAAATTATCACGAATTAGTAAATACGAATTATAACGAATAAGGACGATTTTTCACGAAGATTTTTAAAGATATGTGTTGGGTTTATAAATATACATGCAGGCAGGTTTTCAAGGGAGAGGGGGGAAAAAGGTTTGGGTGATTTCTTAATTCCCTGGGTTTACACCCAGGGCTACAAGCATTTCATCCCTTCGGGATTTTTGTACTCACAGATTGATAATCTGTGCTACGGAATTTAATCCCGTTGGGATTTTATATGCATGCCTAAATGCAGGCAGGTTTTCAAGAGAGAGGGGGAAAGGGGTTTGGGTGATTTCTTAATTCCCTGGGTTTACACCCAGGGCTACAAACATTTCGTCCCTTCGGGATTTTTGCACGCACAGATTGATAATCTGTGCTACGGGAATTGTCCCTGCGGGGACATTACCGCACCTGGGTTTACGCCCAGGGCTACAATCATTTCATCCCTTCGGGACTTTTGCACGCACAGATTGATAATCTGTGCTACGGGAATTGTCCCTGCGGGGACGAGAGACAATTGGTCTATAATTTCGATTTAATTATAAGCTCGGCAACTTCCCTGAAGGCGCCGTTGCCGCCTTTGTTTTTACAGACATAATCAACTATGTCCCTGATTTCTTTCATACCGTCGACAGGGGAGGCGGAAAAACCGACGGCTTTAATAATTCCAGAATCGTTCACATCATCCCCGATATAGGCTATATTCTCTTTTTTCAGGTGTTTTAACTTCAAGAATTTATGTAAAAAGGCTTCTTTGTCCTTTACACCCAGGTAAAGTTCTTTAATTTTGAGTTTTTCGGCTCTTTTTAGCACACTGCCCGACTTTTCCCCGGTTACTATGCCGGTTTCAACTCCCGCAAGTGCAAGCAGGCGCTCCACTCCCATGCCGTCACGTATTGAAAACCGCTTCAATTCTTCACCTTTTGCTGAATAATATACCCCGGTATCCGTTAAAACGCCGTCGTTATCGGTTAGTAATAATTTTATTGCTGAGGCTTTTTTCTTTAATGATAACTTGTTATTTTTCAACTTCTTTGTGGGGCTCATAAATATGTTCCTAAATATTTTCTTAAACAGCACAAATTATAAATTAATTTCAATGGGAATTTATGAAAATTATTAAGCCCAAAAAACTTATTAAGGGAGATGTTATAGGAATTATTTCTCCTGCTTCTTCAACTGATGATTTTACAAATGTTGAACTTGGTGTGAAGTATCTTGAAAAAATCGGGTACAAGGTTGAAGTCGGTAAAAATGTCGGCAAAATCCACGGGTACCTGGCGGGCAACGACCTTGAAAGAGCCGATGATCTTCACTCTATGTTCAGGAAGAAATATATTAAAGCTATCATGTGTGTAAGAGGAGGATACGGCACACCGAGGCTGCTTGATAAAATTGATTATAAGCTGATTAAGGATAATCCGAAGATATTTATCGGGCACAGCGATATTACGGCTTTGCAGCTTGCAATATTAAATAAAACCGGACTGATTACTTTTGCAGGGCCAATGCTTGCTGTTGATTTTGTTGATGAAGTAAGCAGTTTTACTGAAGAAATATTCTGGGCTTTGCTCACTTCAAGTAAAAAAATCGGAAAAATAAAGCAACCTGATGATGAGAAAATGTTTACTTTAGTCAAAGGGGCATGCAAGGGAAGAATTGCCGGCGGAAATTTATCATTGTTCGCTTCGCTTATAGGAACAAATTATCTGCCTGAATTAAGAGATAAGGTTCTTTTACTGGAGGAAGTAAACGAAATGCCTTACCGTATAGACAGGATGCTGAACCAGTTGAGGCTTGCAAAGGTTTTTAACCAGGTAAAGGGCGTAATTTTAGGGGCTTTTATAAACTGCAATGAAACCGATCCGACTAAAAGGACTTTAACCCTGGGCGAGGTTGTTTCGGATTATTTTGAAAGCTTGAAAATCCCAGTTGTATATAATGTTAAGCACGGGCATATAAAAGATAATGTAACCTTCCCGATAGGGATACCGGTTAAGTTGAATGCTTCAAGATGTTATATAGAGATTGATGAGGGAGCGGTTTGCTGAGAGATAAATTTATTTTTGGAGAGATTATTATATATTATTTAATTGTTAAAAATGTTTGAAGTGATAATTGAGGACGCATAATTATTTAAAGGGATAAATTATATTAGCCGTTTCTATGACATCCCTGCGGGATTTCGGAAAGTTTTTTTGGGGTAACGTTTTTTCTATAAATATTGCGTCCCTGGCGGGACTAATCTCAAAGGGATTTCGGAGGGATATATTTGGGGGGAAGCGATTTGCTATAAATATTGCGTCCCTGGCGGGATTAATCTCAAAGGGATTTCGGAGGGATATATTTGGGGGGAAGCGTTTTGTTATAAATATTACGT
>Ga0181529_10002755_pt1 | contig 20627 bp, 15 predicted proteins | sample PEATcosm2014_Bin_36_FD_119763 | JGI IMG/M metagenome (GOLD analysis project Ga0181529, IMG submission 119763) | Peatland microbial communities from MTU Mesocosm Facility, Houghton, MI, USA - PEATcosm2014_Bin10_30_metaG | ecosystem: Environmental > Terrestrial > Soil > Wetlands > Peat | place... | reverse complement strand
TTCCGGCTGAAGCCCGAAATCGAGGCGGCGGTGGCGAAGACCCTGCCGCCCGCCTGCCAGCGGCCGGCACGCTTCATGCTGTCGACGGAAATCTCGACCATCTACAAGAAGGGCGACAAGACGCGGAAGATCCACCATCTGATCTACGCGCCCGATCTCGACACCGTCGACCGGCTGGCGCTGCGGCTCGCCCGGATCGGCAACATCGCTTCCGACGGGCGACCGATCCTGGGACTCGATTCGCGCGACCTGCTGGAGGTCGCGCTGGAATCGGGGCCGGGCTGCTACCTCGTGCCGGCCCACATCTGGACGCCGTGGTTCGCGGCCCTCGGCTCGCAATCCGGCTTCGATTCGATCGCCGAATGCTACCGCGATCTCGCCCACCACATCTTCGCGGTCGAGACCGGGCTGTCATCCGACCCGGCGATGAATTGGCGGGTTTCCTCGCTCGACCGCTACCGGCTGATCTCCAATTCCGACGCCCATTCCCCGGGCAAGCTCGGCCGCGAGGCGACCCTGTTTTCCTGCGAGCCCGGCTATGCCGCCATCCGCCGGGCGCTGGAGACCGGCGATGGCTATGGCGGAACCGTCGAATTTTTCCCCGAGGAGGGCAAGTACCACCTGGATGGGCATCGCGCCTGCGATGTGCGGCTCGACCCGAAGGAGACGATTGCCCTTGACGGCCGCTGCCCGGTCTGCGGCCGTCCCGTCACCGTGGGCGTGGCGCACCGGGTGGAGATGCTGGCCGACCGCGACGCGGCGCCGGCCCAGCCGCCACCAACCGCCGGTGCGGTCACCAGCCTCGTGCCCCTGCCCGAGATCCTGTCGGAGATCATCCGCAGCGGCGTCGCCTCGCAAGGGGTGACGCGGGCCTATGACCGCGCCACCGCCGCGCTTGGCCCCGAGCTTTCCGTGCTCGGCGAGGTGCCGGTCGCGGATATCGCCCGCCTCCATCCGCTGCTCGGCGAGGCGGTGGCGCGGCTGCGGTCCGGCGCGGTGATCCGGCAGCCCGGCTATGACGGCGAATACGGCGTGATCCGCCTGTTCGGCGACGGCGAGCTCGACCGTTTCACCGGGGCCGACCGCCTGTTCGATGCGCCCGCGGCGGCGCAGCGGCAACCCGCCCGGCACGGCGCGGCGCACCAGGAGGCAGCGGCCGACCCGACGCCGCCGCCTGCCGTGACGGCGCGGTCCGGCCGCACGGGCGTCCTCGCGACGCTCGACGCCGAGCAGGCCCGTGCCGCCGGACTGGTGGACGGGCCGCTGATGGTCATCGCCGGCCCCGGCTCGGGCAAGACGCGCATGCTGACCCACCGGATCGCCCATCTCGTCACCGAGCGCGGTGTGGCGGCCAGCGCCTGTCTCGCCATCACCTTCACGCGCCGCGCGACCGAGGAGCTGCGGGCGCGGCTTGCCGCCTTGCTGCCTGGCGCGGCGCGGGATTGCGCGGTGCACAGCTTCCATTCGCTGGGCCTGGCGATGCTGCGCGCGCACGGCGCGGCGCTCGGCCTCGCCCCCGGTTTCCGCATCGCCGGCGAGGCCGAGCGGAAAGCGCTGTTGGCCGCCGCGCTGCATGTTTCCGAAAGCCGTGCCGCGCGGCTCCTCCATGCCGTGTCCGTGCTGAAACGGACCGGCGCAACCGGGAAAGGCGAGGAACGGGAAGCCCTCGACGCGCTCGCGGGGCTGGGGCGGCAACAGGCCTGGGTCGATTTCGACGACCTGGTCGCGCTCGCCGTCGCGTTGCTGGAGCGCGACGCCGGCGTCGCGGCGCGGTGGCGGGCGCGCTTCGCCCATATCCTGGCCGACGAATTCCAGGATATCGACGAAGGCCAATACCGCCTGCTGCGCCTGCTCGCCGGCGCCAACGGCAATCTTTGCGCCATCGGCGACCCGGACCAGGCGATCTACGGATTCCGTGGCGCCGACACGACCTGTTTCGAGCGTTTCGCGCGGGATTTCCCGCATGCCCCGACGCTGCGGCTCGGCCGCAACTACCGCTCCAGCGGCACCATCGTCACTGGGTCCGCCGCCATCGTTGGGCGGACAGCGGCCGACAGCATCATCAGGCCGATGGGCGAGCCCATCGTGCTCCACACCGCATCCGCCGAGCATGAAGAAGCGGCCTTCGTGGTTGCCACGATCGAGACTCTCATGGGCGGCCACGACATGCTTGCCGCCAACAAGGGTGGGGCCGGCGGGGACGCGCCGCTCGGCTTCGCCGATTTCGCGGTGCTCTACCGCACCGACGCGCAGTCCGCGGTATTGCGCGAAGCCTTCGATCGCGCCGGCATCCCGTTCAAGAAGAGCACGCCCGCACCGATCGCCTCCCATGCCGGCGTCGTGGCGCTACTGGCGGCGCTGGCAAGTGCCGGCGCGGCCGACCTGCCGGCGCGCCTGTCCGCGGCCGCCGAGGCGGTACGAGAACAGGGCGCGGTGGATGCGGCGACGCTCGCCGAGGCGAGGGGCTGGCTCGCGACGCTGGCCGCCGCACGAGACGTCGCCGGCGACGAAAGCGGGTTGCGTGAGCAGGTGGCGCTCGCCACCGAGGCCGATTTCCGCGACGCGCGGGCCGATCGGGTGTCGCTGATGACCATGCACGCGGCCAAGGGGTTGGAATTCTCCGTCGTCTTCGTGGTCGGCCTGGAAGACGGGCTGACGCCCTTTTCGTCCCCGGATGCGGCGCGCAACGACGGTGCGGCGGCCGAGGAACGGCGGTTGTTCTACGTCGCCATGACCCGCGCCAAGGACCGGCTGTTCCTGACCCGCGCGGCCCAGCGGTTCTGGCACGGCAAGACAGGCGCGCTGCCGCCGTCACAGTTCCTGGCCGACATCCCGGATGCGCTGACCGCGCGCCGCGCCGCGCCCGGCCGAAAGCGGCGACCCCAGCAATACAACCTGTTCTGAGGCCGGGCTGCTTGATCGTGCCACGGTCGGGGCGTTGCCCCGACGCCCTATGCGCGCGGATCGACGGCCAGCGCCGCCGCGACCGAACCGCTGGTGGCCTGCAGGATTTCAATGTTCAAGCCGTCGGGCAGCGCGAACCAGTTGCGGCCCTGCGGCAGTTCCTTCACATCCCATGCCTTGGCCGCGCGCAGCACGTCCTCCAGGTCCTCGGCCATGATGCCAAGATGCGCCAGTCTTCCCTCCGGTCCCTGAAAATCAGGATCGGCGATGAGCTGCACGCCGCCAATGGTCCAGACCTGGCGTGGCGTGGCGCCCTCGCCCCCTCGCTCGGCGCGGATCGTCATGCCCAGCACGTCATGGAAGAAGCGAATATGCCAGTCGATATCCTTCACCCGGATCGCGACATGCTCGAGATAGGTTTTCGTGACGCATGACATGGATTCTCTCTCCTTTGCGGCTGTCGGGCCTCGCCGGGCCGATGATGGAATGAACCATGCACCGCAATCAACCCAGAGACAACGCCGATCGCCGCCCCGGTTTCCTCACGCCGGGGACAACGCCACCACCGCATCAGGCCTTCAGTAATATTTCATCTTGATTGCGACTGGATTGTCGCCGGGATGCGCGGCGAATCGCGCCCGGCTCAGATCGGGAGGGCCAAAATATAACGTCGGATTATTGGAGAAACCGAAGCCTTCGGCTGGCAACCCGAGCCGCGTGGTCTCGAAGTGCCCGGTGTTCATTTCGTCCTGAAAGAGCGCCACCGCGTAGTAGGCCGGCGCGGCGACGACAAAACAGGCGCGCGTAACCGGCAGCGTCGCCGGCACCTGCTGTCGGGCGAGCTTGTAGGCGCCATCCAGGAAGTGGGCCGGATCATCCGGATAGATCGTGATTTGAATGTCGCCTTTGGTCGAGCGCATCCCGCTGACGCTGACCTGAAGTCGAACCTGATTGGGGTCGGATGCATTGCAGCCCGGCGTCTCGGCCTGCGCCGGCGGCCACACGGTCCACAGCGACAAGATCAGGCAGCTCAGCGCCGCCAGCCCCAACGCTCTCTGCACGGTCCCGCCTCTGCCCCGAATAATCCGCCACATCGCCAGTCATCGTACCCATACACCATGTTTTCGTGACGCCAAACAGGCCGCCTGACCCGGGTGCTGGCTTTCAGCCTCGGAAAGCGCGACCGCCCGGACGGCCGTCATCACTTCCGCCCGTGACAGTCCTTCCGCGAAGCGGTAAGGCACGTGCTTCGGCGACGGAATGCCGGGCGGAAACAGCGACCAGAGGTTACGCGTGCGCGTCATTGCCATCTTCCGCCATAACCGGCCGGAACCGTTCATCCCCCGCCAGGCAGCCCCGCACAACAACTGCGCCACGCCGACGATCCCGCACGTCGCCCGCGATCCCCGATGAAGATTCTGTTCACCTTCGAGAACCCCCTGCCGAGCCGCGAGGCGGATGCCGAAGTGTTTGTCACGACCGCAAAATATCTTGCCCCGTTGACCACGCGGTCGTGGCTGCACGTACCGATATCGCCCGCCGGCAATCGCGACGCCATCCCCGACCCCGCCGGGGTGCCGTTGCTCCGCGCCCGTGCACCGCTCCGCCCGGCGGTACTGCGGCACTTGTGCTGTGGGCTGACCATGGTCTGCCGAAGGGCATTTCGACAAGCCGACCTCGTATACACGCGGAATCTGTGGGTCGCCTGGCTGGCCGTGCGGTTTGGACAGAATGTCGCCTTCGATCATTATCGCCCCTGGCCCGCCCAGATTCCGCCCCTGCAGCCCTGGATCTATCGCCTGATGTGCAGCCGGCGCTTCCTGGTCAACATCTGTCATTCCGACTACACCAAGGGAAAGTATCTGGATCTCGGTATTCCGCTGGAGAAATTGCGGTGCATCCACAACGGGTTCGAGCCGCGGCGTTTGCAGGCTCCCGTGCCGATGGCAACCGCGAAGCGGGGAATCGGCGTTTCCGCCGACCAGAAAACCGTTGTCTATACGGGGCGGGTCAATCACAAAAAAGGGCTGGCCATGGTGATCGAGGCAGCGAAAAAGCTGCCGGACATCCTGTTCATTCTGGTCGGCTCGTCCGAAGAAGGCCCGATCGAGACAATGGCGCGCACCGTCGCCAACGTCCGGCTCGTCCCCTGGCAACCGCCGGAAGCACTCGGCCAATATGTTTTTGCCGCGGACGTGTTGCTGATTCCGCCGTCCTGGCAACCGCTGGCCGAATTCGGCTCGACGGTGCTGCCACTCAAGCTTTTCTTTTACCTGGCATCGGGCCGTCCGATACTGGCTGGCGATACGCCGGATGTGCGGGAGGTTCTGAGGCATGGGGAAAATGCCCTGCTCTGCCGACCCGATTGTTTGGACGAACTGGTCGCCGGGATAACCGCGCTGACCAGCGACGCCAAACTCGCTGCCCGCCTTGCCGCAACGTCGCTGGCCGACAGCCGTGATTTCACCTGGGACGTCCGCGCGAACAAGATCGCGGACCTGCTCGCCAGCCGGCTGCGGTCGGCGCCCACGGCGCGCGGCGCCTGGAGCCGCCCGCAATTCCTGGCCTGGATGCACCAGTCCTGGCACTGGTTGGTTCATCTCGTCCGCAAACGATCCTGGGTGCTGCCTCCAGATATCGTCTGATCCCGCGCCCGCCGCCCTGCCGCTGAATACGGGCGGATTGGGTCTATTTCGGCGTGGCGCGCGTGACCCACGGGTCCGGAATCGTCTGCGCGCCACGGTAACGATCGAACAGGCTCATCTGGTGCACACAGCTCAGCGTGCAGGTCGGGCTGCACGATTTCTTCGTGTGGAATTCACGGCGGATATCCGCCCGCGTGTATTCGAGCAACGGCACTCCCGGATAGCCCCGCTGTTGCGAACACCAATGCACCGCGCCGTCCTCGGTGATGTAGAGGTAGCGCGCACCGGCTCGGCATTTCCAGTCGTTGGGCTGGCCGTGCATCAGGTTCTTTTGAAACAGCCAGTAGTTCAGCCGATGCACCACGGATGGCGAAATTTTCGTGACCTGGGCATAGGCGCGCATCTGCGCCGGACTTAGGGGTTTGAGCGTACCGGTGTCGTCGTGCAATACGCCCACCGAGTGCTGGAAACCGTATTTCACCGCGGTTTCGGCCACCGTCACCACGTCCTGCGTGCGCTCGTCACTGACCCCGAGCACGGAATTGACGTTCACCTTGAACCGGGCGTGCTTCGACAGCAATTCGAGCCTGCCTTCCACCGAAGCCAGGCTCTTCATCGACACCTCATCGGGCCTCAGGTTGTCGATGCTGATCTGCATGCCCTGCAGGTCCGCCGCGTTGAGCCGCTCGATCCAGTCGCGGCTGAGGCGGAATCCGTTGGTGATCATGGTCACGATCATCCCGTGCCCGCGGGCGGCGCGGATGATCTGGTCGAGATCGGGATGCAGCAGCGGTTCCCCGCCGGTGAAGGTGATCGATGCGGTCTTCAGGGCCGCGAGGTGATCGACCCGGGCGCGCAGGTCCGACAACGGAACCGGTGGCGAAAAATCATCATACTCATTGCAATACCCGCACGACAGGTTGCACCGGCGCGTCACCACGACCTGCGCCAGCAGCGGGTTGTAGCGTGACCCGACAGCCCGGGCCAGAAACCGCGCGCCGGAACCGAGGCTCTTGAGCCGGCGCAACATGGGGCTATCGCTCATCGGCGTCCCAAAGTGACGGCCGCGCAAAACGCGGACCCTGAAGGGCTGTTCCTTATCGTACCCTGCGCGGCAATTCCAGGAATGGCGTTGCCCTCAGGCCAGGCGTCTGCCGGCCACACGCCATGGCGGCCACCATCGCAGCCCGGCGACGTCCACCAGCCATTCCCCCGACAACGAGTGCCGGGCTTCGAGATCGTCGCTCGGGGGCTGCGCATAGACGGTCTCTTGCGCGGGCCAGCGGTGCCACCGTGTCCAGGTCCAGGCGCCATGGCGCCGGTAGATGCGCATCAGCCGACGTGCCGTGACGAGGTCGGGACGGACCGTACGGCGCTGCGTCCAGCACGGCTCGCCCGCGACCTTTTGGGCCAGGGGCCAGCTCGCGGCGCCGACGTAATTGGAGAACCAGATGGTGTATCGGAGTTCTGCCTGCAGCGCCGCGACGGCGCGGTGGATCTGGATGTGCTCGGCGTGGCCGTATTCGCCCCAGGGGTTGTGCGTGTAGACATCGCCGCATCCCGCGAGCGCCGTTCGCAACGCCGCGACCAGCTTCGGGTAGTTGGCTTCGTACCGCACGCGCGCCGCGGCATCGGTAACCTCGATGCCGGTGGGCGTGGGCTGTGGATGGGCCCAGTCCACGGAAAACCTGGCACCGCTCTCCGGCACCTTGAGATCGACCAGGCCGGGCAACGGTAGCGCGGCGACGGCCTGGCGCCGTGCCGCGGATATTCCGGGCCTCGTGAATGAATCGCCGAAACAGAACACGATGCGATCGGCCGAGGCGACAGCCGAACTCAGCCACAGGGTTTCGTCGTCGGGGTGCGCGACCACCACCGCCATCGCCGATCGCCGCCCGGCCGGCACCGCGCCATTTTCCATTCTACAAGACGCTGTCATAGAGGTTCTCAAGCGTCTCGGTTTGCCGGCGGATATCGAACCGCCGTTCGACGAGGGCCCGCCCGCGCGCACCCATGCCAAGCCGGGTCGCCCGATCATCAAGCAGATCGCCGATGCGCCGGGCCAGAGCATCGGCATCGCGTTCGGGCACCAGAAACCCGGTCTCGCCGTCGATGACGCCTTCCGGAATTCCGCCCAGGCGGGAGCCGACCACCGGCACGCCGGTGGCCGCGGCTTCCAGCATCGCCATGCCCAGGCCCTCGACGCGCCCGCTGGCCGTGCGGACGCTCGGCAGCGCCAGAACCGCGGCCCTGCGCATCCATGCCATGACCTCGGCATGCGCCAGCGCACCGAGAAATCGCACCCGGCCTTCCAGCCCCAGCGATTTTACGAGAGCCTGCAATGGTCGTTTCAACGGGCCATCGCCGATAATGACCAGTTGGAGGCCGGCATGCCTTGGCGCCAGGGCCGCGAACGCGCGGATCAGATATTTGGTGCCCTTGACCGCCACCAGGCGAGCCACGTGCAGGATGGTCGGCGTTTCCTCGCCGGGATCGCGCGGCCGGATCGCCTGGAAATCCACGCCGATATAGTGGACCCGCGTGCGCGCCGCGGGAAAGCCCATGGCCAGCAGCCGGTCGGCAATGAACGACGAGGCGCCGAGGAACAGATCGCCCTGCTCGGCAAGCTGGCGCCGAAACAGCGGATAATTCGCCCAGGCCGGCGAACACAGCAGGGCGGCGGTCGACAGGGTCGCGTCGAAGCCATGGAACGTGGTGACCAAAGGGATCTTCAGCCGCTTTGCCAGGGGCAGGGCGTAGACGCCCTCGACGCCGAAATGCGCGTGGATCAGCGCGGGGCGGCGGTCGGCCAGCAAACGCTGATAGGCTCGCGGGTCGCGCGTGAGCATCTGCCAGGCCACCCGCGCCGGCCAGCACGGGCCGAGGTCCTGCAAGGCGAGGGACACCGCTCCATCGGGGGGCGCGCCATAGCGCAGCCGTCCCAGATACAACGGCTTGTGTCGCCGCAGTTGTTGTGCCTGCTGGGTGATGAACGGTTCCGATATCCTGAACAGGTTATGGCGGAAGATGGCAATGTCGCGCACGCGTAACCTCTGGTCGCTGTTTCCGCCCCGCACTCTGCCGCCGAGGCGCTTGCCTTACCGCATCGAGGGGGGGCTGTCACGGGCGGCAATGACGTCAACCGGCGCCGACATTTGGTGGTGCCCGGCGTGCGCCGCCGAGGGGGGACGGATCGGGGTTGGCTGGGGCCCGGTATCGTTCCCATGGCGCCGGGGTCACGCCGCGGATCGCCCGGGCCAGGCGGCTCCAGGCGATCCGCCTGATCCGGAATTTGGCTTTCTCCTGGACCGGGGATAGGGTATCCCGCTTGCAGGATGGTGCCATGGCGGGAAATCGGGTGATGGCTGAATAAGAAATGCGCCGTATCAAGGCGGGTGGGAGCCTGTCTGCACGGTTCCTCGGGCGTTCCCGGATCAGGCTCGTCAAGACCCAGGATGAGAAGCCAGCAACACGTCATGCAACGACCCGTCGGAATTCGCGCCCGGGCGCATCCGGCGCGGAAGCCTTGTCCATGAGTGCCGCCACGCCACCGACGGGCCGACCGCGGACCAGCGGTGCACGACCTTGATCATCGACCATTATCTGATCCGGGGAATCTGCAACCCGCTGACGGCCATCCTGGGCATCCTGGTCGCCTTGTTCGGCAGCTACACTGCCGCCGGCTTCCTGTCGGATGCGGTCAACGGGCTGCTGCCCGTCGACACGGTCGCCGAACTGATCGATCTGAAGCTGCTGATCGCACTGGAGGTGCTGATCCCGGTATCGCTGTATTTCTCGGTGCTTCTGTCGTTCAGCAAGTTGTACGGCGACTCCGAATTCACCGCGATGTTCGCGCTGCGGATGACCCCGGCCAAAGTGATGCGCGTGGTACTGATTCTGTCGGTATGTCTGGCCGTCATTGTGGCCGCATTGTCACTATTTGTGAGGCCATGGGCATACCAGAAGTTGCACGAGATTTCGGGGCGTGCCGATACCATGGTCGATGTCCATGAGATGCAGGCCGGCACCTTCTACGTCGCGCAACAAGGAAAGCGGGTGATCTTCGTCTCTCGCCGCGACGGACCGGGCGCCCCGGCACGGGATGTGTTTGTCCAGATCCGGCACAGCGATTACACCGAAATCATTTCCGCCCGGCTCGCGTACCAGCTGCCGCCGACCGCGTCGGACGGCCACTCGGACGTTGATCTGAACGATGCCCATATCTACGACATTGGTGATGGGACGGGGCACGCCGACGACATCCTGACCGCGCAGTCACTCCTCCTGGACCCGCGCGGCCGCGGCGAACTGGACGCCGACGAGAGCGCCGTGGCCTCCAGCACCAGGCGTCTCGCGACCTCCAGCGCGGCCGCCGATATCGCTGAATTCCAATGGCGGCTATCGACCCCGTTGTCGACGCTGTTGCTCGGCATGCTGGGGGTGCCGCTGAGCCGCGTGAAGCCACGGCAGGGCAAATATGCCAAATTCGGAGCGGCGATCTTGATCTATTCGGGGTACTACCTGCTATGCACGTCGGCACGAACCTGGGTTCAGCATGGCGTCGTCCCCGGGTTTCCGGGCATCTGGTGGGCGCCAGTGCTGCTCTCCCTGGTTTTGCTCATCGCGCTCTACGGACCGAACCTGCACTTCAGACCACGACGCGGCCCTGCATGATGTGGCGTTCCGCGAGAAGGACCGTGGCCCCTGCGGACGGCACGCCCGGCAACCCTGATGCTGCTTGACCGGTACATCGCCGTCGCCGCCTTCAGGTCCGTTGCCATGGTCGCCGCGGCGCTGACCGCGTTGTTCAGCCTGCTCGAATTCGTCGAACAGCTCGCCTCGGTCGGCGAGGGTCACTACCGCCTGGTCGACGCCCTCGTCTACGTGTTGCTGACCGTCCCGTCCCGGCTGGTCCAGGTGACGCCGGTATCGATGCTGTTGGGCTGCCTGCTCGCACTGGGCGGCCTGGCCAGACACTCCGAGCTTACGGCGCTGCGGACTCTCGGCATTTCCGAGAGCCGCGTCATGGGATCGCTGTTCAAGCTCGTCATCCCGATCATCGCCTTGCTGTTTCTGATGGCGCAATTCGTCATCCCGCCGGCCCAGCAAATCGCGCAGTCCCGACGCATACTCGCGCTGTCGTCTTCGTCGTCCCTTCGCAGCGGAGACGACTTTTGGGCCCAGAGGAACAATCAGTACCTGAATATACGGCATTTTGAATACGGGAACGTCCCGAAGGATATCAATATCTATGCATTCGCCGGCGACGGCAGCCTGACCAGCTATATCCATGCGAATCGTGCCGATATCCAGCCCGACGGAACATGGCTGCTTGGCGACGTTTCAAGAAAAAGCGTCTACCAGTCGCAATTCCGTACCGACTATTTTCCCTCGCTTCCCTGGCACTCGTTCATACCGCCCCAGCAGATCGATCTTTTGGTGCTGCCCCTGGAGAGCATATCGCCGGTTGCGCTCTATCGCTATGTCCGTGATCTCAAACAACGCCGTCAGCCCGCCATGCGCTACGAGCAGGAACTGTGGAGAAGGGTCAGCATCCCCTTCTCGATCGTTGCCCTGATCATGATCACCGCTCCCTTCGTGTTCCAGCCCGCGCGCACGCAGAATGATGGGCAAAGGCTCCTGATCGGGGCGATGATCGGCATCGTATTCTCGCTGGGCCAGCAGATCGCGAGCCACCTGGCCCTGCTGCTCAACCTGAATCCGGCGATCAGCGCCTTGGCGCCGTCGCTGCTGTTGATGGTTTTGGCGGTCTATCTCTTCCGCCGCGCGTACCGATAGAGCGGCCGGCCGTTCAGTCCACGTCCTCCAGGTCCTTGAGAAACAGCGCATATCGCGCGCTTTGCCCGAAAAGAAGAACGACCAGAATCACGCTGAAACCGATTATCTCAAACCAAAAATAGTACAGCGGTGCCTTCACCAAAGCGCAAACGAAAATCCCAAGGGTACGATAATTTCCCGACATCACGGACCATCGGCGGATCGACGGCGCGAATACCTCGCGGTACCGTTGACGGATCGCTCCGGCGCGCTCCGGCCGCCGTTCCAGAACGGCCGCCATTCTCTTGTGAAATACCACGGTGACGCCGGCAACCCGGAACTGGACCTTCGCATAAAGATGGTAGAGCAGATCGGCAAGCCGCCGCACCGAAGATGCCGCCGCCGGCCGCGGCGGAGCGCTCAACTCCAGAAGCGCCACGGACTTTCTGTCCCAGCCCCAGAAGTTATACTCCTCCCGCTGCGTCTCGTAGGCGGCGGCCTGCACGGCATGGCATGCGCCGGCGGCCATGACGAGAACCCAGACCCAGTCGCCGTGTTGCCGGTTGAGCGCCACCGCCAACCCCGTATAGACCGCGATGAAGGTGACGTAATCGCATACGCCGTCCAAGATCTTTCCCGACTGGGACTGCGAATGCGTGAGCCGCGCCAGCTGCCCGTCAGCGCCGTCCATGACATGCCACGCCAGCATCAGGATGAACGCGGCGATCGTCCATCGCGGATCCTGGTACTGCGAGTATGCGACCCCGGCCGATACGCCGAACAGCATCCCCGCCACGGAAACGGCGTTCGGGTGGATGTGCAGGCCAGCAAACAGCGGCGTGAGGCGGCTGGCTATCGGATGGATGACATAGAGGTTGGTCACCTCCTCGATCTCCGGCGTTCGCCGGACCGGCTCAGCGGTCTCCATGAATGCCGCCGCCGCTTCGTCCGGCGCTCACAGGACTGCTCGCGGCGGGCAAGTCATAACTGTCCCGATTTGAGCAGATCCTCGGCCTTGTTGAACGCAACGGGATCGTCGACATCGACCCACAGCCGGCCCTGAATGTCGAAAGTGCGCGCCTTGTTCCACTGCGCGAGCACATTCATCGCACCGGAAATGCTGTCGTCTCCGTGAGCCTGGCTCGCCTCCAGCGCATCGAAAATCATCGGGCTGCACAGAAAAACACCCGTGTCGATGGCGTTGAAGTCGCGGATCACCTTGCCGATATGCTCGATTCGGCCATTGGCGCACTTGACGCGGGTGACGTCGTCCAGATCGTTGAACGGACAGTCCAGGTTGAAATCGACCCCCAGGGTCACGGTGCCCGGCTCGGGCGATACAGCCATCAGGCTCCGGTAGATTTCCGGATCGACCAGGTGATCGCACATCGTCAACAGGAACGGCTCGTTCAGATGCGCCCTGGCGCTGAGCACGGAGACGCCGTTGGCACGGTCCCACCTGTCGTTGACGACGTGGGAGATGCCGATTTTTTCCCGTTCCGAATATGCATCGAGCACCGCCCGCAGCTCATTCCCCCGATAGCCGCTGACGACCACGAACCCGTCGATGCCGGCACGGCGCGCGCGATTGATCACGTGTTCGATCAGCGGCACCCCCAGGATGGGGATCAGCGGCTTGAGTTCGCCTTTGGCTCTCAGCCTGACCCCCTGTCCCGCGGCGACGATGAGACATTTCATGACACGGCGAGCACTTTCGCATGACGAGGCGCATGTATGAACGTCTCGATCATCTCATACGCGATGTCGTCCGTGTGCTGCGTGAGAGGATGCTTGCAGAAGTAGGCGCTCGGGCCTTCGAGCACACCACCGACGCCGTTCAGCAGCGCCAGCTTGCAGCAGCGAATCATATCGATGACGACCCCTGCCGAATTCGGCGAATCCTCGACCGACAGCCGCAATTCGAGGTCCATCGGGACATCGCCGAACAGATACCCCTCCATTCGGATGAAGCAGACCTTGTTGTCGTTTTGCCACGGCACATAATCGCTGGGACCGACATGGATGTTGTCGTCGGCGATACGAATTTTGGCAACCGACTGGACGGCCTCGGTCTTGGACGTCTTCTTCGATACCAGACGGTCCTGGTTCTTCATGTTGAGAAAGTCGGTATTGCCGCCGGTATTCAACTGATAGGTTCTGAGCAGTTTGACGCCGCGCTTGGCGAACAGGTCCGTCAGCACCCGGTGCGTGATCGTCGCGCCGAGCTGGGATTTCACGTCGTCGCCGATGATCGGCAGGTTCGCGCCCGGAACCGTTCCGCATAGGTTTTGTCGCTGGCGATGAACGCCGGCATGTTGTTGATGAAACCGATACCGGCCTCCAACGCGCATTCCGCGTAGAAGCGTGCGGCCTGCTCCGATCCGACCGGGACATAGTTCAGAAGAATTTCCGCGCCGCTGCGCTGCAACTCGCGAACGACGTCGGCTTTGGTGGATTCCTTCGCGTCGGACCGAACGAACGTCCGATCATCGGCATAGCGCGCCATGTGCTCGGAAATGCCGTCGAGCACCTGTCCCATGCAGACGATCACCCCGCTGTCGGGAATGTCGCGCTCGAAGATTTTCGTGCAGTTCGGCTTGGCGAAGATGGCCCGGTTGACGTCCGTGCCGACTTTGCGGGCGTCGACATCGAAGGCCGCGACGACCTCGATGTCGCACGGCAGGTAGCCGGCGATCTCGGTATGCATCAAGCCCACCACACCCTTCCGGCAACGTTCGGGGGTGTAATAATGAATGCCCTGGATCAGTGAGCTCGCACAGTTTCCGAGGCCCGCGATCGCGATGCGGATGCCGTCCTTATTCGCCATGGTGTATCCTGTTTCTAGCTGGCCCGTTTGGAACAAACGGCGCGGCCAAGCTTTCCAATATGGTGTGCGGCTGGATTTTCCCGAATTGGGCGGAAACGGCGACGCCATCACCTTTCGCAGCATGTCGCCTGCCGCCCCCGTTCATGGCTGCCACAGCACCACAGCCCCGGTATGCTTCGTGCCACAGGTGCCTTGATGCGTGGGGAACACCTCGGCCACCGGGCCAGCCGCCGTCACGCCGGGCGCCGACAACCCAACTCCCGGCCAAGCGCAGCGCAGCGCAGCCCAACACCGTCATGGATCCACCGGAGTTGTTTCCAAGCCATTGGTATTTCATGCTGCATCCACGACTGCCGTGCAAGGGGAAATATCGCACGGCCCAGCCGGGTTCTCGGGATCACCCGGCCCAGAAATGTCCTTGCCTTGGTGCAGATGCCCATATAATGTTCGGAAATCGTGCAGTTTCGGGCTTGTTGAAATCGCTTGCAAATCTCTGTACGGGGGCACGATGGAGTCAAATGCCTGGTATGCTTTCGGTGCGGTCTGGCGCGGCACAACGTTCGTGTGGTCAGCCGCAATGCCGGGTAGATCTGGCGCGGATCCCATCGGCCCTTAGTCCCGCCGGGCCGCGCGATCCGCTGGCTGAGTTGCAACCCTTTTTCTGGATTGTTTCTGCTGATGCCTGATCTGACGACTCCAACCAGTCCCGCCCCCGGTTGCCCTCGCCGCCTGGCAGATTTTCCCACCCTGGCCGATGCCCTCGACTACGCGGCGCGCGGTGACGCCGGCATCAACTTCTATTCCGGCCGCGGAATCCTGCTGGAGGCGCTGCCCTACCGCGAGTTGCAACAACAGGCCTTGAATTACGCGCGCCGATTGCTGGCGCTGGGGCTCCGGCCCGGTGATCGGATCGCCATCGTCGCCGAGAGCGACGGCGACTTCGTCCGGGTGTTCTTCGCCTGCCAGTATGCCGGTCTGGTGCCGGCGCCGCTGCCGTTGCCGCTCGCCTTCGCGGGTCGGGAAACCTACGTGGCGAGCCTGCGCCGCATGATCGTGAGCGCCGGCGTGGTCGCGGCGTTCGCGCCGGAAGTGCTGGTTCCCTGGCTGCGCGAGGCGACGGACGGGCTGGGCCTGCGTCTCGTCGACACCCTGGCGGGGCTGCGGCAGGTCGAGCCGGGGACGGCGGCGCTGCCGACGCCGGACCCTGAGGGCCTCTGCTACCTGCAATTCTCCTCCGGCAGCACCCGCTTCCCGCTCGGGGTTGCGGGGACGCAGCGCACCGTCATGGCCAATGTCGCCGCCATCGCCCGGCACGGCCTCGTCATCCGCGACGGGGACCGGGGGGTGTCATGGCTGCCATTCTATCACGACATGGGCCTGGTCGGCTTCCTGCTGACCCCCTTGGCCTGTCAGGTTTCCGTCGACTTGCTGCCGACCCGGGAATTCGCCCGCCGGCCGCTGGTCTGGCTCGACCTCATCAGCCGCAACCGGGGCACCCTGGCCTACAGCCCCTCCTTCGGCTACGAGCTGTGCACCCGCCGCGCGGAGAGCGCGTCCGCCGAGCTCGATCTCTCCTGCTGGCGTGGCGCCGGCATCGGCGGCGACATGATCCGCCCGCAGGTGCTGGAGAAGTTCAGCGCCTGCCTGGCCTCCCGCGGGTTCCGGCCGGAAGCCTTCGTGGCCAGCTACGGCATGGCGGAGGCCACCCTTGCCCTGACTTTCGCCCCGATCGGCCGCGGCATCCGCACGGATACGGTGGTGCGCTGGGCCCTGGAGCACCAGGGCGTCGCCCTGCCCTGCGCCACCAACGACGACGCCGAGGGCCGCACCTTCGTCTGCTGTGGCCCGATCCTGCCGGGTCACCAACTGGAGGTACGCGACGAGGGCGGACGCGTGCTGCCCGAACGGCGCGTCGGTACCCTCTTCGTTCGCGGCCCCAGCATCATGCCCGGCTACCCCGGACATCTGGAGGAGACCTCGCGGGTGCTCTCCGCCGGCGGCTGGTTCAACACCGGCGACCTGGGCTACGTGGTCGACGGCGAGATCGTGATCACCGGCCGGGCGAAGGACCTGATCATCGTCAACGGCCGCAACATCTGGCCGCAGGATCTGGAATGGACGGCCGAAACCGGGCTGCCCGCCCTGCGCAGCCGGGACGTGGTGGTGTTCTCGGTCGATGGCGAGACCACGGAGCGCGTGATTGCCCTGGTGCAGTGCCGTGCCACCCGTCCGGAAGAGCGTGAGGCATTGCGCGTCGCGGCCACCGGCCTGTTCCGCCGCCAGCATGGCGTCGACGTATCCGTCGTGCTGGTGCCGCCGCACAGCCTGCCGCAGACCTCGTCGGGCAAGCTCAGCCGCACCTGGGCGAAGCAGATGCTGCTCTCCGGCGCCTTCGACGCGGAGCCGCGGATTTCGTCGGTGGCCTGACGTGGCGGCGCGACTGGTGGCGCTCACCGGCGCAACGGGATTTTTGGGCCGGCATCTCGCCGTCGCACTGGCCGGGCGCGGCCTGCGGTTGCGCATCCTGGCCCGGCGGGACCCCGCGCATCCGCTGTGGCAGGAGATCGTTCCCGAGGTGGTGCCAGGCGGGCTCGAGGATGCGGCGGCACTTGCCCGGCTGGTGCAGGGCGCCGACGTGGTGATCCACCTTGCCGGGCTGATCCGCGCCGGTTCCCGCCGCGAGTTCCTGCGGGTGAACCGGGACGGCGCGGCGCGGCTGGCCGAGACGCTGCGGCGGCACGCGCCCGCGGCGCACCTGATCGGCATCTCCTCGCTGGCGGCCCGCGAGCCGCGGCTTTCCGCCTACGCCGAAAGCAAGCGTGCCGGCGAGCGTGCGCTGGCCGAGGCCTTTGCCGATGGCCGGCTGACCATCCTGCGGCCGCCAGTGATCTACGGTCCCTGGGATCGGGCAACGCTCGCCATCTTCCGCGTCGCCGGCGGACGGATCGTGCCGGTGCCGGGCTCGCCGGAGGCGCGCGTCGCCATGATCCACGTCGAGGACGCCGCCGCCGCCATCGCCGCCCTGGCCGCCTGGGCGGAGGCGCCGGGTGGCGCCATCTACGCGCTCGCCGACCCCAACCCCGCCGGCTATTCGCCGCGCGACATTCTGGCGCTGGCGGCGGCGGCCCTGGGCAACGCCCCCCGCTTCGTCCGGGTGCCGGCCGTGGCGGTGCGCCTTGCCGGCCTGGCCGCGGGCCTGACTGCATGGCTGCTCCGGCGTCCGCAGATCTTCAACCCAGGCAAGGCCCGGGAAATGCTGTATCCGGCGTGGTCCGTCACGGCCCAGGAACTGCTTCCGGCGACCATCGCGGTCTCCCGGATCGATCTGCGGCGCGGTTTCGCCGGGACGGTTGCGTGGTATCGTCAGGCCGGCTGGCTGGCCTGACCGTAATGAATGATTTGGCCATCGGTGGCGCGTCCTTTCGGCCACCGCAGATCAAGGGTAGGTGCGAGCACAGAGATGATGGACATGGATCCGCAGGCCGTCACCCGGCTTCTCATCGAGACCCTGGCCGCGAACTCCAGGATCACCCGGCCGGTCACCGGCGAGACGGTGATCGTGGACGATCTCGCCCTCGATTCACTGGCGGTGATGGACTTCGTCATGGAAATCGAGGACAAACTCGACGTTTCGGTCCCCTTGGATCGCCTGGCCGATATTCGTACCGTCAACGATCTTTCCCGTTGCCTGGTCGAACTGGCCGGGCGCCGTTAACCCCGTTGCGCCAGCGGATTTGGCTGGACGCATGGAAATGTGTCAGACTCCGCCCCTTGCCCATGGAATCTGCCAGCATGTCCTCCCTCCCAAGCCAGCCCGGTGCGTGCGCGCGATCGGCCGGCGCCCTCGCGGTCAAGCCCTGAGCATGTCGATTCTCAAAAAATTCTCCGCCCTGGCCGAGGCGCGCGAGGCCCTGCTGCGTGCCGGTCGCGATCCGTTCCACGTGGTGTTCGAGCAGATGCTCTCGGCGACCGAGGGCATCATCGACGGTCGCAAGGTGCTGCTGTTCGGCACCAACAACTATCTCGGGCTGACCCACGACCCGGACTGCCTGATCGCCGCCGCCGAGACCGCGCGCTGCCAGGGCACCGGCACCACGGGGTCGCGGATCGCCAACGGCACCCATGGCCTGCACGACCTGCTCGAGGCCGAGCTGGCGGCGTTCTTCGGGCGCCGCTCCTGCATGGTGTTCAGCACCGGTTACCAGGCCAATCTCGGCATGCTCTCGGTGCTCGCCGGCAAGGACGATTACCTGCTGATCGACGCCGACAGCCACGCCAGCATCTATGACGGCAGCCGGCTGAGCCAGGCGCAGGTGATCCGCTTCCGCCACAACGACCCGGACGACCTTTACCGCCGCCTGCGCCGCACCGGCGAGGCGCCGGGCAGCCGGCTCGTGGTGGTGGAGGGCATCTATTCGATGCTCGGCGATGCCGCCCCGCTGGCCGAGATCGCCGCGGTGAAACGCCAGACCGGCGCCTATCTGATGGTCGACGAGGCACATTCCTTCGGCGTGCTGGGCGAGCACGGGCGCGGGCTCGCGGAAGCGGTCGGGGTGGAGCAGGACGTCGATTTCATCGTCGGCACGTTCTCCAAGAGCCTCGGCAGCGTCGGCGGCTACTGCGTGTCGGACATCCCCGGCTTCGACATCCTGCGCGTCGCCTCGCGTCCCTACATGTTCACGGCCTCGCTGCCGCCCGCCGTGATTGCCTCGACACGGGCCGCGCTGGTCCAGTTGGCCGCCACGCCGGCGCTGCGCCAGCGGCTGTGGGCGAACGCCACCCGGTTCTACGGCGGCCTGCAGGACGCCGGATTCCGGCTGGGGCCGCAGGTCAGCCAGATCGTTTCGGTGCGCATGCCGGATGTCGCGACCGCGGTGGCGTTCTGGAACGAGCTGCTGACGCAGGGGATCTATGTGAACCTGACGCTGCCGCCGGCGACGCCGGACGGGCAACCGCTGCTGCGATGCAGCGTGACGGCGCGCCACACCGAGGCGCAGGTGGATGCCGCCGTGGCCCGCTTCATCGCCACCGCCGCGGCCGTCGGGCTGCAGCCGGAGCGAGCCCTGGCGCCCGGGTAGCCTGCTAACCCGGCGTCTGGGTCACCTCCACCGGCCTGCCCTGGGCCGGATCGCAGCCCCCGGGCCGGTGCCACAGGCACACCGGCTGGCCTTCCCAGCAGCGCACCCGGGCAAAGCCGTCGGCAGCGAAATCCTTGTCGGTGATGGAATAGATATAATTGAATGCCTCGGTCTGCCGCCGGTCGGCGTCGGTCCGGAAGCCAAAAAGCCCGATGCCTGGCCGCAGCGCCGAGTATCCGCCGCCCGCCGCCCAGCGGCCGGCCGGCTCGATCGCCACGCCGCAGGCCGCAGGATCGCCGTTGACGACCCGCATCGACTCGATGATGGCCGTCCCGTGCGGCCAGTACACGTGGGCGGGTCCGAAGACGCCGAACAGCGCCCACGCGCCGGCCATGCCCAGGGCAAGCATGAATCCCAGCGACCGCGCCGCGAACCGCCTCCCGCCGAGACGGCCGGCGATCTCGGCCGAGCCAAGCCCCAGCAGCGTCATCAGCAGCGGCAAGGCGGGGTAGAGGAACCGGAACTCCTTGTGACCGACCAGGGAGAACGTCGCGACGATGGCGAGCGCGACCGCGCCCAGCACCGGCGCCCGCCGCGCGCCCAGCACGACCACCCCCAGCACCGGCAGGAACGCGAGGGCCCAGATGTTCAGCAGATACGTCAAATAATGGTACCACGGCGCGGTCCCGAACACGTCCGCCGCGCCATCGATCGAGTTCACCCGGAAGTACAGCCAGATCGACTGGAACGGCCGTCCCCAGGTCGCCCAGTCCAGCAGGCCGGAGAGCACCAGCGGTACGGCGGCGCCGAGGCAGAGCGGGATCAGCCGGTCGCGCAGTTGCCGCCCGGCCAGCAGCAGCACGCCGACCGCGATCGCCGGCGCCAGCTGCATCCGGAACGCCAGGCAGCAGCCGAACAGCAGGCCGGCCATGGCGAAGCGCCACCGCGATGGCGCATCCCCGTGCACATCGGCGAGGTAAAGCCCGCCGAGGAGCAGCGGCGCCGCCACCGTGTCGGGCAGCGGATGCGGCGCGAGGTAAACCAGATCGACCGCCGTGGCGTTGAGACAGGCGCAGGCGATCGCCGCGGCGCGTCCCCCCCTGGCCTCGCCCCAGCGATAACCGAGCACGACGCCAACCAGCGACAGCAACGCGAAAACGACGCCCGCCATCTCGATGGCGAAAAGCGGATCGGCGCTGAGCAGCTGGGCCGCCCAGAGCACCCCCGCGACGATCGCGGGGAGCGCCCAGGAGCGGACCCCCATGACGAATTCCCAGGGAACGATGCCGGGCCCGCCCAGCAGCCGATTGGCCTGTTCAAGATACTGGAATGTTTCGTCGGCATGGACCCGGCCGGGCAACGCGAGGTACATCCCGACGCGCAGGGCCAGGGCGA
>Ga0181529_10002753_pt1 | contig 20644 bp, 21 predicted proteins | sample PEATcosm2014_Bin_36_FD_119763 | JGI IMG/M metagenome (GOLD analysis project Ga0181529, IMG submission 119763) | Peatland microbial communities from MTU Mesocosm Facility, Houghton, MI, USA - PEATcosm2014_Bin10_30_metaG | ecosystem: Environmental > Terrestrial > Soil > Wetlands > Peat | place... | reverse complement strand
GGCAGAGATGGCTCGCTATAAGCTACCAACGGGACTACTGCCTGCACGCCCTACATCCGGCATCCTGACCTGAAAACCGATGAATCGGCCTTGGCGAATGCTATGACCGACAGACACCTAGTGAGTAGCTCCCCGCATCTTGTGCCGGCACTGCGAAGGCGCGGAACGGGTTCAGAACAGCTCCGACGCAGCCCGGAATGTGAAGCTGGGCCCGAAATCAAAAGCACCAGGCACACGGAGTCGAAGACTGATCGCAGGTCACATTCTGAATGGTCCGCTGCACGAAACCATCTGCAATTGGATTCAAAGGTGCAAGTCCGAGTGAAACTCGTACCTGCTCAAGCCAAGCCCTGACTGCTTCTCTCAGTCATTGACAGATTCATGTATTAATGTCATCATCCTGTAAGTATAGTTCAACGTGCTTGCACAGGATTCGCTTGGTGCCTGCTTTGTCAACATGCGGGTTTTTCGCATAGTCTTGTCCACAGCACAATGGCGGCCAGGAAATGATGCTCAGAGTCTCACAACACTTGGCTCTGCTGACGGTGGTGGTATTGCTTCTGTGTGGGGGCAACGTTCGGCAGGTCAAACTATTCTTGCAACTTCCGGACTATGCCGTGACCCCCGACGGAATGGCGATCGCGCCCGATGGCCAACTGGTGGTGGCTTGTCCCAACTTTGCCAGCTATGCACTTGGCGCGACAAAACCTTCCGTTCCCGCCTGCCTCATCAAAATTGACAAGCACGGCAAGATCACCAAATGGGTAGACATTCCCGTGATGGCTGAAACCGGCCGGTCTTGCCCCATGGGAATTGAATTCGGGCCCCATGGCGAGTTGTATGTCGTAGACAACCAAAACTGGGCAGATGGTAATGGTGCGAAGGGCGAGGTCAACCAAGGTCGAATTCTTCGTCTCACCATCAAGGGAAATCGCATTATGGATTCCGCTGTGTTGGCTAAAGGCATCAGCCACCCGAACGGAATCCGGTACTACAAGGGCAACGTGTATGTGACGGTCTCCAAACTGCCGAAAATAAAGCGGCCAGACGGCCTTTTGACCAGCGCCGTCTATCGGTTTCCTGCTGACGGACGCGAGATTGAGGTTTCCAACACTCTCAAGGATAAGAACCTCTTAATGCCGTTTGTTACTCAGAACCGGTACACGGCCTATGGTCTCGACGGAATAGTCTTCGATAGCAAAGGCAGTCTGTACGTGGGCAATTTCGGCGACGGCACTATCTACAAGATAGTGCTGGACGCGCATGGGAATGCCGTTAGCAGCGCCGTCTTCGCCCGAACGGACTTCGACCTTTCTCTCGACCCGCAGGCGCCAGGCTTCCTCGATCGAGCCATGAAAGCTAAAATGCGCACCACTGACGGCATTTGCGTTGATGGGCACGACAATTTATACGTGGCCGACTTTTCAAACAATGCAATAGCCAAGGTCACGCCGTCCGGTCAGATTTCAGTGATGGCTCAAAATGGCGATACTGACGGACAACACGGCGAAATCAATCAGCCTAGCGAGCCGATTGTGTGGGATGGCCGTCTCGTAGTAACCAACTTCGACGCCGTGGTGGGGCCCGACAAGGTGAGCAGTAAGCACAGTCACCCAGCCACCATGTCATCGCTGGAATTGAAGCCGGAATAGGACTGCGGCTGCCATGCGTTATTTATCGACGGTGATAGGCGGAGCGGTCTGTGGTGCGTTATGTTTCGGCATCTGGCCTGAAATGTGGAAGAGCTACGGCATTATGGGCGGCTGGCTCACAGCAGCGATCGTGATAAGCATTTGTTGGTACATGAACCATTGGCTAGGACTCTTCTGGAACCAGTCTGGCCAAATTTGGGTGGACCAAGGCTGGTCCGTTGCCTCCGCGGGCGTCTCTTGGGGCTTGGTCCGCTTCAACTCCCATTTCGCCCAAGCTCTGCCCGTTGTTGGTTGCTGTCTTGTTGGTGGTGCATTGGCGGGCTATGCCGCGGCTTATGTTAAGCGGAACAATCCCGCATTCGCCTGTCCGTCAAAACCCACTGTCCCCGAGGCAGGCCCCCATGTATGAGTTTCTTTCGCACTATGTCTCGTGGCTGGGAATGTCGCCTGCAAATGTAATTACCACTGTATTCGGCTCCTTCTGTGTCACCTTTGTTGTGATTATTTGCTGGGGCAGGCTGGTGCAGGATTTTGGACCCATCGGCGGAATGATGGCAGCAGCCTTCATCATTGGCACTTTCTGGGTGTTGAACCACAAACTCCCTGGATTTGGAATCCACCCCGAAGGCATTCCGCACCCCGACGGAGGTTTGAAGCAATTCGGCTTGATCTACCAGGGATTTCGTGGCGCATCCCCATGGGTTGACATGGGCACGGCAATCGGATTCGGCTTGTGGGTGACGTGCCTCTGCGAATCCGAGAAAGGTCAGAGATGCAAATCTGCCATTGAAAGCCTTCCCAGGGTAGGGGCGGCCATTCTCGGAGGTATTATCGGCGGCGCAATTACGGGATTGGTCGGATGGTCCGGCGCCAATTTATTCGGCTATCGATAAGCATCATGCCAAATTATCTTCTTGCACACGATCTCGGCACCAGCGGCAACAAGGGCACTCTATATACGTCCGCGGGTGAACTTGTTGCAAGTAGCACCTGCGCTTACGAAACTCGCTATTTCAACGGCAACTGGGCTGAGCAGGACCCCGAAGACTGGTGGAGAGCAGTCTGTCTTTCCACACGTCAATTACTGGAGCATTCTGGAGTAAACCCGGTCGATATTGCGGTGGTCGCGTTGAGTGGACAGATGATGGGCTGCACGCCGGTCGATCGCAAGGGAGAGGTGCTGCGGCCCTCGATTATCTATTGCGATCAGCGCGCAACAGAGCAGGCCCAACGGATTCTTTCTCGAATCGATTTAGCGCGCTTTTATGGCATTGTTGGCCACCGAGTCAGTGCCTCTTACACGCTCGAAAAGTTGATGTGGATCCGCGATCATGAGCCCGGCGTTTATGACCGCACCTTCAAGACCCTATGCGCGAAGGACTATATTAACTACCGGTTGACCGGCCGGATGGCCACGGACTTTTCTGACGCCTCCGGTACCAATGCTTTTGATCTCAATACCTATCTCTGGTCAGATGAAATCCTCGAAATTGCCGGCTTGGAGCCGACCCTTTTTCCGGAACCAATGGAATCGAGTGCCCTCCTGGGAGGCATTACTGCTGGCGCATCGAGTGAGACCGGGCTTAAACAGGGAACGCCAGTAGCCGTCGGGGGCGGCGATGGAAGCTGCGCGGGGGTAGGAGTTGGTTGTATCCGGCCTGGCACGGCGTATAACTGTCTCGGGTCCTCCTCCTGGATCGCGTTGACTGTCAAAGAACCAATCGTCGACCCTCAGATGCGAACAATGAATTGGGCTCATTGTGTTCCGGGCTATCTGCATCCGAGCGGCACAATGCAGACGGCAGGCGCCACCCAGAAGTGGATTAAGGAAACGCTCTGCACGCAGGAGACGTTGCAAGCAGAGCAAATGGGCCGCAATCCCTATGATTTGATCGACGATGCCATAAGCAACGTGCCGGCCGGTTCACATGGCGTTTTATTCCTCCCCTATCTGCTTGGAGAGCGAACGCCTTGGTGGAATCCTTCCGCGCGAGGTGCCTATATTGGAATCAGTCTTGGAACCCGCCGGGAAGATTTGTTGCGTGCCGCATTTGAAGGTGTGGCCATGAACCTCGGCCTCATTTTGAATATCTTCCGAAGTCATGTCTCCATCAATACCATTACGATGATCGGCGGAGGCGCACGCAGCTTTGTGTGGCGGCAGATTCTCGCTGATGTCTTCGGCTGCCCTGTGCAGTCTTTGAACTTTCTTGAAGAAGCTACCTCCATGGGCGCAGCGGTCATTGGGGGCGTTGCAGCTGGCGTCTTCTCGGATTTCGACGTAATTCACAACTTTGTGCGGGTAGAGCATACCGTAATACCGAATGCGGAGAACCACAAGTTTTATTCCTCCTTGATGCACACGTTCGAAGACACCTATCGATCATTGACCCCAACCTATGAGGCGCTTATGAGGTCGAACCTATGAGAGCAGTGGCAGTTGTTGAGCCTGGGACGGTACGAATTGTCGAGCTGAGAAAGCCCGAAGTTGGACCTTATCAGGCCTTGGTACGAACTGAGGCCGCGTGTCTATGCAACGCCACGGATGGAAAACTTGTCGCGGGCCACTTTCCGGGCGTGAATCAGTATCCGCTCGTCCTCGGACACGAATCGGCGGGGATTGTGGAAGAAGTGGGCCATAAGGTGAAAAACTTCCACCTTGGTCAACGCGTAATCGGCGGGCTGGTTTTTGATTTCGGCGACCCGAAGTACGCTAGCGGCTGGGGAGGCTTCTGCGAATACACGTTGGTCAACGATCACGATGCCATGATGGCCGACGGTGTGGCAGATGCATCTCACGGATGGGCGGAAGTATTTGAAATCCAGAGCGCTGTTTCGGACGACATCCCTCTGGAAGAAGCTGTCCTGCTTTGCACATGGCGTGAGGTGTACGGCGGCATCGGAGACTTTCATCTTGAACCTGGACAGGATGCAGTCATCTTCGGCGCAGGCCCAGTGGGGTTAAGCTTCGTCAAGTTCGCTCGCATGCTCGGCCTCGGCTATATCGGCGTAGTTGAACGGAATACGTTCAAACACAGCAAGGCACTCGAACTCGGCGCTGACGAGGTTTTTGTCCCGGATAGCGCCGCCTTCGCGGACCTGAAGGAGCGACGTGGCAAGCCGCTGGATGTAGTGATCGATGCAGTCGGCCACGAATCAGTAGTAAATACCGGTTTACCTCTAATCAAGATGGGAGGATCCATCTGCGTTTACGGCGTGATTGCCGATCCGATCCTTCATCTCCACAAGGGAGCTGGACCGTACAACTTCAATCTCAATGTACATCAGTGGCCAACACGGCGCCGCGAGCGAGCAGCAATGGAGCCTCTCTGCGCGTGGATTCGCGAAGGCAAGCTTCACGCTCGAGAATTTATCACTCACGAGTTTCCAATTGAGCAAATCAATGTGGCGCTCACTACCGCCAAAGGGGGCCAAGCGCTCAAAATCCTCTTGCGGTATTGACCGTGCAGATGGTTAGGAATCGGCCTCACATCATCGGTCAGGCTGTGATGGTCGCTCGGACGTTTCTGAGATTATGCTAAACGCCTCTGTACTCATTGCATCCGGAATTCTCAATTGGCCGTTTTCACGCACGAATTGAATCAATCGCACCGGGAGGTGATCTGTTGAACAAACTGCGTTTCAGTCGAGGTGGTCTGCTGCAGTGTTGTCTTCTTCTGTTTCCAACGTTGGCCGCTGTCGGATACGTTTCACCTGGCGCATTTGTGTGCACTGACTACACACAGGGCAAGGTATTCATTGTCGATGCCAGCGGCAAAGCGGTTTGGAGCTATGATGCACCGAATGCAAATGACGTTTGGGTGCTCCCGAACGGGAATCTTCTCTTCAACACTGGACACGGCGTAAAGGAGGTCACGCGAGAGAAAGAGGTTGTATTTTCCTATGAGTCGACCAGCGAGATTTACGCCTGCCAGAGACTTGCCAATGGGAATACCTTCATTGGGGAGTGCAATAGCGGGCGGCTGTTGGAAGTAAGTCCCTCCGGCCAAATAGTCAAACAGGTCCATCTGCTTGCCGATGGGCAGGACGGCGGGCATTCTTATATGCGCAATGCACGGAGACTTCCTGACGGTTCGTACCTTGTCTGCCACTTCGGTGCCCAGGTCGTTCGCGAGTACGATTCAAACGGAAAGCTCGTGCGCGAAATCCCGGCGCCGGGCGGTCCGCACTCTGCTATTCGCTTGCCAAATGGCAACACCCTGATTTCTTCAGGCGATATGAATGGCGCGGTCCCCCGAGTATTCGAGGTTTCTCCTACTGGCAAGACGGTCTGGCAGGTGAGCGGAGATGAATTGCCCGGTATCAGCCTGAAATTCATGGCCGGAATTCAGCGTCTGCCCAACGGCAACACAGTGATGTGCAATTGGCTTGGTCACGACCATTTCGGGCAGGCACCCCATATTATTGAGGTGACTCCCGACAAGAGAGTTGTCTGGGTGTTCGCCGATCACGAAACAATGAAGACCGTCTCCAGTTTCCAGCTTCTCGATACGGCCAAGGGCGTTGCCATGCATTAGGATGCGCCGGCGGAAGAAGCCTCTGAAAACTCGCGTTGCCATCCGATCCTATGTCGAGGCATTGCTGGATGCCAGGTAAGTCCGGAATGAAGAATGGCGCCGCAGAAACTGCAAACAGTTGGGGTAACAGGTCAATACAAAGCAACCTTCAAAAGCAGCGTGCTGGACAGCCTTGATGACGCCCGCTTCAAAAGATAGGACACTCTGTCGCACTGGCGACAGGAGGCCAACAATCGCCCAAAATGGGCCATAGCCGTCCATCGAGCATTGGACCGAGGCTATCTCTTAATTGCAGAGGGCGCACCGCCGTGCTGGAGGCCTGCACATGTCTTGAACTCACGGGTAGCTTCCTCCAATTGGCCGATCGCCTTGCAGGCCTGCGCGAGTAGATTGTGCGTGATGTAGTTGGATGGGTCCATTCTCACGGCCTTGTCAAGATAGTGAAAAGCCAACGAAGGCTGGTTGAGATAGAGAAAGGTTTGGCCAAGCATGAGAGCCTCTTGCAAAATTACTTTCAGGTTATAGATTGTGTCAGGGCACGATTTCAGTCGTGCCGCAAATGTAAAGGAAGTGCCCGGCCGGACATGGCCAATTCAGATTCCGGCTATAGCCGCTGCGGAATTGCAAATGGCTGAAAATAAATACCGCCGGGGCTAAAGCCAACGTTCTTTTGTTGCTCTTCCGGCACGACTGAAGTCGTGCCCTGACACGTTTTGCTGTCTCTACCAGTTTGACAACAAACATAGAGTAATGTCACCCTGTTCTGTGGGGTGAACTAATGCGCAAACCGTCCTCTTTGAGTCCCTGGTTCACGGTGGAGCAGCTTGTCGCTTGGGTCAAGGATGCGCCCGACAAGACGGCCTATCAGCGTCGTTTGGCGATCTGGCTGACGCATGCTGGACCATTTGCCGCGCATCGCGTTGCCGATCTTTTGGCGGTTTCAACGCAGGCGGTTTGGAAGTGGGTTGCCGAGTACAACTCGCTTGGCCCCACTGGCCTGGACCGCAAAGGCCGCGGCGGACGGCGATGGGGACTGATGACGCTGGACGAAGAACGCGCCTTCCTCGCCGAGCATCGGGCGCAGGCCGAAAGCGGGGATCTGTTGACCGCCAAACAGCTTGCTTCCGCGCTGGAGAAGAAGCTTGGGCAAGAGATATCCATCGACTACATCTACGGTCTGCTGCATCGTACGCGTACGAGCAACCACACTCTTTTCCAGGTCGCGCGGCTGTGATGAACTTCTTGCATGAGCGAATCGAGTGGAGTTTCAGTGCGTCATCGCCGGAGCAGGGTTGAGGCCGAGCGGCTGGTCTGGGAGTTTGAACGGAGCGGCCTGACGCGGCAGGCCTTCTGTATGCAGCACGGTTTTTCGGTCGCTTCGCTGGACAAGTATCGCCGCCGCTGCGCTTTGAAGCGGAAGCCGGAACAGCCGGAATCTTCGGCGAATCGCGTGCTTCCTGTGGAGTTCGTCGCCAGTATCGCGTTAGCGCAGGCTTCCGCGGTCGACAGTTGCAGCACACTGTGGGTGGAGTTGGCTAACGGCCGGCGGATTGAAGTTGGGGATGGATTCGATGCCTCGACGCTGGAGCGGCTTGTGGCTGTTCTTGAAGGCCCAGCCGGCAACGGGCAATTGCCGGGGCCACCGGCGTTGCGGAAGGCGTAGCACGATGTTCGGCCTGGGCGCTGCGACGCGCATCTATCTGGCCACGGGCGCCACCGACATGCGGCTTGGTGTGTGACATGAAGCTGATTCAACGATTGTTCAACATGAATTCATCATGAAGTGAACCTGCGGTTCCGTCCGCAGTAGTCTATCGGCACCGGCGCGATTGGTAACGATCGGGTCGGAAGCTGCCGAGACAATATCCTCCGCGCAAGCGATGGAGATTGCCGTGAGGGAATCTCCTTGACTGCCAGCGTCAAAGTGGTCAGAGGGTTAGACTGGACGACACGCCCAACATATGTGAACCGCCGTAGGCATCGTTAGCATGGACCAGCCAAAGACGCTGACAGGCTGAAGCCAAAAGGTAAAGCAGTCGGGTGACCTGATAACCACGACAGGTCACACGGACATTCAGACTGCCGGTGCGAAGGCGGGGGCTAAATCAGTCCTGTCGCTGAATCAGAACATGGAAACCCCGCAGGCCTCCCCGGAAAATCAGGGAAGGCGCCTCGCAAGAGTCGCCGACAGGTTTGCGGGGAGAGGATGCTGGAAAAAGCAAAAGCCGTCCTGTAATGGGACGGATAGGAAGCGGCAACTTCTCTGCGATAAGCAGGCAGACTTCCAGCAGGTCATGAAGGACGATAAAGCAGGCAGAACCATCCTATGAGGAAATCGCAAATGAACGCGGAACACTTCGCGTGTGCATCCTCAGCCGCCGTGGAACATTGGGGCCAGATCGACTGGAAACGATGCGAACGGCAGGTAACTCGGCTGCAGGCGCGTATCGTCAAGGCATCTCGGGAGGGCCGCTGGGGCAAGGTTCGATGCTTGCAACAGTTGCTCACCTGCTCGTTCAGCGGCAAGGCCCTGGCCGGCACCCTGACGCTTGCGGCCTGTGGGTGGGCATTTGCGCAAAGCCCAGCTCAGGGCTCCACCAAGATTCCCGTTCCGACGGCGGCGCAGGTCGGCATGGGGAGCCAGATTCCGGCGCAGGGCTAGGCCCAAAATGCCGTGTTGAGCCAGGACGAGGTGCGCGACCAGATTCCCGTGCGTTCGGCGCCATTGCCCCACGGCAAGGGCGCGCGGCGCATGGGCGAGCGGCTGCGGGCGATCTTCGATGGCAACGATTGGAGGGCCGATCCCAGCAAGCCGTTCGAGCGGATTCCGTATTACCAGGCGTTGTTGAGCTGGAAGCTCTCGCTTCCCGATGAGATGGCGGTGCGCATGGAACTGGGCAACGAGCAGATGCGCGCCGGGCGGAGCGAACGGGCCGTGGACACGCTAGAGACGCTGGTGAAGCGGATGGAGCCGTGCCTGGACAAGGTGCCGCGCGCGATCCAGGCGCAGATTCACCAGGAACTGGCGCTGGCCTACCTGCGGCTGGCCGAGCAGGAAAACTGCATCGGGATGCACAACGCGCTTTCCTGCAATTTCCCCCTGCACGGCAGCGGGATTCACCAGAAGAAGCGGGGAGCCGAGGGTGCGGTGCGGGAGTACACGCGGGCTCTCGAATTGAACCCGGAGAGCAACTGTGCCGCTGGCTGCTCAACATTGCTTACCAGGCGCTGGGGCGCTATCCGCAGGATGTACCGAAGAAGTGGCTCGCGCCGCCGGAGCTGTTCGCCTCAGAGTACGACATCGGGTATTTTCCAGAGGTGGCTGCGCTGGCCGGGATCACGAACATCGAACTGTCGGGTGGGGCCATTGTGGAGGATTTCGACGGCGATGGACTGCTGGACGTGATGGTGTCTTCGTCGGGGCCGCTGAACCCGATGCATTTTTATCACAACAACGGGGGCGGCACGTTCACCGACCGTACGAAAGAAGCGGGCCTGGGGGACGAGATCGGTGGGCTGAACCTGGTGCTGACCGACTACAACAACGACGGGCACCCGGACGTGCTGGTGCTGCGCGGGGCGTGGTGGGGCAAGTTCGGCGTGTACCCGCTGTCGCTGCTGAGGAACAACGGGGATGGCACCTTTGACGACGTGACCGAGGAGGCTGGCCTGCTGACGGCGGGACCCACGCAGACCGCGGCCTGGGCGGATTACGACGGCGACGGCTGGCTGGACCTGTTTGTTGGTCATGAGTCAAAGCCGGGAGACGTGCACCCGTGCCAGTTGTTCCACAACAACCACGATGGGACGTTCACCGAGGTTCAAGCGCCGGGAGCGGCGGCGGGCAAGTTGGGTGTAAATCTGGGTTACGTGAAGGGCGTGACCTGGGGCGACTACAACAACGACGGCCGCCCCGATCTTTATGTCTCGACGATGTTCGGCCCCGGTCACCTATTTCGCAACGACGGCCCGCGCGACCCACGCCATCCTGAGACCGGAGAGTGGATTTTTACCGACGTGACCCAACAGGCTGGCTTGGGCGGCGACCGGCACACCTTTCCCACCTGGTTTTTCGATTACGACAATGACGGCTGACTGGATATTTTTGCCGGCGGCTACTCGACCACATCGGAGGAGGATGTCGGCTCGTTTCAGTTGGGCAAGCCACACCGCGCGTCGGTCTCGCACCTGTTTCACAACAACCACAATGGGACGTTCACCGACGTACCTCGCGCGGACGGGCTGGACCGGGCGATTACCACGATGGCGGCGAACTTCGGCGATCTGAACAACGACGGCTGGTTGGACGTGTACCTGGGCTGGGCGATTCCTCATATGAGTCGCTGCTGCCCAAGCGCATGTTCCGCAACGACCAGGGGCGGCACTTCCAGGACGTTACCACTTCCGGGGGCTTTGGCAACCTGCAAAAGGGGCATGGAATCGCCTTTGCGGACATTGAGAACAACGGCAACGAAGATGTGTTCGAGGAACTGGGCGGGGCGTTTCCGGGAGACATTTTCATGCCCACGCTCTATCACAATCCGGGTCACGGCAACCACTGGGTGACCCTGGTTCTGGAGGGCGTGAAGACCAACCGGGCGGCCTATGGCGCGCGCATCAAGGTGACCATTGAAGAGAGGGGGCGGCAGCGGTCGATCTACCGCGCCGTGGGCTCGGTTTCCAGCTTTGGCGGCAACCCGATGCGCCAGCACATCGGGGTGGGGCAGGCGGCCAGCATCCGGGAGATCGAGATATGGTGGCCAGTTTCGGGCCTGCGCCAGAGTTTCCGCAATGTACAGGCGGACCAGGCCTATCGTATTGTGGAGGGCCGGGACGTGCTCGATCCGGTCATGTGGAAGTCCTTTGAAATTGGCAAGTTGAAGATTGCCCACCCCATGGAGGAACTCCAGCACGGGCACTGATTCCGCGATAGGGTCCTCCGGTTTACCTGGGCGGCGCGACAGATGCATCCCGGTCGCGCATAGTTTCCCCTGCGCTGCTCAGTGCATCAATCTGTTGGAGCGCCTGGCGCACCTCCGGGTTCTCCGGAAAAATCTTGCGGTATTCCTGGATCAGGCTCTGCGCCCGCCATCTTTGACCGTCCGCCGCGTACTGCAACGCCAGCCTAGCCACCAGCGGTCCCGAGTAGGGATAGGCTGCAACCCCGCGCTCCAACACCACTTGGGCTTCCTCGGCCCGGCCCATATTTCCGAGAGCCGTGGCCAGGTTCAGAAACGTTATCTGCGCCTCCGCCCCCTGCTTGAGCGCACGGGAAAAATAATCGGCAGCCTTGGCATTGTCCTTTTTCTCGGCCAGCGCGACAGCTCCCAGGGAGTTGAGCACCGCCGGATCGTCGGGCGCGGATTTGCTCAACTCGTCCAGCTTCCGGAACCAGTAGGGCCAGAGGCTGGGATCCTTGCGGGCAACCGTGAAGTAGGCTTCCAGTTGCGCCGGATCGGGGATGCGCGCGTCCGGCTGGCCATCGGGGCGATTGAGCCACAGCAGGCCGGGCAGATCAGGTTTGGGCTGTTCAAACGCAACTTCGGGCAACGGCTGGCCGGGATAGCGCACGATGCGGTGCTTGGTGTCGTTGGAATGCGCAATGCCAGCCACGGGCCGCTTCTCCATGTGACATTCGATGCAATCGTCCTTGATCGCGAGCCGCTTGCTGTCGTTCGGCTTCAGCGCGCAACTGGACTGCTTATGACAAGTGAGGCACGCGGCGCGATAGGCGGCCTCTTTGTCCTAAGGTAGGGGAGCGTGATGGATCGAGTGGCAGGTGCTGCAAGTGAGCCTCCCGTGGCTTGCCTGGTAGCACTGGCTCAACTCGAGCGTGGAGTTCTTCCACCAAAGCGGCTGTTCCAGGCTGCCGCGAATGGGTGGATTGGTCTCCAGCCGGTTGGCCACTTCACGCTGCTCGGGCTTGATGGGCCGCTTGACGATGGCCATGGTTTCGGTCAGTGGGGTTCCCGGCCGGTAGTCCATCACCGTTTTGCCTGGATATATCACCTCTGCGTCGCCGGCTTGGTGACACTCGCGGCACAGGTCGTCGGCCAGCCGCGGGGAGAGCTTGGCGGGGTTCACGATGGAAGTGTCCACTTCATTGGGTCCCAGGACGCGCCCTTTTTTCGTCTGCATTTCTTTCACGTGCAGCGCACCAGGGCCGTGACAGGTTTCGCAACTCACCCCCAACTCGCCGAAGCGGAAGGGGGGTTCCTTGAATATGCCGTCGCGTTTGGCCACCGGATCGGGCTGGCCGTTGTGGCAGAGCAGGCAGCCGGTGGTCATCACGCGGTTGAAGCCCACGTCGTCGGCCGCATAACCGGGCGAAAGCTCCCAGCTTCTTGTCCGGACATAGTAGGAAAGCGGTGCCTGGAAGATCCATGCGCCGACGCGGTAGAGATATGTGTATCCGACGCTTTCGCCGCCCGTTACGTAGTCGATTTTGTGAGCGATGGAGTAGATCTTGCGCCCGTTCTTGTCCACTTCATAGGCGCTCTGATACATGTTCCCGCCCTGTTGGTAGACGGTGTAGGTGCGGTTGTTTTTTCGCGTTGAAGACGGTGATCGGCTGGGGCACGCGCGCCAGCTCCGTGGGCGAGTTCGCCGTCGCCATTGATTGCCCGTGTGGCGTGGGAAAATAGGTGCGATTGATCTCTTCGTGACAGCCGGGTGCGCCGCAGCTCTTCGACCCCGCATAGGCCACGGATGGGTCCGAATTGCGGAAGACGGTGGCGCCGGTCTGCGCGCGAAGGCTGGTGGCCAGCAAGAATGCAGTCAATGGAGCAAGGCATAAAACAAAAACGGAAGACGGAAGAAGAGCGGAAATGCGGATAGGACGCGGCATGAAAAATTCAACCTTGCGCCAGAATGGGTTGCTCTCTCAAGGGAACGTGGAGCGTGCTCTGGATAGCAACCGGCCGCCCCAGTGTAGAGCACGCAAATGCCGGCAAGCAATAAATTACCACAATGCTCGAAAGGCTGAACAGTAACACCTGAATTATGCAGAGACTGGGCACACGACGGATGCCGGACCCTTTGAGCAGCGGTGTTGTGCCAGTAGCTTGAGCCTCTGAGTCTCCCCCCTGTTTCCGATTTTTTAAGACCAGTGCAGTAAGTATTTGAAACGGTTGAGCTGGTTGTGCATAAAAAGCTATGCACGCTTCTCGTTGTCGAATCAGGCGCGGAGCGGCGCAGCAAGAACGGGCGCAAATCCATCCGGTCCGCGAGCGACTTTACGCAGCCGGTCCATGAGCTGTTGAAACGCGCCTTTCTCCTGGTAATGGTCGCTGTAGCTGACGCCTACCCGCCCGGCGTGCCGCCAGATGCGGGCGGCCAAAAACAGAAAGCGCAGCCGTGCGGTGGCCAGCGTGGTGTGTTTCATGGTTTCCACGGTGACGTTTTCCTCGCGGCTGAAAAGCTGCAGCCAGCAGTTCAGGTTGTAGGCCAGCATGGCGATCTGGAACCAGTTGGCGTTCATCGTCCAGCGGTTCGACGGATGGGCCGCAAGCCCGCGTCGTTGTTGGCTTCTTTAATGAGGTTCTCGGCTCCGGCACGCTGGTTGTAGAACCACACCAGCGCATCCAGCGATTGATCCATGTCGGTCACGAAGACCCGGTATGTGTACTCGGGCGTGTCGAAGAGTTGATATTGCTCGGGTTGCTCGGAGCCCTTGGATTCAGGCGGCTTCTCGTAACGCAGCGCCAGGAACCGGCAGGCTTTGCCCCACCCCTCCGGCTGATAGAGGAACTCGCATTGGCCGTCGGCATCGGTCAGCGGCGAGCGCTTCCACTTGGCCGCTTGTAACTGATCCACAAGTCGAGCAGTCTTGCGCACCACCACGATGAATCGCCATTTCATCTTCTCGTAGGCTTGGACCGCCTGCCAGCAGTAGAAGTCTGAATCGGCTCGCGCACGCACCGTCTTCACTCCCGCGGGAAGGCCCTTGGCCACACTTTCCAGATGCGCGGCGATCTGCTGCCCGTCGGGCCGGTCGCCGGAGCGCAACGCGCCCGCCGCGTACTCCCGTGTCTCGGCGATAAAACTGAGGATGGGCTGGTAGCTCTTCTTGCCCTTGTTCTTCGGGTTATAGCCCTTGCGCCCGCCCAGCTGCTTGCCGAACAGCGTGTGCACCGTGGTGTCGGTGTCCACGGTGATTTCGTCCAGTTGAACGTTGGGCCGCTGCCCAGACCCGTTCCCGCATGCGCCACTGGACAGTCAGAAGTTGCCGCGCCACGCCCAGATGCAGCGAGGCCAGAAATCGCCAAAAGGTGCACTGCGGCGGAAGTTCGGCCACCCGCAGAATGCTGGTCAACATCGGTTCGCGCTTCAGAAAACGAAGATGGTGCAGGCGCGAGAACCCCACGTAGCAGGCTAGAATCATCCCCAGAATGAACCCGAAGATCGGTATCGAGCGGGTCTGCCGCTTCACCGTCAGGCTTTCCTCGACCAACTGCTGGAAGCCGAGTTTCTCCAGCATCGTGGCCACCGGAAGCAGCCCTCCATAGGCTGTCAGATTCCGCGCGGAGAAGTCATAGGGCGTGGAAGCCCCTATTTTATTAGGCCCTCGAATATCTGCGCCAACCCCTTGATTGACGGGGCTGTCAAGCGTATTCTGATTTGCATTGTTCACCATTTGGGTGTCCTCTGAGAATCGGTTCGCGAAGCTCTCAACCTCGCGTCCCTACTGTTCCTAAACAGGATTCTCAGGGGTTCCCAAACGGCTTTGTGCATTATTCAGGTAACAAGAGGGCGCTTCAGAAAAGGAGATCTAAGGCACGATAACGAGAAGCTGAATCAATTGATTCAATGATTTGCACGTAGCAATTTTGGACGTGTCGTTTCACGTTCCGCAGTTCGTCCAAGTCTTTTATTTTTCAATGGGAAAATCTCCTAAGCATACGATTTATCCTGTTTTCTGAAGCGACCCCACATTGAGAATGCGTCATCCGTAATGAACGTGTGCAGCTGCGGGCGAACAGAACCTCCACTTAAAGCCCCCACCGCATTTGCGGAACCGGGTCTGTTCATAGCGGTCGTGAGCCGCCAGGGCCCTCTGTTGATTACATTTTTTGAGTGCTCGCTCCAGAGCCGCGGCGGATCGTGCGGACACAGATGATCTAATCCAGCACGATGCAAAACGCGGCTGACCGCAGCCCGAACCAGCTTGTGTTCGCAGACGCAGCGGATATGTTGGCTTGTCTGGAGTCTGCCGTTGCCGAAACCACGAGCAGTGGAAGAAACACGAGGAGAACGCAATGCACCGGACCAAATCCATCACAATCTGCGCCATAGCCCTGTTTCTCGGAGCCGTGGCCTTGTCTGCGGGAGGACAGAATGCGCCCGCAAAACTTGCACCTCAACCCACCACAGCCGCCGCCAGGGACTGGTGGAAGAACGCCGTCATTTACGAAATCTACCCGCGGAGCTTCCAGGATTCGAATGGAGACGGCATCGGCGATCTGAACGGCATCACCCAGCGCCTGGACTACCTGCAGGAACTGGGCGTAGACGCAATCTGGTTGACGCCTGTTTACCCGTCGCCGCAGGTGGATTTCGGCTATGACATCTCGGACTATAAGAACATTGATCCGCAATATGGTACGCTGGCCGACTTTGACCGCCTGGTGGCCGAGGCTGGAAAGCGGCATATTCGCATCGTGATGGACATGGTGATGAACCACACGTCGGATCAGCACAAATGGTTTATAGAGTCGCGTTCGTCGCGCACCAATCCCTATCGCGACTGGTATATGTGGCGCGACGGCAAGGGTGAAACAGCGACAAGCAAGGGCGAGCCGCCGAATAACTGGCAGTCGGAGTTTGGCCACTCGGCGTGGCAGTGGGACGAAAAGACGCGCCAATACTACTACCACAAGTTCTATGCCGAACAGCCGGATCTGAATTGGTACAACCCCAAGGTGCATGAGACCTTCAAGGACATAATCGGATTCTGGTTGCAGCGCGGCGTGGGAGGCTTCCGGTTCGATGCCATTACGACCTTGTTCGAAGATCCGAATCTGGCCGATGAGGGCGTGGTCAAAGACAAGGACGGCAAGCCGCTGATGAATGCCTTCGGCGAACCGCAACTGGATGATTCAAAGACCGAATTCCTGCCTGGTGTGCACGCGGTCATGCAGGAGATGCGCGCCACAATGGACACATTCAGCGCCGCCGGCTTTCCCGGCACGCGGGTGCTGATCGGCGAGACATATGTGGCGAACAGCGCCGCGCTGGCCGAGATGTACGGGCCTCCGGACAAGCCGGAATTCGAGCTGCCCATGGACACTCAAGTGGGCATGCTCGACATCCTGAATGTAGCCCAATTCCGCGCCCGGCTCCTCGACGCCGAGACGGGCCTCAACGGCAACACGCCGCTCTTCGTCTTCGACAATCACGACAGGCCGCGCCTGGACATGCGCTACGGCGATGGCGTTCACGACACGGATATTCAGCGCGTCATCTCCACGGTTCTGTTCGCCAGTCGCGGGGCCGCGCTGTTCTATTACGGCGACGAGATCGGCATGAAGACCACCCCGCCCACCCGCAAGGAAGACGTGAAGGATCCGATGGGCGTGACCGGCTGGCCCAAGGAAAAGGGTCGCGACGGTGAGCGTACACCCATGCAGTGGAATGCGAGCGCAAACGCGGGATTCACCTCTGCCGGCGTCAAGCCCTGGCTGCCCGTCCCGCCTAGCTCCGCCACAGTCAACGTGCAGGCTGAGGAGGCCGATCCTAACTCGCTCCTGGCTTGGTACAAAGCCTTGATTCACTTGAAGAAGGCCAATCCGGCATTCGCCGATGGAGCTGACATCATGCTGGACCCTGAGAATACCAAGGTGCTGAGCTGGATGCGCCAACGTGACGGCGCGCCTCAGGTGGTGGTGGCAGTGAATTTCACCGCCGATCCGCAAACCGTGAATCTGAAGGCAAGCGGGGCGGGCTTCAAGGCCGCCCACCTTAAAACACTGCTGAAAAGCCCTGGCGGCGCCGACCCGGCTTTGATCGAGGCCATCGAATTGGCTCCGTTCGGAGTTTATATCGGAGAGGTGCAGTAACGGCTGGATTTTAGGCGGTCTTCAATCGCGCGGCGGCGATTCCACTTTGCGGAAATGCCGCACGCGCTCGAATGCCGTGAGGTGCGGGTTTACTTTGGTCGATGTAAGGCCGGCTGCATCTTCATCGGGCTAGAGGATATACTCGGCTTTCGGAGCGCAGTTCCAACCAACCAGCCACGCCCCAAGGAGCGTCTGCATTGCCGTTTACACGTCGCGGATTCCTGAAATCGTTGTCGAGGACGGCGCTGGTTTTGCCGCTTGAAGAGGTATTGAGACTGGCGAGGCCGGCATTTGGGCTTGATGGACGCTCTCCGCAGGAAGGGCAGTCGCACGGTACGATGGGCAGCGAGCGCCAGGGATATGAAGCGCCGGCCCGCCCAGCACCGAAGGGTGTGCCTTCGCCAGTGACCGGGACACCGCTGGGAGTGCAGTTTGTCGATGTGGCCAAGCAAGCCGGACTCAACGTAAAGACCATCTACGGTGGTGAACACCGCAACAAGTACCTGCTCGAAACCACTGGTTGCGGCGCAGCCTTCTTCGACTACGACCAGGATGATTGGGTAGACATTTTCCTCGTCAACGGCTGGCGGCTCGAAGGCTTTCCTAAGAATCAGGAGCCAGTGTGCCACTTGTTCAAAAACAACCGCGACGGAACCTTTACCGATGTGACTGAAAAAGCAGGACTGACTCGCTCCGGCTGGGGCCAGGCTTGCTGCGTGGGCGACTACAACAACGACGGCTGGAACGACCTCTTCGTCAGTTATTACGGCCAAAATGCGCTCTTCCGCAATAACGGCAACGGGACATTTACCGAAGTGACCAAAGAGGCAGGCCTTTTGCAATCCCGGCTCCGCTGGAACTCTGGCTGCTCCTTTCTGGACTACGACAAGGACGGCCATCTCGACCTCTTTGTCGGCAATTACATCGACTTCGATGTGAAGACGGCGCCCCTGCCCGAGGATGCGAACTGTACCTATAAGGGGATTCAAGTAGCGTGCGGACCTCCGGGGCTGGAGGGCGGAAAAAATATTCTGTATCGCAACAATGGCGATGGCACGTTTACGGATGTGACGGCGAAGGCGGGAATGAACGGCACGCTGGGGACTTATGCATTAAGTTGCGCAGCGGCGGACCTCGATAACAAGGGTTGGCCGAATATCTATGTAGCGAACGATTCGACGTCGGCGACTTATTACGTGAACCAGAAGGATGGGACTTTTAAGGACCAGGCGATCGAGGCAGGCGTGGCGTATTCGCCGGATGGGAAGCCGCAGGCGGGGATGGGCGTGTCGATTGGCGACTACAACCGCGATGGCTTGCTGGACATTGTGAAGACGAACTTCGCGGGCGACACCGACTCCTTATATATGAATCTCGGCGATGGGTCGTTTGACGATCGGACCTATCAGGCGGGGTTGGGGATCAACACGCGGCTGCTGGGATGGGGCGTGAGCTTCATCGATATGGATAACGACGGATGGCTCGACATTTTGGTGGCGAACGGGCACGTGTATCCCGAGGTGGATGGAACGCAAGTGGATGCGAGTTATGCGGAGCGGAAATATCTGTATCGCAATTTGCGCAACGGGCAGTTTGAGGATGTGAGCTTGCTTGGCGGGAGCGGGATTAGAGCGGAGGCAAAGGCGCGCGGATTTGCGGTGGGCGATTTCGATAACGACGGCGATCTCGATGCGGTGGTGAACTGCGTGAATGCAGTGCCGCAGCTGTTGCGCTGCGATTCGACGCTGAAGCGAAGCTGGGTGAAGATTCGGCTGGTGGGGACGAAGTCGAATCGGACCGGGATTGGGGCGCGGATCAAGGTGGTGGCGAAGACGGGGACAGTGGTCAGTGGTCAGTTGTCAGTGGTCAGTCAACGCGCAGACCCCGGCTCTGCGAGCTCTCCCCCGGCAGGGATTCCAGCTCTCACGCAGATTGAGGAAGTGCGCTCGTGTAATGGGTATTATTCGGCGAGCGATTTGCGGATTCATTTCGGATTGGGCGAGGCGAAGAAGGTGGACCTCGTCGAAATCAAGTGGCCGTCCGGTGCGGTGGATTCATTGAAGGATCTGGATGTGAATCGGCTGTATGTGGTGGAAGAGGGTGGGAAGATTTTGAAGACAATGGAGATGGTAGGAGCTAAGAAGTAGGTTGTTGATCGACCAGTAACTTCGGAGTACACGGCGATTCGCTCGGAACTAACCGCGAGACACAAGAACTTACTACATTCTGGACCGATTATTTGTGCTTTTCCTGCGTCCAAGAAATCGCTTCACCGTACGACACAGCACTCGAGCATCCTTTAACTCGCATTCCCAAATCACCAAAGCTTTCCAGCCTTGCTGCGCTAGGGCATCGAGGTTCCGGGCATCACGAGCCTTGTTTTGGCTGAGTTTCGGAAGCCAAAAGTTCCGATTCGAATTCGGTATCAGTCCGGATTTACATGCGTGGGAGTGCCAGAAAAAGCCGTGTACGAATATCACTTTGCGCCGTGCTGGAAATGCAAGGTCCGGCTTGCCCGGTAGGTCAGCCCGATGTAGACGAAAACGATAACCGAGCCCATGCACGAGGCGGCGAACCTCCATCTCTGGCTTCGTGTCCTTGCCTCGGATTGCTCGCATGTTCTCGCTGCGATCCATACGTCTTTACTTCTTGAATTTCTTCAGGAGCCAAGCGAGCACTTCTCGCTGCTCGTATATTCCAGCGCAGCCGATTTGCGCGATTAGCCAACCAGCTGAAAATTTCTCTTTCCAGATTTCCGAAGCCCCCCGATAACAAGTGGAACAGAGAATGCGAAGATCGGGGAATTCGCTCCGGAAGCTCAATCCGTTATTTGCAACCCACTCGGCGCGAAACTTTGCATAACTTCCGGTTTGCTCGTCCACGTCGCCGAGGGAAATCCCGCACATCTGGCAGTAAAACCCGTCAGTCTCGGCAACCCTTTTTCTGACCGTCACAGGAACGGACCTACTGAAACTCACCACGCGTGTCTGGCTCATGGCGAGATCCTACCCGCAGACCGACCTCTTCTCAAAAAACTGGCGACGATTGTCCAAAAATGGAGCATACTGCCATTTGCGACGACAATATACCTCTCAGCAGGCGACCCGCTCGGAGCCGCACCAGGACTTGTCGTTGGGCACGCGGGTTCCCAAACGATGCAGTCAGAAAAATACGGAGAGAACTGGTCGCGCGATGAGATGATTCTCGCGCTTTATCTCTATTGCCAGATTCCCTTTTCGAAGACAAAAGCGAACAACCCGGAAGTCATCAAGCTCGCGGGATTGCTGGGGCGCACACCGGCGTCTGTTGCTCGAAAGCTCGGGAACTTCGGCGCATTCGACCCTTTGCTTGCCAAACAAGGGATTTCCGGTCTGACCCATACGGGCAAAGCCGCCAG
>Ga0181529_10002752_pt1 | contig 20649 bp, 11 predicted proteins | sample PEATcosm2014_Bin_36_FD_119763 | JGI IMG/M metagenome (GOLD analysis project Ga0181529, IMG submission 119763) | Peatland microbial communities from MTU Mesocosm Facility, Houghton, MI, USA - PEATcosm2014_Bin10_30_metaG | ecosystem: Environmental > Terrestrial > Soil > Wetlands > Peat | place... | reverse complement strand
GTCGATGGTCAGCGGGATCATGATTTCGGGGTGGACGGCCCTGCCGGCCTTCTCGACCTCGACGGCCGCCTCGATGATCGCGGTGACCTGCATGTCGAGGATCTCGGGGTAGGTGATGCAGAGGCGGCAGCCGCGGTGCCCGAGCATCGGGTTGGATTCGTGGAGCTGCTCGCAGCGCATCCTGATATGCTCGGGGCTCTTGCCCGTGATCTTGGCTAGTTTCTCGACGCCGGCGTCGTCCTTCGGCGTGAACTCGTGCAAGGGCGGGTCAATGAGCCGGATCGTGACAGGCCTGCCGTCCATCGCCTCGAAGATTCCCTTGAAGTCCTCGCGCTGGAAGGGAAGGAGCTTCGCGAGGGCCTTCTTCCTGGCCTCGACGTCGTCGGCGATGATCATCTCCTGGATCGCGAGCTGGCGCTTCTCGGAGTTGGCCGGTACCTTGAAATCCTTGAAGAACATGTGCTCGGTGCGGCAGAGGCCGATGCCCTCAGCGCCGAGCTCGACGGCCTTCTGGGCGTCGTGCGGAGTATCGGCGTTCGTGCGGACCTTCAGCGTGCGGATCTCGTCGCACCAGCCGAGGAGAGTCTTGAATTCCTTCGTCTGCTCGGGCTTCTTGAGGGGGAGGGCGGTCAGGAAGACCTCGCCGGTCGTCCCGTTGAGGGTGACCTCGTCGCCCTGCTTGAGGACATGCCCGCCGACCTTCACGGTCTTGGCCTTGTCGTCGATGTCGAGGGCCTCGCAGCCGACGACGCAGCACTTGCCCCAGCCTCGGGCGACCACCGCCGCGTGGGAGGTCTTGCCGCCGGTGGCGGTGAGGATGCCCTGGGCCGCGAACATGCCGCCGACGTCCTCGGGGCTGGTCTCGCGGCGGATGAGGATGACCTTGACGCCCTTCTTGGTCTCTTCCTCGGCGTCGGCAGCGTTGAAGATGAGTTTGCCCGCGGCGGCGCCGGGAACGGCGTCGATGCCCGTGGCGACCTTGAGCTCCTTGAGCTTGGCCGGGCCGACCGCGGCGACGTCGATGATCGGGTAGAAGACGCCCTCGACCTGCTCGGGAGTGATGCGGGAGATCGCCTCCTCCTTGGTGATGAGCTTCTCGTTCACCATGTCTACGGCCATCTTGAACGCGGCCGAGGGGAGGCGCTTGCCGGTGCGGCACTGGAGCATGTAGAGCTTCTCGTCCTCGATCGTGAACTCGAGGTCCTGCATCTCCTTGAAGTTCTTCTCGAGGGTCTTGCGGACCTCGCAGAGCTGCTTGTAGGCCTTGGGGAGCTTCTTCTCGAGCTCGATCAGCTTCATGGGTGTGCGGATGCCGGCGACGACGTCCTCGCCCTGGGCGTTGATCAGGCAGTCGCCGTAGAAGACGTTCTCGCCCGAATTCGGGTCGCGAGTGAAGCAGACGCCCGTGCCGGAAGTGTCGCCCTTGTTGCCGAAGACCATCTGGACGACGTTGACGGCCGTGCCCTTGAGGTCGGTGATCTTCTCGACGCGGCGGTAAGTGACGGACTTGTCGGCTTCCCAGGAATCGAAAACCGCGTCGATGGCGCCCCAGAGCTGCTGGGCGGGGTCCTGGGGGAAGTCCTCGCCCTTTTTGCTCCGGTAAAAGGCCTTGAATTCCTCGCAGAGCGTCTTCAGATTGTCGGCGCTGAGATCGGTGTCGTTCTTGACGCCCAGCTTCTTCTTCATCTCGCCGAGCATCTCCTCCATGGGCTCCTTGGAGAGCCCCATCGCGGTGGTGGAGTACATCTGGATGAAGCGGCGGTAGCTGTCGTAGGCGAAGCGGGGATTGCCGGTCTTGGCCGCGAGGCCCTCGACCGACTTGTCGTTGAGGCCGAGGTTGAGGATGGTCTCGAGCATGCCGGGCATCGAGCGCGCGGCGCCGGAGCGGACGGAGACGAGCAGCGGATCCTTGGAATCGCCGAGCTTCTTGCCGGTCGTCTTCTCGAGCTTGGCCAGGGCGATCTTCACTTCCTCGACGATGGCCTTTGGAAGCTTGCGGTTGCTCTTATAGTACTCCTCGCAGGCGGGGATGCCGATCGTGAAGCCGGCGGGCACCGGGAGCCCGATCTTGGTCATCTCCATGAGCCCCGCGCCCTTGCCGCCTAGGATGTCTTTGCTGGTTACAGTGGTCTCGGCGACGCCGCCGCCGAACTGGAAAACGAACTTCGACTTTGCCATGGACTGTATTCCTCCGTGTATCGATTGAAAGGGTTGGATACGGTCTAAAAGTATATGAAAGCACAGGGCCTGTCAAGGAATCCGGGCCGGCGCCGGGGCGCGGGAAGCGCCATTAATAATTGATCACGAATCGCTTTGGGGCCCTCCGGGGAAGGCCCGGCGAGCGCGGCGGATGGGGCGCGAGGTCAAAGGTTCAAGGCCAGCGTGATCACGGTGAGGTCGGATCCGGGTATCTGGTTGACGAGGGACTCGAACTTGACGTTGACCTTCTCGCAAGCCTCGGAGAGGTAGGAGAGATAGTAGAGGCCGAGCTCCGTGTTCGCCTCGCCCTCGGGCAGCTGCTTGTAGAAGTCCTGGAGGCTCTTCTTCTTCAGGTCGGCGCTCTTGCGGTCATCGAAGGTCTCCTTGACCGTCTGGTACTCGGATTCCTTGTTATAGAGCGTGATCTGGAGCCGTCCCTGCATGCCGACGGTCGCCCCCCGCGAGCCGATCTTCCAGGACAGGTACACGAGCTCGCCCTTGCGCTCCAGGGACTCGAGCACCTGCCTGCGGATGTTGGGGTCGAAGAGGACCGCGTTCATGTCGACCGCGCCCTTGAAGATCGCCTTGGCCTCGCGCTTCAAGTTGGAGTTCTCGGCATTCATGGCCAGCTCGATGATCATCAGGGAAACGTACTCGGCGATCTTGGATTTTTCCATGTACTCGGCGAGCGAGGCCCGGACGTCCTTGATGAGCTGGTCGTAGCCGTCCGAGCCCTTGAATTTCGCGATGATGAACCAAGTGAATGGGCGGAGGTTGTTGAGGAATTTCTCCGATAGGAGGAGCTGGACGTTCTTTTCCTCGGGCAGGAGGGAGGAGTTTTTGCTGATATAGGAGTACATGGGCGAGAGGATCTCATGCTTGATCTCGAGGAGGTCTTTCTCCTTCTCCTTGAGAACATTCTGGAGGAAGGTGTCGTTTATCCTCGTCTTGTCGTCGATGATGTTCGCGGGGTTGAGCCGGTTCCATTTCTTGATGACGTCGCTGGCGAGGACCCGCGCGAAGATGTAGGCGTCGTACTGCCGGTACAGCATCGAGTAGACGACCAGCTTGGAGAGGTCCATGATCTCCTGGCGAGTGGACATGAACTCGCTCTTGGAGATCTCCACCTTGGACACGTAGTCGACGAGCATCATGCGCTGGAGCGAGGCGGGGGTGAAGGTGTCGAGCACGATGCCGTATTCCTCTATATTGTCGGCGAGCTTGAATTTCTTGAGGTTCCGACCCCTGCGTATGAAAAAGGACGTCCCTTCCTCGGTGAGCACGAGCTTTACCGGCAGATCGATGACGCTCTTCCTCTCCTGCATCCCCTCGCCCTTCGTCCGAGCAGTATATGTCATTATCGGCACATGGTAAACAGTATTGACGAAGCTCAGGCCCTTCCCTATGCTCGTGCGGTGTACAAGCGCCGGGCGGGGCCGGCCGCGGCACTCCTCGCGATCGCCGCGGCTCTTGCTATTCCAGCCGCGGCTGCCGAAGGCGGCCCCGCGTCGGCCGAGGGCGGCACGTTGATGAGCTTGAGGGCCGATGTCGCGGCCATCGCGTCGCTCGGGCCGCGCGTCGAGGGCTCAGCCGCCGAAGGCTCGGCCTTCGATTACATAGCTGAGCGGCTCCGGGCAGCGGGCTTGGAGCCCAAGGAGAGCGGCCTCGAGGACGCCGTCGAGGGGTGCTCGAACTCGCGCGTCATCGAGGCGGAGATCGCGGGCGCCCGGCCCGATGAGCTCGCGGTCGTCGTGCCTGTCGGCTCTTGGGCGCGGCGCGCGGCGCTCTCCGCGCCCTCCGACGGGGCCTACGGCATAGCGCTCGCGCTGGACGAGGCCGCCAGGCTCGAGGCCTCGCTGCGCTCGGGCGCGACCCTCCCGGTCAGCCTGCGATTCATCTTCCTAGGCGCGGAAAAGCGAGGCGAAGAGCGGGAAGGCGGCGAGGCCTCGCTAGGGTCGGCGACCTGGATTGCGCGTCAGGAGGGCCGCACCCGGCTCGCCGTCGTCTACCTCAACCTCGCCTCGGAGCCGGGCCGAGTCGCCCTGCACAGCGCGGGCAGGGGCGTCCTCGCGCCCTACTGGTACTACCATGGCATCACAAAGGCGATCTTCTCCTCGGGCATGGCCTTGGATCTCGAGAGCAACAGGCTCCAGGCCTATCGCCTGGCGCTGGCCACGGACTATGGGCCTGCCGCCCCCTATCTCGAGGCGGGCATCCCGGCCGTGGAGTTCAGGGGAGAGCCACCCACGCCCGGCTCGGCGACGGCCGGGGAGCTTTGGCTGGACCTCGCCCTACGTTCTTTCGCGGCCGCCGAGAAGGAGGGCTTCGCCGATACCTGGGACCGGCACTATTTCGTCTTCCAGGTCGGAAGCCTCGACCTCACCTTGCGTGAGGGAACCTATATCATCTTCCTCGTCATCAGCTTCGCCGCGATCGCCTGCTCCCTCCTCGTCGCGACCGTCGCCCGCAGAAAGGCGGCCGCCCAGGTGCTGCGGCGCGTCCCCATGCTCGGCACCGAGGTCCTGGCCCTCTTCATCGCCCTCGCCCTGGTCTTCCTCGCCGGGAAGGGGATAGCCGCCCTCGACGCCCTGGCCCTAGGCTCCTCCAAGGCTTGGACTCTCTTCCCTCGGATCTTCGCATTCGGCCGAGTGCTGTTTTCCTTCCTGCTTTTCCTCTCCCTCCTGTCCTTTCTCGTGGAGAGGAGAATCCTCACACCGAATCCGTATTTCTATGAATTCGCGGCGCTGGTCTGCCTAACGGTCGACTCTCTGCTGTTCTCGGCCTTAGACCTTGCGGCCTCGTTCTATTTCATTTGGGCCCTCGCCTTCGTCGAGGTCTCGCTCGCGGTGCGCAGGCGTTGGGCGACGCTCCTCGCCTACGTCCTCATGTACGCTCCGCTGCTCGCGATCGCGCTCGAGCTGGCGGCGCGGCCCGAGCTCTCCAGCTACGCGAGGCTGGTCGACCCGAGCTTCCGCGGGATCCTCGCGCTCTCGGCGGTCGCGCTGCCCTTCTTCGTTTTCACCGCCAGTCCCGTGCTCTTTTTCGCGAAGAGGGGAGACGCCGCGCGAAAGCGAGCGGCGCTCGTCCTCGCTTCACTGGCGCTGGCGATAGAGGCCATCGCGCTCTGCGGTGTCCTCATTTTGTACCCGACCTCGGGCCCAGGCCGGAAGGACATAGTCGCCTCCGAGTTCGTTGACCAGGACTCCGGGGAGTTTCGGATCGAGCTCGCGGGCCAGATGCGCCTCGGCAGGGGCATCCTCGAGCGCGGCGCCCAGAAGCTGCCCTATGATTCCCTCGGAGACAGGGCCTACGTCAGGGGCGAGGAATCGGGCGCGCGGATACGGCTGAAGGAGAGCTCGAGCCCCTTCCTCGACCGCCTGGACGAGTCGATCGCTCTGGACTTCGCGGACCCGCCCGACAGCGTCGAGCTCTCGCTCGAGTCGCCGGGAGAGATGCTGATCTACGATTGCAACCTGCCGATCAAGGTCGCGGTCGATGGCCGGAGCGCTACGATCTATGCGCCTGCCGAGCCGGGTCCCCGGCTTTTGCTCTCGCTGACAGCGCCCGAGTCCTTCGGTGCCCGGCTCGTCGTCGAGGCGAATTACCTCTCCTCGCTCGAGCGGGTGCGCCTGGCCTCGGGCACCAGCGTGGCCGACGGGGGCCTCACCGTCCGGGCCGGCTTCGACCTCGGGCGGGCGAGGCCATGATCCCCCGCGTCGTCTTCCATGTCGATCTCGACGCCTTCTTCGCATCGGTGGAGCAGCTCGACGACCCGAGCCTCAAGGGCCTGCCCATCGTCGTCGGCGCCCTGCCCGGCCACCGGGGCGTCGTGTCGACCTGCTCCTACGAGGCCAGGGCCTTCGGCGTTCGCTCGGCGATGCCGATCTCGGAGGCGGTCAAGCGCTGTCCGCAGGCGCGCTTCCTGAGGCCGAGGATAGAGCGCTACGCCGAGCTCTCTTCCAAGGTTATGGAAATATTCGCCTCGTTCACGCCTGGGGTGCGGCAGGTCTCGATCGACGAGGCCTTCCTCGACATGACGGGAACCGAGCGGCTCTGGGGTCCCCCCGAGGAGGCGGCGCGGCTGCTCAAGTCGAGGGTGGCGGAAGGCACTGGCTTGAGCATCTCGATCGGGGTCGGGCCCAATCGCTACGTGGCCAAGATCGCCTCGGGTCTGCGGAAGCCGGACGGCCTTGTCATCGTGACGGGCGACCAGGTGGAGACCTTCATGCTGGCGCTGCCGCTTTCCAAACTCTGGGGCGCAGGCGAGAAGACGCAGGAGCGATTCCGAGAGCTGGGCATACTCAGCATGGCCCAGTTGGCGTCCTTCGACGAGGGCCGGCTCGCCTCCATCTTCGGCAAGGCTGGAGGCGCCTTTCTCTACGATGCCGTCCGGGGGCGCGACGGGTGGGGCATGAGCCACGACGAGGAGGAGGCCTCCTCGAAGTCTATAAGCGCGGAGACCACGTTCGAGCGCGATACCGCCGATCGCGAGAGCGTCGAGGACGTCCTTTTATCTCTTTCTGGCGAGCTCGCCTACAGGCTCTGGGACGAGGGCTTCAAGTCCCGGACCCTCGTCCTGAAGCTCAGGCTCCACGACTTCTCGACGCTCTCGCGCCGAAAGACGAGAAGCGCCTACTATCTCGGATCCGCCGAGGCATTCAAGGACGCCCTCGAGCTCCTCGACAAGTCCTGGGACGGCAGGACGGAGGTCCGCCTCCTCGGGTTGGGTTTCGCCGATCTCGAGCGGGCAGCGGGCGGCTCCCAGGGCGAGCTCTTCCCCGACGGCTCGGAGCGGAAGCGCAAGGTCGAGGGGGCTGTGTTCGAGATCGAGCGCAAGGGCCTGGGCAAGATCACGAAGGCGAGGCTCCTCGATCTAGGCGACCGAGGTCGAGGCGACCGCGATGACCGGGGTGGAGGCGGCCATGAGGATCGCGGCCGCGAAGGCGGAAAAGCCTAGGCTTTGGACAGCGAGTCCTTCAGCTCCTCGATCCTCTTCCTGAGCTCGGGCCCTACTCTCGGTTAATAAATCTCGGAATGGACCTGGGCGTCGTGGACCCTGATGCCGAACTCTCCCTCGACGAGGGCCAGGGCCTTTTGCATGACACCCTCTCCGAATTCTTTCGAGTTCGATACGAGAGCGGCGCCGATCTCCGCGAAGGAGAGTGAATCGAGGAGATCGACCTCGGCGCAAGACACTCTGAATTTCGCGCGGAGCCTCGTCTTGATGGACGAGACGACGCGTCGTTTGTCCTTGAGCGAGGTCGATTCGGGAAGCTCAATCACGAGGTCGATCATCGAGACTACCATGCCGCGCCTCGCCGGGGCTCATCCTTCCCATATCAGGATTTCCGCACTATCATAGCCGTAAACGATGCGAAAGGAAAGCCGCCGCGGGTTCCGGTTCCTCCTTCCCCTGTTCCTGGCGACGGCGGGCGGGCCGCTCATCGCGCAGATCACCGAGACCGCGCCTGTCTCCCTGCCGTCTCTGCTGCCCGCGGAGGCGCCCTCCAGCATATTCAACGCAAGGCTGGGCAACGACCCCGGCGCCGACGCAGAGCTCACGATGAGCGGGTCCTGGTCGGCCACGACCATCTCCACGCTGGAGCTCCAGACCTCGCCCTCCGGGGGATCGAGCTTCTCCTCGTCCCAGCCCCTGCTTTTCACCCAGGACCCGGAGCTGGCCCTCGAGTTCACGATGTACAAGAAGATTTTCGTCGAGGCGCGCGTGTCGAGCGATATCACACAGGCTTATTACGCCGCAGGCTATAAAGGCGCGCCCGCGGAGCTCGTGCAGGACGCCAGGATCGGCAACGACGGGATCTCCTTCCCGTCCCTTCCCTTCCTCGCCTTCGGCGAAGGCTCCTACCGGTCCTTCGGCGCGGCCGCCACGCTGAAATCGGGCGACTTCACCGGCCGGGCCATGGTGCGTTACGATCAGGCCAATTGGGTGACCAAGCACTTCATCGGCGGCACCGAAATCACCGAGACTACGATATCGCCCAACGCATTCGTCTCGGGCAGGTTCTTCGTGACGAAGAGCGCCCCCGCGACGGGCCTCCTCGTCTTCGTCCAGAGCGTCTCGGGGACGCTCGCCGGCAGCGACGGCGATACCTATCGGCAGCTTGGGGCGACCGAGTATTCCTTCGACGCTCTCACGGGCTATATAAGCCTGACCGTCGCGGCCACGACGAGGGTCCTGGCTTGCTACGCCGGCAGCGCCTCTGACGTCAGCCTCGCGGGGATCGGAGGCTGCGACCTTCTCTACGATCCGCCGCCTACGACGCCGACCTCGGCGACCCTCGATCCCGGGCAGGAGATCCTGAACCGCTACCAGACCACGGCCTCGGCTCTCAACGCGCTGGCCTTCGTGCGCAACGCGGCCTCGGGCCTGCGCGACGACTCCTTCGTCGCGACCATCGACTCCTCGGGCTTCGTCGAGGTCGATCAGGTCGACGCGACGGGCGTCGCGAACTCCCAGGCCTATCTGCAGCCCTTCGCCGACTCGAGCCACGGGAATATGGCCTGGATCTACACGACCAACTTCTCGTATTCGGGGACATCTTCCTTGACCGCCCCCGTCTATACGAGGGACCTCGTGGTAAGGACCTTGACGCCGTCGAGCAGCATTTCAATAGACAAGGACTTCGTCGCGGGCTCGATCCAGGTGACGGTCAACGGCATACCCGACTATGCCTTCACCGTCGACGCGGACAAGGGCATCCTAGAGCTCGCGACTCCGCCTAACGCCACGGACGATATCGTGGTCAGCTACCTGGAGCCGAGCGCGGAGAGGACGGCCGGCAACATCGCGGGGGCGCTGGGCGGTTTCTGGGACTTCGAGGGGGGGGAGGAGGCCTGGGCCGCCCTGGGCGCCTCCTGGGCCATACCGGGCGCGAGCTTCGACGCGGGCTCGCAGACCAACCCGGGCAACATCGACCTCACTCTCGGAGAGAGCAAGAGCGCCAGCGACTTCACCCACGACTTCGCCATAGCCGGGAGGTACTCCCAGGGCGACGCCTCGGGGATGTACCGCATCGAGGGCATGGAAGGGGTCTCGAGCTACGCCTCGGCCTTCATGCCCACGGGCGGCGCGGCGACCTATACCGACATCGAAGTCGCGGAGTCGGGCCTCAGCTCGAGCTTCCCGAGCCTCGTCTCGAGCCTTCATTCGGACGGCTCGACGCAGAAGGCGCTCCAGATAACGGCGCCTGCCTCGCCCTCGGCGAGCGCCTCGTTCTACACGGTCGAGAGCGCCCCTCCCTACGACTCCTTCAAGAGCTTCTCGTTTTTCGCCAAGATGCCATCCGACGCGGCGCTCACGGTAACCCTGGACGACGGGACCTCCTCCCCGACCACGAGCGTCAGCGTCACCCTGCTCGCGGGCGCCGGCGATGGCACCTGGAAGCGCTATCTCCTCCACTACGGCAATGGCGATGCCACGGTGTATGCTCAAAGCAGCGAGAGCGATTCCGAGCGCGCGGTGGTCGGAGCGTCCTCGGTCTCGCCCCAGGTCACGAGTACGGGCTCTCGCCTCGTCGTTACGGTGAAGGGACTCCAGGCGGGCGAGTCGGCCTGGGTGGACGAGGTCCTGCTCGAGGACTCGCTTGGCAGCGCGGCCCTTCTCTTTCAGGGCCAGGCCGCATATAAGCCCAAGGACCTCGGGCTTGGGTCGAAATCCTTCCCGATCCTCTCCGTGCTCTCTGTGTCGGGCGACGCGGAGGGCGCCCTCGACTCCACTCCCTACGCGTCCGCGGCCGCCGACCTCGGGACGACACTGCTCTTCGCCCGCTTGGACCTCAGGGCGCGGGTCTCCGACTCGAGCTCCTCCGGCCTGGGGTTCAGCGGCGGGCACACGATCGAGCTGCCGACCTCGAGCTTCCCCGTGAAAGTGAAGGACAGCTTCGACCTGGACCCCGTGAGCGGGGCCTTCGGCCGCGCCGACTCGCTGACCGCCAGCGCCGGACCGATCGCCGCGCTGAGCCTCGACCAATCGAGCGCATGGACTCCGGCCGACTCCTCCCTCGACCAGGGCATGCTCAACCAGACCTGGGGCGGGACCCTCACCCTCGGCCCCTCCATCGCCACATTCGGCCTGACAGCCTCCAACCGGTCGATGCCCTCCGGGCTCGCGCTTCCGGGCGGCGAGGGCGCCGGCTACGCGGCGGCCTGGATAGGCGCCTTCGAGTACGCGCTCCCGGAGTACGAGGCCGATGCCGTTTCGCGGCAGTCCCAGGCGACGGTCTCGGTAAAGGACTCGCTCTCGCGGGAATATCTATCGGCCTCGATGGGCGAGACGACGTCGCCCTCTTCCTACGGCACGGGCACCCGTCAGGATACGGCATCGGCTCGGCTCGCCTTGCCACTGTCCTTCGGGAAGCTCCAGATCGAGCCCTACTACTCGCGAGCCTGGACGGATTCGAGAAGCGACTACTACGACGGCCTTCTTTCCGACGCGGCCGCCGCGTTGGGCGATTTTGAGGCGACCCCCGTCCTCTACGAGTCCGTGCCCTTCAAGGAGCTGTTCTCGGGCTCGACCGCCTCGGACTTCGCCTCGCAGACCTTGGTCTCCGGCAACCCGCTTTTGCAGGCGAGCCTGGCGCCGGCCGTCGGCCTCGACATGTCGCGCGACTTCGGCTCGAAGTGGTACGATCTCGTCGCGCCCTCGGCCGCGTCGATATCCTACGGCCGGGCCCTGGCGAGGGCCTCGGACCAGGTGACGGACTCGAGCCTCTGGTCCGCGCAGGCCAAGTGCTCGGCGGTCAACCTCTTCGGCTCACTGGGTGCCTATCCCCTCGGCCTGCCTTTCGACAGCGACGAATACATGTCGACGCTGCAAGGCAGTCTCTCCCTGCCGAGCGGGGGAGGCGAGTCGAGCCTCAGCCTGCAATACCACGGCTTGGCGACCGTCTACCGGGGACCCACGGACCGTATGGACCTGCAGGGCGACTTCAACTACGCGAAGGCGCCGTCCAGCCTCAGCTGGACTGGGGAGCTGACGGCCGATCTCGCGCGCGCCGCCGCGCGGCATTGGCTGCTAGATCTTTACGCCTTGGCCGCGGGCCCCGCCTCGGCCCGGAAGGCCGCGCCGGGCGCGAGGGACAGCTCGATCGCCTCGGCCTATATCGAGGATCTCGCGACGCGGAAGGCCGGCGTGACGACGACATGGACGCTTAAGATGGGCCTGGCGGGCATGTCGATCGACGCCGCCTCCTACGCCCCCGGCTGGTCCCTAGGAGAGGCCTACGACGCCAAGCTGTCGGTGCCGAATCGCATTACCCTGGACGTTAAGCTTTCTTCTGACCAAGTGCTTGACGCGTCCACCCAGGTGTTCACCTTCGACCTGGGCCTTTCCCTGGGACTAGTGCTGTCCTTCTAGGAGCTGAAGGAGCCTCGATCCTTGACAGCGCTCGTGCCACGCGTTTATTGTAAGCGACTATGAAACGCCGCCTCGTCACCTCGGCTCTGCCCTACGTCAACAATGTTCCCCATCTTGGCAATCTGATCCAGGTCCTCTCCGCCGACGTGTTCGCGCGCTTCTGCCGCCTGCGCGGCTATGAGACGCTCTACGTCTGCGGCACCGACGAGTACGGCACCGCCACGGAGACGAAGGCCCTCGAGGAGGGAGTGAGCCCGCGCGAGCTTTGCGACCGTTTCCATGCGATCCATCGCGACATCTACGCATGGTTTGGCATCGCCTTCGACAAGTTCGGGCGCACTTCCACGCGGCGCCAGACGGAGATCACTCAGTCGATCTTCCTCGATCTCGACGCCAAGGGCCTGATCAAGCGCCAGACAATAGAGCAGCTTTACTGCGACCACGACCAGCGATTCCTAGCGGATCGCTACGTAGTCGGCACATGCCCCTCCTGCGGCTATGATGGCGCCCGCGGCGACCAATGCGAGAATTGCGGCAAGCTGCTGGACCCCACTGAGCTCTTGGGCCCCAAGTGCTCCACCTGCGGAGAGACGCCGCATCTCAAAAGCACGACCCATCTCTACATCGACCTGCCGAAGATCCGGCCCGCTCTGGAAAAATGGATGAAGAAGGCGAGCGTCGAAGGTTTCTGGGCCAACAATGCCGTTCAGATGACCCAGGCCTGGATCCGCGACGGCCTCAAGGAAAGGGCGATCACCCGCGACCTCAAGTGGGGCATCCCGGTCCCCAAGGCGGGGTTCGAGGACAAGGTCTTCTATGTCTGGTTCGACGCCCCGATAGGATATATTTCAATAACAGCCTGTGCCGGCGACGAGAAGGGCTTTGACTGGAAATGGTGGTGGCAGCGCCCCGACGAAGTCGAGCTTTTCCAGTTCATCGGCAAGGACAACATCCCCTTCCACACCGTCATCTTCCCCTCGAGCCTTATCGGCTCCGGGAAGGAATGGACCATGCTCCACCACATGTCGAGCACCGAGTACCTCAACTACGAGGGCGGGAAGTTCTCCAAGTCCAAGGGTGTCGGCGTCTTCGGGACCGACGCGGTCGAGTCCGGCATCCCTGCCGACGTCTGGCGCTTCTTCATCTTCTACAACCGGCCCGAGCGAGGCGACTACAACTTCACGTGGTCGGAATTCCAGGACAGGGTGAACGGAGAGCTCATCGGCAATCTTGGCAATCTGGCCAACCGGACACTCACCTTCGTCACGCGCTATTTCGACGCTCTCGTACCGCAACTCGCTCCCGAGCCCAGGGACCCCGCCTTCCGCGCCAAGGTCCTGGATATCGAGAAGAGGGCCACGGAACATCTCGAGCGCGCCGAGGAGCGCGACGCCTTTCGATGCGCCTTCGAGCTCGCGGACATCGCCAACAAGCGATTCCAGGCGGCCGAGCCCTGGAAGACCAGGACGAGCGATCCCGAGGCCGCCAAGGCCCTCATCGGCGAGCTCTGCTATGTCCTCCGAGACCTCGCCATACTGATCCATCCTTACATGCCAGTATCGGCGGCCAGGCTCGCCGCCTTTCTCGGCCTGACCATTGGCGGGGCCGAAGGTCTTTCCTGGAACGATCTAGGCGGTCTCGAGGGGCTCTCCAAGGTCTCGGCTCCGGAGGTGCTCTTCACTAGGCTCGAGGACGACTTCGTCTCGTCCCTGCGCGAGCGCTACTCCGGCTCCCAGGCCGAGCGAGCCTCGCGCGCGGAGGCTGCGCCAAAGCAGGAGCCGAAGGCTGTGACTAAGGAGGAGCCGAAGACAGCGCCCAAAGTCGAGCGCGCTCCTGTCCCGCCGCCCCTGGCCGACCTGCCTCTCGAGGAGAGATTCGAGAGACTCGTCGACCTGCGCGTGGCCAAGATCGTCAAGATAGAAAAACATCCCAAGGCAGACAAGCTCTATATCGAGACCCTCGACGACGGCTCCGGAACGGAGCGAGTCATCGTTTCGGGCCTCGTGCCCTTCTATAGGGAGGAGGAGCTCCTAGGCAAGCACATAGTCCTCGTCAACAACCTCAAGCCGGCCAAGCTCAGGGGGATCGAGTCTAGGGGTATGCTCCTCGCGGCTTCGCGCAGCGTCGCCAGCGAGGCCGCGGGAGGCGAGAACGGGCATGCAGTCAAGGAGGCCGTCGAGGTCCTCGACGCGCTCGACGCGGCTCCTGGAACCCGCGTCAATCTCGAGGGACGGTCCGAACTCGCGATCTCGGAGCCCTTGCCGGAACTGGACGTCGACGCATTCTTTTCCGTGCCCATCGCGGCCCAGGGCGGCTTCGCGAAGATCGGTTCATGCCGGCTCCTCGCCGCGGGCAGGCCGTTCGCCCTGGCTAAGGTGCCCGAGGGCGTGGTCGGCTGATGGCCGAACGCCTCGAGCCGTGATCCTCGCGATCAGGCAGAGGGCCGCCGGAGGGCTTGACGACTCCCCCTCGGCCTTCCAGTCCGATTTCTGGGGCGACTTCAAGTCGGAGTTCGGCTGGCGCGCCCTCCGCTTCGAGGTCGAGGACGGAGCATCGTCTTTCAAGCTCCTCGTCCTCGTCGACGATCTGCCCGCCGGATTCAGCTTCGCGTATGTGCCGGGCGGTCCCAGCGTCGAGATCGGCGAAGGCGAGCGCTCCGCCTTCCTGGCGGAGCTCGCCGAAGGCCTAAGGCCCTTCCTGCCCAAGCTCTGCCTCTTCCTTCGCTTCGACCCTCCCTGGACCTGCCCGGACGGGTCTCGGCCGGAGATCGGCGCGCCGCTTCGCCGGGCCGCCTCCGATGTCCAGCCCCCCGATACCGTCATCCTGTCCCTCCGGCAGAGCGAGGACGAGATACTCTCCTCGATGAAGAGCAAATGGCGCTACAACGTGCGCCAGGCCGAGAAGAAGGGCGTCGTGGTGGAGGAGGCCGGCCTCGAGTCGCTCGGGCTATTCTACGCCCTTTCGAAGGTCACGGCGGCGCGGGACAGGATAGCTCTCAGGTCGGAAGAGTACTACGCCAGGCTGTTCTCGCTTGCCGCGCGACGGCGCGCTGAGCGAGGGGACGCTGGGCCGCAGGTGAGCCTCTGGATCGCCAGGCACGAAGGCAAGGTCCTGGCCGCAAATGTCACGCTCTTCCGAGGTGAAGAGGCCTTCTACCTATACGGGGCCTCGGCCGACGAGGACCGCAACCTCATGCCCACCTACGCCCTGCAATGGGCGGCTATGCGAGCCGCCAAGCGGCGGGGCTGCAGCTCCTACGACCTTTACGGCATCCCTCCATCCGAGGACCCCGAGCATCCCATGGCCGGCCTCTATCGCTTCAAGACCGGTTTCGGCGGCGAGATCGTGCATCGCGCCGGATCCTGGGACTACCCCTTGAGCCCTCTATACTCGATCTACAGGAAGGCCGAGGCCGCGCGGGCCTGGTATTTCAAGGACTTCCGCAAGCGGCGTCGATCATAGAAAACGGATAAAATGCAACCACGGAGACACGGAGAGAAGAGGAGATCACGGAGAAGAAAGCGAGAACGCTCATTGGATTCTGAATATCGATTTCATCCGCTCTTCTAGGATTTCCTACTTATCTTCTCCGTGATCTCTATCGCATTGCTCCGTGCCAAACGCTCGGCGCTGCCTCGTCATACCTTGGGTTCCGTGGTTGCCTTTCATCCTTATGTTTCCTACTCTTCCTCGAAGATCCTTCCCTCGAAGACCTTGAAACGCGCGTCGGACGCCTTCCATGCCTCCGACCCGAGGCCGGCCTTGTAGCAGAGATTGACGAGGAGCTCCTCCCTGTTCCAGCCCTGCTCCGTCGCGACCTGGGGAAGGAAGACGGCCGAGTGCCAGCCCTTCGTCATGTAGACTCCATGGCGCCCAATCACGATCTCCCCGACGTCGGCGATGGGCTTCATGGGCCCGAGCACCGTCACTTCGACCGAGACACGAGGATACTCGGAGCTGCTCAGGGGAGGGAAACGAGGATCCTCGAAGGCCGCCGAGACGGCCATCTCGCGGATCGTCCGTATCAAAGGCTCCGTGGATTCCATGCGCCCTATGCATCCCCGCAGCGCGGCGTCGGGACCTCTGCCGGCTCGCAGAGTGACGAAGGCCCCGAGATGCGCCGAGAGAGAGCCTTCGGCAGCGGGCCATCGGGGCGCGCGGCCCTCCAGTCTCGCGGAGATGGCCTCACGGGCGGTCGAAGTGAGAAGCTCGCCGGAGCCCGGCGGAAAATCCGGGAAGCCCGAGGACTCAGCCATCTGCGAGGGCCACGGCAGCGTAATGGACGAGCCGCTCCTCTCCCGTCTCTCTTGAAGCCGACGAGTCGTGCCGGCCGAGGAGGCAGGCCCGTGCGCTCCCGCGGAGCCCGGACATGAGATATGCGGCCGAACAGCCCGAGCCGCAGGCGCAGGCGCCATCGCCTCCGTCGCGCTCCGATGCGCGGAGGGCTTCGAGAAGGTCTTTCGCGTCGCCTTTGAGGAAGCCACTCAGGAAAGAATCGGCGTATGCCTCGGCGACGCGCTCATCGCTCGAGGAACCTAGGTCGGAGGATATCACGACGAGAGTGGAGTCGGCGCGATCGGCGAAGGCCATCGAGAGCGCCAATGAGAGGGCCTTTACCGTGGATGCAGTGGGCTTGCCCAAGAGGATCGGCACGAGCCTGGCCTCGGGGAAGAGGGCGAGCATGAAGGGCAGCTGGAGCTCGATGCCATGCTCCTCGAGGTGCGGTATGTCGTTGACCCGCATGAGTGTGCCGCTGTCATGGAGGTCCGCGACCGCATCGCGGTCGACGATGGCCCTGCCGGTCGGCATTTCGAAATAGTCCGACTCCGGGAGATAGATGACGCTCTCCTCGGCCCTGTGGAGGGGAGACAGGACAAGGACCGTATCGATCTCGCGACCCGCGGCCGACTTCCACGCGAGGGCGGAGAGGTCGCCCGAGTAATCGAGCCCGGCATGCGGCGCCAATATGGCCTTGGCGCCCGTAACGGCCGGTCTGGCGGCCTCGAGGAGGGCATCGATTCTCTCCTCGAGCTCTGAGGGATCGTCGGGATAGAAAATGCCCGCGACCGTGGCGTCCCTTACCTTGATCTGTCCCATTGCCGCCTTCATGTTTCCAATTATAGCCGTCTCGGACCCATGATCAAGAGCGCGAGACGCATCTGGAGCCTAATCCCGATTTGTCCTAGAAATACGGGGGAGCATCCGGCAAGCCTCATGAGGCACCTCCAGCAACCGCATGCTCGCCCTCGGCGCCTGGAATAGGCCGGGTCAGAACGGAATCCGCGGGGTGGAAGAGGCACAACGGCCCCGCCGTTGGATTGACGTAGAGCTCCTCGGGCGCTGCCTCGGCCTCGACCCGGCCCACCCGCAGGAGACGTACACTATCGGCCATCGCCGGCGCCTCCTAGGCGTCGTGGGTGCACACGACCAGGACTCGCTCCTCGGCCGCGGGACTCCGCATATCATAAACCCAAGGAATTGGGGTGACGGAGCTCAAGGACTGCGCGGTGGAATTACTTGCGGCCGGTAGCTGGCCTGCGAGTGGGAGCCTTAGGCTTGGGACCGGGCTTGGCGGTCTTCGGCTTGGCCTTGGCCTTGGCGGCGGCGCCGTGACTCACAGCGCCGCCAGGCCTTCCGGCTCTGCTCTGCGTTCCATCGGCGCGGACGGAGAAGCGCCGAGGGAAAAGCACTTCGAGGGCCTCGGCCGCAGTCGAGACGAAGGCGAAGCGCATGACATCCTGTACCTCCTGGGGGATGTCGTCGAGGTCCTTGCGGTTGCCCTCGGGCAGGAGCACGGAGAGGATCGAACTCCTATGGGCCGCCAGGACCTTCTCCTTGACACCGCCTATCGGTAGGATCCGGCCGGTAAGGGTAATCTCTCCCGTCATCGCCCAGCCGGGCTCGAGCGGCGCGCCCGTAAATGCCGAGGCGAGGCTTGCTACCAGGGTGATGCCGGCCGAGGGCCCATCTTTCGGAATGGCTCCTTCGGGAACATGGACATGGACTGTGCGCTTTCGGAAGTCCTCGTCGACCAGGCCGAAGTAGGAGGCCTTGGACTGGATGTAGCTCAGCGCCGCGCGGGCGCTCTCCTTCATCACGTCGCCCAGGTTGCCGGTGAGGATCAGGCCCTCTTCTCCCTCGAAGACCAGGGCCTCGACCGGCAGGAGCGTGCCTCCGGCCTCGGTCCAGGCGAGGCCGGAGGCTACGCCCGCGCGCGGCTCCTTGAAGACGACATCGTCCTCGCGGCGGCGCTTGCCCAAGAGGGTGGCCGCCTTCGCCTCGGTGATCTCGGAAGCCCAGGCCGCGAGGGCCTGGGGGTCGTCGGCGAGGCCCGCCTCCACCGCCTCCTGCGCCAGCTTGCGCACGACCCTGGCGATCTCGCGGTCGAGGTTGCGAACGCCGGACTCCATCGTGTAGTGCCTGATTATCTCGAGCAGGGCCTCGTCGCGGAAGGAGACTGATGCCCCGGCCAGGCCGTTTTCGGAGAGCTGTTTGGGCACGAGGAATTTCTTGGCTATTTCGAGCTTCTCGTACTCGGAGTAGCCCGGCACATCTATTACCTCCATGCGGTCGAGCAGGGGGTAGGGGATGCCATGGAGGGAATTCGCCGTCGTGATGAACATCACGGAGGAGAGGTCGAATGCCAGCTCGAGATAGTGGTCGGTGAAGGTCGAGTTCTGCTCGGGGTCGAGGACCTCGAGCAGCGCGCTCGCGGGATCGCCGCGGAAGTCCGAGGACATCTTGTCCACCTCGTCGAGGAGGAAGACCGGATTGCTCGTCCCCGCCTTTCGGATCGACTGGATGATCTTGCCTGGGAGGGCCCCGACGTAGGTCTTCCTGTGCCCGCGGATCTCGGCCTCGTCGCGGACCCCGCCCAGGCTCACGCGTACGAAGCTCCGGTCGAGGGCCTTCGCGACGCTGCGACCGAGCGAGGTCTTGCCCGTGCCGGGCGGGCCCACGAGGCAGAGGATAGGCCCCTTCGCCCGGTCGGAGAGCTGGCGCACGGCGATGAACTCCAGGATTCTCTCCTTGGGGCGCTCCATGCCGTAGTGATCCTCGTCGAGAACGCGCCGCGCCCGTGCGAGGTCGCGGTTGTCCCTGCTCCTGGCCGACCACGGGAGGTCGGCGAGCCACTCGCAATACACGCGCAGGACCCCGGCCTCGGGCGAGAAGGCCTGGAGCTTGCCGAGGCGCGACAGCTCGCGCCTGGCCTTGGCCAGGACCTCTTCGGGCGGTTCCTTGGCGAGCAGCGAGCGCTCGAGTTCCTTGACCTCCGACTCCTCGCCTTCCTTGCCGAGCTCCCGGTTGATCTCCTTGAGCTGCTCGCCCAGGAAGTACTCACGCTGGTTTCGGTCGATGCGGTTCTTGACCTTCGCGCTTATCTTGCGCTGGAGGTTGACCAGCTCGGCCTCGCCCTCGATGGCGGCCTCGACCGCCTCGAGCCTCTCCAGGGAATCCTCGAGGCAGAGCAGGGCCTGCTTGCGCTCGGCCTTGAGCGGCAGGGCGTTGGAGACTAGATCGCAGAGCTCATGGGGCCTCTCGGCCTTTTCGGCCTGCGAGAGGACCTCGGCGGGGATCTTCTTGACCGACTCGGCGTAGGCAGAGAAACTGCGCTTGACCAGGCGCATCGAGGCGTCGAGCTCCCCGTCCCGCTCGTCCCCGCCTTCGGACTTCGGCCTGGGCGCCGCGTCGGGGAGGCTCTCGGCCGACACCGCAAGGTGGTCGCGGCGGAAGAGCGTCTTCTTGATGCTCGCTCGGGCCTCGCCCTCGACGAGGAGCCTCAGCGAGCCGTCCGGAAGCCGCACCTGCTGCACTATCCGCGCGATCGTTCCGATGGCGTGAACCTCGATCTCCGAACTTTTCTCGTCGCCGAGTCCCTTGAGCAGGGCTACGACGACCTTTTTGTCGGCGGACATGGCCTGGTCTACGGCGGCGATCGCGAATTTCGTCGAGGCGAGAAGGGGGGCGATGGATTTCGGGAAGACCACCGCCTCCCTCGTGTATACGAGGGGCAGCTCCACCGCCCCCGGCCGCATCAGGCTCACCGATCCTCCCCGCGCTTCAAGAAGAGAGCCACGGAGCCACAGAGCCACGGAGGGGAAGAGGGAGGGAGGCATAGAGGCAATAATGAGGATCGAGATGTCAATGAATAATTACTTTTCCCCAAGGGGATTTTCGCCATAACCGGTTTCTCTGGGGCTTTCTCTGTGTCTCCGTGCCTCTGCGGTCTTATCCCTAGAGACAGCCTTGCGCTTGGCCGTGGCATACGTGGCGATCGGTCTCAGGCGCTCTTCTTGAGGATCTCGACGGCAGGGGCCGTCGAGCCTTCGACGGTCGCCTTGCCTACCACGACGCGCTTGGCGCCCTCGATCGAGGGGATGTCGTACATCACGTCCATCATCAGGGTCTCGACAATGGCCCGGAGCCCTCGCGCGCCGGTATTCCGCGATATGGCCTTGTCGGCAATGGCCTCGACCGCGCCCTCGTCGAAGACTAGCTCGACGTCGTCGAGCCGCATCGACTCCTGGTATTGGCGCAGGACGGCGTTCTTCGGCTCGGTGATGATGCGCTTGAGATCCTCGCGGGAAAGGTCCTGGAGAGCTACCTGGATGGGCAAGCGGCCGATGAACTCGGGGATCATGCCGAACTTGACGAGGTCGTCCGGGTGGAGCTGGGCGAAGAGGGCGTGCATATCCTTGGCGCCTCGCGGCTTCACGTCGGCTCCGAAGCCCAGGGGGTGCTTCGCGACGCGGCTCTCGATGATCTTGTCCAGCCCGACGAAGGCGCCGCCGCAGATGAACAGGATGTTGGTCGTATCGATGCGCAGGTATTCCTGCTGCGGGTGCTTGCGGCCGCCCTGCGGAGGCACGTTGGCCACCGTGCCCTCGATGATCTTGAGCAGGGCCTGCTGGACGCCCTCGCCCGAGACGTCTCGCGTGATGGAGACGTTCTCGCCCTTGCGCGCGATCTTGTCTATCTCGTCGATATACACGATTCCGCGCTCGGCTGCGCCGATGTTGCCGCCCGCGTTCTGGATCAGCTTGAGCAGGATGTTCTCGACATCCTCCCCCACG
>Ga0181529_10002751_pt1 | contig 20652 bp, 22 predicted proteins | sample PEATcosm2014_Bin_36_FD_119763 | JGI IMG/M metagenome (GOLD analysis project Ga0181529, IMG submission 119763) | Peatland microbial communities from MTU Mesocosm Facility, Houghton, MI, USA - PEATcosm2014_Bin10_30_metaG | ecosystem: Environmental > Terrestrial > Soil > Wetlands > Peat | place... | reverse complement strand
GAGGTTCTGCAGCTTCACATTCCCACGCTGAATCGGCAGGCTATCCTTGATCTTTTTGTACTGCTCGGCCGTGATCTCCATTAACTCCAATTATAACAAAATAGTGTGAACACGCCCTAGTAGCCCGTTCCGCGTAGGCTTGCGGGCGCTCTTCAAATACTGCGACGATTCCAGGTTCCCCTTGGCGTATGCCTTCGGCAATGAATTGAGTTGCCAGAACCGATTTCCCAGTTCCCGAAGACCCTGCCACCAGGACACTATCACCCTCGCGCACGCCCCCACCCAGCATCTTGTCCAGCTCCGGAATACCGAAAGAAAGGCGCCTATGACTGGGCGGATCTTTCAGGTGCCCCTTTAATCCAAAAGTTCGCGAGAAGGCCTGCACTCCGGCATCGGTTATTCGAAACGTGTGCAGCCCGGGCACGGAAGCCTGGCCGCGCAGTTTTATGACCTGCAACTTTCGCACGATTGAGTTTCGCTCCGCCGTTTGGCGCAGCCAGAACAACCCATCGGCAACAGTAAAGATTGGATTGTCACGCAGTTCGTCCTCAGCATACTCGCCGATTAAGAAAGTTGTAGCCTGCCAGCTGGCCAGAAATAGGGACAAGCGTTGAATGAAGGATTGCAGGTCCATATCACTTTCGGGTTTCCTCACCATAGTGCGGAAGGAGTCCACAACCACGACAGCGGGGTTGGCGTTTTCAACTTCCTTGGTGATCTCCTCCAAAACCGCGCCCAGGTCCTTCTCCAGAACAACCTGGCTCAGGTTGATAAAGCGGATGGAGTCGGGTAGCTTGGCCGGATCGAAGAATGTGTACTGTTGCTGATACCGCAGCATCTTGATGGCGGATTCACCGAGGACAGTGAAATAGAGAGCAGGATGCTCAGGCGTGGCATTGGCAAACACGAACTGGTGAGCCAGCGTCGTCTTGCCGCTTCCGGGAGCGCCCGCGATGATGTTGAACGAGAATTCGGGGAGACCGCCGCCCACAATTTCGTCGAGGCCCGGAACTCCGGTCGGTAGTTTGTTGATCGTCACTTTATCTTGTGTGCTCACGCGTTTCTCCCGTCCTTCGAATTGCGATCATCGAAGGCTGTCTCCGGCCATACATCCCGCACCAGCCTCAACGTTAAAGTTTCGCCAAGGAAGATAAGAAGCAGGTTGAGCAACCGCGCGAGGAGAATGACTCCATCCTCGCCCGTCTGATTCTTGTCAATCCCAACTTGAGGGTCAAACTCGCCCAAGCCCTGTAAAGATCCATCCGCGGTCACCCGCGCCGCGCTAAGACCGGGAGCTTCCGACTTGGCTTGCGTCAAAGCGCGGAAAGCGAGCGATTCAAAAGCCGCCACTCCCGCAAATGCACTAAGGCTCTGGCGCAGCTTCTCATAGACGCGAAGGGTCGCGAACTCCATAGGCTCGGAGGTTCTGCCCGCACCAGCTTCATAAGTAAGAAGACGATGGGCTAAATCTCGCATTCCTGGGGCAGCCGTCATATTCAACCCTGCATTCTTTAAGGTAGGAGATTTCAATTGCCGTTATAGGCTTCGTAAGAGGCTCAGGATGGCGATTCTGTCCTTTCGCAAGCGCCTCGGCGGTTGGGGTATTCGACATCCAGGGCTGCGGTGGATAAACGCTGGCGGAACTCAATTCACATAGCCATTCGTTTGTGGGATCGACGCGTCTTCCTGCGAGCCACCAGCCTTGCTTCGGATGAGTGTAAAGACGTCCAAAACCGTGGCAATACTGCGAATGTTCCCCGCAACACTCACGAGTCCATCTTCCATGCCGGGGTGCTTGTCCGCCAGGGTTTCAATATGTTCGCTCACACTCCTCAGCCGATCAATCTCCCGCAGAAGGTCCTCGAAAGCCGCAGCCATTACAGGTCCATCGGCCGCTGAGGCTGTCATGTCCGCAGTGGTCGTGGGCGACTCTGTCCTGACGTCAACCTGAAGGCGTAAATCTTCGATCAAACGCAGCGTTGTTGCCTCGCCCAGAAAGGTAAGAAACAGCCCAAGCAACTGCGCAATCAGAATGACTCCGGCCTCGCCATCTTCATCCGTGCCCGATTGGGATTCAACCTCGCCAAGCCCGCGCAAGCCGCCATGCGCCGTAACCTGCACCGCGCTGAGCCGGGGTGATTGCGACTTGGCCAGAGCCAGGGCACGAGAAGCGAGCGCCTGAAAACCGTCAGCTCCCACGGGTGAGCCGAGTTGCCGGCGCAGCCTCTCATAGACGCGGACAGTTGCAGGTTGGGTTTGCAGGGAGGTCGCATTTGCATCGGCCTCGCGAGCAACGAGGCTGCGGGCCAAATCGCGCGTCTTTTTTGGAGGAATCATCCGTTCCTTGCTTTTGCGCTACGCCTCGCTTTGAACGTGAAGCGTTTACCGCAATGATACTCTCGGGTTAGTGGCTCCGGCAGCGAGATTCACGGCGCGCGTCATCGGACTTTATCCTGGCATCGCGCGGTCCAGGAGACGCGAAAATATTCCTGGAAACATGAGCAAAATTGAACAGAATCCCACGCCGCCGGTGCAATCCTGCGCTAAACCCTTAGGAAAGGCGTATCCTTAAATCGGGTGTAATGGGTGCTTGGTCGAAAGAAGAACATCCGGTATCCCAAGCCTCCTGCTTGCTGCAGATGATTACTTGCTGATCATCCACACTGCCTTGTAAACCGGATGTGTCGCGCATTCTTGCGGCGGCTATCCTGCAAGGGCCGCAAACGGAAGGAGGCATTTCAATGGTTGAACTTGAAAAGCCCACATTTGACGCGGCGGCCTTCCTGGCGAGCGTCGGCGTGGGGAGAAGAATCATCCAATTGGCGCCTAAGCAGGAGTTCTTTTCGCAGGGAGATCCAGCAGATTCCGTTTTCTATCTTCAACAGGGACGTGCAAAAATCACTATTGTTTCGCAGGCTGGCAAGGAAGCCACCATCACGCTTCTCTCTGCGGGTGACTTTGTGGGAGAAGAAGCGCTCGCAGGAATGGTAGAGATACGTTTGGCCACGGCAACCGCCATTAGCGCCTGCTCCGCGCTCAAAATAGGGCGGGAAGAGATGCTCCGCGTGATGCACGAGGAGCATGAATTCTCCGACCTTTTCCTGAAGTTTCTACTGGGGCGCAGCATACGTGTTCAGGCCGATCTTGTCGATCAGCTCTTCAACTCCAGCGAGAAGCGTCTGGCTAGAATCCTGCTGTTGATGGCCGAGTTCGGCCAACCGGGCGAACCGGAACAATACATTCCCAAGATCTCCCAGGAAACCCTGGCGGAGATGATCGGCACCACCCGCTCGCGGGTTAGCTTCTTCATGAATCGATTTCGCAAGCTCGGCTTTATCGAATACAACGGCCGCATCCGGGTTCATAAGTCGCTGCTAAACGTCGTTCTGCACGATCAACTGCCGGAAGATAACGCCGAAAAACCACCTGTTTCCGGTATTCCGAAGGACCACGCAAAGACGCTGATCGCTTTCTGAGCACGATTGATCGATATTGATCAGCATTACGATGCTGTCAATGGAACACTTTCCCCATCCCTTGAATGATTTGCCTGGAGAGGTGAGAGATGCGCCAGCCGGAAGCGAGATTCTTCATCGTAGACGATGAAGAATCGATTCGAATGTCTTTGTCGCACGTGCTTTCCGAGATGGGATATCGTGTGCGAACTGCGGAAGACGGATTCTCCGCATTGGCGGAACTGCGGAAGGAAATCCCTGACATCCTTCTTTCTGATCTCAACATGCCCGGCATGTCCGGCTTCGAGTTGCTCCTAGAGGTTCGCAGCCACTTTCCTTCGATTCAGACGATCGCCATGAGCGGTGCGTTCTCTGGCGATGAGGTGCCTTCTGGCGTTGCAGCTGATGCCTTCTATCAAAAAGGCTGCGGTGTGGCCTCATTATTGAAGATCGTGGAATCCTTGCCGCGGTCGGGGCGAATACAGTCCAACGACCCAGCCACGTTGACGCACATCTCGATTCAGTCCCGCAGGCAGAGCGCTTCCGAAGAGGCGTAGGCTGCGATTGCGATGCAGACTTTGCCCGTCCGATCGAGGCGGTAACGAGTACGAACTGCAGGCTGGTCTTTCTTGACTGCCAGATCACCTAAAAACAGATCCTTAGACTTCAATTTTGTGCAAGGCCAGGAATGCTTCCAGCAAGACCCGTGGATTGTACTGCCCTTTGTACACTGCTGGCGGCTTTCGCTCCAGGCCAAGCAAAGAGTAGACCGCTGTTTGTGCGGAGCGGATAGAATATTCCACAGTGAACACCACATCGTCCGGGAGTTCGCAATACTGCCCGAGGAAGGCGAGGTTCTTCGTGCCTTCCGGCACGACCTGGGGACGATCTCCCTTGCCTCGGGGAAGAAACTGGCTGGTGATGAAGGGCATCATGCACGGAATACATATGCAGGCATCGAGGATTCGAGAAGCATGCGCTTCGAGCCGCAATTGGCCAATGATCTCCGCCATGATTTCACGTCCAGTGCATGCCGACATGGGCTTCTTCACGAAGTTGCCGGGTATATCGACGAACAGACCGTAACCCCAGAGAACCTGTGCGTCCTCGGGCTGCCCGATGAAATGAGGTTGGTGAGGCAACACAATTGACGCTAGCCAGCTCGACTCCAGGAAGGTAATGAGTCCACCCTCTCCAGGGACGTTGCCTGTAAGGTCCAGGATGAGCCGGAAAAACGTGGGGTCGTGAAGCGTGGTTGTGAAAGACATCCACTTCGATTGCTCAACGTGGTTAGAAAAGTTCGAAGGACGGCCGAATTGCGCGTGTCCAGCTGCGATCTTTCCCCAAAGAGCCCAGGAACCGCCGTCGGATCTCTCAAGTAGCATCGCTGCCGAGTCCATTGAGCCAAGACTGGAAGCTTCGGTCATGGAGCCCAGTGTGACGATGACTCTGTCCTGGTCTCCGATAACGATTTCCTTGGGACAAGAACCCTCTTCGACGAGAATCCGCTCCACGGTAAAACCTTCATTGCCATGAACGAGGGCGACATCCGTAACGCGTGCGTTGAGCATAAAGTTCACACCACGCTCTTCGAGCCACTTCTGGAGCGGCCTCACCATCGAATCGTACTGGTTGTAGACGGTTCGCATGATGCCATGAAGCGCGTTGAAGCCGGAAACCATGTGGGCGAAGCGCGCCAGGTAGCGTTTAAACTCGGCTGCGCTATGCCACGGTTAAAAGGCGAACGTGGTACACCACATGCGCCAGAAATCTGTCTGAAAGAATGCAGGATCAAACTGATCGGAAATTGTGCTTCGTCCAAGGAGGTGCTCGGGCTCAAGTCCCAGGCGTTCGATGGCCAGAATATGACTCTCGCTCAAACCGAACCTGGGCGCATCGACCCTGTGTCCATCCCGAAAGAGGCGGGACTTGGAAGAGGTCTTCATGGTTTCGTTCCAATCAAAGATTTCCCGCGCTACTGTCCTGGTCCCATCGAGGGTAGGAATCGAAGAAAAGAGATCGTAGGTGCACAGATATTTGCTCTCGATCATGCGGCCACCCCTCATCACGTAGCCGTCATCGGGATTTCCGGCTGCATCCAGACTGCCGCCGATTCTGGATGATTCCTCGATGATCGTGATTGCGTGCCCCGGAATATCTCCGTCGCGAATAAGGAATACCGCGGCGGCAAGAGAGGCGATGCCACCGCCTACAAGATAAGTTACCGAGCTACAGTCTGGTCGAGTCATCGGGATCACTTCACACTTTCTTCGTGTCGAATGCAGCCCGCCGTGTCTATGCTCAGCTGCTCTGCGCGAAGGGCTGCCATAACACAGCGCGATTGTTGCTCCGTGATCTGGAAAGCACTGTACCCAATTGCACAGATCGTCGGCGATCCGTGATGGGAGCATCATGCCAAGTGCACTGGAATGCTTTCGAAAGCCAGAACAGGCTTTCAGCACTATATCCACTTCCTCCATAGCAGCCAGACCTTTACCGATTGCGTAAGGCACGCGTAGGCAAGCAGCGTGACGAGCAAGATAGGCCAATAGAGCCCCGGAAGGTGCACGAGGCCAAGCGAAGAGGCCAGTGGGGAGTATGGGAGCCACGCTCCGAAGGCCATGATGCTCAGTGTTGTGAGGGTCAGCGACCAGCTTGCGCGACTCTGTAGGAAAGGAATCTTATTCGTGCGAATGATATGGATAATGAGAGTCTGTGTCATCAGCGACTCGACGAACCAGCCGGTCTGAAATAACGGAGCACGAGAAACATCCCAGCACTTGAAGAGATAGAGCATGACAAAGAAAGTGGTGTAGTCGAAGATCGAGCTGATGGGTCCAATACAGAGAATGAACCGCCTGATCTCTCCGATGTTCCACGGGCGCGGATGCGCAACCTGCTCTTCGTCCACCAGGTCGGTGGGGATAGGCACTTGGGAAAAGTCGTAGAGCATGTTGTTGCTAAGGATTTGAATTGGAGCCATTGGAATGAACGGGAGAAAAGCGCTCGCTCCAAGCACGCTGAACATGTTTCCAAAGTTCGAACTGGCTCCCATCCGAATGTATTTGATGATGTTCGCAAAGACCTTTCGCCCCTCAATGACGCCCCCATCGAGCACCATCAGATCTTTCTCCAGCAGGATCAGATCCGCCGACTCCTTGGCGATGTCCACCGCCGTATCCACGGAGATGCCGATGTCGGCTGCGTGCAGCGCGGGAGCATCGTTGATTCCGTCTCCCATGAATCCGACCACATGTCCCTTGCTGCGGAGAAGGTGAACGATCCGCTGCTTGTGAGCAGGAGTAAGACGCGCGAAAAGCGTCGTCTTCTCCGCCGCATCCGCCAATTCCGCATCGGACATCTTCTCCACGGCCTCGCCCAGGAGCATTGGATCGGGCTCAAGTCCCACGTCCCGGCATACCTTGCGGCTGATCAGGTCGTTGTCGCCGGTGAGGATCTTCACTCCTACGCCGTGCTTGTGCAGGGCCTGGATTGCGATTGCCGCCGTACCTTTGGGTGGGTCGAGAAATGCAACGTACCCTTTAAGCACGAGGTCGCGCTCGTCCTCCTTTGAGCAGGACTGCTTCCCCGGTAGTTCCTTGACAGCTACGGCCAGAACCCGGAAGCCGTCGTTGCTGAGGTTCGCATATTCATCCCGCAACCCTTTCATCAGCCCAGGATCCATGGGAGACAGCTTCCCGTCCAACTCGAATTGAGAGCACCGGTGGAATATCTCTTCCGGAGCGCCTTTAGTGAGCAGGATTGGCTTACTTTCAGGAGTTTCCACCATGACTGACATCATGCGCCGCGTGAAGTCGAAGGGAATCTCGTCGAGTTTCTTGAACCTTTCGACCAGCGCTTTCCCATGAAAGTCCGAACTGTCCAGAATCGCCGTGTCCAGCAGATTCTTGAGGCCGGTCTGGAAGTGGCTGATGAGGTAGCCATCCAGAAGCACCTCGTCGGTTTCTCGTCCCGCTACATTGCAGTGTCGCTGCAGGACGACACGATCCTCGGTCAGCGTGCCGGTCTTGTCCGTGCACAGTACGTCCATCCCGCCAAAGTTCTGGATGGCATTAAGCCGCTTGACGATCACTTTCTTGCGGCTCATCGCGATGGCGCCTTTGGAGAGGCACACGGAGACGATCATGGGTAGCATCTCGGGGGTCAGGCCCACGGCCACGGCCAATCGCGAAGAAGAATGCGCTCTTCCAATCGTGTTTGGTAAAGCCGTTGATTAGGAAGACCAGGGGCACCATGACTGCCATGAGCTGGATCATCAGCCATGTGAAGCGGCTCAGACCGCGGTCGAAACTGGTCGGCGGCGCTTCTTCCGTGATCGAGCCGGCCATGGTGCCGAGGTAGGTGTTTACTCCTGTAACGACCACGACTGCGGTGGCCGTGCCGCTTTCAACACTTGTCCCCATGAAACAAATGTTCTTCAGATCAATCGGCGAATTGGAGGCATTGGGATCAGAATCATGGAATTTCTCGACAGGATAGGACTCTCCGGTGAGCGTACCCTGGCTCACGAACAAGTCTTTCGCCGTGAGAACCCGCACATCGCCGGGGATCATGTCGCCGGCGTTAAGATTGATGATGTCCCCAGGGACCAGATCGCGCAGCGGCATCTCCAGTGCCTTGCCATCCCGAAAGACGGTCGCAGTGACGTGGATCAGCGCCTTGAGTTTGGCCGCCGCTGCATCCGCGCGGGCCTCCTGCACGAAGCGCAGCGTGGCACTGAGCACCACCATGCATGCCATCACGGTCCCGGCGCGCGCGTCGCCCGTGGCAAAAGAAATCGACGAGAGAGCCGCCAGCAGAATTACCAGCGGGTTGCGAAGGATGATCAAGAGCCGCATAAACCAGCCGCGCCGGCGTTCCTGCGCAACCTCGTTCGGACCTGACGTGCGCGCTCGCTGTTTTGCCTCGGCTTGAGTCAGACCCTCGGGAGTCGTGTGCAGCGACTGAAGCAGTGCATAGCCGTTCTTCCCCGCCGCATCGAGAACAGCGGAGGAAACACGAATGTTATGTTCTTTTGCCTTCGCAGGAATTGGAGGTGCGTCCGAAGGCGGAAGAGTCTCTGCTGCGCCAGTGGTGCCAGAGCTCGCGTCTATGGGGTGTTTTTCCGATGCGTGACTCGGATCAGGCGTTGTCATCTCTTCGATACCTTTTCTGACCAGGCTTTACACTCCCAATTGGGGATACAAGCGCGCGCCGATAAGAACCAGGATGACCGTGGTGATCAGGATACTGCATAGTCGAGACCCAAGCCGAAGCTGCTCGCACTGCCGGCCAGCATTGAGGTGCGCAGGGCATCGACGACGTAGGTCAGCGGGTTCAGATGAGAAATGACTTTGAGCCACGCCGGCATAATGGTGGTGGGATAAATCGCGTTGCTGGCAAAGAACAGCGGCATGGTGAGTACCTGGCCGACGCCCATGAAACGTTCGCGCGTCTTTACGATGCAGGCGATGACCAGAGAAAATGTCGAGAATAGCGTGGCCGCCAGAATAACGATAGCCAGCACGTTGACGAGCGCCAGCGGACTCCAATTCAACTTGACCCCGAGCAGCATTGAGAGACCGTAAACGACAACAAGTTGCGAGAGCGTGCGGATACCGGCTGAGAAGCCTTTACCGAGCACCAGGGCAGAGCGCGGAGTAGGACTGACGAGGAACTTCTGTACGATGCCGAGGTCGCGTTCCCAGATGACGTTGATGCCGTAAAAAATGGCCACGAAGAGAACACTTTGCGCCAGGATGCCGGGAGCAATGAAGTCCAGATAGGGGATGTTGCCCGTGTGCATCATGCCGCTGCGTGCGAACACCTGCCCGAAGATGAGCAGCCAGAGCGCGGGCTGGAGGGCGCGAGTGATGAGTTCCGTGAAGTCGTGGCGCAGCTTGCGCAACTCGAACTCGGCGATCACAAACGTCTTGAAGACGAAGCCGTTTGACGTGTGAATGAATGTACTGCTCATAGATAGGGGGCTACCCAAGCCGCTGTTCTGTAGTCCGTTCGGCTGATACGTCGCGGATGGAGCCGCCAGAATCGAGCGTGGTGCCGGCATAGTGCACAAAGACCTCATCCAGCGTGTGGCTGCCGGCGCCCAGAGAGGCCTCTAGTTCCTTCAAGGTGCCAAGCGCAGCCAGTTTGCCCATGTGCATGATCGCGATGCGATCGCAATGGCTCTCGGCATCTTCCAGGTAATGTGTGGTCAGGAACAGCGTAGTACCGTAGTTGGTCCGCAGATCGACGAGATGTTTCCAGACCGCGTCGCGTGCAATCGGGTCCAGCCCGACAGTCGGTTCGTCGAGGAAGAGCACGCGCGGCCGATGCAGCGTGGCCTGGGCGATCTCCAGACGGCGGACCATGCCGCCGGAGTATTGGCCTACCAGTCGGTCAGCGTCGGCGGTCAGGCCCACGAACTCCAGTTGCGCGCGGATGCGGGCCGCTTGTTCTTTGTGTGGAATGTCGTAGAGCTTGGCGAAGATGAGCAGGTTCTCGTAGCCGGTGAGCGAGCCGTCCACAGAAACCGCCTGCGGCACATAGCCGATGACGCGGCGAACTTCCACCGGCTGAGTAGTGATGGAGAAGTCGCCCACGCGCGCCTCGCCCGAGGTTGGCGGCAAGAGCGTGGTGAGCATCTTGATGGTGGTACTCTTGCCGGCTCCGTTGGAGCCGAGCAAGCCGAACACCTCGCCGGCATTGGCAGTAATACATAGAGAGTCGACCGCCGTGAACGCACCGAAGCGACGTGTCAGGCTTTCGATTTCAACAATCAGACTCATTACCGTTGAATTTTAGACAACCGAGCGGTGTGCGCGCGGTTCACAATTGCACACATTGTTTGTCACCGCGGATTGAACAGGGATCCGGCATTCCGACACCTTGAAACTATGAGTGAAGAGGAACAGGTGTCCGGTCCTCTTCACTCATAGTTTCCGTCTCTTGTCAGCATTGCCTTCGCTTCATCTTCCAGCCGATCAGTGTTCCAGCCGCAATGCCTGCTGCGAATGTCGCAACAATTGCTTCAATCGGATGGCGTTTCACGCTTCTCTTCGTGTTATCAAAGAACTCCGCGACGGCATAGCCGCCTTGTTTCGCGGCACGTCGCGCCGATGCTAAGCCATCCTCAAGTGCATCAGCAGCGGCACATGCCGCGCGAGAAGCCTTGTGCGCAGCTTCTGAAGCTTTCTCACCCGTTTGTTCCAACACTGATTGCGCCATTATCTGCCGACCTCTCTCGCCTCTGAGTTCGATGTTGCTTCGCTTACTCTCCTACAGCCTTTTCAATCTTGCCGACAACGTTTTGCACTTTCCCGGCATTCTTTTCAGCCCTGCCACCAGCCGCCAGGTTGGGGTTGCTGGTAAGTTCGCCGGCCTTCTGCCTGATTGCGCCTTTGACTTCGTGAAGCTTGCCTGTTACTTTATCGGCCGTGCTCGGTTTCATCATGATCCTCTCCTCTGTTCGGTGGTTGTCTTCGATTCGTTGAGGTCCGTGGATGGTTCCTTGCGCCTTGACTGTCTGCGAGCAAGTAAGGGCCTCTTTGGGGAAGTTTTCCTGCCGCTGTAGAGCCTTGTATCGACCAGTATCCAATGATCGGATTGCTGATAACTGGTCGTAATTGCTCGCCGGGTAGTGCACAGGCGGCGGCCAGACCCAGGATGGCCTTGGAGAACGTCTGTCTGAAATGCACCGGCCTATGGCCTAGAGGCGCGGCTGACCTGATTGATGTGTGGATACCGGTGACCTATTTGACGTCGCAATCACCAAGGCACGAGCAGGCTCGTGCACCGAGGGTCTTCCATCTTCATCGACACACGATTGCAGCGAGGATCTTCGATCTCAAGCGCCACGCGATAGTGCAGGCTCTTGTACCGAGGATCTTCCACCTCAATCACCACTCCACTGAGCAAGTTTTTGCACCGAGGGTCTTCCGCCTCAAGCGCCGCAATCTTGCAACGAGGATCTTCCATCTTAATCACCGCGTCATTCGGCAGTCTCTTGCACCCGATCACTTCTTCAGCAAACTGAGACAAGCTTGTGGCGTTCTGCGGGACGCGGACTGTTCAATGTTGCACACTTCGTTCTGGTTTTAATTCAAACTTGGTGAACCCAGGCTCACCAGGGACCTTCCGACTGCTCTGCGCGGCTCGTAGTCACCTGCCGAGGTGGTCCTGCGCGGACTTGCCCGGCAGGAAACTTACGGCAGCCTGGAGAGTTTGAAGCCGCGAACATTCAAGCCCGGCAATGGAGGGATCAAGCGTTAAGCTGACTCCCCGAGGCTGCGCCAACGCGACCGTCAATCTGGATGCGGTTCCGGATTATCTACCGAAAGCTGATGACGATGTCAGGCTATGGACGACGGACCACACTCACCGCAGACGGCTGAAGTGGCGTAACGGCTTCGAGTGCAGAGGTACACCATTTCTCACCCGCAAACGCGCCCAGCTAGACCGTTTATCGGGCAGTCTGGACCATGCTTTTGAGACCCGAACCGATAACCTTAACCATTTTAGGGATTCGCGCCATAATACGTAGAATCAAGACATTAGAGCATGGGAACACAAAACCTAGCTCTGGGAACATTATGGGAACAATAATCCGTTTCAGGGGCGTTTACAGGGCTTGTGGAGCGACCAGAGCCTTGTAAATACAGGGTTCGCAAAACGGTCTTTTATGGTAGAACTTAGCCTGGACGCGCGCTTTGTTTTTGCGAAACCCAGATCTGCCCCGTCACTCCTCAACATTCAGTCTAGATCAAGCGGATGGAAAGAGGATGCGCCGTCCCCCTCACGTATCGTACCCAAGAAATATGAGCCCGCGTGGACTTTCCGAAGATCCAGCTTCACAAAGATTTCCGTGCGCGGACCCTGGATGATCGCGGCAGCAGCTACAAGTGCCTCAACTGAACTCGAACTCCGCTCTCTGCTTACAGTGACACGATAGTTGCCGGCCGGACTGTAGTAGGGAAGGATCAGGTGAAGATTGACAAGCTTTCGCGGAAGGGATGTCGGGCGTTCAGGTGAAGCTGCTTCTACGCTTCTCGATACCACGTCGCTGCTCAGATCAATCGTTACTGACACCTCAGCTTCGTTCGAGGCCGTAGCAGCCGATTTGCCGAAATGGATTTTCCAGCTGCAGACGGCGGCAACAGCCAGAGCGCACATGGACATTGCCGCCGCTCGAAATTTCCGGCTCAGAAGTAACGGTAGGCCGGTACGGGGAGAGGACGCTGACCGGATGGGAACTTGCTGGAGTTGCTCCTCCCGGATGCGGCGAAGCTCCATCAGTTCGCGGGTGCACTCCGCGCATTTCACGATATGAAGGTACTTGAGATCGGAAAGATCAAGCTTTCCTGGCGCCATCACAAAGGTGCTCAGCGTGTCTTGATCGAGACATCCGATCCGTTGGGGGTTCGGATAGTGTTCCAGCACGTATTCTTGCATCCTGGCGAATAAAAGGGTATCGTCTTCATCGTCGCTCGCGAAGTTGTGATGATTCTTCACGGGTTCCTTCCCGGGGCTCTCGGTCAATGCGGTCGATCTCTATGCGGCCCCTTCTCGAATCCTAGTCTCTTGCGGATACGCTCCATTTCACGCTCGCACCTCTTGCGAATTGCTTCTTTCGGTTTCGCTACTTCCTGTGCCACTTCGCTCCAGCGCCTGCGAGCGCCATACCGCAACAACATCGCAGCACGGAGATCCGCAGGCGTCTCCCGCAACATTTTATCCAAGTCCAGTTCCGCCTCAACAGCGGTGAAAGAGAGATCGGTAAATGGTGATAGAAGCTCGACCTCAGTCGCGGTTCCCCGGAAGCTAAACTTGTTGCCAGCGCGCCGTCTGCGCCTGACTTCGTTGCGATAGGCGCGTGCGAGGATCGCACGCGCCTCTTCGATGCCGACTGGGGACAGTTCGGCGAGATATTCCGCGGTTTGCTGAATTGCCAGCTCCATGATCTCGGAAGCCAGCGCTTCATCGCCTAGGTGCGTCGCAGCGATCTGGCGTGCCTCTTGCAACTCTAATCCGACAGCAGCACGTACGACCGGTGCAATCCACCGCCCATGTGGCGTGAACCCTATGACCCAGCAAAGGTCCGAAGGGGAAGGTGATGCCATAAGTCCGCCCACACCAGCGTTGTCAGGCAAGCCGTTGCCGTTCACGACTTGCCTGCGTTTACCGTCACATTACCTGAAAATGACGAAGATTTCCACATTTCTGGCGAATTTTCCACCTTGACATGTCCGTTTTTTGCGTTTTCGACGGCTTTATAGATGAAGGGCATTTCTTTCGTCTGCTAGCGATTCCCCACGCGAGGCATACATGGCAAGCCTTCCCCAATCCGCCGTCAGTTCTCTGGAGTGGAGTACTGAAGCCATGGCTTTAGTTGCCCAGGCCAAAGTTCTTTCTGGAAACAAGCTTGAACGGCTTGTCGTTCGATTGCAGTGCCTGACAGGCCGCAGCAAAGATAAATGCTGGCGATACGTTATCCAATACGGAATCAAAGAAGCGGTAGACCATCGTCGCTGGACTGAGGGGGAAATTGATGTTGTCAGGGAAGAGCTTGTGAAGCATTCCATCGAAGAGGTGGCGAAGAAGGTCAATCGCACTCCGAAGGCTATTCGTAGCTTACTGCAGAGGCATGGACTGAGCGTGCGCGAGATCCGGTGCGACAGGTTCTCGATCGAGAGCCTCTCAATCGCCCTGCGTGTTCGGAAGACCGAGATTCATTTCTGGATCAGGCAAGGTTGGCTCCAAGCCACGGTCGACCGCCGCGGTAGAAAACCGTCTTACATCATCACGCCTGAGGCGCTGACGCTTCTCTACAAGAATCACCTGCCCGAACTCTTGAGGCGCGGTAATCCGAACCAGCCACTATTTGAAGCCTATTTGCAGTACTGCTTTTCGCCCAAGCACACAGTCGGGGAACAACTGCTTGATGTACGCCGAGACAAAAAGGAGCGGGCCAGTTATGCGGCTCTGCATGAGCATAGCGCACTGGATGAGAAAGAGGAGGATGACGATGAAGATGATGAGGGAGAAGAAGGATACCGCATCGATGTCCCCGGGAATTTCGGAGCAGCAAAGGAAATCGAAGGTTTTAGCGAATGACCGCTGCGAACTCTGCGGTACGAGAATCGGCGTAATGAAGGCTTCGATTCGAGAAATTGCCGCGAATGTTGTGTGTGCAGGCCTGCTCGTTGCAGTGCTCGTGCCCACTTGGCGTCTTGTCGAGCGATGGACAGAGGAGCATGGTCACATGCCTTCTGAACGGCTGCTCTGGCAGGAACCGCTCGAGGAGTGGAGTCGTTGAAGGGAGATACCGCTCAGCGATGCGAGACCCTTCCTCACAGTCCTCCCGCAACCGCTCCATTTCCGCCCGGAGCTTCATGACAACCTAATGCAGATCCTCGACAGTGGGCAACTCGTCCTACACGGGCACCAGCACTTCACGCGCCACGCGGCATTTGCAATACCGATTGGCTTACATATCTCGCGTGCGTATTCCGCGACCAGGCCCTTATGGCTAGGAGAGCAACAAGCTGATCGTGGAATCATCCGGCCCGGTGCGGCTGGATTCTGAGTCGCAGCGCGGTCTATGCCTAGTCGGCCAAGGCCTTTTCAGATTTGGACCTGCGACCTTAGCCGAGGGTAGAACATCAAATACTCATGAGCGACCTCACCGAGAGCCGTACTGCGCTTCTATTTAAGCCCTTTACCATCAAAAACTTGGTCCTATCGAACCGGATCGTGATGGCGCCCATGACCCGTTCCAAGTCGCCGGGAGGCATCCCTGGACCGGAAGTAGCGGCCTATTACCGCCGCCGCGCCGAGGGTGGAGTGGGCCTGATCATCACAGAGGGGACCTACGTTCCGCATCCTACCTCTGGCTTCTATCCCGATGTGCCGCACTTCTATGGCGAGAAATCCCTGGCCGGATGGAAGCGGGTGGTTGAGGAAGTTCATCGGGCTGGCGGTAGAATCTTTCCCCAGCTCTGGCACGTAGGCTTGACACCGGCCGCGGATGGAACCATTCGTCCTGGCGCGATAGGTCCTTCCGGGCTCGCCAAACCCGGTGAGAAGGTTGCCGAGCCGATGACGCAGCAGGATATCGACAACGTGATCCACGCTTTTGGTGAAGCCGCTCGATCAGCACAGCGTCTTGGGTTCGATGGCGTGGAGATTCACGGCGCTCACGGGTACCTTCTGGACCAGTTCTTTTGGGATGGGACCAACCAGCGTACCGATGCGTACGGAGGCGATCTGGCCGCGCGCACCCGTTTCGCGGTGGAAGTGATCCGCGAAGTTCGCACCCAGGTGGGCCCAGAGTTCCCGGTCTGCCTCCGTTTTTCGCAATGGAAGCAGCAAGATTACAACGCCAAATTGGCGCAGAATTCCGCCGAACTGGAGCGGTTTCTTGCGCCTCTGACCGCTGCGGGCGTGGATCTGTTCCATTGCTCACAGCGCCGCTTCTGGGAGCCGGAATTTGAGGGCAGTTCGCTGAATCTGGCGGGCTGGACCAAGAAGCTGACTGGCAAGCCCACCGTGACGGTGGGGTCGATTACGCTCAATGAGGAGTTCACGCGTACTTTTCGAAGTGCGGAGACCGCTGCGGCGACGGGAATCGACGAGTTGCTGGAGCGCTTGGAGCGCGAAGAGTTTGACCTGGTAGCCATCGGGCGCTCGCTGATCGTGAATCCTTCCTGGCCGCAGGTCATTCAGCGTGGGGCGATCCATGAACTGCTGCCGTACCAGCGGGACATTCTGGCTCAGTTGGTATAGAACTGGGCCTCGGGCCATCACACAGAGATTCGGGAAAAGCAGATCTCTCCATTCCTTACCTGGCATGATCGACTGGCCTGACCCCGCGCCTGTTGATGAGCGACCGCGCCCAGACCGGCGCCACAACGGCAGTTCCAGCCTGCTTAGGGGGCAACTTGCGCTCCCAAAATGCTGTCATTACACTTACTGGTAGGAGTATTACTATGCAGATCACGAGCAAGGGCCAGGTGACCATTCCGCAGGCGGTCCGTAACCGGCTGGGCCTTCTGCCCCATACTGAGGTCGAGTTCGAGCTGGCAGGAGATCACGCGCGCATTCGCAAGGCCAAGCACGTGGCTGGCGCAGGCGTCAGAGGCCACAGGGTACTCGAGGCGCTCCGTGGTACGGCGGATGCTCGCATGAGCACCGATGAAATTATGGCACTGACGCGTGAAGCGGGTCACCGCCGCAGGAAAGACAAATGACACCGGCTCTGACCAGCTTGCCGACGCGTCTGCGCAACTGCCGCGGCGTGCTGGTGGACAGCAACATTCTGTTGGACATCGCTACCGATGACGCGAAGTGGAGCGATTGGTCCGGCAATGCACTCGCAGAGTGTGCCGAACATACGACGCTGGTCATCAATCCCATCATCTATGCCGAGGTGTCGATCGGCTATACGACCATCGAAGCGCTGAACGCTGCTCTACCCAGTAGCCTTTACCAAAGGGAACCGCTTCCCTGGGAAGCCGGGTTTCTGGCCGGCAAGTGCTTCCTGGCCTACCGCCGGCGCGGAGGTCTGCGAAACACTCCGCTTCCGGACTTTTATATTGGTGCGCACGCGGCAATTGAACACCTGGCATTGCTCACGCGCGACGTCGCGCGCTATCAAACGTACTTCCCAAAAGTCGAGATTCTCTCGCCCCCGAAGGATCTTCTCTAACAGCGAGCAGTAGCCTTTTGCGTTGGTTCATAGCAGGGGTATCTGCATCTTTTCGTTGAGCTTGGCACAAATCCGACGCAGCATCGCCGAGGAAGAGGCAGACGATCTCATACGAGTAATTCTGGCAGCGATACGAGTTGCGGCACAGGCATCAATTCAACGCCAAGTGGTAAGACGATCTGCGCGTAGGCCAACGAGACCTCATCCAACTCGCCGAAGTCGTATGTCATCCTCCTGCTCAATCCGGGACTATCCTACCGCACCATGGGGAATCAACGTTTTACAGGTGCGAGACGGAATGCTGCGCAGAAGACATTGGGCAGAATGAGATGCCCATTCGGGCTGGGGCCAAGTAGCTGCTCCGGGACGTCGCTCATATGTTGATTCCTTGGGTGGTTTTGCCACCGCGTCGTCCAGATGGTTTTCTGTTCCGTTGATCTCAACACCGAAAATAAGGCTCGCGACACAAGCCGCAGTCAAACTAGCCACCCAGCCAACCATTATTCGGGAAATAACGAGAGCTGCACACCGGCAGGTTTTCTCTTCAAGGGGCGCGCATCGTCGAACACGGTTCTGCCGTCCAGCGAAGCTGAGATACTGCGCTCGTGCGCGATGGCGGCATTGAAGTCGGCCAATGGTTGCCGTGTCTCTTCGACGGCACGGGTGAGTTGGTCCAAACGGCGGAAACCCTCAACTTTCTCAGCTTGTCCAAGGCGGGCTGCGTCCAGTGAGCGTCGCAGCACACTGAGCGATTCATCGTAGGTCTTGAGCGGAACAGGAAACGGATGGCCGTCCTTGCCTCCGTGTGCGAACGAAAACCGCGCCGGGTCGGAAAAGCGGCAGGGTGCGCCATGCACCACTTCGGCAATCAGCGCGAGCGACTGCAAGGTGCGCGGCCCCAAGCCTTCTACCAGGAGCAAGGATGCGAAGTCCCGGAGTTCCTTCTCATGCGCGACCGCAAGTACGGCGCCGAGCCGCTTCAAATCCACATCGGCGGGGCGAACATCATGATGCGACGGCATGACGAGCTTGCGCGCCTCCTGCAGCGAGGATTCAACAGGTTCGTGGGTAATCGTAAGCAACGCTTGCTGAGCGCTGGCGGCGCGCGCGTCGACCATGTTGAGGATCGTTCCCTGCGGCTGGCCGAGAATCGCCGTGTGGGGATCGGATACGAAGTCGCGCACGCTGGTCGAATGCCAGTGGTAGCGCCGGGCAAGGTGGCTCCCGGGATTCATCCCTTGCTGCACGACAGACCACTCGCCGGACTTGTGGATCACGAAAGAGTGCAAGTAGAGTTGAAAGCCGTCGGCAATGGCGTTGTTGTCCACGCGGGCGGTGAGCCGGCTGGTGCGGGCGAGTTCATCGCCGTTCAGCCCGGTCCGGCTGGAGAAGTCCCGTAGTTCGTCGGGTGTCCGGACAGAGTGCCGGCCGCGTCCACCGCAGATCGCAAAGCCAAGCTCCGAAAACCGCGGATTCAGCCCGCGCTTCAAGGCTCCCATGACAGACGTGGTGATGCCGGAAGAATGCCAGTCCATCCCCATCACGCAGCCCAAAGCCTGAAACCAGAACGGGTCACTCAAGCGGGTGAGGAATTCCGATGGTCCATACGCCTGAACGATCTGCTCGACGATGGCAGTCCCAAGCTGCGTCATGCGTTCGGCCAGCCAGAGCGGTACACGTCCACCGTGGAGAGGGAGATCGGCTGTGCCGGAACGTTTCACTCCTCTATTTTCGCTGAAAGAGATGCCGGTTGCAGAGCGAAAGCTGTTCCGCCAAACACATGATCAACGCCGACCACTCCGAGATTGGTAGCGGCCGGGTTGAGAACATGTACCTCGTTACCTGAATTCACTAAAGACGGCATCGTCCCAGACGAGGGGGCGAAGACGCTCACATGCATGGAAATTTGTGGAGAAGCGGGTGCGCAAATCGAATCCGACGCGATCCTGCGGGTGAAGGCCCCGCCCGGAAAAAGCATAGCGAACCGTTTGGTGGCGAGTGTTGCAGCTCTGACGCCTATAGGTCAATTTCGGTCGGCCCTGCTTAAGTTGGAGACGCTCTTCCGAGTCTGGGCCGTTTTGACTGTCTTCTTCGCCTTGACCTTTCGAGACCTGGAACTCGCCAGCTTACGCGGCGCCGGCTCCGGATCTGTCCACGCCCGTTGCACACTGGCCTCGAGCTGGTCCTGGCGGGCGCGGACCCAGGGCGAGTAGTGCTTCTCGGTGATCTTCACACTTGCGTGGCCGAGCAGGATAGAGACCTGATCGATGGGCACGCCGGCAAGCAGCATCTCGACGGCGAACGTGTCGCGGAACATGTGGGGATGGCAGCGCTTTCGGGTTCCATCCGCACCGCAGATGTTGGCCACCCTAAAGAGCCGGCGGTAGGCGCGCTGCCAGTTGGCGACGAAGGTCTTGGGCAGCCCATTGCCGCTCCAGAAGAAATAGCGCGGATTCGGTTTGAGGCCATCGGGGACAGTTCGCAGCATCTCCGCGACGTGTGGCGGCAGGGGCACATAGACCGGCACTCCGGTTTTGGCCTGATATAGCAAGAGCTTGTTGCCGTTGAGGCGCATCCGTTCGAGGGTGACGGCATCGCGGATGCGTAGCCCGCTCCAACGCATCAGCTCTGTCAGCGTGCGGATGCGAACTCCTCGTTTCTCGACATCGTAGGTCTTGCCCTCGTCCTCATCGAGCCGCCCGGTAGCGTCGATGATCTTTGCGTATTCGTCTTTTGGAAAATAGTCGGTAGGCTTCTGGCGGGCGGAAACCCGTCTCATGGCCGCAGTGGGGTTTTCCTTGATCCAGCCCAGACGGACGCAGAACCAGAAAAAGCCCACCACCCGTTCGAACTTTTTCTTCTTGGTCAACGCCTCATCGATCCAAGTTTCCCTCCAGGCGGAGAGATTGCGTGCATCGAGGTCGCGAAGAAACTTGATCTCCTCCTGCTCACAGAACTCAAGGAGCTGGCGCACAAAAATATGGGAGAGTTTCTGGATCGTGGCGTCAGCCAGCTCCCTGGCCTTGGCGTCGCCGATGTAACGGGCGACAGCCTCTTTCACGGTGGGCAGTTCCTTTGCTTTCTTGACGTTTTCTCCGCCCAGGGCGGAGTGCTCATACTTGCGGGCCAGGAGCTCGGCCTGCTCCCAGGAGCGGGTCTTGGCCGACACACGGAAGCGACCCGCCCTTCCGGGCAGGGCTCCGTCGATGTATTTGGGGCAGGAGCAGCGCCTTGATGAGGCATTCGCAGCCTGCGGACAGCCGGGTTTGTGGCGCGCAAACACGAACAACATAGCCAAGAGTATACCAAAAGTTTGGCGCAATCTTGGCGCAGTTTGCGTTGGCCGTCCTTTATCTAACTCATTCTAATCACTTTATCTATGGTGGAGGCGGCGGGAGTCGAACCCGCGTCCGAAATCGCTGTCAGCCGGGAGAGTCCATGCTGTGTCCGATTCGATTGAGTTCGCCGCCGGCGCTTAAGAACGGACAAGAT
>Ga0181529_10002750_pt1 | contig 20657 bp, 20 predicted proteins | sample PEATcosm2014_Bin_36_FD_119763 | JGI IMG/M metagenome (GOLD analysis project Ga0181529, IMG submission 119763) | Peatland microbial communities from MTU Mesocosm Facility, Houghton, MI, USA - PEATcosm2014_Bin10_30_metaG | ecosystem: Environmental > Terrestrial > Soil > Wetlands > Peat | place... | reverse complement strand
TTGGATTGGGGCCGGGGATGAACGGATCGGGCGGCGACAACCGTGTTTATGGTCTTGGCAACAATAGTATTTTCTATAATATAGGAAGAAATACCTACCGATATCCAGGTACATGGAAGGCCGACATGCGCTTGGGCAAGGGCTTCGATCTGGGTAATATGCGACGGTTGGAGCTGCTGGTGGAGAGCTTCAATCTGCTCAACCACCAGAACGTGACCGAGTTGGAGACCACCGGCTACTACATCGAACCAGGCGACTCCAGCGGCGGGCTGCCCACGCTGAACTTCATGACCGGTCCCTTCACCGAGAGCAACGGAAAGGTGATCCATTCCACCTCATCCGCCTTCGGCCAGCCGCTCAACATAAACGCCACCAACTTCTACCGCGAACGCCAGTTTCAGTTCGGTCTGCGCTTGCGCTTCTGATAGGGAAGGGCTCCAACCCAGGACCCAACGCCAAGCGGCATCAAGGCTGCTGATAGGCGCCGCGGTCGTAGCCTTTGGAGCCGGGACGAGGGTTGCCCGCGAAGTCGGTTGCAGGAGCCAGATCAGAAGTGCCTGTACCCACTGCCGGACTGGAGGCGGAGACGGTGAGCAAAACATCCAGCGGATTGGCGTTATCCGGGTCTATGTAAAGCGGGTTGGCGGTAAGGTCGTCAGCGCCGTTCGGCACATCGCCCAGGTTGCTCCCGTTGTAGTAGATGTTGTAGTTCAGCGCAACCGAGGATGTGGTGCCGGGAACCACCGCAACCGGATTCTGGCCGGTGGCGCTCTCAAGAATATTGTTGAAGGCGTTCACGTCAGAGCTCTGGTTCAGGTTCAGTTCACCGTGCCCGCTCAGCGGCGGATTGATCACATTCTGGTAGCTGGAGTTATTGACCACGTCGACGTGGTCGCTCTCAAAGACTTCAATGGCCGAGCTGCCGTTGGCGTAGGCCACATTGTTGGCAATAAAAGTTCTTCCGGCGTACGGGGGCAGAGGATCGGTGGCTGGCTGATAGGCCGAATTGCGCGTTGAATCGATGATGATCGCCTCGCCATCGGTGATGGCGCCGCCCATGGTCGGAACCAGTTGTTCATTGCCGTAGAGGAGGTTGCTGGTGATGAACATTTTGTAGCCGGTGCTTGCGTCAAAGTTCCAGTTCTGCCAGGTGGAGATGGCGCTGGCTCCGTAGATCGAGTACCAGGCGGAGTTATAAATCGTGTTGCCGGAGATGGTGACATAATCCGCCCAGGCGGTGCCAACCCCGCCGCCGCCGCACTCACTGACGTTGTTGTTGAGAATGTGGATGTGATGGGGCCGGATGGTCGAGGTGCCCGCACGCCCGTCCACGCTGATGCAGTTGCCGTTGTAGATGGGATCGGGGTTGGTGGTGGATTGCGCCAGCGCCTCGGCCAGTGTGACATTGGCGTTATTGCCAATCACGGTGAAGCCATTCACCTCCACATAGGCGGCGGAATACCAGAAGGCGATGCCCTCCCAACCGTTGAAGGAGATGATCGGAGTCTGCCCCGGATAGGCCTTGTAGGTGATCCAGTTGCCGGGCGTGCCCGGGTTATAAATGTCCAGCACGTCGCAGGTGGCGCAAAGGTTGTTGGTATAACTTCCGTTCATGACATACACGGTGTTGCCGGGCTGGGTCAGATTCGCGGCGTGCTGCAATGTTCGGAAGGCGGTCGCTGGAGTCAAGCCGTCGTTCGAGTCGTTGCCCGAGCCGCTCACATAGTAAGCAAGCGTGGAGACCGGAGCCGAGTAGAGTGCAATCACCGTCGTATCGGCGCTGATCGTCACCTGGCAGGTGACGGTGCTCGCGCTCGAACATCCGCTCCAGGATGAAAAGCTGTTGCCGCCAACCGTGGCCGGCGCGACGAGAGTCACTGCCGTGCCCTGGTTATACGAGAGTGTAAAGCCGGTGGATCCTGAGGACTTATTGTTGTTGTCGGCCGGCGTAGCGCTGATGGCTACCCCGCCGGATGGATTGACCGAGTTCACCGTCAGCGAGTAGACGGCGGGCGGGGCGTAACTGGCGCTGACCGTATGATTTCCGTCCATGGTCACGTTGCAGGTGACCGTGCTCGAGCTCGCGCAGCCGCTCCACGCGGCAAAGAGATTGCCGCCCGCCGCGGATGGGGCAGTGAGCGTGACGGCGGTCCCGGCGTTATAAGTGCGCGTAAAGCTGGTGGTTCCGCTTCCCGCGTTCTGATTGTCGGCAGGAGTTACGGTAATGATTGCGCCGCTGGAAGGGTTGACCGAGTTCACCGTCAACACATAAGTGGACAATGGGGGCGTGGTTGCACCGCCTCCGCCGCAGGCTGCCATCCAACCACAAAAAACCGCGGAAATCACAACCGCGCTACAGCTTTTTGTGCTCAATCCGCTTTCACTCCTATAAAAGTCTTCCGCTTCTCAACTCAGTCGCTGAGCGCGCCTTCCCGGCGTCCAGCTCCCCTCTCAATCTACCACCAATACCGGATGAGCATGCCTTAAGCCGTGTCCATTCAAGGCTCCGCTGCTGGAGCCGATGAACGGATTTAGAGGACTTGCATAGAGGGAGGGAAGCTTGGCGTCCTTCAGCATTGACGCGCAAGAGCAGGCGAGAACCAGAGACGCTCGCTTTCGGGATCGCCGCGCCGATGAACGCTACGAGATCAACGCGCCCGGCGGCTGCCTCAACTACCGGGGTTCGGCATTTCCCTGCGAGATCATCGACGTCAGCTTGAGCGGCTGCTGCGTCCGCTGCGAGTCCAAGTTTCTGCCCGGCAATCTGGCCAATGTCGAAGTGGTGCTGCCCATCCTGGGGATGGTTCTGCGCATGGTGGGCACCACCCAGTGGCTGACCCGCCAGAATCTGATTGGCATTCGCTTCTTTCATGCCAACCCGCGCTCCAAGAATCAGTTAGCCGGATTGCTGACCGGCCTGGTGGATCAGGGCGTCGCTGAAGATGTCAAGGCGGCAATGGTTGCCACCGCCCGCGCCGGGACCACGGCTCTGGATGTGGAGATTCCCGAAGAGTGGCTGCGCGCGCCCAAGGCCGCGCCGAAAAAGCCGGTGGAGAACTCCGAGTCTGTGGCCTCTGCGCCGGCCTCCGCGCCGCCCGCGGAGAGGCAAACCTTACGGCGGGAGAACATGGTGGCGAACCGGAAGGAGGATGCCTGGCCGGCCATTCTTCGCTTGCTCAAGGATGGCCAGCAACAGAAGGGCGTCATTGTCGCCATCAGCCGGGAGGGCTGCACCGTCCATACCTCGTCTCCATTTGTTCAGGGTTTGCACGCGCGTGTGGAGGTGGACTTCCAGATGCGCGGCCTGCCCTTTCTGCTCTCCGGCGTAACGGAAGATGTGCGCGAAAAGTCGTTGGTGGATATTCGGTTTTTGGCGATGAGCTATCGCAAGCAGGGGGAGTTGGCGGAGCTGATTGACGAGATCAAAGAATCCGAGAAGAATTAAAACTCATGAATCCTTCCAACGAGAAAGACCTCATGAATTTTTATCAATGAGCTTATGCCTATCCATTGAAGAACTCTGAGATAAAAGTTATTCATGCAAACAAAAATTAAATCTGCCTCAGGTTTAAAAAACCACATGAGCGCCGCCCAAGAATGAAGGCAGCCAAGAAGGTGTGAAGAAGCGAATGAGCTGGATTCAAGCAAGAGCCCTCTTATCTTTCACAGATGGGCATCTTCTTAGCTTCATTCATTCAAGAACGCCACCGATTGCAGCGAGGTGATTTCGAAGGGTTTGCGGCAGCGGATGTTGGCGCAGCCGAGTTTTTCGTCGCGGCGCACCATATAGGACTGCGCTTTGGCGAATCGGGCGCGGTCGCGTTCGTCGGCGCCGCGTCCGAGTTGCGCACGTTTGCGGCGGACGACCCAGGTGACTTTGTACTCGCCGGCCTGACCGCACTTGGGGCAGGTCAAAGTGTGGGTGCGTTGCTCGGTGGTTTCGTTGAAAAAATCGCGCTCTTCCATGCTCTTGCCGCTCTCCCTGGGGTGGGAAAAACCTCCATCCAGACTCTTCGGTCTTTCCTTCCGGCTCTTCTTCCTCCATACTCTTACTTGTGATGACGAAACGCAAGCCAGGAGTTTTCTCTGCCACCAAGGCGGTCAAGGCCAACGCAAGAGAGCGCGTCGGCCAGCCCAAACCCGTGCGCGTGATCGACACCGAACCGCGCATCGGGCGCACCATCAAACACAAGCCCAAACTCGAAGAGGTTCTTCAACAACAGGAGGAATAACCATGGCCAAGGCAGTCGGATTCGGCGGAGTCTTTTTGAAGGCGCAAGACCCCATGGCGCTTTCCGCCTGGTATGCCACCCACCTCGGCATCCAAACCGGTGAAGGAGGCTCGCTCGCCTTCGATGGGCCGGAGGCGGCCGGCATGACCGTCTTTGCCCACTTCCCGGCCGAGACTAAATACTTCGGCGACGGTCCCCAGAGCTTCATGCTGGACCTGCGCGTCGACGATCTCGATGCCCTGCTCTCCGATCTGGCGGCGGCCGGCGTGCGCATCGATCCCCATCGCGAAGAGGCCAGCTACGGGCGTTTTGCCTGGATCTGGGATTTGGAAGGCAACCGGGTCGAGTTGTGGCAGCCGCTTCATCAAGCCTAAATCCAAGTGGAATTGCACTCATTCTGGTGCAATTCGTCGAATGTCTTACTGTTTTACGGCTGTCTTACACGCGTCTTGCAGTTGTCCGGCGGTCGTAAGACATCCGTGGGACAGGCGGTAAACAAGCCTCCAGCCTCCCGCAAGCGCAGGTTTCCCTGGCTCCCCTTGACCTTGCCATGCAGACTGCCTCTCGAATTTTGGAATGCTCTATAGCGGAATCAGAATTGGTATACCCCGAGCCGGAACACTCAAGTTGACGCGACCAACAGGGAGCGGCAACCTTCCACTGAACCCCATAGGGCACAGCGATTCTGATTCCGCTCTGGAACCGGTTTGCACCGCATGGTGCGGAGGATAAGCTTCCATGGAGCGGGTTGGCGTTCGCATCGCGGAGCTCACAACTTCGCGCGCGAGCGGCAGGATTGGCCAGGAAGATCGCGGGTCGGTCTCCGCAATGGGGAAGTGGAAGATACCTTTTGGGCGCATGAAGCCAAAGGCCTGTCTTACAGCCGTCTTACAACAGGGCGCAGCGCAAGCCCCGACAATCGGTCCAACCTCAATGCCGCGGCAGGCTGTACGGACCCGGTAATTGCGGCTCGGCGGGCTTATCGGCTGCCTCCGGCGCGCTATGCACGTTGGTGCGTTTGGAGAAGATGCGGAACGGAACGTCCAGATTGAGCATTACGGCAACGGGCTTTCCGTCCTTGATCGCGGGCTGAAATTTGGCTTTGCGGATGGCTGCAACGGCATTCTCGTCGAGGCCAAAGCCGATTGGACGGCTGACGGCCACCTCGCCCACCGTGCCATCGGCCAGCACAACCACGTGATACTGGCTCATATCTGCTACCCCGGCGGCCTGCGCAAATTCATTCGAGTCGGGCTCGAATTTGCTCAGCAGAACGGCCTTCTGATCGACCGTGTTCTGGCGGTAGATCGATGGATCCTTGGGCCGGTAATCGGATTTGGCGGCCACGGCCTCGTAGTAGAGCTTCCAAAAATCCGGCATCGAAGCCATCATGCGCTCATCCAGCCCTTGGGCAAAGATCTGGTCGAGCGCGTCTTTGAGGACGCGGGTTGTGTGGGCCGGGGTCACGGTCACAGCCGGTGCTTCGGCCGCGGGCTTGACTTCGGGTGTGGCGGCAACGGGGCTTGGGGCAGGAGTGGAAGCGCTCGCGGCAGTCGGATTTGCGGGCGTGGCAACAGGATTTGCGTTCGCGGCAGTCGGATTTGCGTTCGCGGCCGGCTTGCCCTTCTTGCCCTTGATCTTTTCCACCTTGGCGGGTTTGGGCTCTTTCTTCTTTTTGGGAAGCACCACCTGCTCCCGGTCGATGGTGATTCGAACCACCTTTTTCTTGGGTGTGATTGGAACCCGTTCAAGGGCCGTGGAGGGATCTTCGTAGGCGAGCTGGCCCAAAAAGCGCAGTCCGTAGCGCGTGCCTTCCAGCTCGACCTTTTTCTTGGTCAGGTGAACGCGGTCGATCTGAATGGCGCTTAGCGTGTAAGATCCCTGCGCCGAATGGCCGTCGAGCTTTCCGTGCTCGTCAAAGCCGAGGGTGTTGTCAAGGTAGCCGCCGCGCAGGTAGAGCGGCTTGCCGACCAGCATCTGCCGCAACTCTTCTTCGGTCACTCCGCCGGTCTGAAAAGATTCCGGAGCTTGGGCAGCGTCGGAAGCTGTTGCGGCCTGTGGCGCCTCGGCGGGCTGGGCAGCGGATTTGTCCGCGCTCACCGGCGCGGCTGCCGGCTGCTGCGCCGGCAAGGGCAAGGCAAGCGCCAATGCGCAACCGAAAACCGCAACGCTCAGCCGGGCGGAGGCCGGCCACGGAGTAAATCGCAGAGAATCAGGCGAAAAATTCATGAGCAATTCCTTGCGCTTGACTGTAACAGATGTTGTTTCTCAAGTCGAAGAGAAAATGAGGGTTGTCAATCCGGATGGGTCGAGCTGGCCGAAGCGCGCTTGATCCGCCAGAGAATGCGGCGGAAGAGTCCGAGAATGCGACGCAGGTCCTTCGCGTTGGGTGAAAGCCTGCGCAAAAGCAGGCGCACGTCATGCCGGTTGGCCGATTGCATGCCTTTTGGGCTGTAACCAGCCGCCAGCATGGCCTCTTCAATGAGCAGGGCCAGCAGCTCCAGTGACCCTGAAGTGCCCGCTGTCCTGTCATCCTGAGCGGAGCGCAGCGCAGCCGAAGGACCTGCGGTTATTCTCTCTTTGTGAAATGGGTGGGAATCCACGCGCGTGGCCAGCTCATAGAGGCAGACGGCGACGGCCTGGCCCAGGTTCATCGAAGGCTGACGGGAGTCGGTCGGAATCTCGACCATGATGTGGCAATACGAAAGATCGTCGCGCGTCAGTCCATGTTTTTCCGGGCCAAAGACCAGAGCAATCCGCCCGCCGCGAGCCAGCTCTTCGGCAACGCGCGTGGCCAGGTCGGGCAGTTGAACCACCGGCTGCTCCGGCTTGCGATAGGTCAGGCAACCGGTGCCCACGACCAGCGTGCATTTGGCAACCGCCTCGGCAAGGCTCTCCGTGCTTTTCGCCTCTTGGAGCAGCTCCGGCGCGCCCACCGCGGAACGCGCCTCGCGCCAGGTGGGAGCATAGGGTGTAACAACGGTGAGCCTGCGGAAGCCAAAGTTGGCCATCGCCCGCGCCGCCGCTCCAATGTTGAGCGGATTGCGCGGCGAAATCAGCACCACGCCGATGCGGTCGCAAAGAGACTCAGGAAGCACGTCTTGATTGTAGTTCTCGAGGCGAGATCCAGGCGCGTACCCGGTGCGGAAAGCTGCCGAGGATTATCTTTCCTTTCCACGGACAATCATCCCGTCCTTCGTGTTACCTTTGAGCATAGTGCCAAGCAAAGGGTAATCCATTCAAATGCCGAGACATCTGACAATCAAGTACTACGTGGAAGCGGACCCGGCTGCCTTGGCGCGGCGGGCTGCGCAGTACTTTGCAGAGATGGCCAGCGAGGCGGTCGAAGCGCAGGGTTGCGCGCGCATTGCCGTCAGCGGCGGCTCTACGCCTAAGGCGGCCTTTGAGCTGCTGGCCGATCCGCACGAGCCGTGGCGCAGCCGGATGCCGTGGGCGAATCTGGACCTCTACTGGGTGGATGAGCGCTGCGTTCCGCCGGAGGATGCCGCAAGCAACTATCGCATGACGCGCGAGGCGCTGCTCAATCATGTGCCAATGCGCCCGGAGCAGATTCACCGCATCGAAGGCGAGCTGGAGCCGGAGGCGGCCGCGGCGCGCTATGAGTCGGAGCTGCGCAACTGCTTTCGGCTTGAAGGCGCTGAGGCACCGCGCTTCGATCTAGTGGCGCTGGGCATGGGCGAGGACGGGCATACGGCTTCGATCTTTCCGCACACCACGGCGGTGCATGAGATGAATCGCCTGGCAGTGGCCAACCATCTGCCGCAGAAGGATGCATGGCGCGTCACGCTTACCTGGCCGGTGATCAACCACGCGCGCTCGGTATTTTTTCTGGTTGCAGGACGGGAAAAGGCCTCCGTCTTGCGGGAAGTCTTCACCGGGTCGAATGATCCGGAGAGGCTGCCCAGCCAGTTGATTTGGCCCTCAAGCGGTATACTGAGCTTGATACTGGATAAAGACGCAGCCGCTCTCCTTCCTGCAACGGACGAGGACGGCTGTGGAGTTTTGGAGAGAGAACGATGATTTTGGCAGGCGATGTAGGCGGCACCAAGGTTCATTTGGCGCTGTATGATTTTGTGGATGGAAAACTGCAATGCTCGCGCGATGAGCGCTTTCCGGCCAAGAACTACGCCGGTTTGGAAGAGATTGTCCAGGAGTTTGTGGGCGCGGCCAAGGTAACGGCAGCCTGCTTTGGCGTGCCGGGCCCGGTGCGCGATGGCCGTCTGCGGCTCACCAACCTTCCCTGGACCCTGGACAGCCGCGAGCTCTCCGTCAGCCTGAACATCAATCATGTCTTTCTAATCAACGATTTGGAGGCCAATGGCTACGGCGTTGCCGAGCTGGCTCCCGATCAGATTTACACCCTGGCCGAAGGCGACCCCAGCCAACTTGGCAATCGCGCGCTGATCGCCGCCGGAACCGGCCTGGGCGAGGGATTGCTGATCTGGAACGGACATACCCACATTCCCTACCCCTCTGAAGGCGGGCACAACGATTACGCGCCGCGCAATGAAGACGAGATCGACCTGCTGCGCTTTCTCAAGCAGAAGTACAACGGGCGCATCAGCTTTGAGCGCGTGGTCAGCGGAATGGGACTGACCAACATCTATGAGTTTCTGCGCGAGGTGCGCGGTCTGGATGAGCCGGTGTGGCTCGCCGAGCGCATGGCCGCCGAAGATCCCAACGCGGTGATTACCGAGCTGGCGCTGGCCGCCAAAAGCGAAATCTGCGAGAAGGCGCTGGATATGTTTGTCTCGGCCTATGGCGCGGAGACCGGCAACCTGGCTCTGACGCTGCTTTCAGTGGGCGGGGTTTACGTGGGCGGCGGCATCGCGCCGCGCATCCTGGAGAAGCTCAAGGACGGCACCTTCATCAAAGCCTTCACCAGCAAGGGACGGCTGAGCCAGTTGCTCATCAATATGCCGGTCCGCGTGATTCTGGAGAGCCGCGCCGCCCTGCTGGGCGCCGCCGCCTACGCCGAAGCCCGCGCCGCCGAACTCAGTGGAACCTCGCCCCGCGCCGCCTCGGTCAAGCTGTAACTCCCTGATCGCTTATTTTGCAGATTGGGTTTGTGCGATCCCAGGTCCCAAAATCGGGATCTGGGGCACAAATTTATTCTTCAAAAACTGCATTACCCGCTATTTCTGTCTTGCAATATTCTAGAGTGGAGCACCTTTGTGAATTACACACAAAGTGCGTTCTACGAATGTCTTCAACTCACTCGCCACAACGACTACCGTATCAGCATCAGGGTTCGTGTCATGATGAAATTGCCCTGCGTAATCATTGATCTCGTTCAACTCGTTAACGAGGTTCTGTGCGTAGTAGAGGGGACTTGGGGGTTGTGAATCTCGAATCTGGATTACAACCTGACCAAACATTCAGTTTTTGGGAATCAGACCAGGAAAGCGGCGGTGCAAATATCCTTCGAGTAGCGGCCGAACAGCTTTTGCAACTGTCTTTGGGTCACTTGCTATTCCTGCCACGAATTCGTTCAAAAGGCGATGATGCAGTGAGTATGACGACTCACACTCTTTGTCGATGTCGAGCTTTGCCATGATTGTGTAATTACTCTGTCCGTAAACCAACTTCACTTCTGCAATTGCGGCAGTAGGATTCTCCTTGAGAAGCGCATCACGCAGATCGAGTAGAAAGTAGGGATCGTGAGCAAATACAATAAGCTGTTTTGCCTTCGCGTGGATCTTCTTTAAGACGGTTCTCGTGGCGTGTTTCCTATTCAGATCGAGGCTGCTCATCGGGTCATCGACTACAACGATGTGCTCAGCCAGCTTCGGGTCTGCCAACGTATTAGCTATGAAAAAGGCGAACGCAAGCGTTCTCTTATCGCCTTCGCTCAGCGCGGTTGAAAACGAGGGCGGTCCTCCCTCCAGTGCGATACTCTTCCCCCTGAGCAGGATTCCGTATTCACTACGGGGAGCGTTACCTCGGTAGTTGGCACTGAAACCCTGAATGATAAAGGCTGCTCCGAAGTGCTTCAATATCGCATTGATCGATGACTGATATTTTCCAAGAGTCGTCGCCATGATCGCGTCTAGCGCGATACGGGCATTTTGCTTTGCTGTATCCGCATTCTGACTCGCCTGACGCGCTTTCCCAAGCTGAGTGAGAAGTTGAACAACGGCAGGCTCATAACGGCGCTGCGTTGCCTGAAGAACGACAAGTTGCTGCTTCAATACCTGCACGTTGTTGGTGCTTAGTTGCCCTTTGTACCCAAGGATCACCTGTTCCGCTGCCTTGATCGCAGAGTTGGCATTACGGATCGGACGAAGTACCTCATTCCAAAGTGCGATGGCCTGTTCTTTGTCTATCCCAGTTCCAATCGATTCGGCAGGCGCCGCAATCTTCTGCTGAGTCAGGCTAAGCATTTGTTCACGAAAGGCAGTGAGCGCGGTTTGTGCGGCGTTAGCGTCGAACTCTATTGTCTGAAGTGATACATGATCCGCCCAGGCTCCTGCTTGCGCGACCGCGAGCTGAATACTCTGCGCCACGGCTGCAATCACGGAAGGCGCGGCCCTTTCCGAAAGTGAATTCAACAGCATCCAGACCTTGGCCTTGAGATTGCTGTAGGCAAGATTGAAATGCGTCTGATACGCGAGAATGAGATCGTTCCCTGTTACGTCTTGTCCGCAATACGGGCACGAATCGCTACTGGCATATCGCTGGCCTTGACTTAACCAGCTCTCAGCCTCAGGATTCCCCAGTGCTTCAATATGTTGCTTGACGACCTGTTCTGCATCAGCGTGAATATCTGATAGCGCGAGATTCAGAATCTCGAATGCGGAATCGATGTCTTGGACTGGCTCTGCAACCTGCTTAGGGATTGGTTTAGTATGTATTGCTGCGATGTTGCTGGCCGCAGTGATTCGCCTTTGGAGATTGTCGATCTGTTGGACTATGTCTGGCAACTGGACCAACTGCTCGAATTGAGTTAGCGTCAGCCCGGCATGATAACCGGAAAGCAGATTCGTTATGTTTTTGACTTCTTCGCTTGCTGCCTTTGCTTGGCCAGTTGCGCTATCCAAAGATGTTCGAGCTGAGACTGCTGCCTCGCCGAGGGCAAATTCAAGCAAATTTTTGCGGTGATCCGTACTAATTACTCCGCCGGAGTGTACGTTACGACCAACAAAATCGACATCAAACACACACAGTTCCGGGCGCAATTCGCTCCACCCGCCATTTTGGAAAGATACTTTGTGACCATTCTCAAATTGCAGGACCACTTTGGGCGTAAGAGTACCATCGACTGTTTTTGCCCCCGAGACTAATCCAGTGTCGCCAGTGGATACGGACCTCATAATTGCTGCAATGGTAGATTTGCCACGTCCGTTATCGGAATAGATGAGCGACGCTTTGTGGAGTGTGTAAGGTTTCCCATTGACTTGGTAAAGAAGCCCTATACCTTGAATTTCTTCGATCCTTTCCAGCATCTCCGTTCCTTTCGCGGTATTGCAATCGAATTGGCGTGAGACTTTAAATCAAATACGATGATTGGTTGTCCCAGGTCCGAGATTCCGGACCTGGGGCACCCATATCTATTTCACGGTGAATGAAACCGATCCGCAGAGATTCTCCCAGGCCAGCGAGAGCTTGGCCTTTCCCTTGCCCAAATCCTTGATGGTGTACTTCAGCGTCTCCACCAGAGCAGGGGGCTTTTCCATCTTCATCTTCACGCGGCCCAGGTCTTGATGCGCGTCGTAGATGGTTCCCCATTGGCCGGTCTGCTTGTTGATGATCAGCACCCAGTTGGCGGGGTCGGAGAGGTCGATATAGACTGTGTAATCGCCCTTGGGGACGAGTAGCGTGCCGATCATCAGGTCGGCGTCCGTATGTAGCTTGGTGGCGGAATTGGCTCCAGCGCGCCAGACGGGATAGGTGGGATCGTGGCCGATCTTGCCATCCTTGCCGAAGAGCTGGCCGGCGCGGCCCTTGACCGATGGCGCGCTGTAACTGATGGTGACGGCCTTGCCGGCAATGGTGGCCGACTCGGAGGCCGCGGGGCTGGCCGGCGCTTTTGCATGGTCCATCATCATCTGGGCGGGCAAGGTAAGCGTGGCGGCGAGTAGAAGACTCGTACAAGCGAGTAGGTGCTTCATGGGAATTCCCTCCAGGCAGAGCCGGCATGAATGCATAAGGCTCCGACGCATCGATTGTCGCACCGCGCCCCCATGATCGGAAAGCACCCACCAATCCAATGCGGACGGTTCAAATCCAAAGTTCGATGCCAATGGGACGCGGCGTGCGCTATACTCCGTTCATTACGGAAACAAGGAGGTTTCACGGTGAAATTCAGCGGGATGTGGAAGGTTGCGGCGGCCGGAATGATGGCCTTGGCAATGGTAGTGGCGCCGGCAATGAGCAAGGCGCAGGGCGGTGCAACGGTTCTGAAGCCGGCAGAGGTGGAAAAGCTGCTTCCGGCCAGCGTCTTTTATCGCGGCCAGTCGGCCACCACGCAACTGCGCAACTCGGGCGGCGTCAAGTTTGCCGATGGATTCTATGTGCTAACCTCGTTGGTGGACACCAGCGGTTACTCGACCGGCATTCAGTCCAAGTATGCGGCGTACTTTATCACCGAGGTTCCCATCAAGGTGGGTGGCGTGAGCCTACGGGCGGGCGCCTATGGCGTGGGCATTGTGGGCAACAAGTTTGTGGTGACGGACATCGGCGCGCACGACCTGATCAGTGTGCCCCTCTCCGACGACGCTGCCCTCATGCACCCGATGCCGCTCGAAGTGAAAGCCGATGCGGCAGGCGGCTTCCGCCTCTACATCCAGCGCAAGTTTGTGATCTTCAACCGGTAGCTTTCAGTGGTCAGTGGTGGCTTCCCAGGCCTGATCATCCAGGCCTGGGAAGCTGCCTGATCATCAGGACGCCTCTCTAAGGTAGATTGGCATCCAAATTCAGCCGGGTAGCTATCTTGCGAAGTTTGCCGTCTCGCGTCCATAGCTGTGTGCCAGGAATAAGCAAGGCGGCAGCTATCAAGTGTGCATCGATTAGACCGATTCCCCGGTTATGCAGAGCATAGGCCTCAATCATGTGACGGACTTCGCTCTGTTGAGCCACTCCCACGCGCGGCAAACTGTCCAGATAAAAAATCGTCTTCCTTCGATCCGGCAAAGGCCCCAGCGCCAATTCGCCAACGATGAATGGGTGCGTCAGGATTTCTTCGTTGTTCAGCCGCCGTTCGAATTCCAAGTCGCGGTGGTTGAGATGATCAATCCAGATGGTTGTGTCGGCCAGAATCATCTGCACTTACCCTCCGCCGCGGAATTTGAGGAAAATCAGGGGCCGAACCTCCAAGCGCAGCCAATCTGCGGGCGCTCTCGCGCTGAATCAGCGCCGTGAGGCCGGCGCGAACCAAAGCGGTCTTTTCCATGACTCCGGTCAACTCCTGGGCTGTACTTATCAACTCATCATCAATTGCCAATGTGGTTCTCATCGTCCCCCCATGCACTCAATTTTATCATCAAATGATGTCGTTCCCCGTGGAAGTAATCAAAGATGAGAAATCAGAAATGCGCTGGATGGGGATCGTGGTCTCCTCGGCGCGATAATCCGAACCTGATGTGCCGATTTTTCAAGTGATTGATACGATGGGATCTGGGCCTTCCGGCTATTGAAGATTATGGCTTTGGCGGATTCCTTCTTCTAGCTGGTCGTTTGGGGGGCTTTGATTGTTTATTGAGTTTGGCAGCAAGCCAAATACAGAACGTGGGGCCAAGCCAGGACTGCATCAAGATGTTGAACTCGACAAGAAGTAAATGACTCATTAAGTTGGCTCCGAGACCTTGGATTGTTTCGTGTCTGGGGACAATATTTTCACTGGCCGCCAAACATTCGAGGCGAAGGTGAAGTAATTGGAATAGTTGAAGTAGTTTTTCGTTTATAAACTAATCTTCGACAGATAGAATCCAGCCGAATGCGGGATTTGGGCCACCCATCCTGTAATGAAAACTCGGCAAAGTACCAGTCGGCTGACTATCGTTCGCCTGCGCTGATACACTTGCAGTGCAAGCAGATGCATTCGAAATGCCTGAATGAGATGCTGCCGGACTCAAAATGATTGAACTTCTGCCAACAAAATGATCGAACTTTTGCCAACAAAATGATTGAACTTTTGCCTTCTATATTATCGGCTGATTTCGCGCACTTGGCTGACCAGGTGGCCGCGGCGGAGCTTGGCGGCGGCACGGTGATCCACGTGGACGTGATGGATGGGCATTTTGTGCCCAACATTACCCTTGGGCCGCCCGTGGTAAAGAGCCTGCGCCGGTTTACGCGCCTGCCTCTGGATTGTCATCTGATGATCGAGAACCCGGACGAATTCATTCCCGCCTTTGCCCAAGCCGGGGCCGACTGGGTGAGCGTGCACTACGAGGCCTGCCGCCATCTGCACCGTTCGCTGCAACTGATTTCTCAGCATGGGATGAAGCCGGGGGTGGTGGTGAATCCGGCAACGAGCGTCGATCTGCTCACAGAGATCCTGCCCATGGTGCATCATGTGCTGGTGATGAGCGTAAATCCGGGCTTTGGCGGGCAGCAGTTCATTGAGTTTTCGCTGGACAAGATCCGGCGTCTGGCCCAGTTGCGGCAGGAGCTGGGGCTGGCATTTAGAATCGAAGTGGACGGCGGCGTGGCTCACGATACCGTGGAGCGGATCGTCCAAGCAGGAGCAGAGCTGCTGGTGGCCGGAAATGCGGTCTTCGGCGCCGGGCATCCGGAGCGGGATGCGCGGGCGCTGCTGGCGGCGGCGCGATTGGCCGCGGGGGAGTGATGGAACGGCTCTTAGCTGTTAGCTTTTAGCTTTCAGCTCTTAGCTCTGAATTTGCGGGTGTGCATCGAGGCACCTGGAATTGCAAGATGGAAACGCAAGCACTCCCAGTGCGGGAATGAAAAGCTAACAGCTAAGAGCTAAGAGCTGATTGTACAAGCGTGAAAAAGGCTTGTTGCCCACAATGGGCGGCGGCCGCAATGAGGGTTTATGAACCGGTTGACGTTGAAGATTGGCGCGGTATCGTTGGCGGCCCTGCTGCTCGGTGCAGTTGCGGCCCAGGCCAGAGACAAGCAGACCAAGCACAAGAAGAACGAGGACTTGAGCGCCAACCCGCTGGCTGGCGTGAAGTCCAAGCAGCCCGACAAGGAGCTCTTCGACAAGGCGATGATCGCCATGAAGAAGGGCCGGCTCGATGTGGCGCGGCTTGACCTGCAGACGATGCTCAACACCTATCCCGACTCCGAGTACCGGATGCGCGCCAAGCTGGCGGTGGGCGACACCTGGTTCAAGGAAGGCGGAACGGCGGCCATGACCCAGGCCGAAGCCGAGTACAAGGACTTCATCACTTTCTTTCCGGATGCTCCCGAAGCTGCCGAGGCGCAGATGAAGGTGGGTGACATCTACTATCAGCAGATGGAAAAGCCCGACCGCGACTATTCCAATGCGCAGGACGCCGAGCGCGAATATCGGACGATGATCAACATGTTCCCGGATTCGCCGCTGGTTCCGCGCGCCAAGCAGAAGCTGCGCGATGTGCAGGAGGTTCTGGCCGAGCGCGAGACCGGAATTGGCCTCTATTACATCAGCCGGGATAATTTTGTAGCTTCCATCGCGCGCCTCCAGACGGTGGTGGACACCTATCCGCTCTACTCCAAGAGCGATCAGGCGCTATTGGGGATTGGCGACGCATATGCCGGAGAGGCGCACGCGGTTCAGATTGCCACTATTCCCAGCGCGGTCAAGGAGCGAATGCGCGCGGTCTACCTGGATCGGGCGGCTGATGCGTACACCAAGGTGATTACCCGCTATCCGATGGCTCCTCATGTGGAAGATGCCCGCGACCGTCTGGTGGCCATGAACCGTCCGGTTCCCGAGCCCACCGAAGCCGCGCTGGCCGAGAATGACGCCGAGGAAAAAAGCCGCGAGCCGGTGCGTTTTACCGGCAAGACATTGGACATCTTCCGCCAGGGACCGTCGACGGTGCAAGCGGTTCACGTCGGCGAGCCGAGCCTGGACGATGCCAAGCGGACTCTGGCCCCGGAGATCACCAAAGAGAATATCGCGCTGTTCAATTCAGCCGTCGTCGCAGGCCGCCCAGTTGCCCCCGCGGATGCAGCCAAACCCACAGGCCCCAACGAGCCGCCACGCAGCGATCAGCCCAATTCAGCGCCATTGCAATTGGAGCGGCCTACCGGCGGAAGCAACTTGGGCGTTCAGGTGGTCAGCGCACCCAACTCTGCGCCCGCCGCCAGCCCGGTGGTCAAGCCCGTCGGTCCGGTTGACACCACCCTGCCGGCCGTGGAAAAGCCGGCCGAGGCTCCCGATCAGGTGAATGACGTGAAGCCCGGCACAACCCCGACAATAGCCGCCAATCCCGCCGACGCCAAAAAGAAGAAGGCGGACCTGAGCGACGAGTCCTCCAGCAAGAAAAAGAAGAAGAAGGGGCTTAGCAAGCTGAATCCCTTCTAAGAGCAGAATCGAGTGAGTTATGAATGAAGCCGGGCAATTCAAGCCCGGCTTTTCTTTTCTAAGTGAACAAGGATCAAATCGTTTCACAGCGGCTATGGCCTATGAACCACGGCTCCCAAGCCTGAACGCAAGCTCTTCAGAGTTGGTATTACAATTGAAAATGAAGTAATACCAGGAGGGCGATGTCCATGGAAACCACGCTTACCAGCAAGGGGCAGGTCACGATACCCAAGCACATTCGGGATTCTTTGAGCCTGAAGCCAGGTTGCAAGCTGACCTTTGACATCAACGACAACCTGGATCTGGTTTTGCGCCCCAACGGAACCGTCGCACAGCAGCGGCCGGACCGCTTTGATCGCGCAATTGGCGCGTCCGAGATCAAAATGGGTTGCACTACCGATGAGTACATGGAATTTCTGCGCGGCTATTCTGATGATCCTGCTTGATGCCAACATTATCCTCGACATCTGGGAACCGGATCCTGTCTGGAGCCAGTGGTCGGCAGTTCGGATGCGTGAACTCAGCGTCCTGCATGATTTGATCATCAACCCAATCATTTACGCGGAAATATCTGTTTCCTTCGCTGCATCGGTTACCCTGGACAATAAGCTGAAAGAAATGGGAGTGATCGTCGAGGATATCCCTCGGCTGGCCGCATTTTTGGCTGGCAAAGCATATGCTCGTTATCGCCGCCAAGGCGGGACGAAAGGCAATGTTCTGCCCGACTTCTTTATTGGGGCGCACGCCACCGTACTTGGATGCCCGTTGCTGACCAGAGACACGCGACGCTACGATGCCTATTTCCCCAACGTGCGGCTGATCGCCCCTCGGCAGGTTTGACGCTCCAACCTTGGCCTCCTATAATCCATCTAGTTCCTGCTGGCGTTTCCGTCTGCATTTTTCCGCTCTCTGCTGGATGAAATGCAGGGATTTTTAGATGGTTCGCGAGGTTTCTCAGCAGAGACAGATATTGTCTCCACGCTTGGCGTGGAGAGGTTGACAGGACTTTCGAAGGAGCTTTAAACGCCCATGAAGCGTTCGTTCGCACTTGTCGTCATGCTGGCCTCGGGCTTTGCCCTTAGCGCCGCTGCTCAAACTTTGCCTGCCCCCGCCGCCGAAGCGCCAGCCGGTCCCGCCAAGGTTGCCGTCATTGCCTTTCAGGTGGCCGTGGCCCAAACCAACGAAGGCCAGCGCGACTTTGCCGATCTGCAGAAGAAGTATGCGCCCAAGGAGGCCGAACTCAAGGCCGCCAGCGACGAGATTGAGTCCCTTACCAAGCAGTTGCAGGCGCAGGCCGACACGTTGAGCGATGACCAAAAGGCAGCCAAAGCCAAGATCATCGACGATAAGACCAAGCAGGCGAAGCGTGAGTTGGAAGACGCCCAGGAGGCCATGAACCAGGAGATGCAGGAGTTGTACAACAGCGTCGCCACCAAGGTTTACGACGTTCTGAACGATTACGCCACCAAGGAGGGATATACGCTGGTGCTGGATGTTGCCCAGCAGCAGAATCCGGTGCTCTACGCGGCCGAGTCCACCAACATCACCAAGGCAGTGATCGAAGCCTACAACGTGAAGTCTGGTGTGCCCGCGCCTCCTGCTCCGCCGGCGAGCGCCGCGCCTGCGCAGTCAGCGCCTAGAACGCTCGCTCCCAAGCCGGCCACGCACTGAGCTTGGCGCAGTCAAATGGTTTGCAACGCATGCCAAGGCCCCGCCCGGCGGGGCTTTGGATTTCAGGATCCCTCCCGTGACCGCTTTGGACACGGCCAAACGCGCCGATTGAACGCGATTCAGGTTTGACGACTCTAACCTGGCGTTCTTAGAATTGAAGCGCGTTGTCCTGCTCCTGCGTTTGTCTTTTTCTTCTGTCCCGGCGCAATCCGGCGCAGAGTCTCTGGAGAAGGATTGAGGGCTTCTTCAGAGCCAGCCCTGATTTGCGCGGGAACCAATCCCACGGGAATTCTAAAGGAGTTTTTTGATGTACATGAAAAGATCGCTTGCACTGATCGTTACCTTGGCTTCCGGGCTTGCCCTGAATGCCGCTGCCCAAACCCTGCCAGCTCCCGCCCCCGCGGCGCCTGCCGGCCCGGCCAAGATTGCCGTCATTGCCTTTCAGGCGGCGGTTGCCCAAACCAACGAAGGCCAGCGCAACTTCGCCGACCTGCAAAAAAAGTATGCGCCCAAGCGCGAGCAGCTTCAGGCGTTGAACACTGAAGTCGGCACTCTGACCAAGGAATTGCAGTTGCAGGGCGACAAGCTCAGCGACGAGCAGCGCACCACCCGCACCCGCACTCTGGAAGAAAAGAAAAAGAAGTTGCAGCGCGACGCCGAAGACGCCGAGAACGAATTCAAGTCCGAGAGCCAGGAAGTTTTCAACGCCCTCGCCTCCAAGGTCTATGAAGTGCTTCTCAGCTATGCGCAGCAGCAGGGTTACTCGGTCGTTCTGGATGTCTCCCAAGAGCAGAATCCGGTGCTCTATGCCAGCCAGTCGACCAACATCACCAAGGTGATTATCGATGCCTACAACGTGAAGTCGGGCGTACCGGCTCCTCCGGCGCAGCCAGCCGCGGCGCCGGCTCCCAAGCCAGCCGCGCAATAACAGCGACGGCAGGCAATGGCTTCGAACGAGAGCAAAAGCCCCGCTGAGCGGGGCTTTTGCCGTCTGGGCTCCCGCCTGGAGGGGAGGTTCAAGAGTGGACGGGTTGTATGGTATTTACCGGTTTTTCGAACTCTTCTGTGGAAATCTATGTGGATTACTTCCGCCAATTCCAAGATGAAACTTGGTTTTTTTATCTTGTCAAAACCTATCCTTTTCTGGTAGCCGTAGTAACTCCTTATTTATCAATCACCATTGAATAGGTGCATCTGCCCGCTGCAGGGTTGATGAACCTTGGTATACAGTCGCGCACCCGTGCCCGTTATCCACAGATGCGCATCAATATTTGGTTAATCCAGGAGGCCGCGCGGGCAAGGACTTGAGCGCGTCTTCCACCTCCGCGAGGACAGATTGCCAGTCGTTGAGCCTCGGCTGCCGGAAGATGCGCAGCGTCGGATACCAGGGACTTTCCCTTCGCCCCCGCATCCATCGCCAGTCGGCAGTAAAGGGCAGCAGCAACCAGACCGGAAGGCCCAGGGCGGCGGCAATATGCGCGGTCGAGTTGTCGATGGTGATAATCATATCCAGCGCAGCGACTTGAGCCGCGAACCGGTCGATGCTGGCGAACTGATCGACTTGGCGGTCAATCACCAAAGGAGCATTCGCCGCTGCCGCCTGTTGCTCCAGCGCGTCAAAGTCTCCATATTGCAGACTGATCCAGCGCGTGCCGCCAAGGGCGAAGAGCGGAGCAAATTCATTTAGAGCGATAGAGCGTTTGCGGCCGGTCTTCTGGTTCTTCGTTTGCCAGGCCAGTCCGGCCAGCCGTCGTCCATCGGCATAGCGTGAGCGAAAGATCTCCCGCTCAACCGCATCGGCTTTAAGATACGGCGAAACCGTAGCAGCAAAGGCGGCATCGCTTTTGCGGAAGAGTCCCGGCAGACTGCCGATGGGCAGGTGAGCCGAGAAAAGATCGGCCGGCGCTTCGGCGGGCTTGCTGCCGGAGACCACCTCGATCTCCGGAAAGGAACGGGCAAAGAGCGGCTGGAGCCGGGGATCGCAATCGAGTGTGATGCGGCAGCCGGTGCCGAGCGCGTCCGGAAAGAGTCCGGCAAACTGAATCTCGTCGCCGATGCCCTGCTCGCCCCAGAGCAGCAAGCGGCCTGACTCCAGCTTTTCGCCTGTCCATTGCGGCTGCGGGTAGACTCGCCGGGGCGTGTCGTGATCGGGCGACTGCCAGCGATGCTCGTAGTCGCGCCAGCCGCTCGAAAAGTCGCCGCAGCGCAGTTCGACCAGCGCCTGGGCAAAGCGCGCCTGGGGATAATCCGGCTTG
>Ga0181529_10002748_pt1 | contig 20668 bp, 16 predicted proteins | sample PEATcosm2014_Bin_36_FD_119763 | JGI IMG/M metagenome (GOLD analysis project Ga0181529, IMG submission 119763) | Peatland microbial communities from MTU Mesocosm Facility, Houghton, MI, USA - PEATcosm2014_Bin10_30_metaG | ecosystem: Environmental > Terrestrial > Soil > Wetlands > Peat | place... | reverse complement strand
CTTGATCGTAGGCGAAAAGAAATTTACGGCGCAGATCATCGCCAAGGGGTTTTCCCATGTCTTTGTCCGCCGCAGAGTCTCGCCAAAGCAAGTCTACACTATTTTGGAAAATGCTCTAAAGCCACTTTTGCTCGAGGTTTATGTCCGGGGGACTCCACGCCCCCTGCTCCTTCCGCCGGAATGGATCGGCGGTGGGGGAATTCTCTCAGGCCGCACAGATTGCACCAAAATCCAGGACCAGACTGTGCTCTGGCGCGCCAAAACACTATCGGAGCGCCAGCTTCCGGTTTTGCGAATTCAGAAGCCAGACCTGAGGCGCCCGGGCCCAAGCGTATAATTTCCCCAAATCGCGGACCAATTGTGGGGCCTCTTCTCGCGCTGAGATCCGCGCGGAAGTTTGGGTTATGAGGCGAACCATGGCAAGGTTTCTAGTCTTCGCGTTCCTTTTCCTGATTCCATCTGTTCCAGCATCCGGCAAAGCCCCCAAGGACACCTACCCTGTTTCTTGCGACGCTCTGTGGAGCGCGGTGAGCGACACGCTTGGCAATGCCGGGAACTACAGCATCCTGGCCTCGGACGACACAGAGATGAAGGCCTCGTTTACCGTCGTTGGGGCGCAACGGCAGCGAGTCAACGCCGTTTCCTTGAATCCCAAAGACAGCGGATGCGAGATGCAAGTCCAGTTCCCCGACAGCGGATTCGAAGATAACCAGGAGGGAGTGTTCAAGAAGCGGGTGGGCCATTCCCTGGCCAGGATGCAAGCGGCGAAACCTTCCCCGCCGGGCAAACCGGATGAAAAGAAGTGACTGCCGATGCTGACGGTCGGATGCCCGCCGCATGCGTTTCAGGCGGACGCCGGGCACGGCAGGTCCTAGCGTTTCGGTCCAGGAAGGCTTCGCGAATCCCAGGGGATGCCGGTTCCGCTGTGCCAAGCCGCTAGTGTCCTGAGTCATTAATTCGCTTAACAAAAGACTGTCATCCTGAGCGGAGTTTGGCGCGTCCTTTGCGCCAAATGGAGTCGAAGGACCTGCGGTTGCACTTCCGAATTCTTCAACGAACTTCCGACTCAAGCCGCTAGCCATTCTCATCGTTGAGGGGTGGGAAGAAGAATGGCGGAAGGTCAGGGATTCGAACCCTGGAGGGCCTTTCGACCCTGCCGGTTTTCCATACCGCTATAGCTTTCGCTACCAAGCCTGCGCTTGTTTGTTGTCTGGACTTTGCCTTCACCATAGCCGAAGAGCGGCTTTAGGTGGGAGCCGTCAAGTCTCTACACGTTCTTGGCCAAGGCCAAGCTTCGCTCGGCGTTACCTCGGATGTTCCCAGGGGTTTCGCCGAATTTGACTCCTGACATCCGCCGCATTTCCACGACGGCGCTCGATTTAACAAGACCGGTGCATTGAACCGCTCTGCCAACCTTCCGTACGAGGTAGACTATCACAGCGTTCGGCTGGATGCAGCGAATAGACGAAAGCTGCTGGGGGGTTCTCCTCGCGCTGGACCGAGCGCGGCAGTTGAGCGCCAGGGGCTGGGCATCCCGCCGCTCCGGCCCCTGGAAAAGCACCGCCGCCGATCCACTTCGCCTACAGAAGGACCGCGTAACGCACTCCTCAGAACGTGATCCGCCCCGACAGTTCCAAACTGCGCGGCCCGGCGCCTTCGGCGGTTTGCAGCGCGGTGATGGAGCCGAAGCCCGAGGAATCGACCTGCATATTGGGCGGCTCGTAGTTGCGGTGGTTGAAGATGTTGGCCGCCTCCACGCCGAATTGGAGCTTGCTGTTTTCGGCCAGCGAGAAGTTCTTCATCAGGGAGAGCGAGAAGTTGGCCGTTCCGGGACCGGCCACGCCGCCCACCGGCGCATTGCCAAAGCGGCCAATGCCAAGGCCGCTGGCAGTTTGCAGGTTGAGGTAGGGGAAGGCCGCTGGGTTGAGCCATTGCCCGGTGGTGCGCTGCGCCGCGTAAGGAGACACACCGCTAGCCTGATCCGGCCGAGCCTGCCCGATGGTGGTGAGGATGTTGGTGTTGGCGGGATCGACCGTCTGCTCGTAGGGAGTGAGGAACGGACCGCTTTGCAGGATAGTGACGCCGGCAAGCTGCCAGCCGCCGGTGACGGCGTTGACCAGACCGCCGTTCGTGAGCCAGCGCTGCCCGTGACCAAAGGGCAGGTCGTAAAGGTAGGTGGCCAGGAAGCGGTGGCGGCGATCGTAGATGACGTTGCCGTAGTCCAGGCCGGGATGGAAGCGGTCGGTCAAAAAGCTGCCGCCAGCCACGGCGAAGGCGTTGGGCGTGGCGCCGCCGGCGTTCGACAGGTCGCGCGTGAGGTTGTAGCTGGCGTCGAAGGTGATGCCCTTGCCGCTGTGACGGGAGACCTCGACCGTGCCGCTGTTGTAGTTGCTCAGGGCGGCATTCATGACGCTCTGAATCACCGCCCAGGAGGGATAGGGCCGGTTGCCGCTGACCTGCGCGTAGCCGAGGGTATTGGCCGGCACCTGGTTCAGGTCTTCCATGGCTTCGAGGTTCTGGCCGTGGCTGCCGGTATAGGAGAGGCGCACGCCCACGCCCCGGCCCAGGTCCTGCTCCAGGGTCAGGTTCCACTGCTGGACAGAGGGGTCCTTGTAGTGGATGGGGAAGGCGTAGTCGAAGTTGGCGGTGCCGCTGGCGCTGCCGGCATTGCTATTGAAGGGATTGCCGAACGACAGCAGAGGAGTAAATGGCGCGGGGGCCGTCGCATCGTAATCCTGGTTATAAGTGGCTAGATAGCTGGCGTGGACGGCCCAGCCGGAGACCAGGGAAAAGCCTAGCGGCGTTTCGATGAAGCGTCCCCAACCGCCGCGCAGGACGGTCTTGTCGTTACCCAGGGGTCGCCAGGCAAAGCCCAGGCGCGGACCCCAGTCGGTCTTGTCCGTATAGCGCAGCGCTTCTGGAATCCCGTCCTGCGCGGCCGTCAGAATGGGCGTGGGGGCAATGGCGCTGGCAAACTGCGCCGACTCGAAGGACTCGGCCTGGGTGTTCGAGACCACCACCGCGCCGCGCACCGGCTGGCCTTGGATGGTGGTGGCGCTGTAGTCGGGATCGAAGACGGCGGTATTGGAGTGAATTTCCTTGATCGGCGGGTGCAACTCGTAGCGCAGGCCCAGGTTCAGGGTCAGGCGCGGTGTGAGCTTCCAGTCGTCCTGCGCAAACATGGCGTAGGCGTAACCCAGGCCGTCCATGGTGGGCTTGTTGGTGGAACTGACCTCGGTGTAGTCCGGATAGCCCAGCAGGAAGGCGGTGTAGGGGTCGCCGATCGCCATGCCCACGTCCGACGAGCCGTTGAAGGCGTACCAGCCGGAACGGTAGTTGCCGTAGACGTTGTCGTCGTGGTCGCTGATGCGCTTGAAATCCGCTCCGAATTTGAAGCTGTGGTTGCCGCGCGTCCAGGTCACGTTGTCCAGGGCCTGGATGATCTGGCCGCGCTGCATGCCGGGGTTGCCCGCGCCGGTGGACATGAATCCGTTGATGAGCACTTGCGGCGCTTCGGCCCAGGCGGTGTCCGGCTGGGGCACGCTGAGGCCGGTCTGGGTGAGCAGCGTGTTGGTTTGGTAGCTCTGCGTCTCCGCGGTGTGCTGCGCGTTGAAGCCGCCGCGGAACTCGTTCATCAGGCTGGTGGAGAAGATGTAGTTATGGGCGAAGGTCAGCCCCTCGTCGATCTCCGGCGTGTTGTAGCCGCCCTGCAAGGGGCTTCCCGCCTCGGCGCAATAAGTGTAGGTGCAGGCTGCGGAGGGCGCGGTGGTGACCTGGCGGTTCTTGTAGGAAAAGCGCGCGAACACCGTCTGCTTTTGCGAGATGCTCTGATCGAGGCGCACATCGCCCTGGTTGGCCGAGATGGGCGAAGCAAAGTTGTTCTGGTAGTTGTTGGCGTAGGAGCCGGCTGCGCCGTAGTTCGGCGTGGGCATCGTGTACTGCAACAGGTTGGCGGAGACGGGGCTGACCGGCACGTTGGCGGGATCGATGGGCGTGACACCGTCCGGCTGATAGATGGCCGCAACGCCTTGCCCGGCGAGATAGCTGGTGAGGTTGCCGTTGCGCATGTCGGTTGACGGCACGCTGAGCAGCATGGGCGTCTGGCGCGGCAGGCGCAGCCCCTCGAAGCTGATAAAGAAGAAGGTCTTGTCGTGGCCGTTGTAGAGATGCGGCAAGCTCAGCGGCCCGCCCAGGGTCCCGCCAAAGTCGTTCATGATGATCTTCGGCTTCGAGAGGGCGAAGCTGTTGTTCGAGTTAAGCACCGTGTTCTCGTGATTCTCGAAGAGCCCGCCGTGAAAGTTGTTTGTGCCTGCCTTGGAGACGGTGGTGATGTCGGCCACGCCACTGAATTCGGCGTTGTTGTTGGATTCCGAGACGCGAATCTCCTCAATCGAATTAAAAGACGGGAACATCTCGTTGACCGGCCCCGAGTACTCGACGCCCACGCTGGAGATGCCGTCGATGGTCACGCTGAGCAGGGCCGCAGTGGTGCCCATGACCGCAAGATTGCCGCTGTCGTCGGTCTGCACGCCGGCTTCGGTAGTCAGCGTGGAGATGGGGCTGGTCGATCCGGCAGAGCGGGAGTAGATGGCCACCGGCAGTTCGACAAGTTCCTCGCCCACCTTGGTCTCGGCCAGGCTGGACACATCGGTGGTGATGACCGGTGCGGAGTTGTCGATGACGACCACGGTCTGGGTCTCGGAGCCCAGCTTGAGGGTCGTATCCAGACGGCGGGTCTCGCGCGCCGTCAGCGAGATATCGGAGAGAGACGCCTTTTCAAAACCGGGAGCGGTAAAGGTGAGGGCATAGGTGCCCACGTCGATGTTCTTGAAGGCGTAGTTCCCGCTCGCGTCGGTGGCCATGGAGCGCTTGGCCGTGGTGCCCGAGTTGACGAGCGTCACCTGCGCGTCTGCCACTAGAGCGCCGCTGCTGTCGCGCACGGTGCCCAAGATGGTGCCAAAGGTCGATTGAGCCAGCGCAGGAGCCGCCGCCAGAACAATCAGGAAACAAGCCGGCAAAAGCCGCGAAGCGATCTGCCCGCAAAAGCGGGCAGGGGAACAAAATCTTTCCATCAAGGCGCCTTTCAAGAGAAATTCCCAGGGGGGTCGGTGTTACTTGGGATATGAATTGGGTTTCAATTCAAATGTAGCGCCAATTGCCGTTCAAGGGGGCATTTTTCTCAAAAAAGTACAGCAAATCCGGCGGGCCAATGTCCAACCGGGCCGGCAGACCTTCACGCACGCGTTGCCGGGAAGAGCGGTGCTGAGCCGCCGGTTTGCCAAATGCGGCTGAGAGTGTTTCAATTTGATTATTGAAACAGGGGTGCTCCACGCGGTGGGGCTGAGAAATACCCTAGAACCCGATCCGGATAATACCGGCGTGGGAAGTTTCCGGGGCCTGACGGCCTTCTTCCTCGATTCGCAGCGTGAGTTCTCTTGTTTCAGACTGTTGAAAACAAGGGGAGTCTATGTTCTGTTCCGCTGCGGATGCTTCGGCAAACAATCCTTCTCACTCATTCTCGAACGCCAGGCGCGCGTCTGCTCGGCTCCGCGTCTCTCCGGCGATGGGGTTGATGCTTTGCTGCCTGTTGGTTCCCCTTGCCGCCTTTTCGCAAAATGCAACGCCAGCACCCGCGGGACAGGCTCCCGCTGACACAACTCCTGGCGCCGCTCAGGCCAAACCTCAGTTGCCGCGCGTCACCACCACCATCGAGGTTCACGCCGAGATCAAGAACGACTACCTGTCCGATGCGGCGACAGCCGGCATCCTGGAAGGCCCATCGCTCGAAATGTTGCCGCTTTCGGCCACCATCGTCACCAGCGCCGTGCTCAGCGATCAGGGCGCGCGCGTGCTCTCCGACGTGGTGAAGAACGACGCCTCGATTGGCGAGGACTACGCGCCGGTGGGCTACTACGGCGACTTTCAGATTCGCGGAATCCCCATCGACCTGGCCACCGGGCTGCAGATCAACGGCATGACCATCGCCGGCGAGCAGGACGTGCCACTGGAAAACAAGGAGAGCGTCGAGTTCGTAAAAGGCATCGCGGGCATCGAGAGCGGCGTGGCCTCGGCCGGCGGCCTGATCGACTACGTGACCAAACAGCCAGCCATGATCGAAGCCATGGAGATGGCCACCGATCATCGCGGCAGCAGCTACGGGACGGTCGATCTGGGCCATCTGTTCGGCAGCCGCAAGCAGGTGGGCGCGCGCGTGAATCTGGCCGGCGAAGAGATGCAGAGCTACGTGAACGACGCCAACGGCTGGCGCGCGATGGGCGCGGGCGCGGCCGACTGGAAGATCGGCACAAAGGCGATTCTGAAGGGCGACTTCGAGTACCAGCACAAGGTGCAGCGCTCGGTCTGCGGCTATCAACTGCTGGGCGGTACGGTTGTGCCGGACTTAAGCCAGGTGCATCCCTCGACGATGCTGGGCGAGCAGTCCTGGGCCAAACCCAACACCTTCGACACCTTCAACACCGGCGCGCGGTTGGACTACGATCTATCCCACGCGTGGCGGGTCTTTGCCGAAGCCAGTTTCAGCCATTCGCTGATCGACGATAACGTGGTGTACGCGTATGGGAACAGCGTTGCGAGCCCCAGCTACTTCTTCGCCCCCGACGGCACCTACGACATCTACGATTATCGCGATCCAGGCGAGTTGCGCATCGACGCGCAGGCCGAGGCTCTGGTTACCGGCCACTGGAAAACCGGAGCGATCGTCCACGATCTGGCCGGCGGAGGAGTCGCCTTCCGGCGCAGCGTGCAGCAACCCTCGAAGTCGGTGTACGACTGGGTTGGGTCGGAGAATATCTATCAGCCCATTCAAGCGTTTCCCATGGAATCTCCAATCGACTCGGCCGGACCGCGCGTACTCGATGAAGACAACCACCAGTCCGCGGTTGTCATGCAGGACCGGATGCATCTGCCGGGACGCATTCAACTGCTGGCGGGCGGCCGCGAAGACTCGGTGCGCGATCACAATTACTCGGGCGCTAGCACAACCGACAGGACGATCTGGCTGCCGCAGTATGCGGCGACTTTCAATCCGGCGGACAACCTGACGCTCTATGGAAACTACAGTGCGATGCTTTCGTTGGGACCGCAGGCGCCGTGGTGGAGCGACAATTCGGCGGCGTTTCTCGATCCTTATCTCACCCGCCAGGCGGAGGTGGGCGCGAAGTACACGCCAGGACACCGGATTCTGCTCAGCACCGCGCTATTTCGCATGAAGACGCCGTTCTTCTACCCGAAGATTCTCGCGACTCCCGATCCGGTCTGCACCTACAATTACGCCTTTGGCCAGCCGTTTGCCCCAGGTGACCAGTGCTTCGAATCTGAAGGCCACGAGATGCACGACGGCATCGAACTGAATGCCGAAGGCAAAGCGACAAGCTGGATGCAATTGACTGCTTCGGCGGCGGGGATAAGGGCGCTCTCGGATCAGACCGGCACGCCGGACTACGACAACAAGCAGGTCATCAACGTTCCCCATCTGCGCACGGCCTTGTTTGCGGATATTCTGCTGCCCCACGCCCGCGGTCTGCACCTGATGCCCGGCTGGAGCTATACCGGGCGCAAGGAAGCCACGCGCGACGACACGGTGAGCGTCTCCGGCTACAACCTCTTCAACCTGGGCGCGCGCTACACGCCCGGAGGCGAGCAGGGCCATGTGACGCTGCGACTCTATGCCGATAACATTCTCGACAAACGCTATTGGAAGGACACGGGCGCGAACTACGGAGACACATTCATCCACCTGGGCGCGCCCACCACGGTGCGGCTCTCGGCGCATTACACTTTCTAGAGCCCTCTGGATATGCGTCTTTCGCGATCCAACATTCCATCAGGAGCTAAAATGGCTGTGAAATAACTCCTGATGGCCCGGTTTTGTAACAGAGCACGACTTCAGCCGTGCCCCGACACGAATGCTGGAACCGCATGATTGTTGCATGGCCGGAATGTAGCGCCGGTCTCCAGATCGGCTGTCATGCGGGCGTCCACGCCCGCATCGGTTCGGGATCGATTCCAATTCACGCAGACCAGGTGCCAGACAATCTTTCGCGAGGCCAAGAGTGCATAAGCAATGACGACTACAGCCAAAGCGCACGGCATGGACGGCACGCTGGTCGAGCCCGATTGGGCTCCGCTCACCCTCGAAGAGGTGGGCGCTCTGCTGCGCCAGTACCCCAATTTGGAGGAACCAACGGAGATTCTCTCGGTCAGCCCGCGCCCGTTTTCCGCCGCGAGCGTTGTCGCCACAAAGACTGAAAGGATCTTCGTCAAGCGTCACCATATGACGGTGCGCGACCGCGTGGGGCTCCTGGAAGAACATCGGTTCATGTCTTATCTGCGCGAGCATGGAGCGCCGGTGCCGCATGTGCTCGCCGATGAGCACGGCGAAACGGCGATCGAAAACTCCGAGTGGACCTACGAGGTGCATGAGACGCCAGCAGGCGTGGACCTTTACGAAGAGGCGCTTTCCTGGACGCCGTTTCGCTCTCCGGCGCACGCGTACTCCGCGGGTCAGGCGCTGGCCCGGCTGCATCTTGCGTCGCAGGGGCTGACCGCGCCGCGCCGCAAGCCGCGCCCGCTGGTGGCCAGCTTCACCCTCTTCGCCGCGCACGATCCCCACGCCGAGATGGAGCGCTATTTGGCTGCACGCCCGGCGCTGGCCGGTTCGGCGGCAACACGCCGCGATTGCGAACGCGCGCTCGAATTGCTTGCCCCGTTTCATGCCGAGTTGCTGCCGCTGTTGCCGTCGTTGCCGTCGCTGTGGACGCACAACGACCTGCACGCCTCGAACCTCTTTTGGAGCGATGCCGGCAACGATGCGCAAGCCACGGCGATCATCGACTTCGGCCTCGCCGATCGCACCAACGCAGTGCACGACCTGGCCCAGGCCATCGAGCGCAACATCGTGGAGTGGCTCGATCTGCTGCACGATCCAGACAACGTGCGCGTGCATCTCGATCACTTGCAGGCGCTGCTCGAAGGCTACGAATCGGTGCGTCCGCTCTCGCAACAAGAGGCCGCCGCGCTGACGCCCATGGCCGCGCTCTGCCACGCCGAATTTGCGCTCACCGAGGCGGACTACTATCTGGGCGTCCTGCACTCGGAAAAGATGGCGCGCGTGGCGAGTGACGATTATCTGGTCGGCCACGCACGCTGGTACTGCAGCCAGGGCGGCCAGAGATTGCTGGATGCACTGCGCGCCTGGGCCTCGGCCCGCGAATCCCAATCTCGGAGAGTTGAAACACGATGAACTGGACGACAATCGTCAACTACCTTGCCGAGAATTGGCTGGAGATCGCGGGCACCGTAACCACCGTGCTCGGCATCTGGCTGACCACGCGGCGGCTGCTCATCTGCTGGCCGGTGGTGTTGGCCGCGGATCTGATCTACCTCGATGTCTTCTACCGCGCGCGGCTGTTCTCCGACTCGTTGTTGCAAGTTTTCTTCGTGGCCTTCACGCTTTACGGCTGGTGGCACTGGTGGCGCGGCGTGCGCGAGGAGGGTGAGGTGCGCGTGGTTCCGCTGCCCTTGCGCGGGTGGGTTACGGGGCTGGCCGCGGGCGCTATCGGCTCGATGCTGTTGGGATGGCTGATGGCTAGAATTGGTGCCGCGCTGCCTCATCTTGACGCCACCCTTGCCAGTTACAGCCTGGTGGCTAGCTGGTGGCAGGCGCGCAAGCATATCGCCAACTGGTGGCTATGGATCGCGGTCGATGTGGTCTACATCGGCGAGTACATCTACAAAGGTCTTGGACCCACAGCCGTGTTGTACGCCGGTTTGGTAGTGCTGGCGGGGATGGGATTGTGGGATTGGAACCGCGCACCGTTGGCGCCGGAGTAAGTCGGGACAATCAGACGCCTGCGCTTTCCCACCCTTGCGCCAGAAAGAAGGCGCAAGGATGGGGCACGGAGGGTTGTGGCTCAGATTGCGATCTGAACCGCATTGTGGAGCGGCTCGCCCTCCATGAAGCGGCGCAATTCGCCGAGCGCGGTTTCCAGCGAGCGGGGTGCAAACTGCGGCGTCGATCCGGCAACATGAGGCGTAATCAGCACATTGGGGCAGCTCCACAGCGGATGGCCTAACGGCAGCGGTTCGGGATCGGTCACGTCCAGGGCGGCGCGAATCCGGCCCGAATGGAGAGCTTCAACCAGCGCATCTGTATCGACGATAGGCCCCCGCGCGGCATTCACCAGCAGCGCCCCCTGCGGCAGCAGAGCAAGCTGGCGGCTGCCGATCAGGTTGCGCGATTCGTCGTTGAGCGGGAGAATCAGGATCGCGATCTCCGCGTGGGGCAACAGCGAATCCAACTCGCTGAGTGCATGGACCCTGGGCTCGGTGCGCGCCGTGCGGGTGACCCGCGTCATCTGCACGCGGAACGGCTCCAGCAACCGTTCGATTTCCTGGCCGATGGAGCCATGGCCCACCATCAGCACCCGCTTGCCGGTAAGCTCTTCGAGCATTACGGGGGGATGCAGCTTGCGCGTGTCTCCGGTGATTTGGGCGTAGTTGGCGCTGGCTTCGAAGCGGCGCTTCCATATGCCATCGCGCTGTACGTCGTGGAAGAACGGGAGATGCTTCAGCATGGCGAGAATGGCGCTGAGGGTCCACTCCGCGGTCGAGGTGCTGTGCGCCCCGCGGGCATTGCAGATGGTGACATGCGGCCCCATGGCGCCGGGTATCCACTCGGTGCCCGCCATCAGCGAGAGAACCAGCTTGACGCCCCGCAGCCGCGGCGCGATGCGCAGGGAGACGGTCGGATAGGGATCGGGAATCCAGACATCGATCTCGACATCGTGGTCCAGCGGATCGGCAAGCGGAATCAGCTCGATTCCCTGGGGAAAGCCGCTCAAGAAATCCCTGGAAATTGCTGCCGGGTATCCAACGCGCAACATGGGCATCTCCAGCCCGCCGGGTGCGGGCATCTGGCTCCTATGCTACACGCCTGCAATTCATCCCGGCGAGGCCAGAATCTGCTAGCCTTGAATGGCCGGACGCGCAAGGTAGTTGAGATAGAGCACCATCCGATCCGGCCGGAACATCCTGTCATCATGAGTGTTTTGAAAGGCGGGTCAATCCATGCGCCTGATGGCAAACAAGACGTTCTCGCAACAGCAGTTGGCGGTGAAGTTGCGCGTGGAGCAGCCGGAAGGCTCCGGGCTGTTCACCTGGGAGCGCAAGCGGCTGCTCATCCATGCGGCCAAAACCGCGCTGGCGGCGGCCCTGTGCTGGGGCCTGGCCCTGAGTTTCGGCCTGCAGGACGGCTACTGGGGCGCGATCAGCGCCATTATCGTGCTGCAATCCAACTTCGGCGCCACCATCTCCGCTTCGCGCGACCGTATTTTCGGCACGCTCATCGGCGCGCTCTTCGGCTTTGGCTTTTCGCTTTTCGGCGTCCTTCCGTGGAATTTCATTTTCGCGGTCTTCGCAGCGGTCATCGTTTGCGGTTTGCTTGGCTTGCGCAGCAGCTCGCGGCTGGCCGGCGTCACCATCTGCATCGTCATGCTGGTGCATAAGACGGGTACCCGTTGGGGCCTGGCGCTGGAGCGCGTCATCGAGGTTCTGCTGGGCATCGCGGTAGCCATAGCCATCACCACGCTGGTCTATCCCGACCGCGCCCGCCTGCGGCTGCGCGACGGACTGGCCCAGGAATTCCTGGTGCTGGGCGCGTTCTTCGAGGGGATACTCCAGGGCTTTCGCGGCGAGCCCGCCGTCGACCTTCCCGCACAGCGCGAGGATGCGCTGAACCTGCTGCGCTCCAACGACCAGTTGCTGGAGGCCGCGCGCAACGAGCCTTCCGGCGGTCCCGGATGGCGCGAGGGCCTGGGAATGCTCTCTCAGTTCGGCCGCTCTCTGCTGGACGCCCTCATCGCCCTCGAACTCTCGGTGAAAGACAGCACCGAGGACGGCTATGCGCTGCAACTGGAGCCCGCCTTGGGACGGCTGGCCGTGGATATTCGCACCGGCTTTCATCATGTGGCCGGTTGCATCCACAAATGGAGCTTTCACGTTCCGCCGCCGGGAATGAGCCTGGAAGACGACATCGCTCAACTGGAGGCACGCATGGCAGAGGTGCGGCACACCGGCGCACACTTTTCGCAGGCAGAGATTCTCCGCGCCTACGCCGTTCAACTGCATCTCAAGCAGATTGCGCGCATGCTGCGCGCCTCGCGCGTTGAGACCAGCCGGGCCATTGGCGAGGAGCAGGAATAGGGCCTAAGCGAAAAATGCGCGCAGCGCTTCCACGCAATCCTCGATCTCCTTCAGCGGAACCGCGAAGCTGAAACGCAGATGCCCCTCGCCCTGCGCGCCAAACACCGTACCGGGAATGGTGGAGACGCGCGCTCTTTCCAGCAGGATTTCCGCCGCCTTGCGGCTGTTCTTGTTGATCTTGTCCGCAAAGGGAAAGGCGTAGAACGCTCCCGCGGGCGGGGGGCATTCGAGGCCAACATCGTTCAAACCGGCTACCAGCAGGTCGCGCCGTTGGCGATACTCTTCGCGCCGCCGCGCTATCTCGGCCTGCGGCGTGGCCAGCGCCTGCATCATGGCATGTTGCACCGGCGTAGGCACCCCGTTGGTCGAATAGAGCACGATCTTGTGCAGCGCGGTCATGAAGGGCTCCTGGGCCACCGCGTACCCGGCGCGCCAGCCGGACATGGCATACGTCTTGGAGAAACTGAAGCAGGTGATCGTCCGCTCGGCCATGCCGGGCAGCGACGCAATGGAGACGTGCTCACCCTCGTAGACCAGGTCCTCGTAGGCCTCGTCGGCGATCACCACCAGTTCCCGCTGGATGGCGAAGGCGGCAACCTCTTCGGCCTCGGCGCGCGTAAAGACCACGCCGCTGGGACTCGACGGCGTGTTGTAGTAGATGGCCCGCGTCTGTGGTGTGGAGAACTGCTCCAGAGTCTTGGCAATGCCGTTGCGGCGCGCGCTCACCATGGGCACCAGCAGAGGCCGCGCCTGTGCGCCTGTCACCAGGTCGGCAATCGGCGTGCGGTAGGGCGAGAAGACCAGCATGTCGTCGCCCGGATCGAGCACGCTCTGGAAAGCTGCGTAAAGCGCCTGCATCCCGCCGGCGGTAACGATCGTTTCGTTCGCAGTTGGGCGAATGCCGTTCTTTGCCGCGAGCTTTTTGGCCAACGCCTCGCGCAATGGCAATAAGCCGGAAGAGGGCGCATAGTGCGTAAGGCCTTCTTTCAGCGCATTGATCCCCGCCTGCTTGATCTCCTCGGGTGTCTCAAAGAACGCCTCGCTTCCGTCCAGAGCATGCACCTTGACTCCCGCCGCGCGCATTTCCATGATCTTGCTGCGGATTTGCACAATCTCTGAGAATCCAACCTCGTCCAGTCGCTTTGCCAACCGGATGCCGTTCTGCCTGGTCGCCATGATTCGGTTTCCCCCTGCCTTGCCTGGGCTGCGAATTGCGCAACCTCAGCGGCTCTCCAGCTACCGTAAAATCAAACCGCCGATGTTGAGTGGATCTTCCCTCAACAAAAAGCCACCTTGTGTAGAGCCAGATACTCGACTCAAACTGGAGAACCGCTCCAGCATACCCGATGGAATTCCTGTGCCGTCAAGCCGCCGGCATCAAACCGCAAGTAACTCCGTATATACCGCCATCCCCACCACCGCGTCGGCTCCCAGCGCATCCAGAGCATCCACCTCCTGCTGGCTGCGAATCCCGCCGGCCACAATGAGCTGTTGGGTGGTCAGTTTGCGCAGCCGCGCGGCCGTCTCGATGGGAAAGCCCTGCATCAACCCCTCGCCGTCCACATGCGTGTAGAGAAATGCGCCAGCGTAGTCTTCGAGCTGCGGAATCGCCGCATCGGGCGTCAATTCGACTTGCGCCTTCCAGCCTTTCACGGCGATGCGCCCGTTCTTGGTGTCGATGCCGGCCACGATGCGCTCGGCGCTCACGCTGGCGGCCAAATCGGCGGCGAACTTCACATTGACCGCGCCCTCCGCGGAGAACAGCGCCGAACCGACAATCACGCGCTTTGCGCCGGCGTCGAGCACCTGCTGCGCGCGCTCGATGGTGTGGATGCCGCCGCCCGCCTGGACGGGCAAGCGCTTGGCGATCTGGGCGACGAGCTTGGAGTTCTCGCCCTGGCGCATGGCCGCATCGAGGTCGATCAACTGCACCAGCGGAAAGCGGGAAAACTTCTCGATCCAGAAATCGAAATCGTCGAAAGCCAGGCGCAACTTCTCGCCCTGCACAAGCTGGACGATCTTGCCGCCCAGCAAATCGATGGAAGGAATCAGCATGGAAGCCTCACGGAGACGCCGGCTTTTGCCAGCTCTTCTTTGAGCGATCGCGCGCTCGAAACGCCAAAATGAAAGATACTCGCGGCCAGGGCGGCGTCGGCTTTGCCGCGCCCGAAAACATCCACGAAGTGGGATACGGTTCCAGCGCCGCCCGAGGCGATCACCGGAATGCCCACCGCCTCGCTCACCGCCGCGGTCAACTCGCAATCGAAGCCGGTTCTCATGCCGTCGGAGTTCATGCTGGTGAGCAGAATCTCGCCTGCGCCGCGCTGCTCCGCCTCGCGCGCCCACTCGACGACGCGGCGCCCGGCCAGCTTGCGCCCGCCCTGCACATAGACTTGCGCGTCGCGCACCGGATCGGCGGCTTCGGGATCGCGGCGCGCGTCGATGGCCACGACCACGGCCTGCGCACCGAAGCTGCGCCCGATGTCGTCGATCAGCATGGGATTCTTCAATGCAGCGGAGTTGACGCTGACCTTGTCCGCGCCGGCCTCGAAGACCTGCGCCGCGTCGTCCGCCGAGCGAATGCCGCCACCGACACAGAAAGGAACAAAAAGCTCGCGCGCGGTGCGGCGCACGGTGTCGAGCAGCGTGGCGCGGCCTTCGTGCGTCGCCGTGATGTCCAGCAGAACGATTTCGTCCGCACCGTCGCGGGCGTGGCGCGCGGCCTGTGTGGCCGGATCGCCCGCATCGATAATGTCCACGAACTGCACGCCCTTCACGACGCGGCCGTCGCGCACGTCGAGGCAGGCAATGATGCGTTTGGTAATCATTGAATCCCCTTCGCTTGCCACTTAAGAAAGTTACTCAGAATCTTCAGTCCGGTTGCGCCTGACTTTTCCGGGTGGAACTGCACGCCCATCACGTTGCCGCGCTCGACGGCGGAAGCGAATGGCTCGATGTAATATGTGGTGGCTGCGGTGTCGGCGGTGACCGGAGCTTTGTACGAGTGCGTGAAGTAGACATACTCGCCCGGCTCGACGCCTGCCAGCAGTCGCGAATCGGCGCGCACTTCAAGCGAGTTCCAGCCGACGTGCGGCACCTTTTCAGTGCTCTCTGAAAAGCGCGCACAGGCTTCTGCTAAATGTCCCAGGCCGGGCTGCTCGGGCGCTTCGCTCGATCCTGCGTAGAGCCACTGCATGCCCACGCAGATGCCGAGAAACGGCACACCCCGCGCAATCGCCGCGCGAATCGCTTGCGTCAGGCCCGTTTCGTCGAGCCGCCCGGTCGCCTGGAAGTGGCCCACGCCGGGCAGCACGATGCACTCCGCGCTTTCAACCAGGGACAGGTCGCCCTCCGTCACGACGGTTTCTACACCCTCGTGATGCAGCGCCTTGAGGACCGAGGTTAGGTTACCTGCTTTGTAGTCGATGACGGTTACGCGCATTCAGTCGTCTCCCCATTCGTGCATCGAGCCGATCTCGTCTTCCCTCTGGAGCTAAACAGGCTGCAGAAAAACTCCCGTCTGGCCAGGCTTTGTAACAGGGCACGACTTTAGTCGTGCCGGAACATGCCGATAAACCAGTTGGGCTTTAGCCCCTGAGGAAATGCTCTTTCACCAATTTCATTTCGTGTATCCGAAGAGCAACCGCAGCTCCTTCGACTCGCTGCGCTCGCTCAGGATGAAAGTCGTTACAGGTTACAAGAGACCCTTGGTGCTTGGCAGCATCTCGCCGAGTTGCTTATCGCGCGAGCAAGCCACACGCATGGCCCGCGCGAATGCTTTGAAGATCGCTTCGATCTTGTGATGATTCGAGCGGCCGTACATGGTCTTTACATGCACATTGGCGCGCGCGCCGCGGGCAAAGGCTTCAAAGAAATCCGTGACGAGTTCCGATTGCAAGTCGCCGACCAGGCGGGTGCGCACCTTGGTGTCCACGGCGTAGGCCGCGCGTCCGCCGAGGTCGATGGCCGCAATGGCCAGCGTCTCGTCCATGGGCATCAGGAAGTATCCGGCGCGCAAGATGCCGCGTTTGTCTCCGAGGGCCTTGTCGAAGGCCTCGCCCAGCGCGATGCCCACGTCTTCGACCGTGTGGTGCTGATCCACATCCAGGTCGCCATCGCAGGTAAGTTCGAGATCGAATGCGCCATGGCGCGTGAACAGCTCCAGCATGTGATCGAAAAAGCGAATACCGGTGGCGATCTTGTAGTGGCCGCCGCCTTCAATGGTCAAGACGATGGAGATTTTTGTTTCGGTGGTGTTGCGCTCGAAGTTCGCCGAGCGTGGGGTCGTGCCTTCCTCTGTCATTTGTCTGCTCCCGGTTCCAACCTGGACTTCCGAATTCCCGTCCTCAATCAACCTTTTCGCAGCGCCCCTACGGGGCGCGGTGGCCTATTTGGCGCTGTAACCCAGGATTTCATCCTGGGCTATTCTCGTGCCGCCCCTTCGGGGCGTCTTGCAGCGTCAGCGGCTTTTCCTTGTTGCTCATTGCGCCTCGCATCCAGAATGCAGCGCGGCCAGCACTTCGTTGAGAGCAATCGCTGCATCGCGCATCTGCTCCCGTGTTCCGATGGTGATGCGCACGCGGCCGTCGCAGCCGGGGTCGTTGGAACGGTCGCGCACCAGCACGCCCGCCGCGCGCATGCGCCGCGAGAACTCCGCATGTTGCGCGCCGATCTCGACCAATACGAAGTTCGCCTGGCTGGGCCAGCGGCGCACGTTCGCGGCGTCGAGTGCGGCTTCAAACTCTGTGCGCGCGGCCAGCACTTCGCTCACATACCAATCGAGATACTCCGCGTCTTGAAGCGCGGGAGGAAGACAGGCCAGAGCGAGCGAGTTCACGCTATAGGGCGAAAGCACGCGGCGCATCCAGCGCATCAGCTCCACCGGCGCAGCCAGCAAGCCGAGGCGCAGTCCGGCCAGCCCGTAGGCCTTCGAGAAGGTTCGCGCCACAATCAGGTTGGGCACCACGCCGACCAGGTCCATGACTGTCTCGCCAAAGAAGTGGAAGTAGGCCTCATCGACCAGCACGACTGCGTTGGGCGCTCGACTTGCAATTTGCAGGAGCTGCGAGCGCGTGGCCACGGAGCCCGAAGGGCTGTTGGGATTGGCGATGGCGACGATCTTGGTCCGCGGCGTAATGGCAGCCAACAATCGCTCGAAGGGGAATTGCAGATCGTCCGCGGCCTGCACGGCAACGATGCGCGCATCGGTGGCCGAAGCGTAGACCTCGTACATCGTATAGGTGGGCACAGGCAGCAACAGCTCGTCGCCGGCTTCGAGAAACGTCTCGAAGAGCACGTGAATGGCCTCGTCAACGCCGTTAGTCAGCGCCACTTGTTCCGGCGCAAGGCCGAGATGGGCGGCAACGATGGCCTCGACCGGCGCGCGTTCCGGATAACGGGTGAGGTGACCGGTGGAGATGCCGGCCAGCGCCTCGCGCACCTTGGAAGAACAGGCGACAGTGTTCTCGTTGAAGTCCAGACGCAGAGAATCGCGGCAACCGAGAGGTGGATGGTATTCCATCATGGCTTGCACGCGCGCGCGCGGCGCCACCTGCGGTGGGGCTGGAGTTGGGATTGAAGTTGACTCGATCAAGATTGCCTGCCCTTCCCTCGTCCGGTTAACCACGGGGTCTCCTCTTCAAACGCGTGCGAATGGCTTCGGCGTGGCCGATGAGCCCTTCGGCCTCAGCCAGCAAAGCGGCGCGGGGCCCGAGCATGCGCATGCCCGCTCCGGTGTATTGCTGCACGGTGATGAGCTTGACGAAATCGTTGACGCTCAAGCCGCCGCGCACCCGCGCCATGCCGCCGGTGGGCAGCGTGTGGTTGGGGCCGGAGATGTAGTCGCCCATGGGTTGGGCGGACCAGCGGCCCACAAAAACCGAGCCCGCATTCTGCACCCAATCCAGATCGCTGGCCGCATCCACGGTCAAATGCTCGGGCGCCAGGCGATTGGTCATCTCCCGCGCTTCTTCGATGCTCGACGCAACGGCGACCAGTCCGTTGCGCTCCAGCGCTTCGCGGGCGACAGGGTTGTCGCGGCTGCGCAGTTTTGTTTCCGCCATTACCTCTTTGGCAAGGTCGGCACGCGTGGTGATGAAGATGGCCAGCGCCTCGGGATCGTGCTCGGCCTGCGCCACAAGGTCGCTGGCAATATCGGCCGCATCGCCGCGCTCGCTGGTGACGACGATCTCCGTTGGCCCGGCGAGCATGTCGATGGCGCAATCGAAAGCCACCAGCCGCTTGGCCGCGGTGACATATAGGTTGCCCGGCCCGACGATCTTGTCGACGCGCCGAAGGCTTTCTGTTCCGTACGCGAGCGCAGCCACGGCGTGCGCGCCGCCCAGGCGATAGAACTCGGTAATGCCGAGGAGGTGCGCCGCGGCCAGCGTCTCCGGCGCGGGTTTGGGCGAGACAACAACGATGCGCTCGACACCCGCCACCTGCGCGGGGATGGCGGTCATCAACAAAGTGGAAGGCAACGGATGGCGTCCGCTGGGCACATAACAGCCGACCGAGCCAAGCGGGCGCACAAGCTGGCCCGTCATGAGCCCGTCGAGCGGCGAATCGCTCCATGATTCCGGCAGTTGGCGAACAGCAAAATTGCGAATCTGCTGAGCCGCAACGGAGAGCGCTTCTTGCATCGCGATCCCGGTGGCTGCCCAGGCGGCAGCCATCTCCTCTTGCGTGACGCGCAGATCGGCCTGGCTCGCCAGCCCGTCGAATTGCGCCGCATAGCGCAGCAGGGGGCGGTCGCCGCGCTTGCGCACGTCTGCCACAATGCGCTTGACGGCGGGCAGCACGCTATCGAGCGCAGCGCCTCCGCGAGCTTCCAATGCGACAAGCAACTCTTCCGTTTGCTGCGCGCCTCGTCCTTTGGTCCGGATCAGTTTCATCGTCTTTATCTCGCTTGTCTCTGTGAACTCATGGACTCTCAAAAAACGGTGGGCGGAGTGGTGTGCTTTCCCACCCCTTCCGCACAAAGCGCGGAAAGGATGGGGCACGGAGCATCTCCGGTGACGGCGGGAATGCCTAGAGCACGACCTTGTTCAGCGGATACTCGACAATGCCCGCCGCCTTGGCCGCCTTCAGCTTGGGAATCACATCGCGGGCCACGCGCTCTTCCACAATGGTATTCACTGCGACCCACTCCGAGTTGCTCAATTGCGAGACAGTGGGCGAATTCAACGCGGGCAGCACGGCGAGCACGGTTTCCAGATCTTCGCGCTTCACGTTGAGCATCAGGCCGACCTGCGATTGCGCGTCGATAGCGCCGCGCAGCATCATCGCGATCTGGTCGATCTTCTCGCGCTTCCAGGGATCTTCGAGAGCGCTCTTGCCGGCGATGAGATGCGTTTCGCTCTCCATCACGGTGTCGATGATTTTCAGGTGATTGGCCTTGAGCGAACTGCCCGTCTCGGTGACCTCGATGATGGCATCGGCTAGCGTGGGCGGCTTCACTTCCGTCGCGCCCCAACTGAACTCGACCTTGACGTTCACGCCCTTCTGGGCGAAGTAACGCTTGCTGACTTCAACCAGTTCGGTGGCGATGATCTTGCCTTCCAGGTCCTCGGCCTTCTCAAAACCGCTGCCCTCGGGAACGGCCAGCACCCAGCGCACCTTGCGGCGGCTCTGCTTGGAGTAGGTGAGCGAGGTGATGCTGGTCAGGTCCAGGCCGCTCTCGACTACCCAGTCGATGCCGGTGAGGCCCGCGTCCAGCACGCCGTGGTCGACGTAGCGCGCCATCTCCTGCGCGCGGATCAACATGCACTCGATCTCGGGATCGTCGACCGAGGGGAAGTAGGAGCGGCCGTCGGCGTAGATGTTCCAGCCGGCGCGCTTGAACAGGGCAATGGTTGCGTCTTGCAGGCTTCCCTTGGGAATGCCGAGTCGGAGCTTGTTAGCCACGGTTTACCTCTTTCTGGGTGTTGTCCTGCGGTTGGCCCACGCCCACGGGCAGCGGCTTGGTGAAGCAACTGACGGTGCCTTCGTGGCAAACCAGTCCGTCGCCCTCGACAACCACGCGAAAGAGCAGCGTGTCGTTGTCGCAGTCGGTGGCGGCGGAGACCACGCGCAGGCGGTTGCCGCTCGATTCGCCTTTCATCCACAGCTTCTGGCGGGTGCGGCTCCAGAAGGTGACAAAGCCAGTCTCCAGCGTCTTTTGGTAGCTGACGGGGTTAAGGAAGCCCAGCATCAGCACTTCGCCGGTGCCCGCATCTTGCACGATGCCTGCCACCAGGCCATCCATCTTGTCGAAATCGATTGTTGGAGTCACGTTTTTTCCTAGTCTTGGTTGGGATGTTGGGGTTGGGAAGCACGAAAAAGCCCACCGGCTGGGTTGCCGGCGGGCTGGGTGATTCTTAGATCTCTCTGGCCTGTATTTAGATCAGGCCATGGCAGTCCGCCGGCATGGGGGTCCCGTGATGGTGGTGGTGACCGTGATGGCGGT
>Ga0181529_10002747_pt1 | contig 20668 bp, 18 predicted proteins | sample PEATcosm2014_Bin_36_FD_119763 | JGI IMG/M metagenome (GOLD analysis project Ga0181529, IMG submission 119763) | Peatland microbial communities from MTU Mesocosm Facility, Houghton, MI, USA - PEATcosm2014_Bin10_30_metaG | ecosystem: Environmental > Terrestrial > Soil > Wetlands > Peat | place... | reverse complement strand
TTGATGCCGAAGAGATCGAAGACCTCGCGCTCATAAAAATTGGCCGCCGGCCACACAGGTGTGATCGACTCGACCGTTGGCGCGTCGCCGCCCAGCATCACCCGCAGCCGGATGCGCTCCTTAAATGGATGAGAAACAATGTGATAGCTCAACTGAAAGCGCGGTTCGGCGGGGTGCCAATCCACTGCGGTCATGTCCTCGAAGGCGTTGTAGCCCGCCGCCTGCACAGTGGCCGCCGCTGCGCGAATCTGATCGGCTGCGATGGTCAGTGTCAGTTCCCCGCGATCAAATTTCGCGTCTACGAGCGCCTCCGGCTTCCAGGACAGAACAGCCCTCAGCGCCGGGTTTTCGGCCATGCCTTCCATGACTGCGGTTTTTCCCATGAGATTATCGCCCATGCTAAAGGTCCGCCTTATCCTGGCTCCAATTCAGGATGCCCTTGCGCACGATGTAGAAAAGTCCCACGGCCACAAAGCCCAAATAGACCACCATCTCCCAGAAACCAAAGAACCTTTGGCCGGTGATGTGGTACAGCTGGCGGTAGACCACCGCCCAGGGCATCATGAAGACCGTTTCCACGTCAAAGAGAATAAACAGCACGGCGACCATGTAAAAGCGTACGCTGAAGCGCTGCCGGGCATCGCCCACAGCCACTATCCCGCATTCGTAAGCGGCCAGCTTGACCGCCGTATTGCGATGCCGCCCCACCAGCCAAGAGGCCACCACCATCACAGCGCCCAGCCCAAACGCGAAAAGTATTTGCAACAAAAGCGGAAAGTATTGCCAATGATATGGAATGGTTGCCTCCCAATCCTGAAAATCCGGGGAAATTACACCTGCCGAACGAAGACCTTCGTGCAACAGGATGCTGGTTTGAGCTTAGGTTTCCGCTCTCATTCCGTCAAGGCAAATGGAGCCCGCATTTCCTTTGCAGATTATTTCACTCCTCTATGAGACGCTTGGTTTCAATCCGGCATGTGACCAGGATTCAATTTCGATTGAAAACGATTCAAATCCGGACACCGGCTCTTGATCGGCACTTTGGCGTGGAAGAATGACCGCGCGCATCTCTCCTACTGCTCAAGGCAATCATCCAACCAATTGCACCAAAACCAGTGTGATCCATATCACTTCGTTCCCGAATGCGGCAGGTCACAATGCAGATGGTCCGTTCGTGGGACGCAGTACGTTCGTCATCTAAATATTCGGTACTCCGCGCCGAAGAACAGAGTGAGGATACATCCATGGCAGCCACCACGACCACCAGTTTTGCAGTTCCAGCTACCGTGCCCGCCGCTCGCACCGCCAGCGTTCACATCGGCCGCCGGCGCCGCATTACTCCTGAAGCCGGTCGCGCCCTGGAAATCCTCGGACACGCCATCGAATACCTCACCGACGAATTCGTGCAGGATGACCGGGCTTTTTCGGCGAAGAATGAGCAGTTGCAGGCCGTTCAGTTACTCATGGCGCTCAACCGCCAAGTCTATTTCGAGTGCCCGGAGATTCCCACCTTTGCCGAGCGCTGCCGCGCGTTGCTGCATATTCATTAATACCGTGACGGCTTGATTTGGTAATAACTGGAATGCAGTGCCGGTCTCCTGATGGTTTGTTGCGCGGATCTCCTGGTCCGCGCATTTCCATTTAGGATTACCAAACTCCTCAGAAACGCCCTTGCTCTATCGGAGTCAGCACTGTGCAAAATGCTCCACCAGCAGAGCGGCTCCCGCCTTAAACTCTTCCTCTGGGCCGAGCAGACTCACAACCAGCCAACCCGACTCCTTCAACCCGAAAAAATAACCTGGATGAAGCCAAACGCCGCGCGCCAAAAGCTTCAGCACCGTCTGCTCGTCGGGCGCAAGCGCCGGAATACGCAGCACCGCGTACCATCCACCCTCCATCTTCAGCCTGCTCACCGCCGGGCATTGCAGCATTTGCCGGTCGAGTTCGGCTAGATTGGCCTCCACGCGCGCCCGAATCTGTTGTTGAATCGCCGTGCGGACTTCAAGCCACGCGGGCAGCGCATACTGCACCGGCGCGTTCATCGAGAGGAAGGTGTCGGCGATGACCTCCAGCCGCTCCAGCGCCGATCCAGCCTCAGTTCCGGCAGCCACAATCCAGGCCGCTTTCATCTGCGGCAATCCGGCAATCTTGCTTAACCCGCTGACCACAAAGACCGAAACACCTTCCAGACCTGCGGCAAAGCTCTTGGCTGCCGCGCCGAAGTTGAAGTCGAGAAAGACCTCATCCACAATCAGCGAGAGGTCGAACTCCCGGCAGATTGCGGCCAGTTCCTCGGCCTCCCAAGGCTTGGTAAAGTGGCCTGTGGGATTATTGGGATGCACCACCACAATCGCCCTGGTCTGCGGCGTGATCGCGCGGCGGATTCCCTCCGCATCAAGCTGCCAGCCGTGGTCGTAGACTAGCGCGGCCGCTGTCAATTTCACGTCATCCAGCACCGCAAGAAATTCGAAGAGCGGATAGCCGGGTTGAAGGGCTAGAACCTCGCTGCCAGTATCGCAGAGCAACCGAAAGAGGAAGCTGTAAGCCTCGCTGGTGCTGGTGGTCAGAATGACCTGTTCAGGCGCAACCTCGACGCCAAGGTCGGCATAATAGGCGCAGACGGCCTGCCGCGCGCTGAGCAGCCCGCGCGGCTGCGGATCGTAGTCAAGAGCTTGAGCGTTGGTGAGAGCGCCTAGCAGCGCTGGATCGTAGGCGAATCCGCAGTGCGTGGGGTTCGAGGCGGTCAGATCGGCAATCGGCTCACCCGCCGCCAAGCGCATCCGGTGCGCGCGAGCTAGTTCGCTCTCTTCCGTATTCCAGTTGGTTCGCTGCGAAAAACGCATCTACATTCCTGTTTGACAATGTGTGCAAATTCACCGGTTATGGTGCGCCGCTCTCCAGAGCGGCGCTACAAATTGCGAATAGGCTCCCAGCGGCGCCGCGGATGCCACAATAGAAGAGCCGTCCCTTTTCAACAATACACGGGCGGCTCGGGAGGAAGATTGGCGCTGCGCGCGGTTGTCTTCGACTATGGAATTGTACTCAGCGGACCGCCGAACGCCGAGGCGTGGGCTGCCATGCAGCGCATCACCGGGTTGCCCGAAGAGCGCTTTGCGGCGTTCTTTTGGGGCGACCGGCAAGCCTATGACGAAGGCAAGCTTACGGGCATCACCTTTTGGCAAAAGCTGCTGCGCAAGGCCGGCCTGCCGTTGGACCACGTGGAAGAGCTGAACCGCTGGGATGGCCGTTTGTGGGGCGGAGTCTTGCAAGCTATGGTCGACTGGCAGCAAGCGCTTCAACAGCGCGGCCTGCTCACCGCCATCCTCTCCAACATGGGCGATTCGGTTCTCGAACACATTCTGAGCCGGCACGATTGGATTCGACGCTTTGATGTGCTGGTCTGGAGCTACCAACTGGGCATCGCCAAGCCCGACCCGGAGATCTATCGCCGCACGCTCGCTCGCCTCGGCACGCGTCCCGAAGAGACGCTCTTTATCGACGACAAGAGGGAAAACGTTGAGGCGGCGCGAGCGCTCGGCATACGAAGCATCCTGTTTTCTACCATCGAACAACTGTGTGCGGAGTTGATCGCGAACGGCTTTGATGCTGAAATACCCTTGCCGCGTCTTTGAGACCGGCCCAATCGTCCAACGATACGGTGAGGAATCCCATGGAGAATCCATTGCAAAGAACAAACGGGTTGCGCGCTGCCATTTCGGTTGCGCTGGGAGCGGCATTGACTCTGGGCGCCTGTTGGGCGCAAGGCCAAAGCGTACCGGTGGTTACCGGCGATGCGCGCGTGGACAAGCTGCTCAGTCAGATGACGCTTGATGAAAAGATGACATTGATCCATGGCGCATCGGAAGACCCAGCGGTCTATCAAGGGCAAGCCGGTTACCTGGCAGGGATTCCGCGGCTCGGAATTCCGGGGCTGCGCTTTGCCGATGGGCCTCCGGGCGTGCTGACCCGCCATCCCTCCCAAGGCGAGACGGCCACCATGGGTGTCGCCGCCACCTTCAGCCGCAAAACGGCCGAGGAGAATGGCCTGGTGATTGGCCGCGAAGACCGCGCGCTGGGCATTGACGTCTCCCTTCAGCCCTTTGTCAATATCGACCGCGACCTCCAGTTTGGCCGCGGCTACAACACCTTCGGCGAAGACCCGTTTCTCACCGCCGAGATGGGCGTGGCAGAGGTCAAAGGCATCCAGTCGCAGCACGTCATGGCGCAGATCAAGCACTATGTTGGTTACGACTCGGACAGCAACAGCACCTGGATCGACGATCAAACGCTGCATGAGGTTTATGTCGCGCCCTTTGACGCCGCCATTCGCCGTGCCGATGTCTCCTCGATCATGTGCTCCTACAACCACATCAATGGAAGCTTCGCCTGCGGCAACAGCTCCACGCTGACCAAAATCCTGCGCGACGAAATTGGCTTCAAGGGCTTCGTCACCTCGGATTGGGGCGCGGTTCACGGCGTCAACTTCATCAATGCAGGCCTGGATATGGAGATGCCCGGTCCAGTCAAGATGGGCGGTTGGGCGATGCCATCGTTTTTTGACATGCAGCTCCCGCCGCCTCCTCCAGCTCACCCAGCCGCTGGCGCGCAGGTCGACGACATCATGGCCATGTTCGGCGGCCACATTCCCGAGGAGCCGGCTCCCGCGCGTGGCGCCATGGGTGACTTCGGCAGGAAGCTAGATCCCAAGAAGATGGACTCCGCTCTTAAAGACGGTACGGTAAACGAAGCAACCATCACGCGCGCCGCCGGACGCGTGCTTTACGAGATCGTCCACTTCGGCTATCTGGATGGCCTCTCCAAGCACGAAGTCACCGAACAAGCGATCGAGGCCAACGCCAAGATCATTGAGAAGACCGGCGAAGAAGCTGCCGTGTTGTTGAAGAATGAGGGCGGCGCGCTGCCTCTGAAGGCTGCCGATCTGGACTCGGTGGTTCTGATTGGACCCACCGCGCTTCAGGTGGACGCGATCGGCCTCAACGGTGAGCGCTCGGTTGGACTGCCGCAGCGCCAGATTGGACCGCTCGCAGCTCTGCGAAAAATTAGCGGCAATTCTCAAATCAAATTCGCCGTGGATGACAACATGGAAGGCACGCTGATTCCCACCGCCTCCCTCAGCCACGACGGCAAGCCGGGGCTGCTCCGCCACGGTGCGGGCACGGATCAAGCCGACGCTCAAATCAACTTTACTGGCGCCAACGCGCTGCCGCCCAATTCCACCCTCACCTGGAGTGGAACGCTCACCGTGCCGGCCGCCGGCATTTACTGGCTCTATCTGCAGGCCCTTGGAACCAATGCGGCTATCTCTATCGATGGCAAAGGGTTGGCGAGGACCGGCTCATGCCAGGGATGCGTTCATGGCGACATACTGCAAGCCAATCAAGACAACGTCGTGCCCACCATTGACGGCCTCGATAATGTGCGCCGCGCAGTGGAATTGACCGCCGGTCCGCATCCAATTGTGATCAAGACCACCCCCGATTCTTCCGGCTCTCCGGTGAAATTACGGCTCAATTGGTACACTCCCGAGCAGCGCAAGGCCGATCACGAGGCCGCCATCAACGCCGCAAAAAGCGCCAAGGTCGCGGTCGTCTTTCTCTGGACCCGCCAGTCGCCGGTCTTTGGCCTTCCGGGCGAGCAGAACAAGCTGGTAGAAGAAGTGGCCGCAGTCAGTCCCAACACCATCGTTGTGCTGAACACCAGCCAGCCGGTGGCTCTGCCCTGGATCGATAAGGTGAAGGCCGTGCTTGAGATGTGGTGGCCGGGCGACGAAGGCGGCTGGGCAACGGCCAACTTGCTGGCCGGCAAAGTCAGCCCATCAGGCCGCCTGCCCGTCACCTGGGCCAAACGCCTGGAGGATTACGCCGCCACCGACCCCAAGCATCCTGAGCGCTCGATGAAGGGCGTAGACGGCAAGACCACTTATAGCGAAGGCGTGAACGTGGGCTATCGCTGGTTCGACAAAGAGAAGATTGAACCGCTCTTCGCCTTTGGCCACGGACTCAGCTATTCGAGCTTTGCCTACTCCGGCCTGAAGATTGCAAAGGCCGCGGATGGCGGACTCGATGTGACGGTGACGATCAAGAACACCGGCGGCGTGGATGCAGACGAAGTGCCGCAGGTTTACCTCGGCGCGCCCAGCGATATTCCTGAGGGCGTTCAATTCCCGGTGCGCGCGCTGGCGGGCTTTGATCGCGTTCATCTGGCCGCGGGCGAAGGCAAACCGGTAATTTTGCACGTTGAGCCGCGCCAGTTGCAGTACTGGTCCACCAAAGAAGGCAAGTGGGTGACCGCAACCGGCAAGCGGACAGTGAGCGTCGGCGCATCGTCGCACGATCTGCGCGTTGAGCAGAGCATCAACTAAGGCGCAGAACAAACAGCCAAAGATGCCGGAGCTCTTGCTTCGGCATTTTTGTTTCAGCAATAGATAACGAAGGGTGGTTTATCGCGGTTGAAACGCCAGCTCTGGCAAGTTCATAGCGTTATTGATAGACTGAGGCGGTTATGGGCTCGGTGGCGTTCGGCATAAGGAGGTTCTATGAAGTTGAAAAACGAAACGGAGAAGTCCACCAAGAACAGCCGTGCAACGGGCAAGGCTGGTGCGGGATTCACCGATGAGGAGCGGGAGGCGATGAGGGTGCGCGCCCAGGAGTTGAAGGCCGAATCGCGCCGGGCTTCGGGCGGGAAGGATGCCGATGGAGAAGGCGAGTTGCTGGCGAAGATTGCCGAATTGCCGGAGGGGGATCGCGCGCTGGCCGAGCGGATTCATGCTCTCGTCAAGGCGGCTGCGCCGGAGCTCACGGCAAGAACCTGGTATGGAATGCCGGCGTACGCCAAGAATGGCCAGGTCGTTTGTTACTTTCAGAGCTCCCACAAATTCAAGACGCGCTACTCGACATTCGGCTTCAGCGACAAGGCGAAGCTTGACGAGGGAGTCGTTTGGCCGGTGGCCTTCGCTCTGAAAGAGTTGACCCCCGACAGCGAAGAGGCGATCAGCGCGCTGGTAAAAAAAGCAACGCGCTGAGAATGTGTGCCGGCTCTATTGCAAATCCACGGTGAATTCTGACGTTCCTGCGTTGATTTGAATCACTTGCGCCTCGTGTTTCAGGCGGTAGCGCGAGGCTTCTTCCGCAGTCAGGGCCAGCTTTCCCGTGGTGTTGGCGGGCAAGGTGAGATGCCAGACCGCGGTGCTTCCGGTGATCTTCCAGTCGCTGTGAATCTTCCCGTAGGGCGAGTCGTAATCCAGGCTCACGCTGCCCAGCCGCGCATCGAAGACCGGATGCAGCAGCACAGTATGGAAGCCGGCGTCGAGCGGTGAGGCGTCCACGCCGGCGGCATAGCGATAGAGCCAGTCGGCCACCGCGCCATAGGCGTAGTGATTGTACGAATTCATGCTGGGATCACCCTTCATCTGATCGCCGTTCCAGCGCTCCCACATCGTCGTTGCGCCGTGCCCGACCAGGTAGCCCCAGGAGGGGTACTCGGTGTTGAGCAGCAGCTTGTAGGCCAGATCAGCGTGACCGGTGCGGGTGAGTTCCTCCAGCAGATAAGGCGTACCAAGAAAGCCCGTGCCCAGCAGACCGTGATTGGCTTCTATTTTGTTCGCTAACTTCTGCGCGACGGCTGAACGCAGTTCCTCTGGCACAAGGTTCATGTGCAAGGCCAGCACGTAGCCGGTTTGCGTGTCGCCGCCATGGCTCTTGGCATTCGGATTATTGATCTGCCCGAAGGGTGAAGGGCTGTTGTCAGCCCCGGCGACAAATCCGTCCTCATGGACAAACTGCTTTTGGAAGGCGGCGCTGATCTTCTGGAAGAGCCGCGCGTACTTCTCCTCGTCGGCAGTGCGGCCCGTGGCGTGCGCCATCTGGCGCATCAGCGTTGCGTCGTAGGCCCAGTAGGCGCTGGCGACCAGTACGTAATCCGTGCGCCCTTCGGGCGAGAGCCAATCGGCAAAGGGAATGCCGGAGGTATTCTTCCACAATCCATTGGGGTTGGCCGCATTGATTGCGTCAAGATACTTCTCCATCGCCGCCCAATTCTGGTCGATGATGCTGGTGTCGCCCGATTGCAGCCAACTGGTCCAGGGAATGATTACGCCCGCGTCGCTCCATCCAGCGGCGAAGCCCGCATTCGGCGCGACGGTTCCGGGCGAGTAGATGCCGTAAAAAGGCGTTCCCACTTGCGTCCCGCGCATATCGGCGGCAAACTTGCGCGAGAAGGCGGCGAGGTCTGCGTTGTAGCTGGCCGCGCGCCAGAAGACCTCGGCGTCGCCCATCCAGCCCAGGCGCTCATCGCGCTGCGGGCAATCGGTTGGAATGCCCACAAAGTTCGAGCGCTGACCCCATTGGATGTTCTTCCACAACTGGTTGATCATCGGGCTGCCGGTCGTGAGCCGAGCCGTAAAGGGCGCGTCGGTATGGAAGACTGTGGCGGTTACATTCTCAATGGGCGGCGCGGCGGGTAGCCCGGTGATCTCCAGATAACGGAAGCCGTGGAAGGTAAAGTGCGGCATCAACTCTTGTGTTCCACTGCCGACTAAAATAAAGCGGTCCGTGGCTTTGGCGGTGCGCAGGTTTTCGGTATAGATGGTTCCGTCGGCGTTGACAATCTCCGCGAAGCGCACACGCACATCGGTCCCCGCCGGACCCGAAACCCGCAGCCGCTCCACGCCCGCAAAGTTCTGGCCGAAGTCGTAGACGTATATGCCCGGCTTGGGTTCGCTGACGGTCTTCGCAGTGAGCGTCTGCTCCACACGAATCGGCTGAAACTCCTGCGCGTCAATGCGAACCGGTTTCGGTTCAATGGCGATTGCGTTCTTTAACGCGCTTTCATTGGAATCGTCCGCGCCCCAGAGCGGCTCGTCCTTGCGTAGATCCTGGCTTTCGCCATCGTAGATTTCAGAGTGAAGAATATACGAGGGCATCGCCTTCCAGCTTGTATCCGTCGCCACCCACTGCACGCTGCCATCGGTGTATTCAATGCGCATTTGCGCCTTCAGCGCGGGCGGCGTGTCGCCATAATTGTTGGGCTGCTGGAACCATTCGAGCGGTGTCTCGTACCAGCCCGGCGCCAGCAATACCGTGATTCCATTCCTGCCGTGATGCAGCAGCGCGGTCACGTTGTAACTCTGGTATTTCACATCTTCGCGATAATCGGTCCAGCCCGGCGAAAGCACTTCATTGCTCACTCGTTTTTTGTCAATATAAAGTTCATAAGCACCGAGCGCTGTTGCATAAATGCGCGCCGATTTCACTGTCTTTGCCACATCATAACCGCATCCCAGCGCCTTCACCGAGTCGGGAATCCACGGATGGCCAAGCGGCGCGCTCCTCGGCCCGGGCGATTGCTTCCATGCGACCGCGCTCTTCCAGCCCGCATCGTCGAAGCCCTTCTGCTGCCAGCCTTCGGTCGCGCGCGTCGCGGCCTTCCAATCGCTGCCGCTCACAAACGAGGCGACACTTCCATCGGCGTACTCCACCACCAGCGTTGCGATCATCGGCGGCGCATCTCCGGTCAACCTCCCATCGTGATTGGCGAGGTAATGCACTGTCTCAATGGCGATGGTGTTGGAGCCGGAAGTCAGTGCGCCGGTTGCATCGGCGCGCACAAATTTCTTCCACGGCATCTGCTTCCAGGGCGGAAAAATGTTCGCCTTGAGCAATTGCGCGCCGTTTACCCAGGCGGAGACCGTGTCTTGCCCGGCGGCGAAGAGCGCCGCGCTGCGAACCGGTTTGGTGAGCGTAATGGTCTGGCGGTAGGCAATGTGCTCTTCGTCCGTATTGCCGGCCGTCAAACTCCCCGGTTCCGAGCTGGTGATCCAAACAGCGGGCGCGTGGCGGACCGCATCTTCTTCCGGCGTCTCGAAGCCGATCCACTGGCCGCGCCAGTTCTCCTGCTGGAACAGGCCCGTCTCCCACCAACTGGCCGCGCTCACTGGGTACGGCTTGCCCGCCGCGTCCCAAACCTTGACCTGCCAGAAGTAGCGTGTGCTGGGCTGGAGAGCTGGTCCGGCGTAACGCACATTCAACGACTGGCTCGATTCGACGCGGCCGCTCTGCCACACGTCTGCCTTGCCGGATGCAAGCAGTTCCTCCTGCGAGGCAACCTGAACCTCATAGGCGCTCTGCCGGGCTCCGCTCGCCGAATCTTGCAACTGCCAGGAGAAGCGCGGCGCTGCGTCGTCGATGCCCAGCGGCGTCACGAGTTCATCCACGCGCAACCCGCGCGGCCCCGCCCCGGCCTGCTGAGCACCGGCAACCGCAGCCATCACCAACAGCAATCCGCACAACGCGCCAAGCAAGCCGAATTTTCGCATACTCTCCTCGCCCTTCCTATTTCCATTGGCAGTATATTCCGTTTACCAAGATGCAGGCGATGAGTCGATCCAAGGCCGTGCAATCCCACGAAGAAATGCTGCCCCTCCGCAGGTGATTTTGCTACCATGAGGGGGTATCCAAAGGAGAAAAACCGTGGCCGACTTCCCCCCTGTTCCACTCACACTTGAAGGTTCCTTTGTCCTCCATCAGTTCTTCCGCTTCGATTGGAAGGCATGGCGAGCTTGCGAAGCCGATGAACGCGACCAGATCTCCGCCGAGGCGGTCGGAGTCCTGCATCGCCTGGAGCGCAAAGAAGCCGGCGCGCCGGTGCAGACCGCGCTCTTCTCCCAACTGGGCCACAAAGGCGATCTGGTTCTGGTTCACTTCCGCGACTCCCTCGAAGCCCTCAATCAGGTCGAACTTGACCTTGCCCAGACCAAAATCTACGACTTCCTCACGCTCAGCCACTCTTATGTTTCCGTCGTCGAGCTTGGCCTTTACGAATCCAGCCGCAAAGTCTATGAGTCCGCCGCTGCCCTTGAAGAGAACTCGCCGGAGTGGAAGGCCGAGATTGCCTCTACGCTCAGCCGCCAATCCGCCGCCATGGCGCCGCGCCTTTTTCCTGCCGTGCCGGAGGCCAAGTACCTTTGCTTCTATCCGATGGACCGCAAGCGCGGCGAGCAGGTGAACTGGTATACCGTGCCCTTTGCCGAGCGCCAGCGGATGATGCACGAGCACGGGCTGATTGGCCGCCGCTACGGCGATCAGGTGAAACAGATCATCTCCGGGTCCATCGGCATGGATGATTGGGAGTGGGGAGTCGACCTCTTTGCTGACGATCCGGTGGTCTTCAAGAAGTTGATCTACGAGATGCGCTTCGACCAGGTCAGCGCCGTCTATGCGCTCTTTGGCCAGTTCTTCATCAGCCTCCGGCTGCCGTTTGAGCGGCTGCAAGGCTGGCTGGGCGGAACGCTCCTAGGGTGACCGGGGTTTGACGGTAAGGTAAAACAGCCTTACTGTTATAAAAGGATAGTTCAATGACCATGCTTACCATTACCGCCAAAGGCCAGATCACTCTGAAGCAGGAGTTGCTCCGGCATCTCAATGCCGTTCCGGGCCAGAAAGTCGAAGCCGACATGCTGCCGGATGGCCGGCTCCTTGTAAGGCCCGCTACACAGATAGGTTCGATCACCGCTTTCAGTGGATCACTTGCCAAAAAAGGAACGCCCCGGCTGACGATTGAACAGATCAATGAAGCTATCGCCGATGGATGGGCGGGAATACGGTGAGAATCACGGTCGATACAAATGTGCTGCTTCGGGATGCGTTACACGACGATCCGCTCCAAACTCCTATAGCTTCAAAAACCTTACAAAGTGCTGAAATCGTCGTCGTGCCCACTCCGGTGCTCTGCGAATTCGTATGGGTGCTGCTTCGCCTTTACAAGAGATCCACCGCAGAGATTGCCCTCTCTATACGTTTGCTGATGAGGAGCAAGAACATTGAGCTGGATCGTCCCGCTGTTGAAGCAGGTCTGGATGTACTCGAAGCGGGAGGCGATTTTGCCGATGGTGTTATTGCGTATGAAGGCCAATGGCGAGGCGCGGAAGAGTTTGTCAGTTTTGACAAAAAAGCTGTATCGCTGCTCCAATCGCTAGGCAAGCAAGCGCGGCTGCTCGTTTGAGGGATGAGCTACGCTTCCACTTAGATAGAAGGGGACCACGCGTTTCTTCAGTGGCTCAAGCTGTACTCCGGCAGCACGCCCGCCTCCGCGGCCATGCGAAAAAAGACCCTCATTCCCTCCATGCACTCTTCGTCAAGAATGTAATGGATGTTGGTGGTGAGGTAAGCGCGGATCGTCGCTGCCGGGATGGCGATGCGGCCGGACCACTCGGCTACCAGAGCGTCGATGTTTTGTAATCCATGGTCGCGGGACTGGATAAAGTCCTGGGCGATTTTATCCCAAGTCTCAACATCGAGAGCTGGGGCACCCGAAGATTTGGGAAGATCAAGAGCTGGGGCACTCGGCGCAGCACACCAGACAGCGGAGACAAAAGGCAGACCGGTCAGCGTGTGCCACTCCTCGGCCAGATCATGATAAACCAGTTCTTCTCTGGTGCGCTTGAGGCGATCGGCGCGATCTTCGAGAGCCAGCAGGGCGGGATCGCCAATCAGGATCGCGGCGTCCGCTTGCTCCAGCATGGCATCCAGATGGGCGGCGGCCGGTAGAAAAACCGCGCCGACATTGCCCCAGGCTTGAAAGAGAATGCGCGTGTAGGCGAGCGTGGCGCGGCTGGCCGTGTCGGCTGCGACGGTGCGAATCTCTTGCAGACTCCGGCTGGCGCGGCGCACCAGCAGCAGCGAACGCACTCGCCCCTTGGAGGCAATTACGCAACCAGGCAGAATGCGCAGCCCGGGGTTGGTGGCCAGCGCCGCGATCGGCACAAGGCCAATATCAGCGGTGCCAGCCGCCAGACGATCCGCGCAGGCAGAGGGCGTCATGCGATCAATCCGGTAGCGCAAGGCAAGTTCGGATTGCCGCGGCTCATGCTCGAAATCCCACATCAGCGGCGCGGGGTTCAGGAATCCGATGGCGGCAATGCGCAGGCGGGATGGAGATGCAAGAGTCACTGAATCCTAGAGTACCAACTCCGGTAGATAAACTCCGAATGCAAACTCCAAGCCAGATTCCAGTGGCGCATCTATTAGTTAGCCTCTCCGCGCTTTCTCGATAGCGGCGATATCAATTTTCTTCATCTTCATCATCGCCTCAAAGGCACGCTTTGCCTCATCGCCGCCCGCCGAAAGCGCATCAGTCAGCGCGCGAGGGGTAATTTGCCAGGAGAGGCCCCATCGGTCTTTGCACCAGCCGCACTCACTTTCACTGCCGCCATGACCGACAATCGCATTCCAATATCGATCCGTCTCTTCTTGATTCTCTGTTGCGATCTGGAATGAGAAGGCTTCACTATGCTTGATTGACGAGCCGCCGTTGAGACCAAGACAAGGAATGCCCACCACCGTAAAATCAACCGTCAACACATCCCCCTTCTTGCCCTCCGGATAATCACCGGGAGCCCGATGAGCAGCAGTCACTTGGCTATCCGGAAAAGTGGCCGCGTAGAATTGCGCGGCTTCAAACGCATCGTGATCGAACCAGAGACAGATTGTGTTTTTTGGCTTCATCTTCGTGGCTCCTTGCGGGTGATTTGGCGATAACGAACCCCTCGATCATTTCATATGTCCGCGTCCATGACCCGGCTGTTCAACTGGTGGTTCGATGTAGAAAAAGTCAAATTGGTTGCTGCTTGTACCGTCTCACAGAATCGGATCTCGGACCGGCAGGATCATCCACTTGATTCCAGCAAGCGGCATTGCGAGCGTGTGCCTGGCATCGCAAGATAAATCTGGTGGAAACACCTTGACATCTTCTAATTTGCCGGTTAATGTTGCTTCATTACCAAAGTTTGCTGAAGTTTATTTCCTGAGAAGAAACTCATCTGTAGAAATCCCGGACGGTTACCCCCTTATGGCCGCTACACTTCAACCCGTTCTTCCGCCGCAAGTCTCCCCATTGGACGAGAATCGGCTGGCGTGGCTCGCGCTGGTGCTGGCGCCAGGACTGGGACCCAAGCGGATTCTGGATGCGGTCAAACATTTGAAGGCGCCCAGCCAGATCTTCGAACTGCCGTTGACCGCGCTCGAAGGGCTGCGCTTTCCGGCCGAGGCTGCGCAGTTCATCTTTGACGGCAAGGCGCGCCGGGCAGCGGAAGAGGAGTGGGTGCGCGTTGAGGCTCAAGGAGCCAAACTGGTTACCTTTAGCTGCCCGGAGTATCCTGAGCGGCTCAAAGAGATCTACGATCCGCCGCCGGTGTTATGGGTGCGCGGTGCGGCCACGCTGCTGAGCCGTCCGGGGATTGCGGTGGTCGGCACGCGCCATCCTTCGCCCTATGGATCGGGAATGGCCGAGATGCTCTCGCGCGATCTGGCGATTCGGCGGCTGCTGATTATCAGCGGCATGGCGCGCGGCATCGACTCATGCGCCCACCGCGGCGCTCTGGCGGCGCGGATGCCCACAGTGGCCGTCTGGGGCACGGGCATTGACGTGGTTTATCCCAAAGAAAACAGAAAGTTGGCCGAGGAGATACTGGCCTCCGGCGGAGCCATTGTCAGCGAACTGCCGATGGGAACCTTTCCCGCGCCGCAGAACTTTCCTCGCCGCAACCGCATCCTGAGCGGGCTTAGCGTGGCCGTGCTGGTGGTGGAGGCAGCGGAGAACTCCGGCACGCGCGTCACCGCCCGCTGCGCCGCCGATCAGAATCGCGACCTCTACGCCGTCCCCGGCAACGTGACCAACAAAGGATCGTGGACGCCCAACACGTTGATCAAGCAGGGCGCAAAGCTGGTGGCTACCTGGGAGGATGTGTGGGAGGATCTGCCCTCGCAGGTTCGCCTGGAGCTGGAGGACCTGGCACCCCAGGAATCCAAATCTCCCACCACCGCTTCGCTGCTGCCCGATCCGGTTCTGCGGCCGGAAGAAGCGATAGTTCTGGAGGTTCTGCGCCAGGACGACAGCTTGCAGATCGATGAGATCCTTGAGCTGCTGGAGACTCAACTGACCTCCTCGGAGGTTTTTATGGCGCTCTTCGAGCTGGAGATCACTGGCCGCATCCGGCAGTTGCCGGGCAAGAATTATGTGCGGACGATGTGAGAATGACTGTAGGCAGTAATCAGAGAGCCTCGCCTCGCTTGACCATCAATATGTGACGCCCGTCACTCAATACAAGCCTCCAACGATGAAACCATGTCTGTACAGGCCATCAGATTTATTTTTGCCCGTTCATTCCCGGTTTACATACTATGGAGGCCTCAAAGTGAATTTGGACCCATCTGCATTCGTCGCCGCCCCAGAGTTGATCCAGGCGCTGGAAAAACGTTCGACAGCTATCACCTGCGGCGGAGACCGCGTTCTCTTCAATCAGGGAGAAGTACCTGTCGGCCTTTATATTCTCCATCAGGGCGAGACAACGCTAAGCATGACATCGCCCAAAGGCGAACAGGTGATGCAAATCCAAGCACCAACCGGTTCGCTGCTCGGTCTGCCGGGATTGATCAGCAGTGAGCCTTATACTCTGACGGCAGTGGCGCGCGATGGCGCGCGCCTGGCCTTTATCTCGCGCGACGATTTCACCAGCATGATGCAATCCGACGCGCGCCTGGCGCTCAAGATTCTGGAAGTGCTGGCCGCCGAGGTCCGCTCCGCGCGCTACGCCCTTTCCAACCGCGAGCCCCGCTGAAGCGAATAAGCTTCAGCGGCTACACCTTCACCTGTTAAACTCACTCTGGGTATGGTCTTTCCAATTCTGCTTATCGCGATTGCCGCTTATCTGCTCGGCTCGATCCCAACCGGCTACCTGCTGATGCGCCTCTTCCGGCATGAGGACATCCGCCAAGCCGGCAGCGGCAACATCGGCGCCACCAATGTTTTGCGCTCCGGCGGCAAAGGCCTCGGCGCAGCTACCTTTTTACTGGATATGCTCAAGGGTTGCTCGGCGGTCTGGCTGGGCGGTTTGCTCGGTGCTTTGCTTATCCCTCAGTGCTCTCGCTACGATGCCCAGGCTCTGGCCGCGTTGATTGCTGTCATGGGCCATGTCTTTCCGGTCTGGCTTGGCTTCCGTGGCGGCAAGGGCGTGGCTACCGGTTTTGGCGTTTTTCTGGCCGCCACGCCGCTGGCCGCGTTGGCTGCCATCTCCGTCTTTTTTCTGTTCATTTTGATCAGCCGCTATGTGTCATTGGCTTCGATCCTCGGTTCGGCCAGCTTTCCGTTCTTTGCCATGTGGTTGGTGAAAGGCGACCGCCCACCGTTTTTTATCGCCGTCGAATTTGCCGTCGCCCTGCTCATCATCGTCAAGCACCATCAGAACATCCGCCGCCTGATTGCCGGCACGGAATCCCGCCTGGGAGCAAAGAAGCCCGCATGAGCCGCATTATCGTTTTAGGATCGGGAGCCTGGGGTACCGCCATTGCCCTTTCGCTTCATCGTCGCGGCGGGCATCAGCTCACACTGTGGGCGCACAGCCCGGAGTTTGCTCGGGAGATCATTGACGCGGGCGAAAACAAGCTTTTTCTTCCCGGCTTTCCCCTGCCTTCGGAGATCGCCATCACCGGCGACAACGCCGCCGTCCGCGACGCCGAGATCGTTGTCTCCGTCGTTCCTTCAGAGTTTCTCCGCTCCACCTTCGCGCGCATCCGGCCGCATCTTCATCCCGGCCAGATCATTGTCAGCGCCACCAAAGGCGTCGAGGACCACACTTTTCTGCGTATGACGCAGGTCATCGCTTCCAGCATTGCAGAGGCCGGACTCGCACTGCCCATCGGCGCATTCTCCGGCCCCAGTTTTGCGCTGGAAGTTGCACAGGGCCAACCCACCGCCCTCACCGTGGCCTTCAAGGATTCCGCCATCGCCACTCGCATTCAGGTGGAATTCTCCTCGGAATCCCTCCGCCTGTACACCAGCACCGACCTGATCGGCGTCGAACTGGGCGGCGCGCTGAAGAATGTCATCGCCATCGCCGCTGGAGTCGCCGCCGGTGTGGGCCTGGGCTTTAACTCCGCCGCCGGCCTTATCACCCGCGGCATTGCCGAGATCACCCGCCTGGCGGTGGCCTGCGGAGGACGCCGCGAGACCCTCGCCGGCCTCTCCGGTGTGGGCGATCTGGTACTCACCTGCACCGGTTCGCTCTCCCGCAACCGTACCGTTGGTCAGGCCCTCGGCCAGGGACGCAAGCTCCCCGAAATCCTCGACAGCCTGGGCGGCAAGGTGGCCGAGGGCGTCTTTACCACGCGCGCGGCTCTGGGCCTTGCACGCCAGCATGGCATTGAAATGCCCATTGCCGAGCAGATGGAGCTGATTCTGAATGAGGGCAAAGACCCGCGTGAAGCGATCAAGGCTCTCATGCTCCGACCCGGCAAGGATGAAATCTGACAAAAGAAGCTAGGCATGCAATCAAATTCTGGATCAAATAGCCAAATCACGGAACAACAAAGGATTGATTACTTTGAGGCCTGGTGAGCTGTTTCGCATCGAATGACTCGGTTCAGCCTGGGTGTCTATGATTCAATCATCTGGTATGTGAGAGGACTCCATGCCGCAAATACACGTGCTTTACACTCCTTTGAGAGTTCAGTATCAGGGCGCCAGCATCGATGCGCATGCCGTATTGGGGCGTCTGAGATCCATCGTGGGAAGCGAACTGGCCGCCGGCTGGAGCTTGGTCAACTCCCTTCCCGTCAGCGGTTCATCAGGATCGTGGCTTGTCACACTGGAGCATGATCTCGACAACATTTGCGTAGCCGTAAAAGAATGTGTAGCCTGGACCGCGGATCCGGAGTTCAAATTGTGGCAGGATGAAGCTGCCTCTTCCAAGGCCACGGTAACCATTGAAGCACCGCGAATTCATGAGGTTGAACCTGAACCCGAGTCTGAGTCTGAGCCTGAGCCTGAACCGGAACCTGAGCTTGAACCGGAGCCTGAGTCCGAACTGGAGCAGGAACCTCTGCAACTGCCTCTGCCGTTGGAAATTCCCTCCATTCTGCTGAACGCGGAAGCCGGACAGCGCAAACGCGCCGCCTTTTTTGGCGTGCTTATCGGCGTTGCTTTGGCAGCCGCCTTGGGCCTGCTGATCCCCAACGGCAACCTCGTCCGGCTGATCTTCAATCCCCCTACACCCTCGGCCGTCGTTCCCACCCTGATTCTCTGCCTTTTCTTCTGGGGGATCTTGCTAGGGTTCAACCGGGTCAGGCGCCTAGCCGCGATTGACCGGCTGAATGACTTGAATCTGCTCTCCGCCATGGTGGTCGGCTTGCACTCCCATGGAGTCAACGGCCTCGATGAGGCGCTCAAAGATGATGTCGTTTCCTATAGTCCCCTTCTGCGCCAATCGCGCATCATGCTGGAACAGTGGATCCTCCGCCCGAGCCTGCAAAACGCCCGGATGGCCGTAGAACCTCAAATCGTCGCCTGCCGTGTTGAAGCGCGGCGCGCGTATCTGCTGCCGAAGATCTTTGTCTGTGTCACTGCCATACTGGGCCTGATTGGCCTTGCGAACGCATCGCCCTTCGCCTTCCTGGTTCTGTTGGAAGGCCTGCTCTCCTCGCTGCTTCTGTTGCTCATTACCCTGGGCTTGGAGAACCGCGAGAATCGGCTCAACGCCGGCATCGAGCAGCGTCTGACCGAGGAGTTCCTGCCCGCATTGCAGCGCGCCGCGCCGGAGCAGGAGCCGCAAAGCTCCGATCTGTGGGCCGCTTCCATCATCGAGACCAACCGGAAAGTGATGGACGCGATCGATGCCGCAAGCCAGAAGCTGATGGCCGTTTGGGATGAAAGGCACAACAGCTATCTCACTGAACTGAAATCCGTGCAAAAAGCCACCGAAAGCTCTTCGCTCAATATCGTGCAGGCGCTTGAAAGTGGCACGACCGCCATCGGCTTTCAATTGGCTCAAACCATCACCACTCAAAAGAACTTGCTGGAAAGGATGCTGGAAGAATCCCAGAACGGTCTGCAAGTGCACAGCGCTGATCTGAAGGAATCCACGCAAGCCGTCGTGGCCTCACTGCAGCAATCCGCCAGTGAAATTGGCGAGCGAATCAAATCCGTAACGGACGCGCTGGATCTATCTGCGGAAAAGCATCGCAATCTTACCCAGCAGGCATTCACAGAGTCCAGCCAGGCACTGGGCGAGTACTCCGGCGAAACCATTCGCGCCGCCACGGCCTTGAATGATCTTGGCAAAATCACCGAACAGGTTCTCCAATCCCAGGCAACTCTGCAATTGGCGATGGAAAAGCTGGGAGATTCCAAGCTGGCCAATCTGCTGACAGAACTCGATGCAACGCTGAAAGATCTAAAACCCGTGCTCTCGAACCTCTCTCAGCCCTTTGTCTTGCAAGCAGTGCCGGTCAAGAGCAATCAGCCGTAAAGACGCAAAAAAATAGCGAGGGCGGATTCGCATCCATCCCTCGCTATTATTCCGCAATCGCAGTGGTTATATCTCCCAGCGCAGCAGAGCCGCGCCCACCGTAAAGCCCGCGCCCACCGTGGCAATCAGAACCAGATCGCCCTTCTTCAACTTGCCTTCCGTGACGGCCGATTCTATCGCCAGAGGAATTGTCCCGTCGGAGGTGTTGCCGTACTTTTCGATGTTGATGATGACCCGGTCGCGGGGCATTCCAAGCCGATCTGCCGTGGCTGTGATGATGCGCAAATTGGCTTGGTGAGGAATGAAGCAGCCCAGATCCGCGCCGGTGACGTTGTTGCGCTCCAGTACCTTGGTTGTTACCTCGAGCATCTTGCGCACGGCAAACTTGTAAACCTGCTGGCCATCCTGGTAGATGTAGTGCCACTTCTTATCCACGGTTTCGTGGCTGGCAGGATTCAGGCTGCCGCCGCCTTTCAGGTTCAATACATCCGCGCCTGAACCGTCGACCTCATGCACGTAATCGACAAAGCCGATCTCGCCCTCTTCGCACGGCTCCAACAGCACGCAGCCGCCACCATCGCCGAAGAGCACGCAAGTGGTGCGGTCGGTGTAGTCGGTCATGCGCGTGTTGGCGTCCGCGCCGCAAACCAGCACCTTCTTGTGTGCCCCGCTCTCAATCATCTTGACGCCCGCCTGCAAGGCAAAGACAAAGCCAGGGCAGCCGGCGGAAACGTCAAAGCCCCACGCCCCCTTGGCTCCGATCTTGTGCTGCACCAGGCAAGCCGTCGCCGGGAACATCATGTCCGGCGTCACTGTGCCCACAATAATCAGCTCGATTTCAGTGGCATCAATCCCGCGCATCGCAAGGCATTTCTTCGCCGCCTCCGTGCAGATGTCGCTCACGCCCAGCCCCTTGGCCAAAACATGGCGCTCGCGGATGCCGGTGCGCTCAAGAATCCACTGGTCGTTGGTATCCACCAACTTCTCCAGATCTTGATTGGTAAGGACTTGTGGGGGAACGTAGGTTCCAAAGGCGGTTATCTTGGCGCGACATCCTACGACGGGACGAACACTAAGGGTCAATGCGTTTCTCCTGGATGCTTAAGTGTAATTCTCAACGATTATCATCAATTCCATGCATCTGTCATCAACTCTCGACGACTGTCAACCTGAGTCAAGCGCTCCACTGTCCGAAGAACCGGCGCTTGCTTTTCGCCAGAACCTCAATGAAAAAGTGCCCCTGGCGCCTGAAAAGCGCCGGGTGACCCACTGCGCCCGTACTAGCCCGTTACCGTTGCTTCCTTCCGGACCTGGCGGGGTTGGCGGGATTACGTCGCGTAGGACCCGGCACTT
>Ga0181529_10002746_pt1 | contig 20683 bp, 14 predicted proteins | sample PEATcosm2014_Bin_36_FD_119763 | JGI IMG/M metagenome (GOLD analysis project Ga0181529, IMG submission 119763) | Peatland microbial communities from MTU Mesocosm Facility, Houghton, MI, USA - PEATcosm2014_Bin10_30_metaG | ecosystem: Environmental > Terrestrial > Soil > Wetlands > Peat | place... | reverse complement strand
TCGAGGAACAGGGTGCCGTGGCTGGCGCTCTCGATCTTGCCGATGCTCTGCTTCACCGCCCCGGTGAAGGCGCCGCGCTCATAGCCGAACAGCTCGCTTTCCAGCAGCGTCTCGGGGATGGCGCCGCAGTTGATCGCGACGAACGGCTGGGCGGCGCGCGGGCTCAGTTCGTGTACCGCACGTGCCAGCATTTCCTTGCCGGTGCCGCTCTCGCCGAGCAGCAGCACCGTCACGTTGGTCGGCGCCACCCGCTCGATGGTGCGGTTCACCTTCAACATGGAATCGCTGCCGGTGACGATGCGGCGCAGCGGCGTCGGCATGTTCGCCTGCGCCAGTTGCCGGTTTTCTTCCTCCAGCTCGAACAGCCGCAGCGCCCGGTCCACCACGGTGCGCAGCACCTCGATCTCGATTGGCTTGTCGCAGAAGTCGTACGCGCCGCTGGCTATCGCCCGCAGCGCATGGGTACGGTCGCCGTGGCTGGTGGCGACGATCACCTTCAGGTCCGGCGCGATCCGTGCGATCTGTTCCAGCGTGGCGAACCCTTCCGACACCCCATCCGGGTCGGGCGGCAGGCCGAGATCCATGATGGCGACCTTGGGTTGCTCGCGCTGCACCACCGCCAGCGTCTGCTTGCGGTCCTGGGCGAACAGCGTCTCGTAGCCGGGGAATGCCCAGCGGTACTGGTTGCACAGTCCGATATCGTCCTCGACGATCAACAACTTCGGCTTGGTCACGGCATCCCTCATTCCGTCCGGCTTCATACGCCGCCACACCCAGGCTTGTCCCGGACATCCGCGTTTTTACCGCCGTGGCGAGATTTCCCTTGCTCAGCCTGCCGGCACGGTGCTGGCGCCCTCGGCCAGCGGCAGCAGCATGCGCATCGTGGTGCCTTCGCCGGGCCGGCTGAGCACAACCAGATCGCCGCCCGCCTCGCGCAGCAGTTCGCGCGCCTGGAAGGCGCCGATGCCGCTGCCCTCCCGTTTGGAGGTGCGGAACGGCCGGAACAGTTCATCGCGCACGAAGTCCGGCGTCATGCCGGGCCCGCGGTCAACGATGTCCACCAGCACCCGCCGCTGGTCATGGCGCAGCACGATGCGGATGGCGGCGTCCGGGCCGGCCGCTTCCACCGCGTTGTCGAGCAGGTGGGTCACCACCGCGTCGAACGCGGCCGGGCCGATCGCCACCTCGGCGGACAGCGCGTCGGCCTCCACCGCCACGCGGGCGCCGCGCAGCCGGCGGCAGGTGGCGGCGATCGTCTCCACCCGGCCGAGCGGCTCCACCCGATCGGGTCCGTCCACGCCTTCCGCCGGTTCGGCCAGCCGGCGCAGCAGGCTGCCGATCTTGCGGACGGATGCCCGCACCGTGTCCAGCATGTCGCGCTGGAACTCGGGGTTATCGAGGTGGTGCTCGGCATTGGCCAGCAGCAGCGAAAGCTGACTCGAGACGTTCTTGATGTCATGCGCGACGAAGGCGAAGCGTTTGCCGAAGTCGCGCAGCTGGCGCGTCTCCATCAGAACCTGCAGGGCGCGTTGCTCGGCCAGGTAGGTGGCCACCTCGCGCGCCACCGTGCGCAGCACGGCGAACACCTCGGCATCCAGGGCAAAGGGTCCGCGCGGCGGCGCCACCAGCACGAACCCGGCTGGCGGGCCGCCGCCCTGGGGCAGCGGCACCGCCAGCCACAGATTGGGCAGGGCGTCGATGGGCGGATGCCCGCGGGTGGCGGGGTCGAGCACCGCGATTTCCTCGCCGGCGCCGAAGCCGGCGAGCAGTGGATGGTCCGACGGGACGGAGAGCGAGACCGCCGGCATGTTCCACGAGCCCGCCCATTGGAACGTGGGGTGGTCCGGGCCCGGTCCGGTCTCGCGCAGGAACAGCACGCCGGCCGGGCTGTCCACCACCTGGGCCACGGTACGGATCACCCGCGCGTGCAGCGGCGCCCCGCCTCCGCCACCGGATCCGGCAAGCGTGTCGATGCAGCGCAGCCATTCGCGGCGGTAGTCGTAGCGCTCGGCGAAAAACGGATCGACCAGGGCGGCACGGATATGCGACCGGCCGGCGCCCGAGGTCAGCAGCACCGCCACCGCGATGACGCCGGCGCAGATCAGCCCGACCTCGGCCACTGCTCCCCAGCGCGTGCCGAAGGCGCGGAACACCTCGCCCACGCCGGCCAGCGCCAGCAGCAGCGCGCCGCTGGCCACCAGGCTGGCGCTGTGGAAGGCGGCGGTGCGCGAGATCGCCAGGGTCGGCGCTTTCTGGGTGCGCACCGCGGCCAGCGCCAGCAGCGGCACCACCAGCACGTTGGCCAGTGCCCGCCCATCGGCCAGCACCGGCGAGACCTGGTGGAACAGCACGGCGTCGGTGCACAGCAGAATATCGTACACCGCGAGCGCGCCCAGGCCGATGCAGGCCAGGTTGACGTTCCAGCGCGCTTCCTCCGGCGCGTTGCGCAGCAGGTTCTCCAGCAGCAGCAATTCGCAGATGGCCAGCACCAGCCGCGCCGCCAGCCCAACCGAGAGCAGCGACCCACTCCCGCCGATCCGGCCGAGCCCCACCACCATGGCGCCTCCCACCATAAACGCGATCAGCACACCCATGACGGTGAAGGCCCGGCCTGGCCCAGCCTGGCCCGGCACGAAGCGGCGGTAGAAGTGCAGGGTGACGACATACCAGGCGCCCAGGCGCAGCAGGTCGAGCAGGCCGGCCGCGCCAAGCAACGGATTGGCCGCCGGCAGCTCGGTGGCAGCGCCCGCCCACAACGCGGTCAGCACGCAGGCCGTCAGCAGCTGCAGGCGCGAGGGGTTCGCCCGGGCGCGCAACAAGAGAAAGACCGCCAGCGCGGCGTAGGCGACGGTGCAGAGGCCGTACAGGGTCGCGGTCATGGCGGGTCCATTGGCTGCTGGCGGCTCCAGCCGGCCTGCGGGATCAGTGCTTGGCTCAGCCACCAGCGCGTCGAACTATCTCCGCTCGTCCGAACTGTCCAACTTTTATCAAAAAGATTGAAAATTTCGCTCGGTCAGTTAAAAATTCGCCAGCAAACCGTATGCGCGCGAATTGGGGAATTCCGGCCGAACCCGGCGGCGGCCGGAAGCGATATCCTTTGCTTCCTGCGCGGTACCCACCTCGCCACGCTGCGCGGTGAGGTGGCGGTGGAGGATCTGCGCATCGGCGACCTGGTGGTCACCGCCACCGGTGGCGCGCTGCCCATCAAGTGGATCGGCACCCGCGGCTTCATCACCAGGCTGGTCAACGAGCACCACCGCGCCGCCTTGCTGCCCATCCGCATCGCCGCCGGCGCGCTCGGCGAGGCCAGCCCGGTGCGCGACCTGCATGTCTCGCCCGAGCACATGCTCTGCCTCGATGGTGTGCTGATCCCGGCCGACAAGCTGCTGAACGGCACCACCGTCACCCGTGCCGACGGCTTCGACGTGGTCCAGTATTTCCACATCGAGCTGCCCCGCCGCTCGGCCTGAACCCGCCCAATCCGCTACTTTTCGCCTGTCACCGCCAGCAGCACCGGTCCGTCGGCCGGCAGCAACAGTCGCAAACGGTCGGTATGCACCGCCGCGCCGCCCCGGCGCAGATCGCGCAACCAGGCCGGCTGCGGCAGCGACAGCGTCACCGTCGTCGCCGCTTTGCTCGCCAGCAGCGCCAGGATGGTTTCGCCGGTGCCGCGGTAGGTGCGCATTTCCACATCCGGGGCTGGTGTTCCGTCGTCGCGGGTGAGGGCAAAGCCGGGCACGACGCCGGCCTTCCGCAGCAGTGCCGCCATCGCCTCCAGCGGGGCCGGATCGTTCGCCGCCGGTGCGGGGAGAAACGCGCCCGGGTGAAGGACGGCAAGCCCGGCCAGTACCGGGCCTGGCCGGCGCCGGCCGTGACCGTCGAACAGGCCGACCTCGCCGTCCGCCAGCACCACGCCGCCGGCTCCGATGAAATCCCGAATGGCGGCCGCTTCCGTATCCGACAGCGCGATCGACTGCGGCAGTACCAACATGCGCATGCCCGCCGTCCCCAACGCGCCGCGCGCCAGGCTCGTGGGCGAGACGAAAAGCGGCCGCACGCCGAGCCCGGTCAGCAGTTGCACCGTACGCGACAGCGCGAGGCGGTCGGCGGTGGCATGACCGCCTTCGGTTTCGGAATCGCGCTTTTCCCAGGCAATCCCGTCGGCGCGACGTTCCAGCAGCCAGTGCACCCTGAAGCTGGGCGGCGAGACCAGGATCGCCACCGGACCGACCACCGGCGTGGCGGCGATGAGCCGTGCCGCGATGCCCCCGTGCAGTTCGTGCAGCAGGGCTGCGAGAAACCGGCCGCGCGGGCCCGGCGTGCCGTCCGGCGCGACCACGCCGCCCTCGTCCCACACCACCAGCCCACGGCTGCCCAGCAGCAGGGCGTGCCAGATATTTCGTGCCTCCTCCGGTCCCTGGCCGAAGGAAGTGGTCAGCACCACCAGGGCGGGGTTGAAGGCACGCGCGATCTCGATGCTGTCCCCGCCGTTGTAGGACTCCATCACGTCCACCGCGCCGGCCAGCAGCGTGTAGTCATAGCCGCCCCAGCCCGGCGGCTGGGTCCCCTCGAGGCCGGCCAGCGCCGACGGGTCGGCCGCGTGCACCGCCTCGGTGCCGGCCCGAACGGCGCGGGAAAAAGCCACGTCCATCCAGGCCTTGAAGTCCGACCAGGCGGAGAAATTGTCATCCTTCTGGCGCAACGCCGCGTCGGTCAGCATCGGCGCCGCCTGTTCCCAGGTGGCGAAGCCGGTGCCCCATTCCCGGTTCAGCGCGGCGATATCGCCGTACTGCGTGCGCAGCCAATCGCGGAACCCGGCCAGCGAATCAGGGGAGAGATCGAAATCCCAGAACGCCGCCAGGTCGGCGATGCCGGCCTCATCGGCCAGATTGTAGAACAACGGCCGGTCGCGGCTGTGGATGCGCACCTGTGATGCCAGCCGCTGGCGGATCCGTTCCAGCCAGACCGGGTCGGAAAGACTGGGCGTGCGGATGAAGCCGACGGGATCGGACGGATTGGCCTGGTGCAGCCGCCGGGTCTCGTCGAACAGCCAGGTCACCGGCCGGTTGGGTTGCCAGCGGTGATAGGGCGCGTAGAAGTCGGTGGCGATATTCTCGACGTACCAGCGCAGGCCGCTCGCCCGCAGCGGTGCGATGCGTTGCGCGGTGCCGGCCGCGTCCTCGCCGGTGCGGTCGGCGATCACCGCGCCGGCGTCGAAGCCGAGCGTCCGCAGGCCGGCGTCACGCGCGGCCGTGCCGGGCTGCCAGACGATCGCCTCGTAGTCGGTCCAGCCCGCGGTGCCAGCGTGGGCGGCAACCGGGCCGGCGAGCGCAAGCAGGAATGCGAGCAGGCAAGCCATGGCAGATCCCCGGTGACGAACTCGGCCAGTCTAGCCGTGGTTTCGGTTGTTCGCCGCCGCCCATTGCGGCTAAGCAGGTCCGGGCGCTGCCCTGGAGAGTGAAATGTGCGGGCTGGCCGGCATCTTCCATCAGGATCCCCGGGCCGGGATCGACGCCGCGCTGCTGCGCCGCATGACCACGGCGGTGGCGCATCGCGGTCCCGACGGCGACGGTTTTCACACCGAGCCCGGCCTCGGCCTCGGCCATCGCCGGCTTGCCATCATCGACATCGCCGGCGGCGCCCAGCCGATGGGCAACGAGGATGGCTCGGTCGTCATCGTTTTCAACGGGGAAATCTACAACTTCGCCGAACTTCGGCCGAAGTTGCAGGCGCTGGGCCATGTCTTCCGCAGCGACCACTCCGACACCGAGACCATCGTGCATGCCTGGGAGAGCTGGGGGCCGGACTGTTTGCAGCAGTTGAACGGCATGTTCGCCCTGGCGCTGTGGGACCGCAACCGCGGCCAGCTTTTCCTGGCGCGCGACCGGCTGGGCGAGAAGCCGCTGTACCACGCCACCCTGCCGGACGGCTGCGTCGTGTTCGGCTCGGAGATGGCTTGCCTGGCCGCGGTGCCGGCGTTGACGCGCCGGATCTCCCCCACCGCCGTCGATGATTTTTTCACCTGGGGCTACATCCCCGACCCCGACACCATCCATGTCGGCATCCATCGCCTGCCGGCGGCGCATTTCCTGCTGCTGGAGCGCGGCCGCGCGCCGGTGCTGCGGCGCTACTGGCAGCCGCCGACCCGCATCCGCGAACAGGACGAACTCGGCGCGGTGGCGGAACTGACCGCCCGGCTGGATGTCGCCACGGCGCAGCGGCTGGTCGCCGACGTGCCGCTCGGGGCTTTCCTGTCGGGTGGCGTGGATTCCAGCGCGGTCGTGGCCACCGCCGCGCGACTGCGCACCGCTCCGCTCGACACCTTCACCATCGGTTTCGAGGGCGCCGAGGACGAAACCCCCTACGCCGCCATGGTGTCGCAACGCTACGGCACGGTGCAGCACAACGAACGCGCCGCCGCGGTGGACATGATCGAGGCGGCGCGCGCGCAGGGGCGCATCTTCGGCGAGCCGTTCGGCGATCCCTCGGCGGTACCGACCGAGAGCGTCTGCCGGCTCGCCCGCCGGCACGCCACGGTGGCGATATCCGGCGACGGCGGCGACGAGGTGTTCGCCGGCTACCGTCGCTACCGCTGGCACGTGCTCACCCAGGCCGTGCGGCGTTTTCTTCCCGCTTCGGTGCGCGGGGGCGTCATCGGCGCGCTCGCCCGCGCCTATCCCAAGCTGGACCGCGCGCCGCGCTGGCTGCGGGCGAAGCACACGCTGACCGAGCTCAGCCTGGATGCCACGCTCGGTTACCTGCGCACGACCACCCAGGTGCAGGCGGAGCAGCGCCGCGCCCTGCTGGCGCCCGGCCTGCTGGCCCAGCTCGGCGGCTACGACCCGACCGCGCGGATCGCCGCCCTGATGGAGGAATGCGGCGACGAGGATGCGCTGTTGCAGGCACAGTATGTCGATCTCTCGACCTGGCTGGCCGGGCGCATGCTGGTGAAGGTGGACCGCGCCAGCATGGCGCATGCGCTGGAAGTACGGGCGCCGCTGCTCGACCCCGCGCTGGTATCATGGGGGTTGGCACTGCCGCGGCGGCTGAAGCTGCGCGGCGCCGAAGGCAAATATGTGCTCAAGCGTGCGCTCGAGCCGCTGTTGCCACGCGCGCTGCTGCACCGCCCGAAGCAGGGTTTTGCGCCCTCGCTCGCCGGGCTGTTCCGGCGCGAGGCGGGGCGGGTGCGCACGCGATTGATGGGCGAAACCCTGCTGGACAGCGGCCTGTTCGCCCCCGCCACGGTCGAACGACTGCTGCGCGAGCACGAGGCCGGCCGCTTCGACCACAGCCAGGCGCTCTGGCTGCTGCTGGTGTTCGAGGGGTTCCTTTCCGCCAGCGAGCCGGGTGTCGCGCCGGGCCAGCCCGGCCTCGCCCTGGAAGCGGCCGTCCGACACCCGTGACCGAAACTGCGTCGACAGGCTCGGTCTTCGCCCGGACCGCCCGCGGCACCGGATGGCTGATCGCCTGGCGCATGGCGACACGGCTGCTGGGGTTGGCCAGCACGGTGGTGCTGGTGCGCCTGCTGGCGCCGGAGGATTTCGGCCTGATCGCGCTCGCCACCAGCTTTACCCTCGTGGTCGAGGCGATGGCGCTGATCGATGTCGAGGACGCCGTCACCCGCGAGCGCGCGCCCGGCCGCGACGTTTACGACACCGCCTTTACCCTCGGCCTGCTGCGCGGGCTGGCGATCGGCGGGATGATCGCGGCCCTGGCCTTTCCGGCCGCCCGCTTCTTCGCCGAGCCTCGGCTGGCCCCGGTGATTTTTGCTCTCGGGCTGGGTTTCCTGCTCGACGGGCTGACCAATGTCGGCATTGTCGATTTCCGCCGCGACTTCGCTTTCCATCGCGAGGTTCAGCTCTGGCTGGCGCCGCGACTGCTGAGCATCCTGTTGGCTCTGGGCACCGCCGTGTTGCTGCGCAGCTACTGGGCGCTGGTCGTCGGCATCCTGTCGCAGCGGGTGCTGCGGGTGGTGTTCAGCTACCGGATGCACCCGTTCCGCCCGCGCCTCGGCCTTGCCGCCTGGCGTGGGCTGCTGGGCTATTCGCTCTGGCTGAGCCTCATCAACGTGGCCTCGCTGCTGCGCGACCGGGCCGACAGCATCCTGCTCGGCCGGCTGCTCGGCACCGCGCCGGTGGGCATCTTCGCGATCGGCGCCGAGATCGCCGCCCTGCCGACCACCGAGCTGGTCGAGCCGGCCTGCCGGGCGGCGTTCTCCGGTTTCAGCACGGCGCGCAACACCGGCCTGGATGCCGGCGAAACCTGGCTCGCCATCATCGCCAGCATGACGCTGCTGACCTTCCCGGCCGGTGTCGGGCTGGCCCTGATCGCTGCTCCGCTGGTGCAACTGGCCTTCGGCGCGCGCTGGATGGCGGCGGTGCCGCTGGTGCAGTTGCTGGGCATCGCCGGCTCGCTGGCGGCGTTCGGCACGATCGGCTCGGTGCTGTTGCGGGTGCACGGAAAAATGCGCCGGGTGGTTGGCATCATCTTCGCCGGGGCGGCGCTGCGGGTGACGCTGCTGTTGCTGTTGATCCCGCGTTTCGGGCTGCTCGGCGCCGGCTTCGCGGTCGCGGGCGGGCTGGTGTTCGACCATCTGCTGTATCTGGTGATGACGCTGCGCGGCTTTGCCATCGCGCTCACCGCCCTGCTGGGGCGGCTCTGGCGTAGCGTGCTGGCCACCGCCGCGATGGCCGCGGTGCTGCTGTGGAGCGGTTTCGGCGGGCAGGGCACGGCCGCCGTCAGCAACCCTCAACTGGTCCTGGAATTGTTGGCCGCCGTGACAACCGGGGCCGCGATCTATATCGTAACGTTATTCGCGCTATGGCTGGTGGCCGGGCGGCCGGCCGGTGCCGAGGCCAACCTGCTGACGCTGCTACAACGCCTTGCGGTCCGTCTGGCGCGACGGGCAGGCTAGTGGCCATACTCCGCTACGTCGGGAAAACCCGGAAGACTGTCGATCATCCACCAACTGGCACGGGCCCTGCGACCATGACAATCGTTCACCGTATCCTCCGGAAAATATCAGGCATCTATCGCCGGCGAAGCTTCGAACTGGTGACCCGGGGCATCCTGGATACGCCGCCGCTCGAAATGGACGCGAGCGGCCCGCTGTTCGTCAGCATGGTCTGCCATACTGATGTCGAACGCTATCTCCTGGCGCTGAAATCGATCTACCGTCACATCCGCGCCGGCGCCGCCCTGGTCATCGATGACGGCACGCTGGACGATGGCGACAGGGCGACGATCGCCCGGCACGTGCCGCTGTGCTCCTTCGTGCCCGTATCCACCATCGACACCGGTCCGTGTCCGCAAGGGGGCACATGGGAACGGCTTCTGTATGCTATTGACCTGACGCGGACCAACTACGTGATCCAAATCGATTCCGACACACTAACGCAAGCCCCTGTGCCGGAAGTGATCGAGGCATGGAGAGCAAACCGCTCCTGGACACTCGGCACCGATGTGGGTCAGACACTTCGCCCCGCGTCCGAAGTCGCCGCGATGGTGCGGTCGTGGCCCCAGCAGCCGCCAACCATTGGCATGATCGCCGAAATGACGATTGGCGAGGAGCCGCACCTGGCCATGACCAAATACATACATGGCTCGTCAGGCTTCGCCGGCTTCGCCCGCGGCGCCCACGATCGCGGATTGCTCTACACATTTTCGCGCCAGATGCAGGCCCATCTCGGCGTACGTTGGAGCGAATGGGGAACTGAGCAGATCGCATCGAACTGGGCCATCGCCAATGCGCCAGACGCCGCGGTACTGCCATTCGACCGTTACGCCAGCTTCGAGCCTTGGGTCGATCCCCACACACGGGCGTTCCTGCACTTCATTGGCACATATCGCTACGACCGCGGCATATATGCGGCGATGGCACGGAAGGTGATCGCGGCATTACATGTTCGTGGCAAACCCGGATCTCCCGGATGAGTGGTATTCCGCTGGCCCGGATCGGCGAAAGTCAAGCATATTTTCAATGGGTTGAACCTCCTTCGGTGACGGCGCGCTGGACCACCACGGTTGGAGAGACCGCGCTTGGCAAGCCACCCAATCATTGAACGCCCTTATGATCCATCGCAGAAACGCCGTGTCCATGAACCGGCGGTCAGTCATGGATTATGGCCGTATGCCTGGTTCGCCGGCATCGTGCTGGTTGAACTCAGCGTCTGCTATGCGCTTGGTCTTGATACACTGTCCGTGGGGCACAGCCGAGCGCTTCGCTTGATCCAACTTGGTATTCTCACCGCCACCTCGTTCGGCTTCCTGTTCTATTTATCGCGCCGCACGCGGCCGGAAGCAGGCATCACCCTCGCTTCACCACTTCCTGGCCAATCCCTCACCTGGGCGGGAGCCGTTGCGTTCCTCGCCCTGATTACCGCGGCGCTGATCGCGGTCTTTTCGATTGAGTCGTCCGTTCTCTTGTCCGGAGACGAGAGCGCCTACGTCTACCAGGCGGACATGTTTGCGCATGGCCGGCTTTGGTCCGAACCCACCCCGATCCAGCCTTACGTCGCCCAGCACTATATCTTCCCGGCCAACGGCAAGCTGATATCGCAATACCCGCCCGGCTGGCCTGCCATCCTGGCGGCAGCACAAGTAACGGGCATTCCGATTGTTCTGGTCAACCCGATCATAGGCGCCCTGATCGTTCTCGCGTTATGGCGCTTCGCGGTATCGCAGTACAACAAGGAAGTTGCGCTGACAGCAGCGGCCCTGATGGCAGCGTCGGCATTCTTCCTGTTCAACTCGGCTTCATTCTACAACGGGAATGTGGTCGCGCTGTTCGGCGTCCTGTTCGCCACCTCGGCGTGCTCTTTCCTGGGTAGCGCCGGGATCGGCGCCGCGGTTGGTCTGGGCGTATGGTTCTCCGCCCTCGCGATCACGCGTCACTTCGATGTCGTCCTGTTTGCCGCTCCGGTCGTGGTCGCGTTGCTGCGGCACGGTACCGCCCGCCATTGGACACGACTGCCGCTCGCCGCCCTGGCGGCAGCGCCGGCAATTGTTTTGCTCTTCTACTACTATTGGGAAGTCACGGGAAGTCCGTTCGTCATCCCACAGACACTAAGAACTCATAATGATGCCTTGCTTGGCGTAAACTGGAGCGCTTGGCGTGCCAGCGAAATCCTGGCCGGACGCTTCGTCGAACTGGCCGAATGGATATCGCCACCGTTCGTGTTTGCATTCATCTGGGCATTGCTGCAAAAATTCCGCCGTGGGCATATACGGTTCTTCGACCTGTATGGGCCGATATTTCTCGCCGGATATTGGCTGTTCTGGTCTGACGGCAGCCTCAGATGGGGTCCTCGCTACATCTATCCGGCGCTACCCTTCATGGTGCTGACCGTCGTCGAATACGCCTGCTTCAGGCTGCGAAAGGAAGGCGATGTCGGATTCGCGCGCCTGCTCGCGGTCTCGGCCATTGTGGCGACCATCCAGGTGCCCTTCGTTACTGCGAGGGCAAACGTACTGATCAACCAGACACAGGATATACGATACCAGGTCCGTGAAGCTGGCATCCATCATGCGGTTGTCGTCGCCGTGTCCGGGACGGGAACGATTTGGTCGATCGATGTTGGCGATCTTGCCCGCAACGGGCTTTCTTTGGACGGCGATGTCATCTATGCGCACGGGCCTGCACTCGAATCGTCACAGATCACGCCGGCCGATATCGAGCAAACCGTGCAGGCATTGCATGAGTACTTCCCGACACGGGAGATATGGCTGTACCGACGAGAGAAGACCGCGGTCCATGGCGCGCTGACCAGGGGTTGATTGTTGGTCGAGATCCACGCGTAGCCGATCAGCAACCTTCGTATTGGGTTCCAAGGGACCAAGGCCCTTGGCAGGTCCAGGGCAGCGCCCTGGCCTTATCTTTGCCCCGGTCAGACCGCCTGGGCGCCGATTACTTTCCACGCCTTGGCGAAGGCCTCCACCATGACGTCGGCCGGCACCGCGCCGGAGAACAACACGTAGCGTCCCATGACGAACGCCGGCACGCCGTCCAGTCCGCCGGCGCGGGCCGACTGGTCCTCGGCCAGCACCTCCTGGCGGCCCGCCTCGCCGGCCAGCATGGCGGCGACCGCCAGCGGGTCGAGCCCGGCACCGCTGGCCAGATTTGCCAGGCTGGCGTGGTCGCCGATATCGGCGCCCTCGGTGAAATAGCCGCGGAACAGCGCCTCCACCACCGCGTTCTGAACACCGTGCTGGCCGGCGAGGCGGATCACCCGATGGGCGTCGATCGTGTTGGGGGTGCGCCGCATCAGGTCGTGGCGGAATTTCAGCCCGACCGCGGCGCCGGCCTCGGCGACCCGCGCATCCGCCTCCCGCGAGCGGGCCAGGGAGCCGAATTTCTCCGCCCGGTAGTCCTGGCGATCGACGCCGCCCGCCGGCATGTCGGGGTTGAGCTGGAACGGCAGCCAGGCGACCGTGAAGTGCAGCCCCTGATCGGCCAGCACGGGCAGGGCCCGCTCCAACTGACGCTTGCCGATCCAGCACCACGGGCAGATGGCGTCGGAGATCACGTCGATGCGGCCCTGGGTGGCGCCAGTGGCGTCCATCGGAAGCTCCTTTCATGGGTGGGGCGGGCGTTGTCCGGCACGGCGGGAGGCAACATGTACACCCACACCGCCAGTGCCGGGAGAGATGAATGGACACGCCACATTACCACACCGCCCTGATCGTGGGCGTCGGGCCGGGTTTGTCGGCCTCGTTCGCACGACTGTGCGCCCACGCCGGCATGAACGTGGCCCTCGCCGCGCGGCGCACCGACACGCTGGCCGGGCTGTGCGCCGAGACGCGCGCCTCGGCCCACGCCTGCGATGCGCGCGACCCGCATGCCGTTGCCGCCCTGTTCGACGCGGTGGAGGCGCGCCACGGCGCCCCCGACCTGGTGCTTTACAACGCCTCCGCCCGGGTGCGCGGCCCGGTGACGGAGCTGGACCCCGAGGCGGTGCGGCAAGCCCTGGAGGTGTCGGCCTTCGGCGCTTTCCTGGTGGCCCAGCAGGCCGCGAAGCGCATGCTGCCGAAGCGGCGCGGCGCCATCGCGCTGACCGGCGCGACGGCGGGGGTGAAGGGTTTCGCCAACTCGTCCTCGTTCGCGCTCGGCAAGTTCGCGCTGCGCGGATTGGCGCAGTCTCTGGCGCGCGAGTTGTCGCCCCACGGCATCCACGTGGCGCATTTCGTCATCGACGGCGGGATTCGCAGCGCCGCGCGGCCCGACCCGGCGGAGGCGCCGGACAGCACGCTCGATCCCGACGCGATTGCCCAAACCTACTGGCACGTGCTGCACCAGCACCGCAGCGCCTGGAGCTGGGAGGTCGAGGTGCGGCCCTGGGTGGAGCGGTTCTAGACGCCGCTATTTGTGAACGTGCGGCTGGTCCGGCGTGGCCGGGGAGGAGGGCATCAACGCGCTCAGGTCGGTGCCGTTCACCTCGGTGTGGCCATCGGCGTAGGTGACGTTCCAGGTGGTGGTGTCGCCCTTCTGTTCGCCGATGCCCTTCAGCATGATCAGGAACGGCGCCGCGCTGGCCAGTTGAGGCACGGTGTTGGCGCTGTGGATCAGCGTGTCCAGGCCGACGGCGTCGATGCGGGCGCTGCCTTTGATGTCGTCCACGGCGGCGATCGTCACCGACCCGTTCGCCTTCAGCGTCGCGGCGCCAAGGTCGATCGCCACGTCTTCCAACCCGATCTTCAGCGGCCCCTTGGCGAGCAGGCCCAGGGCCTCGGCTTGCAGCGAGTCCTTGTCGGCGCCGTCGATGGCGCGGTCCAGCAGCGACATCAGGTCATCCGCCGGAACACCGGACACGCGCGGTGTCAGCGCGATGCGGCGTGGCAGGTAGTCGTGCAGCGGTCCCTGTGGAACCAGAGGCGAATCGAATCCCTCCACGGCCAGGTTGAACGACGCGTCCAGCATGCCGCCGGGCGCGGCGGCATGGCTGCCGATGGTCAGGCTGGCGAGCGTGCCGCGCTGCCCGCCGACGTCGACGCGGATGCGCTCCAGCTTCGTCTGCGCCTGAACCCCGCCGAGCAGATCACGCAGGGCGGCGACGAGGTCATGCAGTCGGGTACGGTCATCGGGCGCAATGGAATTCGGCACCGCGGCGGTGCTGGCCGCCTGCGTGGCAGTGGGCACCAGGCCACTGACGGTGCGCACGATAGCGCCGAGCCGCTCGAATGAGAGGCGCTCGATGCGTCCGCTGCTGCGTATCGTGCCGACGGTGGCGGTAATCGACCGGTTCCTGGCAGCGGCGTCGATGAACACCGTCAGGTTGTGCCCCTGGACCTGGTTCGACACGGTCACGCGCCCGTCACCGGCGGGGACCCAGCTGCCATTCCACACGTAGCGGTCGTAATGGCTGCTGTGCGTGCCCGCCGCGGTCTGGCTGAGCGAGCTGTATCCGCGCAGCGTGCCCTCGAAGCGGGAACCGGTGGCCAGGGTGGGATCGAACTGGCCATGGACCTGCTGGCCGGCCAGCGCCAGCATCCAACTGTACGGCTTGCCGTCCGGCGCCTCCGTCCGATCCACACGCAGGGGCGTCGGCAGTTGGATCGATGTGATCGTCCAGGCGCCCTTATCCAGCGGCTTGGCGATCGCGGTGATCGGCTCGCCGGTGATCACCCAGCCCGTGTTCCCCACCGGCCCCGTCAGCGGCAGCTCGAACCGGTAGGCATCGCCCGCCGGGGTCACCCGCACCGCGTGGCTGCCCAGATCGACGGCGGGACCGGTCAGGCCGGCCACCCAGGCCCGGATCTGCGCCTGCAACGCGGCGGCCCCATCGGCCGTGGTATCGGCGCGGGCCGGCGTGGCGGCAATGAACGGGGCGAGCACGAGGAGGGGGACGGCAAACCGGCTGGCGAACGACATGTCGAAGGAGTCCCGTTCCGGTGGCGCCTCAGCCTACCGCCCGGCCCGGCCCGCCGGCATCAGAAAAAAGTGATGCGTCAGACCGAGCGTTCCCGCGCCGCCTTGAAGCCGGCGACAAAGCGGGCGAGCGTGTCGGACGTCGCGCCGCGCGGCAGCATCGCCTCGATCAGTTGGAACTTTCCGCGCGCCCCATGCGCGGCTTCCAGCGCCGCGGCCAGTTCGCGGCGCGTTTGCACGCGCACACCCACTCCGCCCAGGGGACCGGCCAGTTCGGCGAACCGCCAATCGTCGAGATCGTTGAAGCGGCTCTCGGGCTGGAACACCCGCAGCATTTCCCAACTGGCGTTGTTGAACACCACGACGATCGGGTCCCAGCCATAGCGCCGGCAGTTGCCGAGCTCGAAGCCGGTCATCTGAAAGGCGCCGTCACCAACCAGAATAAGCGGCCGCTCGCCGGTGGCGACCCCCATGCCCAGCCCGGCCGGCACGCCGAACCCCATGCCGGCGTAATAGCCCGGCGCCACCAGCGGCGCGTTGCCGATCTCCATGGCGGTGAACAGGCAATCGCCCATGTCGGCGGCGATCGGCATGGGTCCATGGCGGGCGAAAAGGTCGTTCACCGCGGCGGCGACATCCGAAGGCTGCAAGGCCGCATCGTCGGCCACCAGGGTACTCAGCGGACGCGGCGGCGGTGCCGGCCCGGCCGCCCCCGGAGCGGGCGCACGGGCCAGCAGGGCGTCAAGCAGGTCGTCCATCGGAATGGCGGGGTAGCTGTGGTGGCCCACCCGCACCTCGCGGTTGATCGCCAGGATGGCGCGCCGCATGTCGATTTTCCGCTCCGACACGGCGAAGTTGGTGTCCGAGAGAATGACGCCGAGCAGCAGCAGCCCGTCCGATTCCTCCACCAGCGCGGTGATCGCGCGTTCGCCGGCGGCGCCAAGATAGGTGCCCCGCACCACGTCGGCATCGGCGGAAAGCAGGCCGCGGCCCATGAAGGTGGTGACCACCGGGATGGCGAGCGCGCGGGCCAGGGCCGCGACCTTGCGCTCGACGCCGTAGCGGCGGGTCTCGACATCGACCATCACCACCGGGCGCTGGGCCGCACGCAAGCGTCGGAGAATCTCGTCGGCGCACTCGGCCAGGGCGTCCGGGTCGGCCGGCCGGCGCGCCAGCACCTCCACGGTGCCGATCTCGGCCCCGACCAGGTCGCGTGGCACCTCGATGTAGACCGGGAGAGAGAATTCCTGGGCGCTGCGCAGCACGCGGGCGATCTCGCCGGCGGCGCGCGCCGGGTCGTCCAGGATGGCCTGGTCGCAGGTGATTTCGCGGAACACACGGGACTGGGTGTCGAGCGCGCGCGACATGTGGTGCAACTGCCAGCCGGCGGCGCCCTCGGTAACGCCAGGCGCGCCGGACACCACCACCACCGGCGAGCGCTCGGCGAAGGCGCCGGCAATCGGGTTCACGAGGTTGAAGGCGCCGGCGCCCCAGGTGACGACGGCGACGGAAATCGAGCCGTGGAACCGCGCCGCCGCGTCGGCGGCGAAACCCACCGCCGGCTCGTGGCTCAGCGTGTAGTACGGCAACGTGCCGCTCTCCTCGATCACCTTGAACAGGGGAAGCACGAAGTCGCCGGGAATGCCGAAGATCTCGCGGGCGCCATGGGCGCTGAGCGCGTCGAGCAACGCTTGTCCGAGTTTGGGCATGACAGGAACCTCGGTCGTTTGCTTCGTCATAGCCGCCACGGGCCGGATTGGGAATGAGACCCTCGAAAGGACCGTTGGCGCCCGCCGGCGGCGACCTCGGGCTACCGGCCTCCGCGCCCCGCGACAGCCAGGCAGGGCGCCAGCAACAACCTCAGCCGCGCGGCGTCGGTGGCCGTGACGGCCAGCGTGGCGATGATCGGCATACCCCCGGGCTTCGTGCTTTCCTGCCGCCAGACCAGCGTGCCGGCCCCGGCAACGACCTTGCGCAGCACCGTCGCGACAGCGGCGAGGGGACGCGCGTCACGGCGCATGCCGGCACTCACCCCGAGGTGAAAGCTCCGGTCCGCTTCGACGCCGATCCATCCGGCGGCTGCGAACCTTCCCCGCGTCGTGCCGCCTGGTCCGGTCGCTTCAAGGATGGTGCGGTCGCCAGCGTCAGCATCGGGCCCTTCGAAATCGTCGAACGGAAACACGGGGGCGAGCCCTTCGTAGCCAGGCACGGCCAGTTCGACCGCAAGCACGCCGGTAACGGTCGGGCCGTCATTCGACGTGCATGCGAAAGTGAAACGAACGTCGCGGACATCCGTGCCGGTCTGTGCCCGGCCGGGCAGGACAACCTCTCCCGGGACCTGCGCGCGTCCGACCGGCGCGGGTGGCAGGCAGGCGATCAAACCGGCTGTCAGCAGGGCAAATGCGATCAGTCGCATGCTGTCCTCACTATTCGGTGCCGTGACCCAGATAGAGTTCCACGATGCGCGGGTCGGATGCCAACTCCGCGCTCGGCCCCTGCAGCGTGATGCGCCCGGTCTCCAGCACATAACCGTAGTCCGAAACCTGCAGCGCCGCGCGGGCGTTCTGCTCGACCAGGAGAATCGCGACGCCGGTTGAGCGCAACTCGGTGATGGTCTGGAAAATGTCGCGCACGATCAGCGGCGCCAGGCCCAGGCTGGGTTCGTCCAGCATCAGCAACGCCGGCCGCGCCATCAGCGCGCGCCCCATCGCCAGCATCTGCCGCTCGCCACCCGACAGCGTGCCGGCCTGCTGGCGCCGGCGCTCCTTCAGCCGCGGGAAAAGCGAAAAAATCTCCTCCAGCGCACGCGTGGCGGCCGCTCGCCCCTCGGCGCGATGGCGGAAGGCGCCGAGCCGGAGATTGTCCTCCACGCTCATGCTGGTGAACAGTTCGCGCCGTTCCGGCACCAGCGACATGCCGGCCTGCACGCGCGCCGCCATCCGGGTGCCGCGCAGATCGTCCCCGCCGAAGCGGATCCGCCCCTGCACCGGCAACATGCCCATCACCGCGTTCAGCAACGTGGACTTGCCCGCGCCGTTCGGGCCGATCACCGTCACGATGCTGCCGGCGGCAACCCCGAACGATACGCCGGAAACCGCGGGGATGCCGCCATAGGCGACGGATACGTCGTCAAGCTCGAGCACGAACGTCATACCACGCTGCCCAGATAGGCCTCGATCACGGCCGGATCGCAACGCACGCAATCGGGCGTGCCCTCGGCCAGCTTGGTGCCGAAGTCCATCACCACCAGCCGGTCGGTGACGTTCATCACGAACTCCATGTCGTGCTCGACCAGCAGGATCGTCATGCCCTCGCCCTGCAACCGGCGCAGCAGCGCGGCGAGTTCCGCCTTTTCGCTGTGACGCAGCCCCGCCGCCGGTTCATCGAGAAGAAACAGCACCGGATCGAGGCAGAGCGCACGGGCGATTTCCACCACGCGCTGCTGGCCGAGCGGCAGGCTGGTCGCCAGCCGGTCGGCATATGGCGCCAGCCCGACCCGGGCCAGTTGGCGGGCCGCCTCGGCGTAGAGCCGCGCCTCCTCGGCGCGGTCCAGCCGCAGCACGCCCTGCACCGGCCCGGCGCGGCCGCGCAGATGCGCGCCGATCACCACGTTCTCGATCACCGACATGCTCGCCACCAGCTTCACGTGCTGGAAGGTGCGCGCGATGCCGAGCCGCGCGATCGCCGGAGCGCCCAGGCCGATCAGCGATCGGCCGAGAAATTCGACCGCTCCCGCGCTCGGCCGATCCACCCCGGTCAGCAGATTGAAAGTCGTGCTCTTGCCCGCTCCGTTCGGACCGATCAGGCCGACGATCTCACCGGCGGCGAGGGAAAAATCGAGATCGTTCACGGCGATCAGCCCGCCGAAGCTGCGGCACAGGCCGTGCACCGCCAGAATGGGCACCCCGTGCGGCGGCATGGCGCGCGGCGGCAACCTGGCGGCGTCGGGCGGCGCGCGGTGGGGCCGTGGGCGGGCGTGGGCGATGTGCGGCCAGATGCCCTGCGGGGACGCCTGCAGCGCCAGCACCAGGATGGCGCCGAACACGATGGTCTCGAAATTGCCCTGCGTGCCGATGAGTTTCGGCAGGACGTCCTGCAACACGTCGTTCACCACCGTGAACAGCCCGGCGCCCAACAGCGCACCCGGGATGTGCGCCGCACCGCCCACCACCGCCATCAGCAGGTAATCGATGCCGGCGTTCAGCCCGAATGGCGTGGGGTTCACGGAACGCTGCATGTGCGCATACAGCCAGCCCGCGAAGGCGGCCAGCACGGCGGCATAGACGAAGGCCAGCATGCGCGCGCGCGGCGTGTTGACGCCGAAACTCGCCGCCGCCAGCGTGCCGCCGTGCAGTGTACGGATGGCACGGCCGGCACGGCTGTCCAGCAGGTTGCCGGTGGCCAGCGCGGCCAACACCACACCGATCCAGATGACGGTGAAATACAGCCGCCCGTCGATCAGCCTGAAGCTGCCGAACGACAACGGCGGGATGGCGGAAATGCCGTCGTTGCGGCCAAACAGGTCGAGATTGGCGAAGGTGTAGTAAAGGCTCACCGACCAGGCGATGGTACCGACGGCCAGATAATGGCCGGACAGCCGCAGCGTGATCGCGCCGATCGCCAGCGCCGCCACCGCGCTGACCGCGAGCGCGGCCGGCAGCGTGAGCCATGGCGACATCCCGGCCTGCACGGTGAGAATGGCCGTCGTGTAAGCGCCAAACCCGACAAAACTCGCCTGGCCGAACGAGGTCATCCCGCCCACACCGGTCAGCACCACCAGTCCGATGGCGACAATGGCGGCGATGCCGATGTAATTGGCCAACGTCACCCAGAACGGCGGCAGCCCCGGCAGCCACGGCAGCAGAAAGCACAGCAGCAGCGCCGGCAGCGGCCACAGGATGCGCCAGCTCATTGCTCGTCCTCCGACGCGCCGCCGCGCAAGCTGCGCCACAGCAGCACCGGGATGATCGCGGTGAAGACGATCACCTCCTTGAACGCGCTGGCCCAGAACGAGGAGAAGCTTTCCAGCACGCCCACCGTCAGCGCGGCCAACGCCGCGGCGGGGTAGCTGACCAGTCCGCCGATGATGGCGGCGGTAAATCCCTTCAGCCCGATGATGAAGCCGGTGTCGTAGTAGATGGTGGTGAGCGGCACGATGAGGATGCCGGACAGCGCGCCGATCGCGCCGGCCAGCGTAAAGGCGATCTCGCCGGACTGGGCGGTGCCGATGCCGACCAGCCGCGCCCCCATCCGGTTCACCGCGGTGGCGCGCAGCGCCTTTCCATACAGTGTGTATTCGAAGAATCCATAAAGCGCGATCATCAGGCCAAGCGTCAGCCCGACGATCCACAGCGACTGCCCGGGCACGGTGAGCGGGCCAATGGACAGGCTGGCGTCGGAGAAGCCGGTGGCGCGCGATCCTTCCGCCCCGAAGAACACCAGCCCCAGTCCGCCCAGGGCGAGATGCACACCGACCGCCGCGACCAGCAGGACGAGCACGGAAGCATGGGAAAGCGGGCGGAATGCCACCCGGTACAAATAGGGCGCCATCGGCGTCACGATCAGCAGTGCCAGCAACGCCTCGATCAACACGCCGGGATGCAGCGGCGCCACCTGGCGCGTGACCAGCAGCACCACGACAGGAAGCCCCAGGGTGGCGGCCAACAGGCGCGCCACGCCGCGCGCCCGCAGGGTGCTCCGTTGCGACCACAGCGAGGCGAGGCAGGCGGCGGCGCCCAGGCCGCACAGCAACCACACGCTGCCCGGCATCTGCCCGGCATCGAGCGCCGCATAGGTCAGCGCGCCATAGGCGACGAACTC
>Ga0181529_10002742_pt1 | contig 20699 bp, 15 predicted proteins | sample PEATcosm2014_Bin_36_FD_119763 | JGI IMG/M metagenome (GOLD analysis project Ga0181529, IMG submission 119763) | Peatland microbial communities from MTU Mesocosm Facility, Houghton, MI, USA - PEATcosm2014_Bin10_30_metaG | ecosystem: Environmental > Terrestrial > Soil > Wetlands > Peat | place... | reverse complement strand
GGCCAAGAAAATCTCTGGGATGGAAAGCGCCTGCAGAACTGTTCCTACCCGAAGGCGCTTTCGACTTCGTACAACACTGGTCGGCTAAAATCACACCTGTTGCACTTGGAGCTTGAATCCGCCAACCGCTGAGTAGCTTTTTCCTTAAGAAAAAGCTACCTCGCACGATCTCTGCAAGGGCTACATCTATTGGAGAAACGTTCTAGAGAATTTTGCGGAATGGTGTAGACCTGTATTTCTTCGGTATCCCACCCATTCCCGCAAAGAACGCGGAAATGGATGGGGCACGGTGCTTCTGTTGGAGGGACGGATCAACAAGCGTTGTTGCTTACGGCTGGATGCGCCTGAGCACGAACGGGACCGGCACCGATGGATGGCGCGGGGGCATTCCCGAGGGATCAGAACCGTCCGGAGCAGGACCAACGGCCAGCGACTTGTCGTTCAGCTCCAGCGGATTCGGCCGGCCTTCGTGCCAGGCTCTTTGCGAGCGCTTCAGCTCGATCCAGTCGCCCATCACGGTGCCGGTATAGGTTGCCCCAGCCACCTTGAAGCTGATCTGGTTGCCGTCCACCTTGCCGTCCTCAATCGGCGCCGGAGAGTCGTTGCCGCCGGCCCAGCTGTTGCCCACGCCCTCGGCCGTACCGGTCAGCTTGCGGCCTTCCTGCTCCAGGGTAAACAGCTGGCTAGCCCCTTCGTGCTCCGGCCGCCACAGCCCGGTTGCGCCTTCGCCCACCGCGATCTTGCGCTTCCACTCCGCCACCTGCGGACGCAGTTTTGTCTCCTTGCTCTGCAGCGTAAGCCTGCCCGCCGACAACCCATGTGAGGTGGCCTCAATGGTGATGCTGCCGGCCTGCTTGCTGCTTTGCACGAGCGCCATGCAGAGGCCTCCAAAGGCCTTGCGCAGGGCGCCCTTGTCGGGCGCGTGGTCGGTGGGGTCGCCGTTGCCGGTGCCGATCAGCGCGCCCGCTCCGGAGACAGTGAACTCGATGGTGTTGTCGGTGATGGGTACAAGGCGGCCCTTGGCGTCGCGCACTTCCACGCGGACCATGGCCACATCCTCGCCGTCGGCCTTCAGCTCGGTGCGGTCGGCTGAGAGGACGATGGTGGTGGGCCCGCCGGTGGTTTCGCGCCGCTCGGTGAGGGCCAGCTTGCCATCTTTATAGCCGCGCGCCTCAATCGTGCCCGGCTGGTAGACCACATCCCAGGCCAGATGCTGGTTCTTCTTCACGTCCTTCGCGCCCAGACTCTCGCCGTTCAGGAAGAGCTCCACGCGGTCCATGTTGGTGTGGGCCCAGACGGCGATCTTCTTGCCCTCATAGCCCGGCCAGTTCCAGTGCGGGAAGATGTGCAGCACGGGCTGCTTCTGCCACCAGGCCTGGTAGTAGAAGAAGGTGTCCTTGGGGAATCCACACATATCGATGATGCCGTACTGCGAGCTGATGTTGGGCCAGCCGTTGGGCGAGGGCTCACCACGATAGTCGAAGCCGGTCCACACGAAGCCGCCAGCCAGCCACTCGTTCTGGTCGCAGAAGCGCCACCAGCCCTCGGCCGAGGCGCGGCCGCTGGTGGTGTAGGGATCGTAGGAGCTGACAAAGCCCTTGTCGGGATCGGTGATGTAGATGCCGCGCGTGCAGACGGCGCTGACCGTCTCGGTACCGATCACCGGCTTGTCAGGATGCGCCTTGTGGAAGGCCGCAGCCTCGGGGTCGGCGTAGTTGTAGCCCACCACATCGCCCACGGCCAGGCCGCCGGTACCGACCGCGCCGGTGGGAGCGATGGAGACCGGACGGGAGCCGTCATGGCGCGTGGCCAGAGCCTTCATCGCGGTCAAAATACCTACACCGCGTTCGCTGTTGGCCGTAGCTTCCTCGTTGCCCATGGACCACATGAAGACGCTGGGATGGTTGCGATCGCGGCGGACCAGATTCTCAAACTGCCCAAGGCCCTCGGGATTGGAGGACATCATGCGCGTCTCATCAAAGACCAGCATGCCCAGCTCGTCGCAGGCGTTGAGTAGCTCCGGCGTAGGCGGGTTGTGCGAGGTGCGCAGCCCGTTCGAGCCCATCTCAATCAGCTTGGCAATGCGGTAGTTCTGCACGGCGTCGGGTAGAGCCGCGCCCAGTCCAGCATGATCCTGATGATTGCAGGTGCCTTTGATCTTCACCTGCTTCCCGTTCAGCAGAAGCCCACGCAGTGGGGACATCTCGATCGAGCGGATGCCGAAGCGGGTCTCCGTGCTGTCCACCACGGCGCCGCCCACTCGGACCTCGGTCACCAGCGTGTAGAGGTTGCGCTCTTCCAGCGACCAGAGCCGGGGCTGGGTAACCTGAATCTGCTGCTCCAGCGTGGCCTCGCTGACGGCGGCAATCGCAACCGGGGCGGTCACGTTCTTGCCCACTTCCCTGCCGCTGGGGTCAAGAATGGTCGAAACCACGCGCGCTTCAGCCGATGCCGGAGTGTTGTTTTCAAGCTCGGTGCGCACCTTGAGCGTGGCCGCGCCCGCCTTGATCTCACTGCGGACAAACGTGCCCCACTGCTTTACGTGCACCGGGTTGCTCTTCACCAGCCACACATGGCGATAGATGCCAGCGCCCTCGTAGAACCAGCCATCAGAGCTGGTAGCATCCACGCGGACCAGCAACACGTTGCGGCCGCCGGGGTTGGCAAAGTCGGTCACATCAAAGCGGAAGGGATCGTACCCCCCGCTGTGACGGCCAATATAAAAACCGTTGAAGACAACCATGGACTCGCGATAGGCGCCGTCGAACTCCAGCACAATGCGCTTGCCCTTGTCGGACTCGTCCAGCGTGAAGATCCGCCGGTACCAGCCCACGCTGGTCTCCGGATAGTTGCGCCCCAGCGGATAGTAGCCCTTGCTGTTGAGCTCCGGATCGTTGTGGAAGGGCAGCTCGACGGCCCAGTCGTGGGGCAGATCGACGGGCTTCCAGTCGGAATCGTCAAAGGCGATGGAACCGGGGCGGACAAAGTTGCCGGTCTTCTGGAAGGCGCCGTGGAAGTCGAAGTCCTTGCTCGGGTCGATGGCGTGGCCCTGATGGAAGCGCCAGCCAAAGTCGAGCAGCAGGCGCTCGCGGCCTGCGCCACCGGAGGCGGCAGTCATCTGAGCGCCGGAGGTCGTCAGGGGTCCGCTGGCCGACGCAGTGGCCTGCAGTGCGGCCGGGCTCAAGGGTTGGGCGACAGCGGCAACCGCTGCCGGCGCAAGTAACGAAGATTTCAGCAAGTCTCGGCGTGAAAAGGCTTTCATTTTGTCCTCTGTGAACACGGCTCCTGCTCTTTTGCCCGGGCCATGTTTCGTCAAGTTGGATTCTGCCCGAGATTTCCAAGGCGCCGCCAGTATACATGGAGGCATGCAAACTGGGCATCGGTGCGGCGTGTTGGCACCGTTCCTTGCACGTCCATCGGCCAACCCTACCAGCGAGGAAATCGCCTCTCCCGCACATCTGCCCCCCATCGGAACGCAACGACGCTCTAGATCTGGCAATCAAATAGTGGCATCTCCTTCCCACCCATTCCTGCAAAGAACGCGGGAATGGATGGGGCCCACCTGACAGCCTGACCAGCGAGGGAATCCTTTCTGCCTCGCATCTGCGCCCCATCGGGGCGCAAGGACGCTAGCCCCGGGTAAAGCGCAGCGGAACCCAGGGTAAGGCGCCCCAGCAGACCTCGCGCCCCGTAGGGTGCGCGGTGAAAGGCCAATGGCCAGAAATGCCCTTCCTCTAAAGTCCTTTGTAGAATGCGCGGAAGAACAAAAGCAGATTCTTCGATTCACCCGCACCTGCGGTGCGGCAGACGCGCTGCGCGCCTGCCGCCCCGTTCGCGCCCTAGGAACATAAAGGTTGAACGAAGAGGTTGATCAACAAGATCAGCAGGTTAGCATCCGCTTCGCGGAAATCGCGGATTGGCAAGTTGGCGACCGTTCCTTTCAGGCGTAACTCGTTGGGTCGAGTCGGAGTACTCAGAATGACGGCCTCTCTTCTTTCATGAACTTTAGAGACAGAACCCCAGTCCCAAAAACAAAGGCGCGCAGGGGATCGGAAACCCGGAGTTTCATCGCCAGTGGCTCGGCAACAGCGGCGGTTGACTTATCAGCACCAAAAGCAAAACGGCTGCCCGGAGGCAGCCGCTTTGGTTGGGGGGAGTTGTGGTTGTTGGGAAGCTGCAGCACTCGTTGATCTTGGTCCTCTAGGAGGCCTGGGCCTTGCGGCCGCGGGTAACTTGCTTGGCCTCTTCCGCGCCGCCGGCTGGAGCCTCGGGCACCTCTGCCTTGACCGTTGCGCCAACAATCAGCTTGGCGCGCAATTCGGCCTCCATGCGGGCAAAAGTCTCCTTGTTGTCCTTCAGGAAGGTGCGGGTATTCTCGCGGCCCTGGCCGATGCGCTCGCCGGCATAGCTATACCAGGCGCCCGACTTCTCCACGATGTTGTTGGCCACGGCCACGTCCAGCACGTCGCCTTCGCGGCTGATGCCTTCACCGTAAAGAATGTCGAACTCGGCCTCGCGGAAGGGCGCGGCCACCTTGTTCTTCACAATCTTCACCTTGGTGCGGTTGCCGGTCACCACGTCGCCATCCTTGATGGCGGCAATGCGGCGGATGTCCACACGAACCGAGGAGTAGAACTTCAGCGCGCGCCCACCGGTGGTGGTCTCCGGGTTGCCGAACATGACGCCGATCTTTTCGCGAATCTGATTAATAAAAATGAGGGCCGTACGCGACTTCGAAACCGTGCCCGTCAGCTTGCGCAGCGCCTGGCTCATGAGCCGGGCCTGCAGGCCCACGTGCGAGTCGCCCATCTCACCATCCAGCTCGGCCTTGGGGACCAGAGCGGCCACCGAATCCACCACCAGCACATCGATGGCGCCAGAGCGCACCAGGGCTTCGGTGATTTCAAGGGCCTGTTCGCCGGAGTCGGGCTGCGAGACCAGCAGGTTGTCCACATCCACGCCCAGCTTCTTGGCATAGCCCGGATCGAGCGCGTGCTCGGCATCCACAAAGGCGGCCAATCCGCCGGCCTTCTGGGCCTCGGCGATGATCTGCAGGGTGATGGTGGTCTTGCCCGAGGACTCAGGGCCATAGATCTCGGTGACGCGGCCACGGGGAATGCCGCCCACGCCCAGTGCTGCGTCAAAGCTGATGGAGCCGGTGGAGATCACCGCAATGGGTACCATGGCTTCGCGCGATCCAAGGCGCACAATGGAGCCTTTACCGAACTGTTTTTCAATTTGAGCAAGGGCAAGTTCTACAGCTTTGGTGCGATCGTCGGCAATGGCCATGAAAAATCCTCCAAGTGGGCCACTCCAGCGCGGGCAGGCTCAACGACAAGCGTGAGATAGCCCAAATCTGGAAGGCGTTTCGATGGGATTGTAGCAGGGTGGGGAAGACAAAGACAGAAAAAAATAGCGAAGAAAGGGTGAAAGTGGTTTTCCGCCCGGTTTGCCAGGCTGGAACCCTCCGCTGCGCATGATTTTATAAGCGATACCGGCTCCTGCGCAGCAAAGAAATTGCGCTGAGCCATTCTTTGTACACTTGGGCGCCTTACCTTGAATCATTTGCCCAATATTGATTGGAGGGCAGCAGTGCACACGCGGGGTCGCCCCGAAGGGGCGATGTGCCGATAGCCCAAGGCAAGAGTAGCGCAGCCTTGGGTTCGGAGTTGATTCGATGGTCGGGCGCCCCGTCGGGGGCGCGGTGCAGAATCCTGAACCGCCCCTGAAGAGCAACCTCTGCTCCTTCGACTCAGCACTTCGGGCGGCGAAGGTGCTGCCAGAGCAGACGAAACGGAAGGGTGATGAGCAGAACCACCCAGACCAGCCACCCAAAACAGGCAAAAAGTGCGGGAAGTTTGGCCAGCGCATCGATGACAGGAAGCATTCCAAAGACACATCCGATGGCCGCACAGACGGTGATAAACGCTCCCGGTTCCAGCCAGGCACGACGTGGCGCGATGAGCGGAAAGCTGCCGATAAGGAACCACTGAAGTGCGATGAGGCCGAGGACCTCAATGTCCAATCGGCGTTGACGAAAGAGCATCTCCTCGCGCCCTGTCCACCACACGCGCTTGACCATGTGGCCGGCCAGGGTCCAGTGTGCCGGGCAAATATCGCGCCAGCCAGCCACGGTCATAGCGGGCGCGTCAATGATGCTCATCAGGATCACTTGAGGCGGATAATGTGCCCACACTTCACATGGCTCGAAGGTGACGATTTCTGTATCGTCCAGCGAGGGTGCGGGCGCGGCCGGAGGAGGAGGCGCGGGCAAAGGTCTTGTGTCGGTTTCGGCGTCGCCATAAACGGCTCTCGCGTCGCGAGCTTCCAACAGAAGCAACAGCGGGGCGGCAATGGCCACGTGCATGAGAGCGAAGGCAAGGCCGCGACGGAGTTTCATGCGAGCAAGGGTACGCCTGACGGCTTGGATTGGACAAGATCTAGGACCGCGTGCTGAAGTCGTGCCCTGACGCGGGCTTCCTTAAGAGCAACTGCAGATCCTTCGACTCCCCCCCCAGCCTGAGGAGTGCGCCTGGGGCCCCGTTCGCTCAGGATGACAGCGTTGTGGGAAGTAGGCGACGTGGAGTGAGCAACGCGAAGCGGGCTGCCGCACCGCAGGTGCCGAAGCGGGCTGGCCCCACCGCAGGTGGCTAGACCGTATACGCCCCGATGCGGGTTTCCTTGGCGGTGAGTTCGTCGCAGGCGCGGTCCAGAACTTCGTAGGCCTCATCGTGGGCCTTGCGGAAGGCGCGGAAGGCCTCCTCGCTGCTCCAGCGGTCCACGGTCAGATAGATGCCGGGGATGTAGGCGTCGCGCAACAGTTCGGTGCCCTGGTAGTCGGCCGAGCTGCGAAAGAGTTGGGCCCAGGAGCCCTCTGGCCCGTAGGCTGCCTCAAAGGCGGCGATCTTCTCTTCGGCAATCTCAAACTGCCAGACAACAACAAACATGGGCGCTTATCCTCTCTTTTGCCTCCTCACGGCGAACCGCGGGGCTGGCTTCGAGTCTCTATAGTAGCGCAGACCGTGGAGCAGGGTTGGAGCTGTCGTTCAGCATGGCGGTGAACGCCGGGAAACAAATACCCCATTGCGGTACATGATTCTGCACTGTGGTGGCCATCACAGACCATCCGGGTGCATACTGATAACGGCCGAATATGCAGCTCCGCCCTCCCCTTGGGACGGCTGCAATCACCATCGGCATCAACCTTTCTCGAATTGGCTTTTTGGAATTGCTTGGTTCCTGCGCTTCACCCTGCGCATCGAACCTTAAAGAACAGCCGCAGTGCGGGGCCAAAGGGGATTGCCAGCGGGGCAATCCAGCCGCCTGACGTGCATCGCCGCACCTGAACCAACGAACCGGGCTCACGGAGAAGAATCGAATGACAGCACCTGCTCGCTATCCTGGCATCCGCGTTACCGCCAATGGAAACCAGCTTGTCTCGTACCACACCGAGACGCGCATTGCCGATGCCGGCGTGTTTTACCCCATTACGCCTTCCACCGAGGGCGGCGAGTTGTTTCAGCAGGCCTATGCCGAAGGCCACCTGAACGTCTTCGGCAAGAACACCATCGCCATTGAGACCGAAGGCGAGCACGCGGCCCAGGGCGGCGCGATTGCGCACTCGGTGTGCGGCAAGCGGGTGGTGAACTTCACCAGCGGCCAGGGCGTGGTGTACGGCGTGGAGCAGTACTATCACGCGCCCGGCAAGGGTTCCACCATGGTGATTGAGATTGGCGCGCGCGCGCTGACCAAGCACGCCCTGAATGTGCATTGCGGCCACGACGATATCTATGCCGCGCTGGACACGGGCTGGATCATGCTCTTTGGCAAGGACGCGCAGCAGGCCGCCGATCAGGCGTTGATCCTGCGCTCCGTGACCGAGCTTTCGCTGACGCCGGGCATGAACATCATGGACGGCTTCCTGACCTCGCATCTGGAACGTACGTTCTACAAGCATGAGTCGGAGCTGATCCGCGAGTATCTGGGCGCGCCGGAAGACATCATCGACTGCCCCACCGAGGCGCAGCGCTCGCTGTTTGGACCTACGCGCCGCCGCGTACCCAAGATGATGGATCTGGCCAACCCGATTTTGCTTGGCCCGGTGCAGAACCAGGAACACTACATGAACGGCGTCGTGGCCCGGCGCAACAACTTTGTGGAGCCGATTCTCGGCTACCTGGAAAAGGCCTACGAGCGCTTTGGCGAGCTGACGGGCCGCAACTATGGATTGATCTCGAAGCACAAGACGGACGACGCGGAGACGGTGTTCATCGCGCTTGGCTCGGCGGCCGAGAACATCGATGCCGCGGTCGACTATCTGCGTGAGACCCGCGGCGCCAAGGTTGGCTCCATCCACTTGAACGTGATTCGCCCCTTCCCCGAAGCCGCGGTCATCGAGGCTCTGAAGGGCAAGAAGAACGTCATCATCCTGGAGCGCACGGACGAGCCGCTGGCCGGCGAGAACCCGATGAATCGCGACATCCGCACGGCGCTTTCGAAGGCCTTGCAGGGTGTGGCCGGACTGCCCGCGCTGACGCTGGCGGAGACGCCGCGCATCTTTGGCGGAACGTATGGATTGGGCTCGCGCGACTTCCGCCCCGAGCACGTAATTGGCGCATTCGAATATGTGACCGCGGGCCGCGCTCGCCAGGACGGCAAGACCGCCGCCGACAACGAAAGCTTCCTCGTACTGGGCATCGATCATCCTTATGCGGTAGTGGCGGACGAGATGCCGTCGCTGCTGCCCGATGGCGCGGTGGCGGTGCGCTTCCACTCCATCGGCGGCTGGGGCGCCATTACCACCGGCAAGAACCTGGGTGCCATTCTGGGCGACTTGAACGATCTGCTCTTTGAGCGCGATGGCCTGAAGGATGAGTACGGCAATCCGAAGGAGATCATCCACGTCAGCGCCAACCCCAAGTACGGCTCGGAGAAGAAGGGCGCTCCCACCAGCTACTTCATGGTGGCCGCCAAAGACCGCATCCGCGTCAACTGCGATCTGCGCCATGTGAATGTGGTGCTGTGTTGCGACCCCAAGGCCTTTACGCATTGCAATCCGCTGGACGGCATGGCGGAGGGCGGCGCGTTTATTTGGGAGAGCGATCAGGAAGGCGAGGGAGCTTGGGAGCAGCTGCCCATCTGGGCGCGCAAGCAAATCATCGAGAAAAAGATTCGTGTCTTCACGCTGCCCGGCTTTGCGATTGCGAAGAAGGCCACCGACCGCGCCGATCTGCAACTGCGCATGCAGGGCAACGCCTTCTTGGGCGGATTCTTTGCGGTCAGCCCGTTGCTCGGTGAGTTCGGCATCTCGCAGGAGCAGTTCCGCACCGTGGTGCACAAGCAGTATGTGAAGAAGTTCGGCAAGCTCGGCGACGCCGTGGTGCAGTCGAACATGGAAGTGATGATTCAGGGCTTTGAGCAGGTGACGGAGATTGCGGTGGGCCAGCTGGCTGCAGTGGATCACTCCTCTCTGCGTGGTGTGGCTCTGCTGCCCATTCTTGAAACCATCCCGAACGGCGAAGCCTGCGGCACCGGTTGCCGTTCGCATGCCTTCCCCGCCGGCCAGACGGCGCGTACCCCGATTGCCAGCGTCAGCCACTTTGATGCTGAGTTCCGCTCCAACTACGGATACTTTCAGCCAGCCACGCCGCTCGCGGCCATGGGCATGATTGCCGCGGCCACCGGCGACACGGTGTCGAAGTACGTTGCACGCCGCGAGACGCCGCTCTACATTCCGGAGAACTGCACGCAGTGTATGGAGTGCATCTCGGTGTGCCCGGATACTGCGTTGCCCAATACCGCGCAGGATCTGGCTACGCTGCTCAACACGGCCGTGAACTACTACGTGAGCGACCCGGCCGACCGGTCCGCACTGCTGCAAGCTCTGCCCGCAATCGAGAAGACAACGCGCGCACGCATGGTGGCGGAGATCAAGAGCGCTTTGCCCTTGCCGCAGATTCTTTCGGAAGTCACGGAAGCAGTCGAAGGACTCTCCGTCAACGCCAAGGCGCAGTTCCTGGCCATCCTGAAGAAGGTTCCCATGGCCTATGCCAAGGTGAACGCCATCTTCTCCTCGCCGGAGCGCAAGCAGGCGGGCGCGGGCGGTATTTTCTCGATCTTTGTCAGCGACCTTTGCAAAGGCTGCGCGGCTTGCGTGACGGCTTGCGGCGATCACGACGCGCTGCGGATGGTGCCCGAGACGCTGGAAGTGAACGCCGAGCACATGACCGGCACCGGCTTCCTGGATCTGCTGCAAGACACACCGCAGAAGTATCTCGGCCTCTACAACGCGGCTCATCCGGCTGACTCGAAGACGGCCACGCTGCGCAACATGCTGATGCAACGCAGCACCTACGACGCGCTGGTCTCCGGCGACGGAAGCTGCGCCGGCTGCGGCGAGAAGAGCGTGCTGCGCTCCATCGTCACCGTCACAGAGGCCTATATGCGGCCGCTCTTCCACGCCAAGAGCGATCGCTTGCTCGGCAAGGCTGGCGAGCTCGAAAAGACCGGCGCGGCGAAGCTCGAAGAGATTCTGGCTGCCGACCCCAACAAGTACATCTTCCTGCGCAACTCGGTCCTGCATCTGATCCTGGGCCTGGGCGGCGAGGACGAGCACGACACCTTGCGGCGCATCACCGCCTACGAGAAGGAACATGGCACGGTAAGCGATGCGCAGCTCATTGAGGCGGTTGCCGCGGTGCTCTTGACCGAGGCCTTCAACCACAAGAACCTGCAGGCCGTGGATGGCCGACTGGCGAACGGCATGAGTGTAATGGCCATGGCCGCGCACACCGGCTGCAATACGGTGTATGGATCGAGTGCACCCAGCAATCCGCACCCCTATCCGTGGATGAACTCGCTCTTTCAGGACGGCGTAACCATCGGTTGGCTGATGGGCGAGAGCTTCATCGTGGACCACGCGCGGCGCTCTGTAATTCCCGAGCGGCTGGCCGATGCCATCCTGACTGCAACCGGCGTGACCGAGCTGCAGTATGAGCACTTCACGCACTTCTCCGACGCGCTGATGACCGACGAGGAGATCAAGGAACTGCCCAAGGTTTGGGTGGTGGGCGGCGACGGCGGCATTGGCGACATCGGCTACCAGAACACGTCGAAGGTGGTGCTGCAGAACCGGCCCAACGTCAAGGTGCTGATGCTGGACACGCAGGTCTACTCCAACACCGGCGGACAGAACTCCGACTCCACGCCGATGCTGGGCGGCGGCGACATGAACGTCTACGGCGTGGCCACGCAGGGCAAGAACACCGAGAAGAAGACAGTGGCCGAGACCTTCCTGGCCGGGCACGGATCGCCGTTCGTGGCGCAGGTATCGATGGCCAACGCCCCCAAGCTCTACCGTGCGATCCTGGATGGCGTTGAGTATCGCGGCACCATGTTCCTGCAGGCCTTTACGACCTGCCAGCCGGAGCACGGCGTGGCGGACGACATGGCGCTGGTGCAGGCGCAGCGGGTACGCGACTCGCGTGGCGTGCCGGAGTTTGTTTTCAACCCGCGGTTGGGCGAGACCTACTCCGAAGCGCTCGACCTGAAGGGCAACCCCAGCCTCGACCTCGACTGGTACGAGACCAAGGACAAGGTGACGGGCAAGCTGCGCCGTTACACCGTAGCTCACTGGTGCACGACGGAAGCGCGCTTCCGCAACCACCTGAAGAAGGTGAAGCCGGAGGCCGCGGCCAAGCTCATTCCGCTGGACGACATGTTGGTGCGCGTCACGCAGCAGGATGTTGTTTATCGCTACTATCTGAACCCGCAACATCGCGCCTTCATCCCCGACTTCGGTGTGTCGATCGAAGTGGAGAGCGAGGGCAAAACCACAACCTACGCACTCAGCCGCCAGCTGGTGATGTTCTGCGTGGAGCGGCGCAAGGCATGGCGCATGCTGCAATCCAAGGCCGGCGTCGTCAACCGCGAGTACATGGCGCAGAAGGCGGTACTGGCGGACGTGGCCGCAGGCAAGATCGCACAGGAAGAGCTTTTTGCGCGGGGCGCGGAGCTGGTGCGGGAGAAGATGGAAGCCAAGGCGTAAGAGCAATACGCATCAAAAAAAAGGCTCCTGATTCTTCACGAATCGGGAGCCTTTTTTTCGTGTTGCTAGAGGCCGATTTGAAACCACCTATTCCGCTTACTGCTCAAACTCCTTTGAGCAGTTCCCCTCTCGCTACGCCCTTGTGCGCAGCAACAGCCGAGACAATCGCGTTGAGTGTTCCAATGCGCATGGGATGATGGGCGGGGACAGCAATGCGGTGGTGGGAAGGCTCTTCGGTCTGCAGAATCATGTGACTGCCTACTTGATGGATGCGCTGCTAGTTCCAGCGCTTTTCCAAGTGGCGCGCCAGCGATTCGCCGTCCAGATCGCGCAGCAGCTTTATGCTACGGCCAGGACCTCGTCGCGAACCATGCGCAGGCGAATGGAGGCTGGAGGCACGGAGTCAAAGTAGAAGGCCTGCACCGCCTCGCGCACGTTGGCGCGGAGTTCTTCCCAAGTGTTGGCCTCAGTGAAGATGCTTTCGCCAATCGCCTCGGCCACAAACCCGCCGTCGGCTTCCTGCATGACTTCGAAGATAAGTTCTTTCATGCTATCTCTGCCTCCGCGACCCCACCGAACGTCAAACGCTAAGGTCAAGATACCACCGAAGCTCCACGCCCGGTCACGGCCCGCAAATCCGCCTCAACCTCCGCCAGCGAATAGGTCACGGCGGTACCGGCCTTGATCTGCGCCACGCGGCAGGCAATCTCCGGCTCCCGAGCCGCGGCGATCTCGGCCTCGGTGGCCACGCCCTCCGCGCCCTCCCACAGGGAGTTCGCCAGGCGGATGCGCTCGTCTTCCGGCAATGCGCGCGCGAGTTGTTGCACTTCTTCGTAGGTGTGCGGCATAGCAAGATTGTAGCCCCAAACCAGTCTGACCGATGAACCAATCCGGCCGCCGTCCAGATCGCGCGGCAGCTTGCTGCAGCCGCAAAAGCTCCTCTGGCAGACTCCGCACACGGATCGCCGGTGCCATCGCCGACCGCGCATGCAAAACTCTTTTCCTGCAGCAGCCCGCGGTGCGACAATCATCTCGCTGGGCAGAACGCCGTTGGAAAGGCACTGTCCCAGAAGGAGAGATTCCCCATGAAACGATTGCTGTTGTGTGCCGGAGTTCTGCTCGCCGCCACCTCGATGTTTGCCCAGATGTCCATGCCGCCCGCCGCCCCCAAGGGCCCGCCGCCGAGCCCTGCCGCTAAGGCGGAGGCCAAGATTGCCGGCGCTGCCATTACCATCGACTACAGCTCGCCCCGGGTGCGCGGGCGCGCAGGCAAGATCTTCAGCAAAGACGGGCTGATCAGCCACGATCCGACCTATCCGGTGTGGCGCGCGGGCGCCAACGCCGCCACCACCCTGACCACCGACGCCGATGTGAAGATTGGCGGCCTGCTGGTGCCCAAGGGCAGTTACTCGCTGTTTGTGGACATCACTGACCCCGCCGCATGGGTGCTGGTGGTGAGCAAGCAGACCAAGCAGTGGGGCACCAAGTACGACAAGGCACAGGACCTGGGCCGTGTGCCGATGAAGACCGCCAAGTCCGCCAAACTGGTGGAAGAGCTGGTTTATACCCTCGCCGCCAAGGGCAAGGGCGGCACGCTGACCCTGGCCTGGGAGAACGTGACCGCGAGCGTTCCTGTAACCGTAGCCAAGTAACGCCAGATGGCGAGCAGAAAGGGCCTGCGCCCGCCGCTCAACTCTTGATACAGCCCTCGAAGAGTGTCAGACTATCCCATCCATCCCGCACAAAACGCGGGATGGATGGGGCACCCAGTTGTTAACGTTGATGGGCCGGATCAATAGCTGAACGGGTTCAGCGCAGGTTTTTTCTGCTCAAAAGGCGTGCAAAACACCAACGGCCGCACCCGCGTAACGGCCGCCAGTCCCGCAGCGTGGCCCGCCAATGCGAAGTTTCTCCGATTCTTCGATAGAATGGATGTGTACCTGTTTTAGCCGGAGGTTTGCGGAATTGCCACTCTATCCTTATCGCTGCACGCAATGTGGGTATAGCTTTGAAAAGATTCAGAACTTCAGCGCCACTCCTGAAACCGAGTGCCCCAAGTGCAAGGGCGTTCTGGAACGCCCGCTGACCGTACCTGGACTGAACTTCAAGGGCGCTGGCTGGTATGTGAACGACTACGCCGGCAAGAGCGCTGCGCCCTCTGCGCCAGCCCCCAAAGCGGATACGCCCTGCGGTGGCGGCAGCAGCGCCTGCGCTGCCTGCCCGGCTGCCGCCGCGGCTGCTCCCAAGTAGGCTGCTTCGTAATTGATCCAGGGCAAGAGATTTGCGTCCTGCTCTCCCACCCTTGCCCGCAAAAGACGCGGCCAAGGATGGGGCACCCAGACAGCATGTGCTTGGCAAATCAATAGCCTGCAATCATCCTGGTTCCCTGGGAGTCCGTGACTTCCCAGGGAGGTCCCTCTGCACGGCTGCATCGCAATGCGCAGGGCCCGCAACTTCCCTTCCCCTGCTCTGTCATGGAAGAATGAGCCTTGTCCCCACAAGGTAATTCCGTGACTGATCGCCCCACGCGCACTCCCGATCTGCTCAACCGTCTGCTGCTGGCCGCAGCGCTGCTTATCGGCGTGTGCGGCGTTGCGGCTGCCCTGTTGCATCTGCCGCTAGCCACGGGCGTAATGCTGCGCTGGGTTGGGCTGGCTTTGCTCACGGCTCACGCGGTGCGACGCCGCTCACTGCTGGAGTGGACCTTCTTGGCCATGCTGGCTGGCGCGGAACTGGGACTCGACGCTCCTGCTGCCGCCGTCCAAACCCGCTTTGCTGCCGACATCTTCCTGCGCCTCATCCGCATGATTGTTGCGCCGCTCATCTTTGGCGGCATCGTCACCGGCATTGCAGGCCATGGCGAGCTGCGCGGCGTGGGCCGGGTGGCCCTGAAGGCGATTCTCTTCTTTGAAGCCGTGACCTCCATCGGACTCGCGCTTGGCGCGCTGGCCATTGACTGGACGCAGGCTGGCGCGGGCGTGGTGTTGCCCGCCGCACTGGCCTTGCCCACCGCCGCCAAGCCTGAAACCTGGCAACAGATCCTGGTCAACATCTTTCCGGAAAACATTGCGCAGGCCGTGGCTCAAGGGCAGATTCTGCAGGTGGCCGTCTTCGCGCTCTTCTTTGGCTCGGCGCTGGCGCTGCTGCCAGCTGAAAAGCGCGCGCCGCTGGTCACCGTGGTGCAATCGCTCACCGACACCATCTTCCGCATGACGCGCTTCATCATGTTCACCGCGCCCGTGGCTGCTGGCGCGGCTCTGGCCTACACAGTGGGCAACACGGGGCTGGCCACGCTGATCCCGTTGGCCAAGCTGGCGGCCACCTGCTACGGCGCGCTGGTCGTCTTTGTGCTGGCGGTGTTTGTGCCCATTCTGCTAGTGGCGCGCGTGCCGCTGGGCCGCTTTATCGCGCTGGTGGCGGAACCCGCGGCGCTGGGGTTTGCCACTACATCGTCCGAGGCCGCGCTGCCCCTGGCCATGGAGCGCATGGAAGCTCTGGGCGTGCCGCGCTGGATTGTTTCGTTCGTCATTCCCATGGGCTACAGCTTCAACCTGACCGGCTCCACGCTCTATCTGGCCATGGCGGCGCTGTTTGCGGCGCAAGCTGGCGGTCTGCATCTTACTGTTTTGCAGCAGGTGGTACTGCTGGCCACCCTCGCGCTTTCCAGCAAAGGCATTGCCGGAGTGCCGCGAGCCACCATCGTGGTGCTGCTGGGCGTGGCTGGATCGTTCCAGATTCCCACCGCAGCGGTGCTTATGCTGCTGGGCGTGGACACGCTGATGGACATGGGCCGCACCGGCCTGAACGTCGTCGGCAACTGCATGGCCGCCGCCGTAGTGGCGCGTTGGGAAGGTGAGTGGACGCCCGCGGCCTGTTCAGCCTCCGAGGCTGAAAGGGCCAGCTCCCCTCCCCATTCCCTCAGGGGCTGAACAGGCTGCGGAAAAACTCCCAGCTCGCCGGGCTTTGTATCAGGGCATGACTTTAGTCGTGCCGCAAGCTGCCATTAAATTGACGAGGGCTTCAGCCCCTGCGGGAAGCTTTCAACTGAGATCAGCTCCAAAACCGAGTTTTCCCGCAGCCAGTGAAACCCTTCATCCGCCCACCGAACCCAACCAGCTCCCGCTGCGATAATCAAGAAGACATGTCCCTGCTCGATCCGATTCCGTCTCCCGTAATCAATGCCGATCTTGTTGCTCTGGAGTGGCAGCCGCTGGTTGAACTGGTGGCTGGCTTTGTCTCCTCGCCCGTGGGCCGCGCGGCCATTCTGGCGCTCCAGCCCTCCAGCGACGCCGCCTGGATTGCGCGCCAGCACCGGCTCACCGGCGAAGTGCGCCTCTTGATCGACGAGCAGGTTTCCATCCCTCTGGGAGGCCTCTTCGACCCCACCAAACTGGCCACCATGGCGCGGATTCCCGAGACCGCTCTGGAGGCTGAGGAGCTGCAGGCGGTGGCGCGGCTGGCCAACGACGTGGCTGCCTGGCAGGATATCCTGCACCATCCGCCGGCGCGGCTGGAAGGCAAGCTGGTGGGCCTGGGCGTGATCTCCGGCGAGCTGGTGCAGAGCCTGCGTCCGCTGGCCGAAACCATCGAGCGCAAGATCATGCCCGATGGCACGCTCACCGACGATGCTTCGCCGGAGCTGCACCGCATTCGTCGCGAACAGGAGCACCAACAGCGCGCCATTGAGAGTTCGTTGCGCGCCGCGCTGCGCCGGTTTTCGAGCGAGGGAGCCACCCAGGATGACCTGATCACCATCCGCGGCGACCGCTTTGTGATTCCGGTGCGCGCGGAGCTCAAGCGGCGCGTCTCCGGCGTGGTCCACGGGGCCAGCTCCTCCGGCCAAACCGTCTTTGTGGAGCCGCTCGAAACCATTGAGCTGAACAACGAACTGGTGCGCTTGTTTGAAGAAGAGCAGGCGGAGATTCATCGCATCTTTGTGGCCCTCACCAGCCAGGTGGGCGCTTATGCGCGCGCGCTGGTGGTGGGTGCAAAGGTGCTGGCCGTGGTGGACAGCATGCTGGCCCGCGCTCGCTTTGCGCGCGACTACGACTGCGTTGAGCCTCTGGTCGGACCCGAACAACTGCGGCTGGAGGGCGCACGCCATCCGCTGCTGGAGCGGCGCTTGCGCGCAGGCGGCGCAACCAAGAACTCGGCCGTGGTGCCGCTCACCCTGGAGCTAATCAGCAGCGAGCGCCAGCTCATCATCAGCGGTCCCAACACCGGCGGCAAAACGGTTACGCTCAAAACCACTGCTCTCTTGGCCATGATGGCCCAGGCCGGCCTGCCCGTCCCCGCCACCGCTGCAACTTTCCCCATCTTCGACGCTTTCCTGGCCGACATCGGCGACGCCCAATCCATTGAGCAGGCGCTCTCCACCTTCTCCGCGCACATCGTCAACCTGGACCGGCTTTCCCGGCTGGCGGACTCGAGTTCCCTGGTGCTGCTGGACGAGCTGGGTTCTTCCACCGATCCTGAAGAGGGCTCGGCGCTGGCCGTGGCCGTGGCCGAGCACTTCCTGAACGCCCGCGCCTGGACGCTAATCTCCACCCACCACACCTCGCTCAAGGTCTACGGCGCCAACATGGCCGGCGTCCGCAACGCCGCGGCGGGCGTGGACGAGCGCACCCTTGCGCCCAACTATCAACTGCGTCTGGGTGTGCCGGGAGCTTCCGCCGGCATCCAGACCGCGGAACGGCTGGGCCTGAACGCGTCCATCATCACCGGCGCGCGCCAGCGCATGGGCTCGCAACAGGCCGACATTGCGCGCTTTCTCGACAAGATCCACAGCGAGCTCACCGACCTGGAAGCCGAGCGCAAGAAGGCGCGCTTGGAGCAGTACACGCTCAACCAGGAACGTGCCCGGCTGGCCCGCGAGGGCGACGTGGAGATGCGCGCCCGGGTGCGCGAGCTCGAGTCCAAACTCGGCTCGCTGATGAAGGAATTCGAGTTCCAGATGAAGGAGAATGTGCGCGTTGTGGAAGATCGCGTGGCACAGCAGAAACTCTCCAAGGAGGCCGAGCGCCGCATCAATCGCCTGCGCCGCGAGTTCCAGGAGAGCTTCAATCAGGTGGTGGTGGCGCACAAGACCGGCGCCGACCAGGGCGATGCCAACGCCCAGCCGCACCTGCTGCAACACGTTGCCGCTGGCGATCAAGTCCTGCTGAAGTCCATGAACAAGATTGCCGTCGTGCAGCGCGAAGTGGAGAAGGACCTGTTCGAGGTGGCGCTCGGGCCCATCAAAATGCGCGTCAAGCTCTCGGATCTGGCCTCACCCAAGAGTCCCGCCGGCGAAGCCGCACGCGCCAGCGAGACACCGCTTATGGCCGTCCGCCGCCAAAAGGGCGTGCAGGTCAGCATCTACAGCGACAGCGACTCGACCGAGGCGATGCGGATGGAGATCAACCTGATCGGCAAAACCGTGGACGAAGGCACCCAGGAGTTGGAGAAATATTTGGATCGCGCCTTTCTGGCCGGCATGCCCAAGGTACGCATCATCCACGGCCACGGAGCCGGCATTCTGCGCCGCGGCGTGCGCGAGTTTCTGAAAGGCCATCCCCACGTTGCCCACTTTGAAGAGGCGCAACAGAGCGAAGGCGGGCAGGGCGCAACCGTGGTGGAGCTGCGGCAGTAGATTCCGGTTGACATGTAGCTACGTTGTGGTTACGATTCTATAGGTTCTGACGTCGAGCCTTCGAATTGCCAGCGGCTCCTCAAAACGAAGATGTTCCTAAGAAGCGTCGAAGGCAACAGGAAATTGCGGTTTGTAGAGATTCCGATCCGCCCTCATTTTGAGGTCACGGTATGGCTCAACGACAAAATGATAGTGCTCAGCAGATGCGGAGTTGTCTATCTATTGATTGTTGGAGAGACCATGAATGGTCCGAGTTTTGAATGGGATGCGGCGAACATCGCATACCTCGCCGAGCACGGAATTGTTCCGGAAGAAGCGGAGCAGGCACTTCTGAACAGACCTGTCGATTTGAGTTCTGAAGTTCGCAACGGCGAACCTCGAATTGCACAAATTGGCGAGACCAATCAGGAACGAGTGCTGGTTGTAATTTCAACCATGTCCGGCGAGAAGATTCGAGTTGTAACGGCTTGGCCTGCGAACAAGAACTACCGGCGGTACTTCGCCAGCCTAAAGAGGAGCGCCAATGTTGGAAGAGCTCAAGACGATGACCTTCGCGAATGAAGCCGAAGAGGCCGCGTGGTGGAAAGCCCACGAAGACGACCTTCTGAAGGAATTCAAGAGAGCTACGGCGGAGGGTCGCGTCGGAGTAGGGACGGCCGTGAAACGGGCTTCCACGCCAACCACAACGATTCGCCTCGACCCCGACGACATTGCCAAGGCGCGCGTCCAAGCAGAGGCACGCGGTCTACGGTATCAGACTTACTTGAAGATGCTGATCCACGAAGCGCTTTGTTCCGAGGAGCAGCGCAAGTCGAAAGTTGCATAAGCCAATGCCTGCTGCTGTTCGCCGGTCAGCAGGGAATGTTGATCGACATGCAGAAATGCCGTCTTTGCCTCGGAGGCTCCAATGACCACCGTCACTATCTCACTGCCCGACTCCCTGAACGAGTTTATTGAAAACGAAGTAGAAACAAATGGGTACGACGATGTGAGCGAGTACATGCGCTGTCTGATTCGCGCTGAACAGAAGCGGCAGGCGAAGGCGCAACTGGAAGAGATGCTCCTGGATGGAATGGCCCTGGGCGAGCCGGTGGCTCTAACCTCTGAAATCTGGAGCGAGCTACGGCAGGATGCGCCAGCGGTGGCGGATGAGGAGAAAGCAGCGCATCCAGAGACCTCCCATTGTGCAGGTCATGGTGCAACCTGCTGCGGAAAGCACCATCCTGCAGCAGAGTGAGTGCTAGCCGAGCGAAGTGGATGCACCTGCAGTTTATGAAAATGAAGGATGCGGATCGACGACGTCAACACCCTTGCGAGGAAGAATAAGCTTCAACGGGAGTTGTCGGAGGGTCATAGAGTCGCTCCGCAAGTCGTGTCGTGCTATCCCACCCTTTCCGCACAATACGCGGAAAGGATGGGGCCCACCCGGCACCTGCTTACTCGACGACTTGATTGCCTTTCAGGATTAGGACAGTTCCCCAGCCTACTCTCGCTGCATTCGCACGAATGGCGCAAAGCGCGTCTGCTGCATGCAATGCCTAGGCCATGGCTTCCTTGGTCATGGACTCGAAGCGCAGTTGATTTGTCTTGCGGTCCACGTCGATCTTTACGTGCGCGCCGTTCAGCACCTGACCGTCGAGAATCTTGATGGCCAAGGAGTCCTGAATCATGCGTTGCAGAACGCGCTTCAAGGGCCGCGCTCCGTAGGCCGCATCCGATCCGGCAGCCAAAATCAACTGCCGCGCGGGCTCTGTGAGCTCTAAGGAGATGGCACGATCCACGAGCAGCTTGCGCAGCTCATTCAACCGCAGATCGAGAATGGCCGACATCTGCGCCGCGCCCAGCGTGCGGAAGATAACCGTATCGTCCACGCGGTTCAGAAACTCTGGCCGGAAATGCTCGCGCAGAACATGCATCACGCTCTCGCGGGCCATGTCGAGGTCGTAATCGTTCTTGAGCGCATCGGAAGTGAGCAGCGCCGAGCCCAGGTTCGAGGTCATGATGAGCACGGTGTTTTTGAAG
>Ga0181529_10002738_pt1 | contig 20712 bp, 9 predicted proteins | sample PEATcosm2014_Bin_36_FD_119763 | JGI IMG/M metagenome (GOLD analysis project Ga0181529, IMG submission 119763) | Peatland microbial communities from MTU Mesocosm Facility, Houghton, MI, USA - PEATcosm2014_Bin10_30_metaG | ecosystem: Environmental > Terrestrial > Soil > Wetlands > Peat | place... | reverse complement strand
GGGGATTCTCGAAGATGATGGTCTGCCCTTGCGCGAAAAGAGACGCGATGCCCCGGGCGAGCACCCACATAATCAGGGTCGTGACGATGGGCTGAACCCCGATATTCGCGACCATGAAACCGTTCCATAGCCCGAGGAGGGCGCAAACGCCAAGGCCTATGATGATCGCGTAGGCCAGGGGCATGTGGTCCAGGACCAGGAGAACCGTGGTGAAGGAGCCGGAGACGGCCGAGACGGAACCGACGGAGATGTCAATTCCACGGGTCGCTATGACCAGGGTCATCCCTATCGCCATCAGCATCACCGGCGCGGCGCGGTTCAGGATGTCGATCAGGCTGCCATAGAGATGCCCGTCCTTGATCTCCATCTGAAACATGATCGGCGTGAAGAACGCGTTGAAAACCAGTATTATCGCCAGGGCGAGGAGAGGCCAAATCAGGGTTCCAAGGAAATGCATGATGTTGAAGCGTCGTATCCTTTGAGCTTCCATTTATCTCGCTCCCTCTGCGATGAAGCGCAGGATCGCGGCCTCGTCAATCCTGTCGCCGGCGAGTTCCCCGATCTTCCTGCGGTCCCGGATGATCGCCACGCGCTGACTGCAGTTGGCGACCTCGCTGAGCTCGGAGGAAATGAACAGGATGGAAATTCCCTCCTGGCTCAGCTGCAGGATCAGATTCTGGACCGCCAACTTCGCCCCGACGTCGATGCCGCGTGTAGGCTCGTCGAGGATGAGCAGCCGGGGATGGATGGCCAGCCACCTGGCAATCATGACTTTCTGCTGGTTCCCCCCCGAGAGTTCCTTGATCTTCTTGGACGCGTTCGGGGTGCTTATCCCGAGTATCTTGATATAGCTCTCCGCGATCGAGAGCTGGGTCTTCTTCGAGAGGAGGCGCAGCCAACCCTTGCTGGCCTGCAGCGCGAGGACGATATTCTCCCTAACGGTCAACTCCCCAATGATCCCCGAGGCCTTCCTATCCTCCGAGCAAAAAGCAAAGCCCGCGGCGATCGCCTCCCTGGGCGACGTGATCGCGACCGGTTTGCCATCGACCGATATCTGGCCTTGGTCCGCCTTGCCGATGCCGAAGAGGAGCTCCGCGACCTCCGTCCTCCCCGCCCCGAGAAGGCCGGCAAGGCCGAGGACCTCGCCTTTTTTCAACGTCAGGTCGAAGGGCTCTATGCTTCCCTTCTTCCCAAGATTCTTGGCCTCGGCCAGAGTTTCCTTCGACGAGGAAAAATCCGCCTCACTTTGGCCTGATTTGAGCTCGATCTCCTTGAGGCTCTTCCCCATCATGTGGGCAATCAGCTCCACCCTCGAGAGGGCGGCCGTCTCGAAATTTCCGACGAGCTCGCCGTTTCTGAGGATAGTGGTCGTATCCGAAATGGCGTAGACCTGGTCCAGGAAGTGGGTCACGAAAATGATCCCCATGCCCTGGCCCTTGAGAACCCTCATAATGGCGAAAAGCTGCTCGACCTCGTGGGCGGCCAGGCTCGAGGTAGGCTCGTCGAGGACAAGGATTTTAGCGGAGATATCCACCGCCCGAGCGATGGCGACCATCTGCTGTATCGCTATCGAGTAGTCCGAAAGCAGCTGACGGACGTTCAACTCAATGTTGAGGCGATCCAGGGCGGCCTCGGCCCCGGCGTTCATCTTCCTCCAATCCAGGGCCCCGGCTCTCGTAGGTTGGCGCCCGAGAAAGATATTCTCGGCGACGGTCAGAGTCGGGATCAGATTGACCTCCTGATACACCGTGCTGATCCCGAGCGTCTGGGCCTCGTAGGGAGAATGGGGGTTTATCTCGCGGCCCTCGAGAAACATCTGGCCTTCATCCCGCTCGTAGACCCCGGTCATCAGTTTGATCAGAGTGGACTTCCCGGCGCCGTTCTCGCCCATGAGGGCGCGTATCTCGCCCTTTTGAAGGGAAAAATCCACTTTGATCAGCGCCGTCACTCCGGGAAAGCTCTTGCTTGTTTTATGCATGGAAAGGATTGGATCTTTGACAGTCATGGCAACCCCTTAAAAACCTATCGACCCGGCTCGAAACGGGTATAGGGTGCGCGGTTTGTCGACCCGCCAAAAGAAACGGGCAGTTTCAAAAGTCTTGAAACTGCCCGTTATTGGGAAATGCTGGCTCCGGTACCTACCGTCTATTAGTACTTGCGGGTCGGGAGCATCGCCGCGGCCTTGCTCTGGTCGTAGAGGCCGTCGGACTGGATGACCCACTTCGGATAGGTCTTGCCGTTGATGGCGCCGATAATGGTGTCAAAGCCGATCTTGCCGAGGAGGGGATTGCACTCGCAGACCGCGTTCTGGGTACCGGCGGCCATAGCCTTGAAGGACTCGCTCGTCCCATCGATGGAGACGACGAGAATGTCCTTGCCGGGCTTCTTGCCGGCTTCCTGAATCGCCTGGATAGCGCCTACGGCCATGTCGTCGTTATGGGCGTACACCGCGTTGATGGTCTTGTCGGCCTTCAGGAAGGCTTCCATGACTTGCTTGCCGTCGGCGGCGTTGAAGTTTCCCGTCTGCGACTTGACGATCTTCATTCCGGGGAAATCGGCGATGACTTCGGCGAAGCCCTTCTGCCTCATGACGGCGGGGTCGGCTCCGGGAGTTCCTTGGAGCTCGGCGATATTAGCCTTGCCGCCCATCTTCACGGTGAGCCAGGTCGCGATGCGCCTGCCTTCCGCCACGAAATCGGAGGTGATCTTGCAGACGTAGAGGGAGTCGTCGTTCGTCGTGAGCCCGCGATCGAGGAGAACTACCGGGATCTTCGCATCCTTGCATTCCTGGAGGACATCGTCCCAACCGGTAGCGACGACGGGAACCAGGAGAATGCCGTCGACTTTCTGGGCGATAAAGGAGCGGAGGGCGGCAATCTGGTTCTCCTGCTTTTCCTGGCCGTCGACGAACTTGAGGGTGATGCCCATATCCTTCGCGGCCGCATTGACCGAGGCGGTCTCGGCATCGCGCCATGCACCTTCGTTGCCGCCCGTCTGGGCAAAACCGATCGTGTAGGATTTCGCGGAAGCGCCGAAGGCGACGAAGAAGGTGAGAACCAGGGCTGCGAACAATACCAATTTCCGATTCACGTAGACCTCCTTGGACAGGCCCATCGTGGAGCCGTCCTTGAGGTCAGTATTGCGGCCCTTTTTCGAATCCGTCTTTGCACGATTCGGTCCGATCTTTGCACTTTTCGGACCGAGGACCTCTAGTAGCTGCGCGTGGGCAGGGCTTTGCGCGCGGTTTCGGCCGGAAAAATCCCTTCCGAGGTGATTATCTGCCGGGGCAGAGCCTTGCCGTTCATGTAGTCCTGCACGGCCTTCATGAGAAGCGGGCCGAGGAGGGGATTGCATTCCACCGTGCAGCTGAGCTTGCCGGCTATCATCGCCTCGAAGGCGGCGCGCACGCCGTCTACCGACACGATGGCGATATCCTTCCCCGGGCGAAGAGCGCGCCTCTCCATGGCCTGGACGGCGCCGAGGGCCATGTCGTCGTTGTGGGCGAAGACCGCGTCGATCGGGCCATGATAGGAATCGAGGATCCTGTTCATGGCGGCAAACCCCTCCGAGCGGCGGAAGTCGCCATTGTCGCTCGCGACGATTCGGTAGCCCGGCGTAGCGCTGATGATTTCCTCGAAGCCGATTTTGCGTCCTATCGCGGGCGCCGCTCCTTCCGTTCCCCTGAGCTCTACGATATTCACTTTGCTATCGGCTCCCAGCTTGCCGACGAGCCAGCGCGCCGCGCGCCGGCCTTCCTCGACGAAATCGGCTCCGAGAAAGGTGGCATACAAGGTCTCGTCCGAAGTGTCGATCGTCCTGTCTGACAGGATGACCGGAATGCCCGCGGCCTTCGCCTCCTTGAGAGCGTCGTCCCATCCCGGCTCGATGAGGGGGGATAAGGCTATTACATCCACCTTCCGGGCGATGAAGGACCTGATGGCGGCGATCTGGTTTTCCTGCTTGAGCTGGCAATCCACGAAGCGCAGGTCGATGCCCGCCTGAAGGGCGGAAACCTTGATCGACCGGGTATTCGCCGCGCGCCAGTCGCTCTCCTGGCCGGTCTGGGCATAGCCCAGGACGATTCGCCTCTTGCCCGATGCCGGCAGGGGCGACGCTCCCGAAACGCGGGGAATCGGCGGCGCGTCGAGCCGCGGATCGTCCGCGGCGGTCCGGGTGGCCTTCCATGCGGAGAGGAATATCTTCTTCGGTATGCCTTTGACTCCGTCCAATATATCCATCGCGTACTCGACGGCCGCCCTGCCCCCGGTCGCCGAGACGAAGGTGGCCGCGAGCACCCCGCGCCGCACCAGGTCCAGCCCCCCGTCCTTTCCGCCGAAGCCGTCCACGCCTATGAAGCGGATGCTTCCGAGACCCCTCGCCTGAGCCGCCCTCCAGGCGCCGTAGGCCATCGTATCGTTCTGGGCGACCACGATGTCGACGCGGCCGAGGTTCGCGACCCGATCGGCGAATCGGTCCTCGGCCCGGTCGCGGAGCCAGTCGGCGCCGAAGCTGTCGACGATGGCGATGCCGGGTTTCCCTACGAGCTCGGCTCGCAGGCCCTCGTCCCTCTCCATGGAGGGCGGCGATCCTGCCCTGCCCTGGATCTCGACGATCCTGCCCCCCTTGGAACCGAGCAAGCCGGCGACGTAGGCGCCGACCGAGCGGCCGATGAAGTAGTTGTCGGGACCGATGTAGAGCGTATAGCCGTAGCCGGCCACGGTCCGGTCGAGGAGGATGACGGGCACCTTGTCGTGCGCGGCCGACACGGCGGGGGTCAGGGCCTTCTCGTCCACGGGGGAAACGATGAGGAGGTCGACCCCGAGGCGAAGGAGTCTCGAGATGTCCCCGATCTGCTTGGCGGCCGAGTCCGCCGCGTCCGTCACCGCCACGCGCAACCCCGGCCTTCCCGCCGCCGCGTCGAGGATGTCCTTGTTCATCGCGACGCGCCACGGCTCCGTGAGGTTGGCATGCGAGACGCCGATGAGCCGCGAGACGCCGTCGGCCTCGTCGCCGGCGCGACGGGACAGGAACGCCAGGCCGAGTACGACCGCGACGAGGAGGGCCCCGGCCGCCGCGGCGGCGATGCCGCGGAGCCTCATCCTTCCGCCTCCGCCCTGTACTCGCTCGGCGAGATGCCGCATATCCTCTTGAACACCCGGCTGAAGTAATGCTGGCTGGAGAAGCCGGAGGATTCGGCGACCTCGAGCATCTTCATCGCCGGGTCGGAAAGCATCGCCATCGCCCTCGCGACCCGATAGGCGGCCAGCCACTCGACGAAGCTCTTCCCGGTCTCGCGCTTCATTACGCGGGATAGGTAGCCCGGCGACGCGCCTATCTCCGCGGCGGTCTCCTCGAGGGAAAGCTCGGGCCGCATGTAGCTGCGCTCGATATAGCTTCGCGCCCTCAGGGCCAGCGCGTTGCTGCGCCCGTCGGCCTTGCCGCCCGCCTCCTCTCGGAGCTCGTCGATCACGTCGGGAAGGGCCGCGATCAGGGCTGCCGCCCCTCCTTCGACCCTGCGCTGCGCGACCGCGGCCGGGACGCCGAGCCGCCTCTCGGCGCGCGAGGCGATCTCGGCCGGCACGTCCGCCCATTCCGGGCCGCCGCCGCCGCGCGAGAAGGCGATTACTGAATCGGATCCGTCTCCGAAGGACGCGACCGGCCCGAAGGGGGCCAATGCCTCGTCGACCAATCCGGACAGCGAGAACGCGGCTTCCAAGCGCTCGCGCGCCCCTCCGGCCGGCGCGGCGACTCCCGGCATGACCAAGGTCACGCACAGGGGATCGGGAATGTCGATGCCCAGCAATCCGAGTCTGTCGAGCGCCTCGGCGGCATCGGCGCGCCCTTCGACCATCTCCCGGAAAAGCATCTGCCTGAGCAGGGGCTTGTTGCGCTCGAGCTCGGCCCTCGCCCTCCTCGAGATCTCGGCCCTTGCCCGCCTGCGCGTGAGTTCCTCGGCCGCGCGCAGGAGGGTCGAGGCCATGGCCTGATTCTCCACGGGCTTCAGGATATAATCGAAGACTCCCAGGGAGAGGGCCTTGCGGGCGTACTCGAACTCGTCGTGGCCCGTGACGACGATGACGACGCAGTCGAGTTCGAGGGAGGCCAGGCGCTCCACGAAATCGAGCCCCGAGAGGAAGGGCATGCGGATATCCACGAGCAGGATGTCGGGACGGGCGGAAAGGGTCAGGGCGAGCGCCTGTTCCCCGTCCTCGGCCACGGCGACTACGGCGGAGTCCGGAAGCAAGGCGGGCACCAAGTCCCCGAGACTCTCGCGAATGAGCGGTTCGTCGTCCGCTATGAGGATTTTCCACGGCATAACGTCGCTCCTCCTATAGGAGAGGATGAATGATCTCGAACTTGGTTCCCCGTCCCTCGGCGCTCTCGAAGCGTATACCGAACGCGGGCCCGAAGGAGAGTCGTAGGCGCTCATTGACGTTGTAGACGCCGAAACCCTCGGTCGGGCCGGGGGAAGGACGCTTGCCGCTCAGCCGCGCTCGCAGGGCGGCTTGCCGCTCCTCGTTCATGCCCGCGCCGTCGTCCTCGACGCTGAGTACGAGGATATCGCCAGATTCCTTCGCGGCGATGCGGATGAAGCCGCGGTCCCTCTTCTCCTTGATGCCGTGGTAGATCGCGTTTTCGACCAGCGGCTGGATGATGAGCCTCAGGACCCGGCGGCCCAGGATCTCGTCCTGAACGTCTATCGCGTAGTCGAACTTTCCCGCATAGCGAGTGCTCTGTATGAAGAGGTAGGATCCCGCATGCTCGATCTCGTCGCTCAGGGCTATCGTCTCGGCCCCGCGCGAGAGGCCGATCCGGAAGAGCCTGGTCAGGGCGACGACCATGTCCTCGACGTCCGCGGCGCCTCGCCTCCTCGCCATATAGCGGATCGTCTCGAGGGTATTGTAGAGAAAATGAGGCTTTATCTGCTCCTGAAGCACGTGGAGCTCGGCCTCTCGCTTGTCGTGCTGCTCCTTGTAGACCAGGCCTATCAAATTGCGGATCTCCGAGATCATGGCGTTGTAGCTCCGCCCGAGCCGACCGACGTCGTCCGTCTCGTCGCCCTCGAAGCGGGTCGAGAAATCGCCGGTCTCGGCCCTCGACATGAGGCTCTCGAGCTCGATTACGGGTTTAGCCACCGACGACGCGAGCAGGAAGGAAAGGAGGAAGGCGATCGCCACGGTCAGGCCGCCGATGAAGAGGGCGGAGGCGCGCACGAAGTCCGCCTCGTGGAAGGTCTCGGTGCGCGAGAAGACGCCTACCGTCCTCCACCCCGTGTAGGCGGAAGTGCGGGCCAGGATCTCGTAATCCTCTCCCTTGATCCTTTTGGCCAGTCCGGTCTCCGTTTCCCGGGTCCAGGCGGGCGCTACGCGGTATATGATGGGGTTCCACGGCCCGAGCACGGGCTCGCCCGAGGCGTCGACGATGAAGAGGAAGCCCTTGCTCCCCACCTTGGCGTCGTCGAGAAGCCCGCGTATGATCGCGAGATTCAAGTCTATTTCGATGACTCCCAGGACGCGTCCCGTGGAGGAGTCCAGCATCGCCTTTGATACGGCCACGGTCTCCTCGTCGGTGCCGGACACGAGGTCGCGCACGTTGCGGCCGATGGGCCGCGGCGTAAGCGCGACCCTCCCGGGCGCCGCGGCGGCCGCGGCGTACCAATCCTCCTTGACCAGGCTGTCCCGGCTGACCCGATAGAAGTCCCGGCTGGCTAGACGGTCGTCGGCGGAAAGGACGAGGAGCCCCGCGATCTCCGGACGCGCGATCTTGACCGACTCCATCTCGGCCGCGGCAGGCTCGCCGGGGCCGCCCTCGACGAAGGCGCGCAGGTCGGGCCTCGACGAAAGGAAGTCGATGATCTTCTCGATATCCTTTACGTAGAATTCCGCGTTGCGAGTCACCTGGGCGATCATCTGCCCGGTATAAGCCATGGACATCCGCTCGACGCCGCTCGAATAGAGGATCGGGGCGGCGATGCCGAGAGTCCCGAGAGGGAGGACTATCACTATCGCGAAATAAAGAAGGAGGCGCAGCCTGAACCCCAGGCCTCGCTTGCCCTCGGGGGCGAAGTCGGGCATGAGCGCGATTATACCAAAGGAATTGACGCGGAGGGGGATAAAACGCGAGCCGGGCGCGAAGGCCCTTCGCTCACCAATCGAAGAGGAACTTCGCTACCTCTTTCGCTATCGCGTCGAGTCCTTCGGCGACGAGGCGGCATTCGGGCAGGCTCTGTATGAAGAGCTGGCCGTAGCGCTTCGTGGCGATGCGCGAATCGAGGATCACGACCGCCCCCCTATCCTCCGAATGGCGAATCAGCCGGCCGAAGCCCTGCTTGAGCCGGATCACCGCCTCCGGAAGGGATATCTCCATGAAGGCGTTGCCGCCCTTCTTCTCGACGGCCTCGCTGCGGGCGAGCTGTACCGGATCCGTCGGAACCCGGAAGGGAAGCTTGCAGATGACCACGAGCTGGAGCGTCTCGCCGGGCGCATCCACGCCCTCCCAGAAGGAATCGGTCGCGAAAAGCACCGACGCCAGATCGGCCTTGAAGGTGTCGAGGAGCTTGGATCTCTCCTCCTCGCCCTGACGCAACAGGGTTATCCCGAGCTCGCCCATCTTGGGTTTCGCGGCCTCGTAGGCGCTCTTCATCGCCTCGTAGGAAGTGAAGAGCACGAGCGCGTGTCCCCGCGAGGCCTCGAGAAGGCGGGGCACGGCCTTATCCACGTACTCGCGATAAGCGGGACTCTCGGGACCGGGGGCGCCCGCGTCCACCGCGAGCAGGGCGTTGGTCCTGAAGGGGAAAGGCGAGGGGTAGACGGCCGTCTCGACGGCGACCGAGGATCTCGCGAGCCCCACGCGGCCTTTCCAGAAATCGAAGCTCTCGCCGACGGAAAGCGTGGCCGAAGTGCAGACGACGGCTCGGAATTTCGTGAAGACCGCCTCGTCCATGAGGCCGCTTATGTCGAGGGGCGTCTGGGTATAGCGGACGAAGGTCTCGCCCTGGCCCGTCTTGCCCTTTTCCATCCAAAAGACGGTATCGGGCGTCGCGCCGGGCGCGTCGTCGAAATCCTTGAACCTCGCGCAAAAAGAGGCTGTCTCGCCGAGCCAGCGCAGGTACAGCTTCGCCTCGTAGACGGCTCGCTCCTGCGCCAGCTCCTCGGAGCCCTCGGCCAGGGCCGAATCGAGGGCATCGCCCAGGACCTCCGAGCAGGCGATGAGCGAGCGCTCTAGGGCGGCCATGGGCGACAGGAGAAGGTCCCGAAGGACGGGGCTCGCTTCGGTGAGTCGATAGCTGCGCTCGGATCGCCCTGCCGCGCCGCTTTGCGGCGAGGGCTCGAAGAGCCGAGCGGCCCTGTTGTCGAGGTCGTCCATCGCCCGCCTCGCCGCCGCTATCGCGCCGGGAAGCTTCTCGAGCGCCTTCGCGGGAAAATCGCGGAGGGCCAAAAGCCTGGGGACGAGGCCGAAGCTGCGGTCGCCGCGCTTTCGGGTCAGGCGCGAAAGCCGCTTGTTGACCGTAAAGCGCGTGAGCTCGGTCGAGAAGAAGGCCGTGGCGCTCGCTTCGACCGCGTGGGCCTCGTCGAGGACGAGGGCGCGGAACGCCGGGAGCACGGCCGTGGACTCGTAGCCGGCCCCGCCCATCCGCGCGGCAAGGTCGGCGAACAGGAGATGGTGATTGGCCACGACGATTTGCGCGTCCGCCGCCTCCCGCCGCGCCCTGAGCACGAAGCAGCCTTCCCTGTCGGAGCAGCGCAGCCCGAGGCAGGCGTCCGACTCGGAGCATACCCTCGACCAAAGCTGCTCGTCGGGGAAGAAGGAGAGGTCGGCCCGGTCGCCGGTGGCGGTGGTCCCGGCCCAGGCCTCGATGCGCCTGAGCGGGTGATCCTCGCCGGCGAATATGCCCTCCTCGTCGAGGGCCTCGCGCAATCGGGCGCGGCAGAGGTAGTTGCCGCGGCCCTTTACGAGCACGGCCTTCGTCTTCTTCTTGAAGAGCCTCTGCACCACGGGGATGTCCTTGTCGACGAGCTGCTTCTGCAGATTGATCGTCGCCGTCGACACGACGACCCGCTCCTCGTTCCGTACGGCCCAGGCGAAGGCGGGCACGAGATAGGCGAAGGATTTGCCGACCCCGGTCCCCGCTTCGGCCGCCAGGACGCCGCCGTCGTTGAAGACGCTCGTGACGTCGCGCGTTAGGCGAATTTGACTCTTGCGCGGCTCGTAGCCCGCTATCAGGCCGGAGAGCTTGCCGCCTTCCTCCAGCGCGCCCGATATCTCGTCCTCGTCGAGCCGCGCATAGGGCTTGCGCCGAGCGGGCTCGGCGACCACGTGCACGCGACCGACCGCGTTGTCGACGATGTAGGACCCTACGCCGGCCGAGCCGGCCTCGGCCGAGACGCCCACGTCGGCCTCGCTCGGCCGCAGCGCGCCGGAGGGGTGGTTGTGGACGATGACGTCGCCGCGCTCGAGGTAGGCCGCGAGGGCGGGCACCGAGGACCTGTTGCCCCGTGCGACGACGAGCACCTCGCCGACGCGGCCGTCCTCGACGATTCGGCAGGCGGCGAAGACCTCGCCGCCCGAGTTCGCGGCGATCTCCTCGCGGAGGCGCTCCGCCGCCTCGGGGGTGAAGCGCTCAGATGCATCCATAGGCTGAGACTATAGTCTCGAGCGCAGGCGGGCAGCAAGGCGGGCCTTTCGGGCGATGAAGCCCACGAGATAATGAGGGCCCTCGGGGCCGGTCGCCCGCTTTTTAGGGGAGACGCGTCTCGCCCATGAGGAAGCGATCCACCTCGCGGGCGGCGCCCCTGCCTTCGGCGATGGCCCACACGACGAGGCTCTGACCCCGCCGCATGTCTCCGGCGGCGAAGACGCCGGGCGCGCTCGTCGTGAAGGAGCCGAATGCGGCTTTGGCGTTGCCGCGCTCGTCGGCCTGCACGCCGAAGGACTTGAGGGGACCTTCCTCGGGGCCGAGGAATCCCATCGCCACGAGGACGAGGCCGGCGGGGATGGTCCTCTCGCTTCCGGGAACGTCCTGCGGCCCGAAGCGGCCCTTGGCGTCCTTCTTCCACTCGACGTCGACCACCACGACGCCGCTCACGCGGCCGTCCTTGTCGCCCAGGAATCTTTTGGCCGTGACGAGGAATATCCTGGGATCGGCGCCGAAGAGCGCGGCCGCCTCTTCCTGGCCGTAATCGGTCCGCAGGATCTTCGGCCAGCGGGGCCAGGGGTTGTCGAGGGCGCGGACATCGGGAGGCCGGGGCATGATCTCGAGTTGGGTCACGCTTTTCGCGCCATGTCGGATAGCCGTGCCGACGCAGTCGGTGCCCGTGTCGCCGCCCCCGATTATCACGACGTCCCTGCCCTTGGCCGAGATGAATTTCCCGTCCGCGTGGTTCGAATCGAGGAGGCTCTTCGTGTTGGCCGTCAGGTATTCCATCGCGAAGTGGACTCCGGCGAGCTTGCGCCCCTCGATCGGCAGATCCCGCGGCCTCGTCGAGCCGCAAGCGAGCACGACGGCGTCGCTCTTGGCCTGCAGTTCTCCGGCCGCGATGCCTAAACCGTCCGCGTCGCCCGCGGCGGCGCGGACGCCGGTCACGAAGCGCACTCCTTCGGCGGCCATAAGGTCTATCCTCCGGGCGACGATCCTCTTGTCGAGCTTCATGTTCGGGATGCCGTACATGAGTATTCCGCCGATCCGATCCGCGCGCTCGTAGACGGTCACTTCGTGCCCCGCCTTATTGAGCTGGTCGGCGCAGGAGAGGCCGGCAGGGCCGGAGCCTATTACCGCCACCTTCTTGCCCGTTCTCCTGGCGGGAGGCTCGGGAACGAGCCAGCCCTCTTCCCAGCCTCGGTCGATGATGCTCACTTCGTCGTGCTTTATCGCCACGGCCGGGAGAGGAATGGCTCCGACGGTGCAGGCGCCTTCACAGGGGGCCGGGCAAACGCGACCGGTGAACTCGGGGAAATTGTTCGTGAGCCTCAGCCGCCTCAGGGCCTCGCGCCAAAGGCCTCGGTACATCAGGTCGTTCCACTCGGGGATGAGATTGTTGATGGGGCACCCCGACGCGGCGCCATCGTAGATGACGCCGCCGTGGCAGAACGGCGTGCCGCAATCCATGCAGCGGGCCGCCTGGTCGCGAAATTCCTCCTTGGTATTGAAGGCCGTGTGGAATTCGTTCCAGTCCTTAGCCCGCTCCGCCGGGGCTCGGTCCGGCGGAAGCGCGCGCTCGTATTCGATAAAGCCGGTCGGTTTGGCCATGGTCTATACCTCACAATAAAGGAATCAATGAATACCACCACCTATCCTCATTCTCTTTTCTCTCAGTTGCCGGAGACTCGGGCGAGGTCGAGGTTGTTCTGCTCGAAGGCCGCCATCAGGGCCAAATCGCCCGCCAGCCCGTCGCGCGAGGCCTTGTCGATGGCGACGATCATGCGCTTGTAGTCTCGGGGCATCACTTTAACGAAGCGCTTGACCGTGCCGGCCCAGCCGGCGAGCATCCGCTTCGCGCGGGCGCTGCCCGTCGCCTTCGCGTGGCGCTCTATGAGCTCCCGCAGCCTCCCTATCTCGACCGCGTCGCTCAGGTCCTCGAGATCGACCATCTCGTCGTTGACGCGCGAAGGGAAATTGCCGTCGCCATCGTGGACATAGGCGACGCCCCCCGACATGCCGGCGCCGAAATTGCGTCCCGTCCGCCCGAGCACCACCACGACGCCTCCGGTCATGTACTCGCATGCATGGTCGCCGACCCCCTCGACGACGGCCGAGACCCCCGAGTTGCGGACGCAGAAGCGCTCGCCCGCCATGCCGCATATGTAGGCCTCGCCCGCAGTGGCACCGTAGAAGCCCACGTTGCCGATGATGATGTTCTCTTCGGGCTTGAAAGGCGAGGCCGCCGGCGGGTAGACCACGATCTTGCCGCCCGAGAGGCCCTTGCCGATGTGGTCGTTCGAGTCGCCCTCGATCGTCAACGTGACTCCGCGGGGGAGGAAGGCCCCGAAGCTCTGTCCCGCCGAGCCGACGAATTTGAGGCCGATAGTGTCCTCGGGAAGGCCCTTGGCGCCGTAGCGCTTGGTGATCTCGGCGCCGAGAATGGTGCCCACCACCCGGTTCACGTTGTGGATGGGTATCGTGACTTTGACTTTAGCCGCGCGCTCGAGGGCCGGCTCGCAAAGGCTCAATAGGACGCGCCGGTCCAGGGAATCGTCCAGGCTGTGGTCCTGGGCCTTCGCGCGATGCTTGCCCCAATCGTTGGGCACTTCGGGCCGGTAGAAAATCTTCGAATAGTCCAGATTCCTGGTCTTGGGGTTGCCCTTGGCGACTTCCATATCGAGGAGGTCGGTCCTGCCGACCATATCGACGAGCCGGCGTATCCCTAATGCGGCCATATGCTCCCGCAGGTCCTGGGCCACGAAGCGCATGAAGTTCTCGACATGCTCGGGCTTGCCCGCGAAGGCCTTGCGCAGGAGGGGATTTTGAGTCGCGACCCCGACGGGGCAGGTGTCGAGGTTGCAGGCGCGCATCATCACGCAGCCGAGGGCGACGAGGGGAGCGGTCGCGAAGCCGAATTCCTCGGCGCCGAGGAGGGCCGCGATGGCTACGTCCCTGCCCGTCATGAGCTTGCCGTCGGTCTCGACGGTGATGCGGGAGCGGAGGTTGTTGAGAAGCAGGGTCTGGTGGGTTTCGGCGAGGCCGAGCTCCCAAGGCAGGCCCGCATGCCGCAGCGAAGTCCGGGGCGAGGCGCCCGTCCCGCCGTCGTAGCCCGAGATGAGGACTACGTCGGCGCGGGCCTTGGCGACGCCGGCCGCGATGGTTCCGACGCCGACCTCCGAGACGAGCTTGACCGATATCCTCGCGTCGGGATTGGCGCACTTGAGGTCGTGGATGAGCTCGGAAAGGTCCTCGATGGAGTAGATGTCGTGATGGGGCGGCGGGGAAATGAGCCCGACTCCGGGGGTGGACTTGCGACACTCCGCGACCCAGGGATAGACCTTGCGTCCGGGCAGCTGGCCGCCCTCGCCCGGCTTCGCTCCCTGGGCCATCTTGATCTGTATTTCCTTGGCGCTTACGAGGTATTCGCTCGTCACGCCGAAGCGGCCGGAGGCGACCTGCTTTATGGCGCTGCAACGCGAATCGCCGTTCGCGTCGGGCAGGAAACGCTCGGGGTTCTCCCCTCCCTCGCCGGTATTGCTCTTGCCCCCGAGGCGGTTCATGGCGATCGCCATCGCTTCGTGAGCCTCCTTGCTGATGGATCCGAAGGACATCGCGCCCGTCTTGAAGCGCTTCACGATGGAGGCGACCTCCTCGACCTCGTCGATGGGAATCGCCTTGGAATCCTTGAATACCATAAGGCCGCGAAGCGTGCACTGCCGCGCGGACTGGTCGTCGATCAGGGCCGTATACCGCTTGAAGGCCTCGTAGTCGCCCTCCCTGCACGCGCGCTGGAGGAGATGGACGGACTCGGGATTGTAGAGGTGGTACTCGCCTTCCTTGCGCCATTGCCAGTCCCCGCCGATGGGGAGAGTGCCGTAGTCCGGCGCGCGCTCGTCGAAGGCGGCGGCGTGGCGCTCTTCGACCTCGACGGCGAGATCCTCGATCCCGATGCCGCCGATCCGCGAGGGCGTGCCCGTGAAGTACCGGTCGACGAGGGCGGCGGATAGGCCTACGGCCTCGAATATCTGGGCGCCTTGATAGCTCTGGACGGTCGATATCCCCATCTTGGACATGACCTTGATCACGCCCTTCGTAACGGCCTTCTTGTAGGTCTTCACCGCCTTATCGTGCGTGAGCTCGGGAAGCAGGCCCGTCTTGATCATGTCGTCGATCGCCTCGAAGACGAGATAAGGATTGATGGCGGACACGCCGTAGCCGATCAGCATCGAGAAATGATGTATTTCCCGAGGCTCGCCCGATTCCAGGACGAGGCAGACTCGGGTCCTCGTCTCGTTGCGGATCAGGTGATGGTGCAGGCCCGACACCGCGAGGAGGGCTGGTACGGGAATCATATCCTTGTTCACGCCGCGATCCGAGAGTATGAGTATGTTGCAACCCTCGGCGAAGGCCTTGTCGGCCTCGGCGCAGACCCGATCCATCGCCCGCTCCAGGGCCGCGCCGGCCCCGCCCGAGACACCCTCGATCGCCTTGTAGATGATGGGGATGGTCACGGCCTTGAATCCCGTCCGCGTTATGTGGCGCAACCGCTCGAGCTCGTCGTTGTCGATAAAAGGGCTCGAGAGCTTGATCTGCCTCGCGGCCTCGGGCGTCGGGTGCACGAGATCGCCCTCAGAGCCCATGAAGGTCTCGGGACCTATGACGATCTCTTCGCGGATGGCGTCTATAGGCGGATTCGTGACCTGGGCGAAGAGCTGCTTGAAGTAATTATACAGGAGTTGGGGTTTGTCCGACAGGACGGCCAGGGGGGTATCGTTTCCCATCGAGCCGACGGGATCGACCCCGTCGCGGACCATGGGTATCAGCACCTGCCGTTCGTCCTCGTAGGTGTAGCCGAAGGCCTTCTCGAGCCGGAGGACGGTCTCATGGTCCGGCTCCGCATGGCGCGGCGGCGGCGGCAGCTCCTCGAGGCTGATCATGTGCTCGTCGAGCCATTCGCGATAGGGATGCTCGCAGGCCGCCCTTTCCTTGATCTCCTCGTCGTCGATTATCCTGCCTTCCTTGGTGTCGATGAGGAGCATGCGGCCGGGCTGAAGCCTTTCCTTGCGGACGATGCGATCGGCGGGGATGTCCAGCACGCCGACCTCCGAGGCGAGGATGACGGTGTCGTCGAGCGTGACGTAGTAGCGCGCGGGCCTCAGGCCGTTGCGATCCAGCACCGCTCCCACGCTCGACCCGTCGGTGAAGGCCATCGCGGCGGGCCCGTCCCATGGCTCGATCATCGTGGCGTGGTATTCGTAAAAGGCTTTCTTCTCGTCGCTCATGGACTCGTGACCCGACCACGGCTCGGGTATCATCATCATCATCGCGTGCGAGAGCGGCCTGCCGGTGAGATAAAGGAACTCGAGGCAGTTGTCGAACATCGCGGAATCGGACCCGCTCGCGTTGATGATGGGCATTATCCGCGCGACTTCGGGACCGAAAAGATCCGTCTTGATCATAGACTCCCGCGCATGCATCCAATTGACATTGCCGCGCAGGGTGTTGATCTCGCCGTTATGGATGAGGTAGCGGTAGGGGTGGGCCCTCTCCCAGCTCGGAAAGGTGTTGGTGCTGAAGCGGGAATGCACGACGCTGAGGGAAGACTCGAAGGCGGGATGCGAGAGGTCGAGGTAGAAGGGCTCGACCTGCTCCGACGTGAACATTCCTTTGTACACGATCGTCTTGCAGGACAGGCTCGCGAAGTAGAAATAGTCAGCGGAGCTTTCGTTCCTGCCCTCGAGCGATTTCTCGGCGCGCTTGCGCACGACGTAGAGCCTCCGCTCGAAGGCCATTTCGTCGAGCCCGAGCACCGAGGCGCTCGGGCCCTTGCCGATGAACAACTGGGAGATATGCGGCATCACCGATCGCGAGATGTTGCCGAGCGAGGAGACGTCTACCGGAACGTCGCGCCAACCGAGGCAAGATAGCCCCTCCTCGTAGATGAGCTTCTCAAGACGGCCCTTCACGACGGCGCGCGTAGCGGAATTGCGGGGCATGAAAAGCATCCCCACGCCATAATCGCCGACTCCCTTGAGGTCGATCCCCGATTCGGGACATACCTCCGCGAAGAAGCGCTGGGGGATCTGCGTGAGTATTCCGGCCCCGTCCCCCGAGTTGCGCTCGTATCCAGCCCCTCCACGATGACTCATATTATTGAGGATCGTGAGGGATTGGCTGACGATCTGATGGGACTTATGGCCTTTGATGTTGACTACGAAGCCAATTCCGCAGGAATCGTGCTCGCGACGAGGATCGTAAAGGCCCTGTTCGGGCGGCAATCCGGCGGGCATCAGCCCGTCTATGTGGTTTTGACCCATCATCCTGCCTCGAATAAGAATTAAGGTCAAGAAACCATATTTATGCAAAAAAAGTCAAGTGATTCGATGTAATTTGCATAATTATACGAAAAACGTAGAAAAAAGGGATAAGGAATGCATAAAGAAGAAGCTTAAGCCCCTTTTTTCTCTACAATGAACTTTCCCATTAGCTTATTTAGCGACATCACCGATGCCGAATTCTTCGTACCGGCTTCAGCGATGCCCTCGGCTGCCTTGAATATCTCCGTAATACCGATGCTGATCTCCTCCATCCCGTTCTTCGTATCGGCGGAGATGTCGGATACTTGATTCATCGCGCGCGTAATCGCGCCGACCTTCTCGCTCATGGTCTTGGATGAGCCTCGGACTTCTTCGGTCGTGGAAAGGAGCGAGGCGAGGGCTTCGAGTATCTGTTGCGCGCCGATGGACAGCTCGCTCGTCGCGTTCTTCATCTCGGCCATCGAGAAGGCGACGCTCTTGATCTTGTCGACGATCTGATTGAAGACCTCGCCCGTGCGGCGCGTGCTCTTCTCCGATAGTTGGATGCTATCGGAGACCTCGCCTAGCGCCTTGGTCACCGAGCCGGCGCTTTCCGCGCTCGATTCGGCCAGATTGCGGATCTCGTCGGCGACGACGGCGAAGCCTTTGCCGTATTCGCCCGCATGGGCCGCCTCGATTGCCGCATTCATGGCCAGGAGGTTCGTCCTTGAGGCTATATCCTGGATAATCTGGGTCATCTCCATGATGACGCCGGCGGAATCGGCGACTCTCTTGATGCCTCGCTCGGTCTCCTCCATCTCGGATTGCCCGTCCGCGGCGGAAGATTCCAGCTCGTTGGCGATCCTCAGCTTCTCCTCGGCGGCGTCGGCGATATTCTTGATATTCGCGCTCATTTCCTCTATGCTCGCGCTCGATTCGTTGATGGCCGAAGCTTGATCCGCGATCAGCCTCGCTAGATTGGCTATGAATTCGTCGACGTCCGCCGCGGAATGCGCGCTGCTCGAGACCTCAGTGTCGAGAAGGATGATCTTGTTCTTCATGCCCTCGGTATTGGCGCGAATCTCGTGCAGGCTCGCGGCCGTTTCCTCCGAGTTCGCGGCGAGGTCGGAGGAAATCTCCTGGGCCCCGATGGCTACCGACTTCACCTCCGTCATCAAGCCCTGCAGGGCGCTGATGAAGTTATTGAAGAAATCGGCTACCTTCCCGATCTCGTCGCGGCCCTTCGCGTCGGCTCTTACGGTGAGGTCTCCCGTGGCGGCCCGCTTGAAGGTGGCGATATAGCTGCCGAGCGGCTTCAGGACGATCCTGATCAGGAAGAAGAGGCCGAGGCCGAGACCGAGCGTCAGGACGAAGGCCGTGATGATGACATTGCGCGTAGCCGCGGCTTGGGTGAGCGCGGCAGCCCTGAGAGACGATATGATCTCGAAGGCGCCGTGCACTTCCCCGACCTTCCAGCCTTCCCTGACGCCTCCGATCGGATCGATCGAGCCCGCGGGTTCTCCATGACATATAAGGCAATCCTGGCTCAATTTGATCGGGCGGAAATAGTAGACGTTTTGAGCATCGGACTTGATATATTCGTCGAGCTTGCCCTCTTCAAGCTTCTTTAAGGCTTCAATCTCGAGGCCCTTAGGCTCGTTCGCCGGGTTTCTGGGTTGGAATTTAGGGACGCGGAATTCGTAGTCGCCTTGTGCGGCGTTCTTGCCTGCGACCTCTATCGCGGTGATTATCGGAACCGCCTCGAGCAGGGTGGCCCGGTCGACTTTCTTGGCGAGATCCGCGAGGTTGGTAGTAACTCCCGATTGGAGCCGATCGGCCATGGCGTCGCGCGTAGCCTCGAGGGTATAGACGATGGCCCTGCTCTTCTCGAGGATGGCCGCCCTGGCTTGCGCCGTGATATCGCTGATATAGAACTGGGCGATGATTACCGTAATTACGAGCATGCCGCCAAGCGAAAGCAGAAGCACTTTTAGCTTTAGGTTGAGGTCACGGATGCGCATGGCCCAAGTATAGGTTCTAGATGGCTCCATTTCAAGCTCGGAATCGGTCCTCCAGCCTTTTCGTCATCGGCGTTTACGATGTAGAGTGCCCTTTCGCGAACCGATATTTGATGGAAGATCCTTCGCGGACTTGTTCGGTATATTATTGAAGGGAGCGAAGACAGAGGGGAGATGACCGTAGGCCAGAAAGCAAGCTTAAGCCTCCTTATCGCCGTACTCCTCTTCGCGGCTTTCGCCGTGGCGGCTTTCTCGGGACTCTTCGACGTGATCGAATCGAGTTTCCGAAATCCGGCCTTGGTCAGGGGTATCGATTCCTCGCTCGCAAAGGTCGCAGCTGCGGAGGCGGGCTTTCATTCGTCAAATCTCGCCCGCTTCGGCGCCGTCTTGGCACAGGGGGCGGTCCGAAGGAGCTTCTTACCCAATATCAGCTCCCAGGATGCCTTCGATCGAGCCAATCTCTTCGGAAAGCTGCAGGAGGAGACGGCCGGCCTTACAGGCATTCGGATGATAGATTCCGACGGCAAAAGGATCCACTACAGCAACCAAACCGGAGACATCCTCTCCAAATCGCAACTCGAAACCACCTATCGCAACTATGGCGGGGACGGAGACCCCCCCTATGATTCCATAGCCGCTCCCGAAGGATCCGAGGGAGTCGTACGTGTCGATCCCGGCGCGGGCAGGTTCATTTATTCGCTGCCTTTTTCGGACAGCTACGGCATCTATAGGGGTAGCGCGGTATTTCAGGTCTCCCTCGAATCCCTGGTTTCCCTTCTCGTAAAGGACGACCTGGCGACTATAGGCGAAGAGGCCGTTCCCGCAGGAGGTGGAGGCATCCTCTTGCGGGTGCCCGAGGCTTACCGTTCCGTCCTTCCCCAGCGAGTCACGGAGCTTTGGGCTTCCGGTCTGGGAGACAAGCCAGTCTCCATCGCCGTTTCGTTCGGCTCGGGCGAGTCCTTCGTGCTTTTCTCCAAGAATGTCGAAGGTGCGGGCCGTGTCGGCTATATCATTCCTTCAAGCGATTTTACGCTTCCTACGGAGATGAAGTGGGTCCTTCTCGGGTCCTTTTTCATAACCGCCTACCTGCTTGCTTTCCTGCTCTTCAATATTAGACAGGACCGTATGACGGTCCTGTCTGACAGGATCAAGCGTTTCCAGATCAACCTCCTCGAGGAGTATGTCGAAAACAAGTCGGATATCGATTTTGGGCGTTGGCACCGGGAACTGGAAGCCAGGAGGCCCGAGGTCAGGACCACGATCAGGTCAGGCCTCGGCAGGGTAAGGAAGAATCGTCAGGCCGAGGTGGACGAGCTCATCGACAAGAGCTGGGATGAGATACTCGCCGTACTCGGAGGCAGGAGCGAGAACGAGCGAAGTACGATCGAACGAACTTCCATCGACCTCAAAGAGATACAGCGCATCCTGGGAGAAGCTCTCAAAACTGGTAGTTTCGTAATCCCTTCCGGATCGGTAGTCGGTCCTCCTGCAAGCGGTACGATAGCTGCGAAGCGGCCGAAAAGTCCGAAAGCCAAGACTGTCGAACCACAGCCCGCGAAAAGCGAGGCGGTACAATCAATTTCCTTACAGTCTCCGGCGCTCTCATCGTCGGGAGAAGCCGAGGCGGTAGAAGAAGCTGAAGCGGTAGAAGAGGCCGAAGCGGTCGAAGAGGCCGAGGCAGTAGAAGAAGCCGAAGCAGTAGAAGAGGCCGAAGCAGTAGAAGAGGCCGAAGCAGTAGAAGAGGCCGAAGCAGTAGAAG
>Ga0181529_10002735_pt1 | contig 20736 bp, 15 predicted proteins | sample PEATcosm2014_Bin_36_FD_119763 | JGI IMG/M metagenome (GOLD analysis project Ga0181529, IMG submission 119763) | Peatland microbial communities from MTU Mesocosm Facility, Houghton, MI, USA - PEATcosm2014_Bin10_30_metaG | ecosystem: Environmental > Terrestrial > Soil > Wetlands > Peat | place... | reverse complement strand
GGTGACGATCAGGACAATGAACGCCTGCGTGGCACGGGGCAGGGGCGACAGGAGATCTTCAATCTCCGCCAGATTCGCCAACGCCCCAACATAGAAACCGACGTACATCAGTTGCAAGAGGACGAAGAGCGTTTGCACAACTCGAAGCGGGGCTTTCGGAAGCTCCCGCGGGGAGGCCAAAATCCGGTCGATGAGCCAGGACTCAGGTTCTATCGGAACCGCCTGTTGCTCGGTGGGAACTGCCGTTGGGTCTGCCGGGAGCGAGGCCGCGGATGGCGGCTCGGATAGCGAGGAGGCGGGACCTTCATTGAGGGCGATCCGTTCGACAGGCGCTACGAAGCGATAGCCGCGACGGGCCAGCGTCACAACGAATCTGGGATTGCTCGCCGTATCTCCGAGGGCTTCGCGGATGCGATTGACCGCTGAGTTCACGCCGTGCTCGTAATCGACAAAAGTTCCGTCCGGCCACAGCTCGCGAGAGATTTCCTCGCGGGTCAGCAGTTCCCCTGGCCGCTCCAAAAGCATGGAGAGCACCTGGAAGGGCTGCGCGTTCAACTTGATGCGGACGCCCTGCCTGCGAAGCTCTCCCGTAGTTGCGTCGGCTTCAAACGCTCCAAAGCGATAGAGTACGGCTGGCCGCAAATCCGTCCTTTGATCCGTCATGTTCTGTGCCCAGTGTATCCGATCGCCGGTTCGATCCAGAACTGTCACGTAAAGTATAACTTCTCAAAAGTCTAATGGCTGCAATCACTTGCACAGTGAGAAACAATCGTCAACAGATGAGGTTTGGTGCATTGCCTGGGAAGACGGGGCAGAGTAAGGTGCAATTCATGACGCACCGCCAATTCTCAGAATCCCGAATGTTTTCGATTGACTCCGTTGTCTTGGGACTATTCATCCTGTTGCCCTTTTTTGTCGCTCCTGGCTGCGTTGTGGCCGAGCCCAAGCCCACGGCTGTTTCAGCTTTCAACTCATATACCGCTACAGTCGAATCGGGCCTCGCTCAGCAGCATCGGTCAGAAAACGGCTTCCTGGCTCCGGTAGCTTCAGGGCCGCAAAGCGAGATGCGTCTGCGACGGGGAGAGTTGATCGTCGAGCGACTTACCCCGTCCGCTGGCGCTGCCCTGCCCGGAGCGCTGCTGCACCATTGGCGCGGCACGGCGTTTGCCGCAGGAGCCAAGGCCGCGGATTTCGAGCAGCTGATGAGGAATTTCAACGCTTATCCTCAGCGCTTTTCCCCGCAGGTTGTGCAGGCGAAAGTCCTCTCGCAACACGGTGACCGTTTCCAGGCATTGATGCGGGTGCGCCAGCGGCACGTCATCACGGTAGTAATGGATACAACCTACGACATCACCTTTGGACGACTGGATCCACGGCACGGCTATAGCACCTCGCGAAGCACGCGGATTGCCGAGATCGACTCACCCGGCACGGGACGGGAGCGAGCGCTCGGTTCCAACGAGGAGCACGGCTTTCTGTGGCGGCTCAATACCTACTGGAGCTACGAGGAGCGAGACGGCGGACTTTATATGCAGATCGAGTCGGTCTCGCTGACACGTTCCATTCCAACCGGCCTCGGCTGGGCGGTGGGACCGTTTGTGGAGAGCATTCCACGCGAGTCGCTGGAATTCACATTGCGCTCTACTTGCAACGCGCTGCGGAAATAGTTGGTTCGATGCACGGAAGGACGTCGTGCGAAGGAGCAATTGGAAAGGACATCCCGATGAATGCGATGAATGCTGCATCAATCACAACGAACGATGAAGTGGTATTCCGGACGGCGCGCCGGGTAAACCAGGCGCTGACCGCCCGAATCGAGAAGCGCGCTTTGCAGTGGATGGCTGAGCGTGCGCCGGGTTGGCTCAACTCTGACCAGCTTACCCTGCTTGGGTTCGCCGCGCAGGTTGCAGCCGGCGCGTGCTATGCGCTGTCGCGCTACGACCGCCGCGCTTTGCTGTTGGTGATTCTGTGCCTGGCGCTCAACTGGCTGGGAGACAGCATGGATGGGACTTTGGCCCGCGTGCGGCGCCAGCAGCGTCCGCGCTATGGCTTCTACGTGGACCACATGGTGGACATCTTCGGATCGGTGGCGCTGATGTGCGGACTCGGCTGCTCCGGATTCTTGCATTGGCAGACGGCGGTCGCCATGCTGATCGCGTTTCTGCTGCTGTCGAGCGAGAGCTACCTTGCCACATATACCTTGTCGTGTTTTGAACTTTCGCAGGGCATCTTCGGCCCCACGGAGATTCGCATTCTGTTGGTGATTGGCAACCTGACGCTGCTGCGCAGTCCTTACTCGACGCTGTTCGGACATACGATGCTGCTTTTTGACCTGGGAGGAGCGATCGCAGCCGTCAGCATGTTCGTGATGGCGATGGTCGTCACCATGCGCCACACGGCGGAACTTTACCGGCAGGAGCCGTTGCCGTGAACACGTTCATTCGTTGGGGCAAGTTCAACCTGGTGGGAGCCATGGGTGTGGTTGTGCAGCTTGCCGCACTCTCAGTTTTGGGCCGGTGGGCACAGGGGCACTATATGTATGCTTCAGCGGCGGCCATCGAGCTTGCGGTGTTGCACAACTTTATCTGGCACCTTCACTACACGTGGCGCGACCGCCGCGAAGGCTCCACGCTGCCTGCCCAATTCGTGCGGTTTCATCTTTCCAATGGGTTGGTTTCCATGCTGGGGAATCTCGCGCTGATGCGAGTTCTGGTTCAGGAGGCGCGCCTGCCGCTGCTCGTCTCCAACAGCATCGCGATTCTGTGCTGCTCGATTGCCAACTTCTGCTTGGGAAATAAATGGGCATTTGCGACGAGGGCGTAGGGAATGAATGCGTCTTGCTGCGTGGCGACCAATTCAAGAGTGAATCGGCGGGCAAATTCTGATCGGATCTTTGAGGCCGGCAATAGGCAAGAGCCTTATAATCTAAGACTTATAAAATCCGCAAAAAGATCTAAACAAACAATCCAAATATATATGGCGGAGAGACAGGGATTCGAACCCTGGGTACCCTTTCGAGTACACACGCTTTCCAAGCGTGCGCCTTAAACCACTCGGCCATCTCTCCTGGGGTGGTCTGTCTACTTGAATTTACCATACTTGGGAGGCGGCGGGTGGCGGCCGGGAGACGCGGCATTGGGGAGGCAAAAGAGCGTACAGGCCGATTCTATGAAATCGTTTACTTTTGTTCGCCGCCTGATTTATAGTTCCGTTTTGCTCGCCGCCTGGAAATTGGTCGACGTCCACGGTGAGAATTCACTGAAAGAGGAACTTCCATGGCTGGTATCTCTCGTCGCGATCTGCTGTGTTCCGGATTGGCTCTTTCCGCTACTTCTCTGGTTGCCCGCTCAGCTTGGGGGCGCTCAGCCGCGCTGCTGGCCCGATATCCGGGCCCGGCTTCGGCCGAGGCGCTGGCGGCCGTTGCGCCGCGTGAGCAACTGCTGTTCGATTCTGGATGGAAATTCCAGTTCGGACACAGCACCGATCCGGCTCGCGATCTCGGGTTCGGCAACAGCCAAGGAGACTTTGCCAAGACGGGAGAATTCGAGTTCTCCAAGGCCAAGTTCGACGATTCGAAGTGGCGCGCGCTGGACCTGCCGCACGACTGGGGTGTCGAACTGCCCTTTGTGCATGACGACGTGCAACAATCGCATGGTTACAAGCCGATCGGCAGGCGCTATCCCGAAACCAGCGTGGGATGGTATCGCCGGGTATTCGATATTCCGGCCAGCGACCTGGGCCGCCACATTGCGGTCGAGTTCGACGGGGCCTTCCGCAGCGTGCTGATCTTTGTGAATGGGTGCTTTGTGGGCCGCAATGATAACGGCTATGCGCCCTTCCGGTTCGACCTGACCGATTTCCTGACGTACGGCGCGAAGAATTATATCGTTGCCCGCGTGGACGCCAGCTTCGGTGACGGCTGGTTCTACGAGGGCGCCGGCATCTATCGCCACGTGTGGCTCACCAAGACCGATGCGCTGCACCTGGGCAAGTGGGAGAGCACAGTCCGCACTGCGGTGAGCGGGAGTTCCGCCGTTTTGACTCTTGGTACTGTTGTGCTGAATGAAGGAAAGCAGGCAGAGAACGCCAAGGTAAGCTGGCAGATTTTCGACGCAGCCGGAAAAGTCGTAGCCACGGCCGAGGCGCCTGCGCAATCAATCGCCGTAGACGGGACTGGAACCTTTACGGCAAGCGCGAAGCTGGCCAATGCGGCGCTGTGGTCGGTGGATGCGCCGAATCTTTACTCCGCCGTTGTGACTGTCGAAGCCGATGGCAAGGCGCGCGACGCCGAGCGCGTGAGCTTTGGCGTGCGGACTGCTGTCTTCGACGCGGAGAAGGGATTTTTCCTCAACGGCAAGCCGCTCAAGATTCAGGGGACCTGCAACCACCAGGACCACGCGGGCGTGGGCGCGGCGCTGCCCGACCGGCTGCAGTGGTTCAGGCTGGGAGTGCTGCGGGAGATGGGCGGCAATGCCGTGCGTACCTCGCACAACATGCCGACGCCGGAGTGGGTGGAAGCCTGCGACCGCATGGGAATGATGATGATGTGCGAGACGCGGCAGATGAGTTCGAACCCCGAAGGTCTGGCGCAGCTTGAGGCGATGGTCAAGCGCTATCGCAACTCTCCGTCGATTATTCTCTGGTCGGTCGGCAACGAAGAGTTTCTGTTACAAGAGCCGATGGCCGAGCAGGGCGCAAAGATCGCTGCGACCATGGTGCGCCGCTGCCACGAGCTCGATCCTACGCGGGTGGTGTCTGCGGCCGTGAATGGCAGCAATGAAAAGGGCGTCTCGGATGCATTCGACATTATTGGCTTCAACTACAACCTGAAGTTTCCCGATGAGTTCCACAAGAAGAATCCCAAGCGGCCGATTTATGGTTCTGAGACGTCGAGCGCGATCTCCACGCGCGGCATGTATACGACCGACCCGTTGCGCAACACAGTAAACGACTATGACGGGGTGGTTCCGTGGGGCGAAACAGCGGAGGAGTGGTGGACGTTCTACGGCACGCGCGAGTGGGCGGCGGGCGGCTTTGCCTGGACGGGCTTCGACTATCGCGGCGAGCCCACGCCCTACGGCTGGCCCTCCATCAACTCGCAATTCGGCATCGTGGACATGTGCGGATTTCCCAAAGACACCTTCTTCTATTACAAGGCCTGGTGGGGCAAGGAACCGGTGCTGCACCTGTTCCCGCACTGGAATTTCGAGGGCAGGGAAGGCGACGAGATTCCCGTCTGGGTGTACTCGAACCTGGAGGAGGTCGAGTTGTTTGTGAACGGCAAAAGCTTGGGCAGCCAGAAGGTTCCTCACCTTGGGCACGTCGAGTGGAAGGCGAAGTACGAGCCAGGCGTCATCGAGGCGCGGGGCTCAAAGGGTGGCCGAGTGGTGCTGACGGAGAAGCGCGAGACCACCGGACCAGCGGTGGCGATCCGCCTCACTGCCGACCGCATGGAGATCGATGCCGACGGCGAGGACGTGGCGATTTTGAAGGTCGAGGCGCTCGACAAGCAGGGCCGCACAGTACCAACGGCTTCGAACCACATCGGCTTCAAGGTCTCGGGCGATGGCGCGCTGATCGGCGTGGGCAACGGCGACCCCAACTGCCAGGAAAGCGACAAGGAGCCCAGGCGGTCGCTGTTCAACGGGCTGGCGCAGGTGATCGTGCAGGCCAGCAAGACACCGGGCGAGATTCACATCGAGGCATTCAAGGAAGGGTGGGGCGGGGGGGAACTGACTCCCGCCACGCTGGTGATTCAGACCAAAAAGGTAAAGTTGCGGCCGGCGGTGGTCTGAGGGCGAATGAATTTGTTGACCCAATCCAAGATCATCCGGTCAAAGACCGGATGATCTTGTGCATTGGGATGGAGATCAATGATCGATGTCTCACCCCAGGCGCGAAGGCGAAGGCGCGCCGAGGGAGGGGCATCCGCCATTCCCTTCGGACCGATGGCGTGGGCTTCAATCCGCCGGAACTTCCCGTAAATCTGTCCTCCCGAGACCGTAGTTCCCCTCATTCTCCAAGGGAGGGGCGGCTTCCATCTCCGTGATTTGGCTCGAAGAGATAATCTCGCCGAATTCAGGTTCGGGCTGCTTTTGGCCTTTGTAATCCGAGTAGTGGACCACGTTGTCATAGGCGTCCTTGATCAGGTCTTGCAGCGGAATGACGCTGCCATTGACGCGCTGCTCATCGAGCAGATCGAGGTCTACATCGGCGACCACCAGCTGTTCCTGGTTGATGGTGCCTTCGGCGGCGATTCCGTCCCGGGCAAAGAAATAGTCCGAGGGCGTGAGAATGGCGGCCTGGCCGTAGTTGGTATTCATATACGGGACCAGGGGGAGATTGCCCACGGTTCCGGTCATGGCGACGTAGACCTGATTCTCGATGGCGCGGGCCTGGGCGCAATAGCGGACCCGGCAAAAGCCCTCGCGGCCGTCCGTGCAGGAAGGGACGAACAGGATTTCGGCTCCGGCCTCGGCCATTACGCGCGCCACTTCGGGAAACTCCACGTCGTAGCAGACCAGAATTGCGATATTGCCGAAGTCCGTGTGGTAGAGGTAGAGACCATGGCCGCGGCTGAGCTGGTAAGGGCCGCTCTCGGTGGGGGTCAGGTGGACCTTCTTCTGGCGGAAGACTTGGCCATTGGGCGTGAATAAATGGGCGGCGTTGAAGACCTTGCCCTTCTGGAAGACGGGGTGAGTTCCGCCAATGATATAGATTCCGGTTTCCTTGGCCAGCCGCATGAACAGCGCCTCGTATTGGGGCGCCAGGCGGGCGAGGCGGCGTACGGCCAGGGCAGGAGCCGGCTCATTGATGTAGCTAAGCAGCTGCATGGTGAAGAACTCGGGGAAGAGGACGAAGTGGGCATGGTAGTCCTTGGCGCTGTGGACGAAGAACTCGACCTGGCGCACGAAGTCCTCAAAACTGGCGATGGGCCGAAGCAGGTACTGGACGGCGGCGATGCGCACGCGGCGCGGCCGGGGAGTTCCGCGCATGGACTCGGCGGCGGCCTGTTCCAGGGCGGCGTGCTGCAGGCTGGCCTGCAAACTGACCGAGGAAGTGTACTCCGGGTTCAGCCACTCCAACACCGTGGCGAAACCGTGTGATTCCGCGTCGTGCATGTAGCCGGGAACAACATCGAGGACCACCAACTCGTTTTCGAGCTGGAAAGTGAGGGCGGGGTCGCGGCGTTTGCCGTCGACCACTTCGGCCACATACTCCTTTGCCGTCATCTGGTTCGCGACGGCGGAGTAGCCGGCGATGCGGCCTCCGGTCAGCAGTCTCTTGAGTCCGCGTTCCCGGATCAGGTCCTTGCGCGCCTCGTAAAGAAGACTCCCGATACCCTGTTGCCGGGCCGCTGGGTCCACGCCCATGTCGGCGCCGTAGAGGGTCTTGCCGAGCGGGTTGTGGGTGTTGAATGTGCCCTCTCCGGTGATCGACGACCAATTGGCTGACTCGGCGTAATCGTCCCAGTCGATGAGCAGGGAACTGGCCGATCCGAGGATGCACCCGGTCGGATCGGAGACGACAAGCTGTCCCTCGGGGAAAACCTCGAGATGGCGCGCCAACTGCTCGGCCTTCCACGGCGGGAGGCCGGGAAACGCGCGCGCTTGCAGCTCGATGACTGAGGAAACATCATCCAGAGTCATCTGCCGGACTAAAAACTTGTCGAGAGGGGAATCGGTCGTTGCCATTGCAGTGTGCTCCTGAACAGCTTCGCGTTACCGCATGAATGAAGCTACCGGCTGGCTGTGAATCTATCGTTAAGAGAATCCCGGGTTCTCTTCCTAGCTCCACGGCCCCGCAGGAAGGCGACGTGGATCCATGGGACAACCTGCTGATTCTGTGCAAGCTATTCCGAGGCGGCTCAGTCGGGGAGGGAGTTCGGATGCGGGGCGTGGCGGGGTTGGCCGGGCCGGCGGTGGGACTGTAGAGTGGTTGAATGGCTCGCGGCACGTCAGGTACAGAGTGGAAACAGGAGCTGGTTGCGATGGTGGCGCTGGCCGTCCCGGTGGTTCTGAGCGAACTGGGCTGGATGGCCGAAGGGATCGTGGACACCATTATGGTGGGCAAGCTGGGCCCGGCCGCGATCGGGGCCGTCGCCCTGGGCAATGCCGTCTGCAATACCCCATCGCTGTTTGGCATCGGCCTGCTGCTGGGACTGGATACGCTGGTGGCGCAGGCCTTCGGGCGCAAGGACCATGACGGCTGCCACCGGTGGCTGGCGCAGGGTGTGTACCTGGCGTGCCTGATTGCTCCGCCATTGATGCTGCTGATCTACCTGGGCAGCTTCGGCTTTTCACAGTTTGGGATCAATCCCCAGGTTGCGGGACCGGCGTCGAGCTACCTGCGCATCCTGAACTGGGGCACGTTGCCTCTTTTGCTTTACGGCGGGACACGGCGCTACCTGCAGGGCGTGGGCGATGTGCGCGTCATTACCGTGACTTACGTCGGCGCCAACCTGCTGAACTGGTTCGGCAACTGGGTGCTGATCTACGGCAAGCTCGGGTTGCCGGCACTGGGCGTGAATGGCTCGGCCATCTCGACAGTAGTGTCGCGCGTCTTTATGGCGGCGGCGCTACTGGGGTTTGCGTGGCGCTATGAGCGCAAGCGCGGGCATCCGCTTTTTCGCCGCTGGCCGGGGCCCAGCGTGGCCAAACTTCGGGAGCTTGTTCGGCTGGGCGCTCCGGCGGCAGGGCAGATTCTGCTCGAAGTGGGAGCCTGGAACCTGGCGACCCTCGCGGCCGGCTGGCTAACGCCGGTCGAGCTGGCTACCCACCAGATCGTGCTCAACTACGCCAGCGTCACCTATATGGTGCCGCTGGGAGTTTCAGCCGCGGCCGCGGTCAGCGTGGGCCATGCGGTGGGCGCGGGCGATGGTGCGCGGGCGCGCCGGGCCGGATGGCTGGCGCTGGGATTGGGAACCAGTTTCATGTTGCTGGCGGCATTGATCTTCCTGGTGGCGCCGGGACCGCTGATCGCCCTCTATACGCGCGACCCGCGGGTGATGGCAGTGGGCCCGGGCCTGCTGGGGGTGGTGGCGGCATTTCAGATCTTCGACGGCATCCAGACGGTTTCAACCGGGTCCTTGCGCGGGCTGGGCGAGACGCGGGTTCCCATGCTGGCCAACCTGGTGGGCTACTGGGTGCTGGGACTCCCGCTGGGCCTGTTCCTGTGCTTTGTGCTGCGCTGGGGCATTTACGGCTTGTGGATCGGCCTCACGCTGGCTTTGATCGTCATTGCCTCGACCCTGCTGGTGCGTTGGCGCCAGGATTCGGCGCGCTTTGTGGCTGCGGGCTGACAAGAGGGGGGCGCCGGTGCGCAAAAAAGGACCGTCCCGGCCGCTCCGGCACCTGCTTCGGTGCACTGGGAATCAAACCGGTAACTGCCTTGATTGCCGGCAAGACGTTCTTTGCAGGACGTGACTATAATCACATCTGAGCGAACGGAAGATAGACGCTCTTTAGAATTCATCGGAAGGGAATTCCGCCAAATGGCGACAGGCGACCTTGCCCTGGGTGAAGAACAGGGCGCATTCAGCGCGCGCAAGCGCGTCTCCAACGATTTCAGCATCAACGTAGCAACGGTGAACGGGTCCGGCTCGCAATCCGCCAATAGCGTACTGCTGAAAAGTATCTTCGGAATGGGCGTTCCCGTCAGCGGAAAAAACCTCTTCCCCTCAAACATCGCCGGACTACCCACCTGGTACACCATTCGCGCCAGCAAGGACGGGTATGTAGCCCGCAAGCGCGATGCGGAGATCCTGGTGGCTCTCAATCCCGAGACAGCGAAGCAGGACATTCTCGCTCTCCCTGCCGGCGGCGTAGCCATCTACGAGGAGAGCTTCAATCTCAAGCAATATCGCGACGATGTGGTCTGCTACCCGGTGCCGTTCGACAAGCTGACGGCGGCCATCTGTCCTGAGGCCAAGCTGCGCAAGCTGGTCAGGAACATGGTCTACGTGGGTGTCGTCTCGCACTTGCTTTCGATCGACCTCAGCGTGGTTGAAAACGGCCTGCGCAAGCAGTTCGCGAAAAAGCAGAAGGTCTTCGACCTGAACTTTGGCGCCGTCAAGTCGGGCTCCAACTATGCCGCGGAAAATCTGACCAAGCAGGACCCGTTCGTCATCGAACGAATGAGCCAGACGGCGGGCAAAATCATTATCGACGGCAACGCGGCCTGTGCCATGGGTGCGGTATTTGCAGGCGTTACCGTGGTTGCCTGGTACCCGATTACGCCCTCGACCTCGGTAATCGAGGCCACCACCGACCTGCTCAAAAAGTTCCGTGTAACTGCAGACGGCAAGGCTACGTTCGCCGTGGTGCAGGCGGAGGACGAACTGGCTGCCATCGGCGTGGTGCTGGGCGCGGGCTGGGCGGGTGCACGGTCGATGACCGCAACGTCGGGCCCCGGTCTCTCGCTCATGACCGAGTTTGCGGGCCTGGGATACTTTGCCGAGATTCCCGGGGTCATCTTTGATGTGCAGCGCACCGGACCGGCGACGGGCATGCCCACGCGCACCTCGCAAGCCGACCTGCTTTTCACCGCATTCCTCTCTCACGGCGACACCAAACATATTGTCCTGTTGCCCGGATCGGTGAAGGAATGCTTTGAACTGGGCTGCGCGGCCTTCGACCTGGCCGAGCGCTTCCAAACTCCCATCTTTGTGCTCTCCGATCTGGACCTGGGCATGAACAACTGGATGTCCGATCCGTTCGACTATCCCGAGAAGCCTCTCGACCGCGGCAAGGTGCTGACCAAAGAGGATCTTGACCGGCTGGGTGGATTCGCTCGCTATCGCGACGTGGACGGCGATGCCATCGGCTGGCGCACGCTGCCAGGAACGATGCACCGCAAGGCTGCGTATTTCACCCGCGGTTCGGGGCACAATGATGCCGCCGAATACACCGAGAAGCCGGACGAATATCAGGAAGTAATGGATCGGCTGGCGCGGAAGTTCGAGAATGCCCGCAAGCAGGTTCCCGCTCCAGTGACGGTGAAGGACAAGACTTCGCAGGTCGGCTTCCTGGCTTTTGGAAGCACCGACTTCGCGCTGCGCGAGAGCCTTGACCAGATCAAGAACGAATATGGCCGGGACGCGGATTACATGCGCATCCGGGCTTATCCCTTCGCGCACGAAATTCACGACTTTGTCGCTTCCCACGAGCGCGTCTACGTGGTCGAACAGAACCGCGACGCGCAGTTGGCCAGCTTGCTCAAGCTCGATTTACCCCCCGATCAGGTGACCAAACTGCGCAGCATTCTCCACTACAACGGACTGCCGGTGGACGCTCGCACCATCACCGAAGAGTTTGCGACCAAGGAGGGCCTCTAAATGGCAACCGCAACGCCAACACCCAAAGTCAACCATATCGGCCTTCCCATCGTTGATTACCGCGGCAGCAAGAGCACGCTCTGCGCCGGCTGCGGCCACAACGCCATCTCCGAGCGCATTATCGACGCCATGTTTGAAATGGGCGTGGAGCCGGAGCGGGTGATGAAGATGAGCGGCATCGGCTGCTCGTCCAAGAGCCCGGCTTACTTCATGAGCCGCTCGCACAGCTTCAACAGCTTGCACGGCCGCATGCCCTCGGTCTCCACGGGCGCCATCCTGGCCAACCACACGATGACCACCATTGGCGTCTCCGGCGACGGCGACACGGCCTCCATCGGGATGGGCCAGTTCGTTCACCTGCTGCGCCGCAACCTGCCCATGATCTACATCATTGAGGACAACGGCGTTTACGGGCTGACCAAGGGCCAGTTCTCCGCCACCGCCGATCTCGGCTCCAAACTCAAGACTGGCGTGGTCAACGACCTGCCCGCCATCGATACCTGCGCCCTGGCCATCCAGTTGGGCGCGACGTTTGTGGGCCGCTCGTTCTCCGGCGACAAGAAGCAGTTGCTCTCCATGCTCAAGGCCGCCATCGCCCACAAGGGAACGGTGATGCTCGACGTCATCAGCCCCTGCGTCACGTTCAACGACCACGAGGGTTCGACCAAGAGCTACAAGTTCATGCAAGAGAACGACGAGCCGATCAACGAGATCGGTTTCGTGGCCAGCTTTGACGACATCGAAGTCGATTATGACTCCGGCCAGGTCTATGACGTGGAGATGCACGACGGCTCAAGCCTGCATCTGCGCAAGCTGCTGGAGGACTACGACCCGACCGACAAAGCCAATGCAGTGCGTACGCTAATGGAGTCCCAGCAGAACGATGAGATCCTCACTGGCGTCTTCTACATCAACACCGAGCAGCCCACTTTCATCGACCTGCTGAACGTGGTCGATGAACCGCTGGCAACGTTGCCCGAATCGCTCACGCGGCCTCCGAAGTCGGCGCTCGAAGCGCTGATGGCCAACCTGCAGTAAGAACCTCTGTACCTCGCCCGATGACACGACGGCCCCTCGATTGCGAGGGGCCGTCGTGTTTGGTGCGCATGGTTTGGGAGGATTTCGGGGCAGCGTCTCCATCTTTCGACGGATGCGCTGGTTTTGGCAGGTCCTTTAGAGTGTCTTGAGTTTGGGCGATAAACGCTCTTATCGTTTGGCACAAGGGGCACAAACAGATGACGATCCAGACAGAGCCGATCGGCAGCATTCCCCGCCCGGCGGTGCTGCTTCAAGCCATCGCCGGCTTCGATGCGGGAACCATGGAGCGGGAGGCGTTCGACGCTGCCTGCGATCATGCATTGGCCGACACCATCGCACGATTCGAGGCCACCGGCTCCCCGCTCATCACCGACGGCGAGCAAACCAAGCCCAGCTTTGCTACCTATCCGCTTGCAGGCTTGCAAAACCTTGCGCCCGATGGCGTCGTGATTCCCTTCGTGGACGGCCACACCCGCCAGTTGCCGCGGTTGACCGCTGGCCCGTTTCATTACGCGACCCATGCCGGCGCCTACCTGGTTGCAGCCCAGGCGTATACCGAGAGGCCCTTGAAGCAGGCCGTAATCTCCGCTTCCGCAATCAGCCTGATCTATCCGCAGCAGGGCCTGGCGGATTATCCCAGGGAGGCGTTTCTGGCCGATCTGGTCCGAGAGGCCGAGGCGGACATGCGCGGCGCATTGGACGCTGGTGCGGCCGTGGTGCAAATCGATTTCACCGAGGCGCGCCTGTCGTTGAAGCTTGACCCGTCGGGCGGCTTGCTGCGCTCGTTCATCGCCCTCAACAACCGGGTGTTGGACCGTTTTGATGGCGAGGAAAGGTCGCGCATTGGCGTACATGTTTGCCCTGGCGGAGATCGGGATTCCACGCACAGCGCGGACATTGACTACGCGCTCCTGCTGCCGGATCTTTTTCAGTTGCACGCCGGCCGGTTCTACCTGCAAATGGCAAGCGAGCCGGACCCTGCGCGGGTCCTGCGGATTGTGCGCGACCACGCCGGGCCGGACCAATTGATCTTTGTGGGAGTGATCGATCCGATCGATCCGCGGCTGGAAACGCCGGAACAGGTGCGGGACCGCGTGCTTGCCGCGGCGGAGATCATTCCCCTCGATCAGCTTGGCACAACGGACGACTGCGGTTTTGCGCCGTTTGCCGACGATACATCGACCGGCCGGGACCTCGCCTTTGCCAAAATCAAGTCCCGCGTTGAGGGGACCGCATTGGCCGCAAAAAAATTGGGTCTATAGGGCAGGCTGCTCGTCCCAGTGCGAACCCGCCCCGCAATACCTATAGCGGTTCCAGGATTGCTGTACCTCGAAACCACAGAATCCGAGTTGACGCGACCAGCAGGGAGCGGCAACCCCGCAGCGCGCCAGAAAGGGCATACCTATCCTGGAACCGCTCTAGTGGGCAGCCGCTACCCTCACGCCAAGCGCGTTCAGCTTGGTGCGGGCCTGGGAGGCTTCGGGGGTTTGCGGATGGCGCTGAATGAGCAGGCGCAACTCGTGGATGCCCGCGTCCTTCTTGTTGATCTGCAAAAGCGCCAGTCCCTTGCGGAGCTGCGCGGCGGGCGCCTTGGGGTTGCCGCTGAATCCTTCCAGAACAGCGTTGTAGCTCTTGATCGCATCGGCGTAATTCTGCTGCCGGTAGGCGATTTCGCCCAGGTAAAACTGGGCAGTGCCAGCAAGGTCGTCGAGGGGATAGTAGTGCAGAACATCCTGGAATTCGCCGGCGGCCACTTCGTACTTGGCAGCGTTGTAGTCGCGCACGCCGGCCTGGAAGGTCTCCTGCAAGGGCGGCGTCTGGTTTCCGGCTGGTCCGGCTGGTCCACCACCCGGCGCCGGCGAATTTGTCGCAGCCGGGGCTCCGCCCGCGGATGGATTCTGGACGTTCTGCAACTGCGCCTGCAAATCCTGAATCGACTTGTCGAGCTTGGCGATGCGCGACTTCAACTCGTCCACCGAGTCGTTCAGCGACTGCACCTGGCCGGAAGTCGTATCGAGCTTGCCGCTGGCCGCTTCGCTCTGAGCGTTGATCTTCTGTTGCAAGGCAGTGACGGTCGCGGTCATCCGGTTGGCGTCGTCCGCGGTCTGTTCGGCAAGGTGCTGCAGCACGCCGAAGCGGGTGTCCAGCGTGGACTGGATGCGCTGCACCATGTCCAGGAGCTGCTGCACCTGCGTTTGTAACTCGATGATCTCCTTCGACGTGGCGTGCGCGGGCACCGGCGCGGTGGCCAGAAGCAGGGCAAAGGCTGCCCCCGCCAGGAGACGATTGCGAAATGTGTGTGTTCTTAGCATTGTTCACCCTTGAACTTGAGCCGCGGCCAACAGTCAACAGTTGACAGGGGCACTAAAAAATCCGCTGTCCCAGGCCTCGATATCGAGACCCGGGACAGCGCGTTGGCCACTGCACTGTGTTCCCTGTCAGCTGTTAGCTTTTGGCTATCAACTGCATTCTACCGATCCAGCGTAAATCCGGCGCGGCGGTTCTGCTGCCAGCACTCCTCGGTCGACTCAGAGCAGAAAGGCTTCTCCTTGCCGTAGCTGACGACGCGAATGCGGCTGGCCGCCACTCCGGCGGTCACCAGGGCATTCTTGGCCGCGTCGGCACGGTTCTGGCCCAGCGCCAGGTTGTATTCGTTGGAGCCGCGCTCGTCGCAGTAGCCACCGATCACGACCTTTACGTCGGGATGGCTTACCAGGTAGGAGGCGTCCTTCGACAGTGTGCCCTGCGCATCCGAGCGGATGTCGTAGGTGTCATAGTCGTAGAAGATGTCCTGAACGTTGGCCTTGAACTCCTCTTCCGCGCTCATGGTGTTGGTGGGAACCACCACGGCCGGCGGAGCGTTCACGGTGACCCGCGTCGAGGCTTCAGCCGTGCCGCCCTCGCCGCGAGCTACCAGGTGATAGCTAGTGGAAGCCGAGGGAGTCACAGTCTTGACGCCTGAGGTGGGTACATCGCCGATGCCATCGATCAAAACCGAGCTGGCATCTGTGGTGCGCCAGCTCAGTTGGACCTGGTCTCCGGCGGAGATCGATGTGGGCGTTGCGGTGATTTGCGCGGTAGGCGCGGGCGCAGCCACGGGGGGCGGCGGCGGGGCTGCCTGCGGCAGTGGCTTCTTTTTCGCGCAACCTGCAACTGCGACCAGAGCTACCAGCAGGGCAACGGGTACCATAATGCGATTAAGTCGGTTCAATGGGTTACTCCTTCCGCAAATTCGAGCGTATCATCCGGGCGATTTGACCCTTTGTGTCCCTGCACCCAACCGCTCTTTCCTGCCGTTTCGGCAAGCCGGCCTGCTGGCTTGAGAAAGGCGTCGACAACGGGCTGAAGTGCATTGAATATGGTGTGCATCCGCTCGGTAAACGTTATCGTTGTGGCCACAACGCGTCTCTCTTTGTGAGATAACGCGAAGCCGCCAAGCCATTTCGCCTTAACCTTTCAGCGCAGCGCGCCTTTAGGTTTCGGCAACGTACACATGATAGTTCAGAAAGCCGGGATGTTCCATGCGGCCACTCCAGCGACAGCCGGTCATTCGCCATCTGGGACTCACTTCCAGCTCCAGTTGGGCATGAAGTTGTTGCCCGTGTGCGTCAGTTGATGCTGCTCCGTGCCGTCGGCCAGCATGGACCAAATCTGCGTGTGGCCTCCAATGGCGCGCTCGAAAACGATGTGCCGGCCGTCCGGCGCCCAGGAGGGATAGTCGTTGCTGCCCGCCTCGTGAGTCAGTTGCAGCCAGCGCTTGCTGGCAATGTCCATGACGTAGATGTCCTGCCCGCCGGGTGCGCCGGGGCCGTATTTGCGGTTCCAACTGAAGGTCAGGAATTGCCCGTTAGGCGCCCATGAGGGCGAGATGGCATAGCCTCCGTCGGTCATGCGCTGGATGTTCGCGCCGTCCTGGTCCATGGTGTAGATCTGCGGCAGCCCGGTGCGGCCGCTCACCCAGGCAATCTGCGCGTTGGTGCGCGGGTTCCAGCAGGGCGCAACGTCGGGTCCGCGGAAGGTGGTGACTCTGCGCAGGTTGCCGCCGCTTGCATCCGCCACGTAGATCTCCGGATCGCCAGACCGTGAAGACGAAAAAGCAATCTTCGATCCGTCGCCCGACCAGGCCGGAGACTGGTTGCTGCCTCCCGCTGTGCCCGCGGGGAAGTTGACCATGCGTCCCAGTTCCAGGGAATACATGCGGACGGCCCATCCCTCACGCCCCAGGGAAGCGAAGGCGATCCGCGAGTTATCGGGGGAGATGCGCGGCGAAATGGAGATGGTGCCGAGGTGGGTGACGGCGTGTTCGTTCTGCCCGTCGTAGTCCATCTCCCAAATCTCTTTGGTGCCGCTGCGGGAGCTGACGAAGAAAATTTTCGTCTCGGCAATGCCGTTGATGCCGCCGCCCAGCCGCAGGATGATTTCATCGGCAAACCGGTGCGCCACGGTACGCGCCATGTCCTGGCTGGCGATTTCGTTGTACTGCTTGCCCAACACCTGCGGGCTGACCGTGTTGCGGGCATCGAAGAGCCAGCCGTAAACCACCAGGCGGCCGTTGGTGGCGGAGAGCGCGCCGAAGGCTACCATGGCCGCATTGGACGGCGCGGCCGCCCACTGCGGCAGATTGATTTCCTGCGGGGAGCCCGGCGTGACCTGGGGGATGAGGCTCTTCGACACCAGGTCGAAGATTCCGGCGCTGTTCAGGTCGCTGAAAAGCGTGGCGTCGAAAGCTGCTTTCAAGGCCGGCGTCTGCGGATCCTGGCCCACCGGCTTGAAGTCCGCTGTGGCAATGCGAATGCGGTCGTTGCCCAGGTTGGTACCGGTGTGCACCCAGTCCTGGGCGGACAGGCAAATTGGGAAGCAGGCCAGAAGCAGTGAGACAAGGGGAAAAAGCCGGAAGCGGGTGTTCATGGATTGGGCAATCCTTCCTCGATCAGGTTGGGAAACGCGCGCAGCCCTGGCCGCGCCCCAGAACTCAATACGTACAATCATAAGTGACGTCGAGCCAGAGATCGTTGGAGCCGGCCGGCAAACCTCCAAATGTGTCAACGCGCTGCGTTGCCCGCAGACAGGAACGGTCAAGCGTTGGGCTGCCGCTGGAAATGTTGACCTTGAAGTTGGACGGCACGCCCTGACGGCTGACCCTGAAATAGACTTGCGTCAAAGACCCTCGCGGCGTGCGGGGGTCCACTTCAGCGCGGAACCAGTTCTGGTCGACCTTGTGCTTGATGACTTCCACATACCAGCCAAAGCGGCTGCCGAAGTCGCCGTTTCCCACGGTTACCGGTCCGTTGGTGGATCCGTTCGCCATTGTGGACCGGGGCATCGACGACCCCGACTGCTCACCGTACCGGGCCCGGTTGTCCTGGTTCGGCTGGGGCTGGTGCTGCGAAGTCTTGGATGCAGCCTGCTTTTGCGGCGGCTGTGGCTTCTGCTTGCTGGCAATGGGAATCGCGGTTTCATCCACCGCCTGTTTGGCCTTGGGGGTGGGCTCAGCCGGCGCCTTGCTGGGCGTCTCCGTAGCCAGCACATTCTGATTCGGTGGCTGGTCCGAGGGCAGGGGCAGGGCGTTGCTTACCAAGCTCACCTGGATCGCCCCGCCGCTGCCCGGATTGCCCCACAGGCTGTGATGAAATAGCCCGCCAATAATGGCATAGGCGAACAGGCAGGCGGCCAAAGCGCCGTGCAGCAACAGCGATCCCATAGCCGGCGCCGCAATTGGCTCCGGCGTGAGTTCCCGCTCCAGTCGCTCGCCGTCATTCCACAGTTCCATCATGCCCTTGGCTGAGACTCTTTCTTCATGTGCCTCTGTTGAAAGGCCTTAGTTCCCGCCCGCCGCTGAGGCCTTGGTTTCAAGCGGTTGGGTGACAATGGAAATGTTGGTGATTCCGGCCTGCTTGACTGAGTCCATCACGGAGGCAAATGCCCCGAAGGGAACCCGTTCATCGGCCCGCAGGTAGATCACCTGGTGTGCGGGATCGGTCCCCGACTGATGCAGCTTTTGCGCCAGCTCGTGAACATTGACCGGCTGATCGCCCAAAAATACCTGCTGGTCGCGGTCGATAGTCACCACCAGCCGCTGTTCGGTGATCTCCTTCACCGTCCGCGTCTTGGGCACTGCCACTTCAATTCCCGACTGCAGCACCGGCGCGGTAATCATGAAGATGATCAACAGCACCAGCACCACGTCCACCAGCGGTGTAATGTTGATGTCCGCCAGCGAGGTGCGGGTCTGGCCGGTGCTACTTGTAAAGGCCACGTTCCACCTCCCGGGTGGGGTCGGGGCTTGGGACTCGCGGCGGTGTCACGCGCGCCGGAATCTCTTCGAGCGAATTCAGCAGCTCGCGGCAAAAGTCGTCGGTGGCTGCCGCGAACACCTTGATCCGCGCCGTGAACTGGTTGTAAGCCACTACGGCTGGAACGGCCACAAAGAGGCCCGCCGCGGTGGTGATCAGCGCCTCGGAAATGCCCGGCGCAACCGCCCTGAGCGTTGCCGCTCCCGCTGTGCCCAGGCCGTGAAATGCGTCCACGATGCCCATGACGGTGCCAAACAGGCCCACGAACGGGGCGACGGCCGCAATGGTCGCCAGCCAGGTCATCCGCCGCTCCAGGGTGGTCACAGCTTCGCTTGCGGCGGTCTGCGCCGAGCGCTCGAGAGGCGCCAGGTTCCGCGGCGGTCCCGAACCGCCGGTCTGCCGCTTGTAGGTCTCATAGACATCCTCGAAGACCTGCGCGAGCGGGCTGAGCCTGCATTCCACGGCAAGCGACGCAATCTCCTGCAAACGGCTGGCTTTGCGGAAAGCGCGGATAAACCGCCGGCTCTCTTTGGTAGCCTTGCCAAAGGTGGAAATTTTGCCCAGAATCACAGTCCAGGAGTAGATGCTGGCAACAAGCAGCAGTACCAGCACCGCCATCGCCACCGGGCCGCTATTGGAAATCATCTCAACCAGTGCGCTCGAACCCTGGGCCAGCGACGGCGTTCCCTGGGCTGCGCCGCTGTCAGGCTGCAATTGGAAGACGAAGGCAGCAATAAAAATCGGCGTTCACCTCAGCTTTTACGGTATCAGACGGCGTACCACGTTCCAAGTTATCGATCTGGTCCCCCGGGCCGTTTTTGGGACGATCGCCAGACCCGCAGGGCCGCCGTTCATGCTATGCTGCGCTCGGATTGTGTGGCGCAAAACGCTATCTGGCAGTGCCCCGGTGATTGAAAGGGTGTTGAAGAGGTTCGCTAAACATGCTCGTCGAACTGCGCGCTGAAAACTATGCCGTCATCGATCACGCCATTGCCGTTTTTGGCCCCGGGCTCAACCTGCTAACGGGCGAGACCGGCGCCGGCAAGTCCATCCTGGTGGACGCCCTGGCCCTCCTGATGGGCGGCAAATCCTCTGCCGAAGTGGTTCGCCACGGCGCGGACAAGGCCGTGGTCTCCTGCGTTTTCGAGTCCACCTCTGGCGCGGAGACGATTCTTGAAGAAAATGGCATCGACTCGGGTGGCAGCGATGTCATTCTGCGCCGCGAGATCCTGGCCACGGGCAAGGGTCGAGTATTCATCAACAACCAGCCGGCGACCGTGGCTGTCCTGAAGCAGCTTGCCCCAGAGCTGGCCCTGGTGCACGCCCAGAGCGAGAGCCTGTCGAGCTTCGACCAGGTTCAGCAGCGCGTCCTTCTCGACCGCTTTGGCGGCACCTCAACGGACTCTGTTGCGGAGGCTTACACCCGCTGGCGCGATGCGTCTGAAAAACTCGATGAGCTGCTTCACGGCGAGGAGGACCGCCTGCGGATGGTCGACCTGTGGAGCTACCAGAGCAAGGAAATCAAGTCCGCCCGCCTCGAAGCCGGGGAGGACGAGGCTTTGGAAACCGAAAAGCGTGTTCTGGCCAATGCCGAAAAGCTTTACTCCGCCGCCATGGGGGCTTTCGATCAGCTTTACGAAGATGGCGCTTCGGCCGAGGTCGCCCTGCGCGCGGCCCTGCGCAACGTCGAAGAACTGGCGCGCTACGACAACCGCTTCAATGAGGCGGTTCAGCAGCTTGGCTCTGTCCGCGCCATTCTCGGCGATGTGAGTTCGAGCCTCCGCGATTACGCAGAGAGCATCAATGCTTCGCCCGAACGCCTGGCCGAGATCGAAGACCGCCTCGCCCTGCTTGACCGCCTCAAGCGCAAATATGGCAAAACCCTAGCCGAGGTGGTCGCCTTTGGCGAAGAGGTCGCGCGCAAACTTTCGGAGGTCGAGGACCGCGACGAGATCATCAAGACACTTCGCGCGGCTCTCGTTGAAGCGGAATCCGCCTATCGGAAAGCCGCCGGCGCGCTCTCCGCCGAACGCAAGGCCGCCGCGCACAAACTGGCCAAACTCGCCGAGG
>Ga0181529_10002734_pt1 | contig 20737 bp, 21 predicted proteins | sample PEATcosm2014_Bin_36_FD_119763 | JGI IMG/M metagenome (GOLD analysis project Ga0181529, IMG submission 119763) | Peatland microbial communities from MTU Mesocosm Facility, Houghton, MI, USA - PEATcosm2014_Bin10_30_metaG | ecosystem: Environmental > Terrestrial > Soil > Wetlands > Peat | place... | reverse complement strand
TACCGCGATCCTGCTCGGCGCGGCGCGCTATCTCGCCGCCACCCGCGACTTCGCCGGCTCGGCGGTCGTCATCTTCCAGCCGGCCGAAGAAGGCGGCGGCGGCGCCAAGGCGATGCTCGACGATGGGCTGATGGACAAATTCGCCATCGAGGAAGTCTACGCTCTGCACAACGCGCCCAAACTCCCGGTCGGCGAAATCTCGATCCGCAAGGGCGCGGCGATGGCCTCGGCCGATTTCTTCGTCGTCAAGCTCGAAGGCAAGGGCGGGCACGCCGCCTTTCCGCACAATTGCGTCGACGTCATCGTCGCCGGCGCGCAGATCGTGACCGCGCTGCAGACGATCGTCTCGCGCAACGTCGACCCGCTCGAATCCGGCGTCGTCTCGGTGGCGCGCTTCACCGCCGGCAACACCGACAACATTCTGCCGCAGTCCGCCGAGCTCGAGGGCACGGTGCGCACGCTGTCGCCGGCGGTGCGCGATCTCGTCGAGCGGCGCTTTCGCGAGATCGTCGCCGGGATCGCCGCCGCCTCCGGCGTCAAGTTCACGATCGACTATCGCCGCAACTATCCGGTGACGATCAATCCGCCGAAGCAGACCGAATTCGCCGCCGGCGTCGCGCGCGACGCGGTCGGAGCGGACAAAGTGCAGACCGACGAGCCGCCGGTGATGGGCGCCGAGGACTTCTCGTTCATGCTCGAGGCGCGGCCGGGCGCGTTCGTCTGGCTCGGCAACGGCGACACCGCCGGCTTGCATCATCCCGAATACGATTTCAACGACGCCGCGCTGCCCTACGGCATCGCCTATTTCGCGCGGATCGTCGAAACCGCGCTCGCGGCCTAGGCTTCGAGCTCTTCGCGTAGAATCTCGAGCGCGAGCCATTCGTCCTCGGCGCGCTCGAGCTCGGCGCGCTTTTCGGCGTAGGCGTGCGTCGCGCGATCAAAGCCGGCCGGATCGCGGCCGTGCAGATCGACGTCGCCGAGCTTCGCCTCCAGCGCGGCGATCTCGTCGCGCAGCGCCGCGATCTGCCCCGGCAGCAGCTCGAGCGCGCGCTTCTGGTTGAACGACAGCTTGCGTCTCGCCGCCGGCCGATCCGTCGCCTCGCGCGCCGGCGCCTTCTCCGGCTTCGGCGGCTCGGCGACGCGCGCGCCGGACAGGCCGTAGCCGCGCTGCGCGACCAGGTCGGAATAGCCGCCGGCGTATTCACGCCAGCGTCCGTCGCCCTCGGCGGCGACCACCGAGGTCGCGATGCGGTCGAGGAAGTCGCGGTCGTGGCTGACGATCAGGATCGTGCCGGCGTAATCGCCGAGCAATTCCTGCAACAATTCGAGCGTCTCGAGATCGAGATCGTTGGTCGGCTCGTCGAGCACCATCAGGTTCGACGGCTGCGCCAACGCGCGCGCCAGCGTCAGCCGGCCGCGTTCGCCGCCCGACAGCTTGCCGATCGGCGTGCGCGCCTGCTCCGGCGCGAACAGGAAGTCCTTCATGTAGCCGACGACGTGCTTGCGCTCGCCGTTAACCAGGACATAGTCCGAGCCGCCCCCGGTCAGCGCGTCGGACAACGTCGTCGTCGGCGACAGCGACGCGCGCCGCTGGTCGAGCTTGGCCATCGCGACATTGGTCCCGAGCCGCACCACGCCGGAGTCGGGCGCGAGCGCGCCGGACAGCAGTTCGATCAGCGTCGTCTTGCCCGCGCCGTTGGCGCCGACGACGCCGACCCGATCGCCGCGCATCACCCGGGTTGAAAAATCCTTGACCACCGGCCGGCCGCCGTAGCTCTTGCCGATCTTCTCCGCCTCGATCACCAGGGCGCCCGAGGATTTCGTCTCCTGCGCGGCCATGCTCGCCACGCCCTCGACCCCGCGCGCCTCGCGCCGTTCGCGACGCATCGTCGCCAGCTCGCCGACCCGGCGCATGTTGCGCTTGCGCCGCGCCGTGACGCCGTAGCGCATCCAGTGCTCCTCCTCGACGATGCGACGGTCGAGCTTATGACGCGCGAGCTCCTCCTCTTCGAGCAACGCGTCGCGCCAAGCCTCGAAGGCGGCGAAGCCCTGGTCGAGGCGGCGGGTGCGGCCGCGGTCGAGCCAAACGGTCGACCGGGTCAGGTCGGCGAGCAGGCCGCGGTCATGGCTGACGATGGCGAACGCGGCGCGCGATTCGCCAAGCGTCTTTTCCAGCCATTCGATCGCAATCAGGTCGAGATGGTTGGTCGGCTCGTCGAGCAGCATGATGTCGGGGTCGGCGGCGAGCACGCGAACGATCGCGGCGCGACGCGCTTCGCCGCCCGAGAGCTTGGCCGGATCGGCCTTCGGATCGATTCCGAGGTCGTCCATCAGCGCGCGGGCGCGATAGGCGTCGTCACTCTCGCCAAGGCCGGAAAGAACGAAATCGAGCGTCGTCGCGTGGCCCGAAAGATCGGGCTCCTGCGGCAGGCAGCAGAGGCGCGCGTTGGGTTGGACGAAGCGCGTTCCCCCGTCGGCGATCGCTTCGCCCGCGGCGATGCGCAGCAGCGTCGACTTGCCTGAGCCGTTGCGCCCGACCAGCGCGATGCGCTCGCCCGGCGCGATCGACAATTCCGCTCCATCGAGCAGCGGCGCGCCGCCGAGCGTCAGGCGGATGTCTCGCAATTGCAATTGGGGCGGCATAGAAGCATGCTCGGCGTGGCCGGAGGGCGGCGCAACGCATAGTGCGCCGCGCTGGAAAGGGAAAGTCCATGTCCGATTCGACGCCCTCGATCGTCTTCGCCGAGCTCGCCGCCCGGCGCGCCTCGCTGCTCGCCCGCTCGGTTGCCGATCTCTTCGCCGCCAGTCCGGCCCGCTTCGATCGCTTTCACGCCGTCCTCGGCGACCTTCTGTACGATTTCTCCAAGCAGCGGATCGACAGCGAGACGCTGCGGCTGCTGCTCGCGCTCGCCGAGGCGGCCGACGTCGCCGGCAAGCGCGACGCGATGTTCCGCGGCGAGCTGGTCAACTCGACCGAGCGGCGCGCGGCGCTGCATAGCGCGTTGCGCGACCTTTCCGGCGCGCCGGTCCTGGTCGACGGCGTCGACGTCGCCCCGGCGGTCAAGGCCGAGCGCGACAAGATGCTCGCCTTCGCCGCCGACGTGCGCGAGGGACGGGCGCGCGGCGCGCTTGGCCAGCCGATGACTCACGTCATCAACATCGGCATCGGCGGCTCCGACCTCGGCCCGGCGATGGCGGCGCGTGCGCTGTCGCCTTACGCCCGGCCGGGTCTGCACAGCCAATTCGTCTCCAACGTCGACGGCGCCGACATCGCCGACACGCTGCACGGGCTCGAACCGGCGCGCACGCTGTTCATCGTGTCGTCGAAGACCTTCACCACCCAGGAGACGATGACCAACGCCAGAACCGCGCGCGCCTGGATCGTCGCCGCGCTCGGCGAAGGCGCGGTCGCCGACCATTTCGCCGCGGTGTCGACGCGACTCGACAAGGTCGCCGAATTCGGCGTCGAGACCAACCGGGTGTTCGGGTTCTGGGACTGGGTCGGCGGGCGCTATTCGATCTGGTCGAGCATCGGCCTGCCGTTGGCGATCGCCGTCGGAGCGGATCACTATCTCGAATTCCTCAGCGGCGGCGCCGAGGTCGACGCCCACTTCCGCGAGGCGCCGCCAGAGCGCAACATTCCGCTGCTGATGGGGCTCGTCAGCGTGTGGAATCGCGACGTGCTCGGCTACGCGTCGCAGGCGGTCATTCCCTACGACCAGCGTCTGGCGCGCTTCCCCGCCTATCTCCAGCAATTGCAGATGGAGAGCAACGGCAAGAGCGTGCGCCGCGACGGAACGCCGGTCGAGCGCGCGACCGGGCCGATCGTCTGGGGCGAGCCCGGCACCAACGGCCAGCACGCGTTCTTCCAGCTGCTGCACCAGGGCACGGAGATCGCGCCGCTCGATTTCCTCGTCGCCGCCAACCCGACCGCTGCCGACGCGCATCACCACGACCTGCTGCTCGCCAATTGCTTCGCCCAGGGCGAAGCGCTGATGCGCGGCCGCACGCGCGCCGAGGCCGAGGCGATCACCGCCAAGCAAGGCGCCAACGCCGCCGAGGCGGCGCGGCTCGCGCCGCACAAGACTTTCTCCGGCAGCCGGCCGTCGTCGACCCTGCTCTACGCGCGGCTCGACCCGCGCACGCTTGGCCGGCTGGTCGCGCTTTACGAGCACAAGGTGTTCGTTGAGGCGGCGATCTGGGACATCAACCCGTTCGACCAGTGGGGCGTCGAACTCGGCAAGGAGCTCGCCTCGCGCCTCGCTCCGATCGTCGCCGACGCCAAAGCCGACCTCGCCGCGCTCGATCCGTCGACCGCCGGCCTGATCGCCCATATGCGGGCGCTGCGGGAATAGCGCGACCAACGAGGGAACCGTCACGCCCGGACTTGATCCGGGCGCCCAGGCGGCGACGGTGGTGACGAACCGCGCGCCTCACATCCTGGATGCGCGGGTCAATCCCCGGATCAAGTCCAGGGACGCGCATGACGCGCTGCCGGCTACGATAGCCGCCGCGTCGCTTCCCTGAGCCATTTGCGCGTCGCCGGGTCGACCAGCGGCGACAGCTTGGCGCGCGTCTCGGCATGGTAGGCGTCAAGCCAGGCGATCTCGTCGCGGCTCATCAGCCTCTTTTCGACCAGTCTGCGGTCGATCGGCGCGAACGCGATCGTCTCGAAGCCGAGCGTCGGCCGATCGGCGCCGGAGACCTCGACCTCGCGCACGACGACGAGGTTCTCGATGCGGATGCCGAACCGCCCCGCCGCGTAATAGCCCGGCTCGTTGGAAATGATCATGCCGGGTTCGAGCACGGTTGAGTCGGTCTTCGACAGCCGCTGCGGCCCTTCGTGGACCGAGAGATAGACGCCGACGCCGTGGCCCGTTCCGTGATCGAAGTCGAGCCCGGCGCGCCACAAGGCTTCGCGCGCCAGAGTGTCGAGCTGGCCGCCGGTCGTCCCGCGCGGAAAGATCGCGCGGGCGATGGCGATGTGGCCTTTGAGCACGCGGGTGAAGCGGTCGCGCAGCTCGGCGATCGGGCGGCCGACGCTGATCGTGCGGGTGACGTCGGTGGTGCCGTCCTCGTACTGGCCGCCGCTGTCGATGAGGAACAACCCGCGGCCGATCTCGAGATTCGACGCCTCGCTGACCCGGTAATGAGCGATCGCCGCGTGCGGGCCGGCGGCGGCGATGCTGGGAAAGGACACGTCTTTCAGCGCGCCGGTGTCGCTGCGGAAGGTTTCGAGCGCCGCGGTCGCGTCGATCTCGGTGAGTTGGCCGTTCGGCGCCTCGGAATCGAACCAGGCGAGAAAGCGCGACAGCGCCGCGCCATCGCGAATATGCGCGGCGCGCGTTCCCGCGAGTTCGACCGCGTTCTTGACCGCTTTCATCCGCGCGATCGGATCGGCCTTGACGATCGCCTTGCCGCCCGCCGCCTCGAGCGCCTGGGTGAGCCGCGCCGGCGCGGTCGCCGCGTCGAAGACGATGCGCGCGCCCGCCGCGCCGCGCGCCGCGACGAAGGGAACCAGCGCCTCCGGCGGCGCGATGTCGGCGAAGCGGCCGAGCCGCGCGCCGATCGCCGCCGTCAGCTTGCGCGCGTCGACGAACAAGGTCGGCCGGCCGTCGCGCGGCGCGTAGGCGAAGGCGAGCGGCAGCGGCGTATGGGCGACGTCGCCGCCGCGGATGTTGAACAGCCAGGCGACGGCGTGGGCGTCGCTGACCAGCAGGCCGTCGGCGCCCTTCAGCGCCTCGCCGACGCGCCTCAGCTTGGCCGCCGTGCGCTCGCCGGCGAGCCGCTCGGGATGGGCGTGGATGGGCGCCAGCGGCGGGCCCGGACGGTCGGCCCAGATCGCGTCGATCGGATTGGTCTCGACCGCGACCAGCTCGCCGCCGGCGGCGCGGCAGGCTTTCGCCAGCCGTTCGACCGATTCCGGCGTGTGCAGCCAGGGGTCGTAACCGAGCGCCGCGCCCGCGCCGAGATTCGCTTCGATCCAGGCCGACGGCGGCTCATGGACGATGTGCTTGACGGCGAAGACCGAACCGTCGACCTGCGCCGGCGCCTGCAGCGTGTAGCGACCGTCGACGAACAGGGCCGCCTGGTCGCCGAGCACGATCGCCAGGCCGGCCGAACCGGAGAAGCCGGTCAGCCACAGCAGCCGCTCAGCGCCGGGCGGCACGTATTCGTTCTGATGCTCGTCGGCGCGCGGCGCGACGAACCCCGCAAGCCCGCGCGCCGCGAGCTCGGCGCGCAAAGCGGCGGCGCGCGCTGCGCCATGCGCCGGCCCGCCGACCTCGGCGAAGCTTTGATAACGGGCGCCGAACTTTGCCGGCCGCGCGCTCACGGACGATCGGCCTGGGTGACGACGTGGCCGATGTACGGCAGCTCGCGATAGGAATGGGCGACATCCATGCCGTAGCCGACGACGAAATCGTCGGGGCACTCGAAGCCGACGAAATCGGCGGTGATCGGCACTTCGCGTTTTCCCCGTTTTTCGAGCAGCGTGCACACCAGCACCCGCCGCGCGCCGCGCGCCACCAGCAAGTCCTTGGCGAAGGCGAGCGTGCGGCCGGATTCGAGAATGTCGTCGATCAGCACGACGTCGCGATCCTTCACCGCCGATTCGATGTCGCGCAGGATCCTCACCGTGCCCGAGGACACGGTGCCCTCGCGATAGCTCGACAGGTGGAAGAATTCGACATGGGGTTCGAGGCCGGCGCGATGCATCGCGCGCAGCAGGTCGGCGGCGAACATGAACGAGCCCTTGAGGATCGCCACCACCAGCAGGTCCTTGGGCTTGGCGGCCGCGATCTCCCCGGCGAGGGCCGTGACGCGTTCAGCGATCTGTTTTTCCGGGAACAGGACTTCGACTTTGCGCGCGCCGCTCATGATCCCTCATCCCTCCGGGGCGAGAGAATCCTTATCGCTCGGCGCGACGAATTTGACCAGCGCGTCGACGACGCCGGGCGGCGGCGAGGCGAGGCGGGCGACGAAGGGCAGGCGCTCGCCGGCGGCGAGCCGGTCCTTGGGCGGGCGCGTCGTCCAGACATAAAGCTCGCGCCCGTCGGCGGCGCGCAAGGCGATGCGCAGGTTCGGGGCGGCGGTCTCCTTGCCGCGCAGGTTGACGAGGGCGCCTTCGACCGCGAGCAGCGACTTGTCGCCGCCGGCGCCGAGGCGGGCGCTGACGCCGGCGATCGCCAATCCGACCGGATTGACCGGCAGGCCGATCGCCGCATAGAGACCGCCGGCCGCCGGCATTGCGGCGACGATCTCCGCCCGCGCCGCGACCGCCGCCATCGCGCCGGCGAGCGCGGCGGCGCAGGCGAGCGGCGCAGCGAGCCGACGGGCGCGGCCGCCGAGCCGGCGCAAGCGTGAAGTCTTCCTCAGGGCGGTCCGCGTCGCCGGCGCTGCGCCGCGGAACGGCGCCAGCGAGCCGGCGAGCGTCGGCCGCGGCTGAATGTCCCAGCTATGGCCGCAGCGCGAACAGCGGAAGCGGCAAGTCTCGTCGCCGAGAATCTCGTCGGGAATATGATATGTAGCGGAGCAGGTCCTGCAGACGACGACCATGGCGAATCAGCCCCGCTCCAGCTCGTTGACGGAAGGCTTGGCATTTGGTCGCGTTCATGGTTAAGGCCGGGTTAAGTCCCCATCCCGCGAGGGTCGCCGTTGCTGCGCTTTGACAACGTCGGTTTGCGCTACGGCGTCGGACCGGAAGTGCTGCGCGACCTCGATTTCTCCATCGCGCCGCAGAGCTTTCAGTTCCTCACCGGCCCGTCCGGCGCGGGCAAGACGACGATGCTGAAGCTGATGCTGCTCAGCCTCAAGCCGACGCGCGGAACGATCCATATCTTCGGCGCGGAGGCGGGCGCGCTCAGCAAGGACGAGATCACCGCGCTGAGACGTCGCATCGGCGTCGTGTTCCAGGATTTCCGCCTGCTCGACCACCTGACGACCTACGAGAACGTCGCCCTGCCGCTGAGGGTGATGGGAAGGGACGAGGCCGGCTATCGCGCCGAAGTCGTCGAGCTGCTGCGCTGGGTCGGCCTCGGCGACCGGATGAACGCGCTGCCGCCGGTGTTGTCGGGCGGCGAGAAGCAGCGCGCGGCGATCGCCCGCGCGCTGATCGTCCGGCCCGAGCTGCTGCTCGCCGACGAGCCGACCGGCAACGTCGACCCGAGCCTCGCCCGGCGTTTGCTGAGATTGTTCGTCGAATTGCACAAATCCGGCACCGCGGTGGTCATCGCCACCCACGATCTGTCGCTGATGGACCAGTTCGGCTACGCCCGCCGCCTCGTCGTCGGCGACGGACAATTGCGCGTGTTCGAGGGCGACCCGCGATGAACGACGACGCCCAAGCCATCCCCGCCGATTCACAGCTCAAACGCGACATGCCGCTGGTGCCGGCCGATTCGATCGCCGGACGCGCGCTGGTGGTGGTGATCGCCATCATGACCTTTCTCGCCTGCCTGACCGCCGGCGGGGCGATCCTGATCGGCGAGGCGTCGCAGGCGTGGCGCGGCGACGTGTCGCGCGACGTCACCATCCAGATCAAGCCGCGCGCCGGCGAGGACGTCGACGCCGTGGTCGCCGCCGCCGCCGAGGTCGCCTCGCGCGCGCCCGGCGTCGCCGACGCGCTGGCCTATTCCAAGGCGCAATCGGAGGCGATCCTCGCCCCCTGGCTCGGCGACGGCGTCGACCTCGGGCAATTGCCGATCCCGCGCCTGATCATCGTCCACATGCAGGCCGGCCATCGCGACGACTTCGAACCTTTGCGCGCGGCGCTCGCGGCCGGCGCGCCGGCGGCGAGTCTCGACGATCATCGTCTGTGGCTGTCGCGGCTCGACGTGATGGCGGGTGCGATCGTCGTCTTCGCCGCCGCCCTGTTCGCGCTGATGATCGTCGCGATGGGAACGGCGGTCGGCTTCGCCACCCGCGGCGCGATGGCGGGCGCGCGCGAGATCGTCGAGGTGCTGCATTTCGTTGGCGCCGCCGATTCCTACATCGCCGACCAGTTCCAGGGACATTTCTTCCGCCTCGGTCTCAAGGGGGCGGCGATCGGCGGCGGCGCGGCGGCGGCGTTCTTCGCCGTGGCGGCGTTCGCCTCGTTCGTCGCCCGTCGCACCTCGGCCGGCGCGGAGATCGCCGCGCTGTTCGGCGCCTTCCGGCTCGGCCTGCCGGGTTACGCCGCGATCGCCGTCATCGCCGGCGCGATCGCCGTCCTGACCGGCGTATTGTCGCGCCGGATCGTTTTCCGCCAACTCAGCGTGCTCTTGTGAACCCCAGCCTTTTTGTTTGCTTCGGACCGCCATGACCGCGCTGCGCTCATTCGCCTTCAACGTCGCCTTCTACATCAACCTCATCGTGCTGATGATCCTCGGCGTGCCGTTGGTCCTGTTCGGCCGCCACGGCGTGTTCTTCATGGCGCGGCTGTGGAGCGGCAGCTCGCTGTGGCTGCTCGACAAGCTCTGCGGCCTCAGGGTCGAGTTCCGCGGCGTCGAGAACATTCCGCAGGGCGGCTACATCCTCGCCGCCAAGCACCAGTCTTTCCTCGAGACTTTCGCGCTGCTCCGCCACGCGCACGATTTCGCCATCATCTTCAAGCGCCAGTTGGTGTGGATCCCGCTGTTCGGGCTCTACCTGGTCGGCGGGCGGCAGATCGCCATCGACCGTTCGCACGGCCGCGCCGCGCTGACGCAGATCGTCGCCAAGGCGCGCGAGGTGCTCGGCGACGGTCGGCAGATCATGATCTACCCGGAGGGCACGCGCCGGCCGCCCGGGGCGCCGCCGCGCCACAAATACGGCGTCGCGGTGATCTACGCCGAGAACGGCGCACCCTGCGTGCCGGTCGCGGTCAACACCGGCCTCTATTGGGGCCGGCGCAACTCGACCCGCCGCCCCGGCGTGGCGGTGATCGAATATCTGCCGCCGATCCCGCCCGGCCTCGATCGCGACGCCTTCGCCGAACGGCTCGAAAGCGCCATGGAGGCGGCCTGCGCGCGGCTCAACGCGGAAGCGGTCGCCGCCGACCCCCGCCTCGCGCCGGTGCTGGCGGCGGGCCAGGCGACGGTCGACGGACCGCAGCAGGCGGCCCGCGCGCGCCGGTAGGCTTGACGAATCGGCGCCTTTGTTCTAGGTTTGTTCTCTCTCGCGCCTCCGCTTGGAGATGGACCGATGGCGACCCTCGGCCTCGACCTCGTTTCGCCCGCCCTCGTCGCGTCGCGCCCGCCGATCGATCCCTGGCCGGAGCCCGCCCCGCCGACGGCGCCCTATTTCGCCGAAACGGAGGCCGAGCCGCTCGCCTCGCTCGCCGACGAGCCGTTGTCGCCGCGCTTCTGCGCCTGGCGCGGCGCCTCCGGCCGTCGCTACATCGCCTCCGTCTACGAGGCGCGCGCCTGCCCGGCCTATTGCGACGCGGCGCTGATCGTGGTGGCGGCGGAGCTGGACGGAAGGCGGCGCATCGTCGCGCTCGCCGACACCGGCGCGTTCCCTGAGCCGGTGGTCGCCCGGCTGGCCAAGACGCCGGCGCCGTTCGCCGGCCGGCTCGAGCTTCACCTTCACCTGCTCGCCGCGACGGCGGCCGAGCGGCGCGCGGCGCTCGACGACCTCGCTGCGGCCGCGCCTTACGCGGCGCGCAGCTGATCGGCGAGCCATTCGAGCTCGGCGTCGACGATGCCGAGCTCGCACAGATGGTCGTGGGTGTTGAGCACGTATTCGGCGTTGGGGCCTGACCGGCCGAGGCCCTGCCGAACCAGCGTCAGCAGCGCCTCGCGCGGCATCGCGCCCGCGTATTGGCCGTGGGCGCGGTCGGCGAGATAGGTCACTGCCGAAACCCGCCGCCCGTCATCGAGCGTCAGCGGCACGACCCGCTCGAGATAGACCGCCGTCACCAACTCCCGCTCGCGCAAGTATCGCACCGTCGCTTCGGCGAGCGCCGCCTCGACGCGAAAGGCGACGCCGCGGCAGGCGCCGCCGCGGTCGAGGCCCAGCACCAGGCCGGGCCGCTCGGCCGTGCCGCGATAGACATGCGAATAGACGCACAGCCGCCGCCGCCAGCCGCGCAGCAGCGCTGGCCGGCGCTCGACATAAGCGAAGTCCGGCCGCCACATCAGCGAGCCGTAGCCGAACACCCAGAGGTCGTGCGGCGGCGCGAGTGACATGCGAACTATTCCCGACTTCCAGCTCGCGACGGCCGCGTCAGCCTCAGTTCGAGAATAACGCCCTCGCGCCCTGCCCGTCACGCCCGGACTTGATCCGGGCGTCCAGGCGGTCGCGGTCGCCAATGCCCGCTGGCGCCAAAGCCTGGATGCGCGGGTCATCAAGTCCGCGCATGACGCAGCACTGGCAGTGAAGACCCCGCCTCAGCTTCCCCCGTTGCCGTCCTCGTCGTGACGGCGGCCGAAGTCGGGGGCCGCGGTCTCTTGGCCCAGCTCGACGATGCCACGGCGGATCGCGCGGGTGCGGGCGAACAGAGCGAACAGCCCGTCGCCGTCGCCGTAGCGGATCATGCGCTGCAGCGCGGTCAGGTCTTCGCTGAAGCGGCCGAGCGCCTCGAGCACCGCCTGCTTGTTGTTGAGGAACACGTCGCGCCACATCGTCGGGTCGGAGGCGGCGATGCGGGTGAAATCCCGGAAGCCGCCAGCCGAGAACTTGAGCACCTCCGAACGCGTCGCGTCCTCGAGGTCGGAAGCGGTGCCGACGATGTTGTAGGCGATGAGATGCGGCACGTGGCTGGTGATCGCCAGCACCAGATCATGATGCGCGGCGTTCATCGCCTCGACGTTGGAGCCGAGCGCTTCCCAGAACGCGCGCACTTTCGCCACCGCCGCCGCGTCGACGTCCGCGGCCGGAGTGAGGATGCACCAGCGGTTGACGAACAGGGTCGCGAAGCCCGCGTCCGGGCCCGACTGCTCGGTGCCGGCGACCGGGTGGGCGGGCACCAGAGCGACCCCCTTGGGCAGATGCGGGCCGACCGCGGCGATCACCGCGCCCTTGACCGAGCCGACGTCGGAGACGATCGCCCCGGCTTTGAGCTTCGGCGCGATTTCGCGCGCGACCACTTCGTCGGCGCCGACCGGAACGCACAGGATGACGAGATCGGCGCCGGCCGCCGCCTCGGCCGAGTCGGCGACGACCTCGTCGCCGAGCTTGAGCGCCGCGGCGCGTTCGCGCGCCTCCGCCGACTCGTCGGCGATGGCGATGACGCGCGCCAGATTCTTGCGTCGCGCCGCGCGGGCGATCGAAGAGCCGATCAGGCCGACGCCGATCAGCGCCAGGCGGTCGAAGAGCGGCGCGCCGAGCGGCGGGCCGAGACGTTCGCTCATGACTTGCCGCCCGCCATGAACGCGGCGAGCGCCGCGACGACGCCGCGGTTCGCCTCTTCGACGCCGACCGTCAGCCGCAGGCAATCCGGCAGGCCGTAGGCCGTCACCGCGCGCAGCACAAAACCGTGTGCGCTGAGGCAGCGGTCGGCGTCCGCCGCCGTCTTGCCTACCGTCGCCGGAAACCGCAACAGCAGAAAATTGCCGACGCTCGGCGTCACGCCAATTCCGAGTTTGGCCACCTCCTCGGCGAGCCACGGCAGCCAGCGCGCGTTGTGCGCCGCCGCCTCGGCGACATGGCCGGCGTCCTCGATCGCCGCGACGCCGGCGGCGATCGCCGCGCCGTTGACGTTGAACGGTCCGCGCACCCGGTTCAACGCGTCGACGATGCGCGCCGGCGCGTAGGCCCAGCCGATGCGCAGGTTGGCGAGACCGTAGATCTTCGAGAACGTGCGCGTCATGACGACGTTGTCGCTGGTCGAGACCAGCTCGATGCCGGCGGCGTAGTCGTTGCGCGAGACATATTCGGCGTAGGCCGCGTCGAGGACGAGCAACACGTCGCCGGGCAGGCCGGCGTGCAGACGCTTGACCTCAGAGAACGGCAGATACGTGCCAGTCGGGTTGTTGGGATTGGCGAGATAGACGATCTTGGTCTTCGCCGTCAGCTTGGCGAGCATCGCGTCGACATTCGCCGTCTGGCGAACCTCGTCGGCGAACACCGGCGCGCCGCCCGCGGCGCGGATCTCGATCGGATATTCGAGGAAGCCGTACTGGCTGTAGAGCCCCTCGTCGCCCGGCCGCAGATAGACGTGGGCGAGCAGCGACAGCAGCTCGTCGGAACCGTTGCCGCAGATGATCTGCTCGGCGTCGAGGCCGAAGCGTCTGGCGATCGCCTCGCGCAACAGCCGCGCCGAGCCGTCGGGATACATCGCCAGTTGGTCGGCGTTGGCGCGAAACGCGGCGATCGCGCGCGGCGATGGGCCCAGCGGCGATTCGTTCGACGACAGTTTGTGGACCTTGGCGAGCCCGGCGACGGCGCTCTTGCCGGGCACATAGGCGTCGATCGCCATCACCTCGGCGCGCGGCTCGGGCCGCACAGGCTTGGAACTCGACATCGTCCCCTCGTCAATCGTCTAGCCGCGGCGCGGCCGCAGCTTCGAGCCGTCGTAGCGCGCGGCGTGCGCCCCGATCTCCTGGCTGCGCGCGTCAGCCGCGCCCGCCGCGGCCAGGGCCGCCCCCGCCGACCCGTCCCTGAGCGCCCCGGGTCGCGCCACCAGCAGCGACAGGCCCATCCCGTCGGCGGCGTTGCCGACGATCTCGCCGCCGAGCTCGGCGATCGCCTGCGGATATTCGCCCCGCCAACGGTCGACCGTCACCGCCTCCAGCACCACGTCGCGCGCCGCTCCGTCGGCGAGCGGCTTGGCGATGACGAAGATCGGCATGCCGGCGGGATGATCCGGCCGTTCGACGAACGGCAGGCGGGCGATCACCTTCGGCGCGTCGGGCCGCGCCAGTCCCATCCACCAGGCGCCCGACGCCGGGCCGCGGTCGAGCGCGAGCATGCCGAGATCGCCGGTCGCGCCGGCGACCGCCGCGATCACCGCCGCCGCGCTCATATGCGGCGCGCAGGGCGTCGTGAAGCCGAAATGGAACCGCGCCGAATCGCGCATCGCCGCGTCGCCGCGCGACACGTCGACATGGACGCTGTATGGCGCCTGTACATAGGTGAAGGTCGAGATGATGACCCGCCAGATGCCCTCGACAGTGTCGAGCGGCAAATGGCCGGTGTGGCGCTCGACGATGGCGCGCATCATCGCCGCTTCGCGCGCCGGCCGGAAGGCCGAGCCGCCGCCCTGGCGATGCTTGATCGCGATCAGCTTGTCGATGATCTGGCCGCGCTCGATCAGCAGAGCGTGCATCGCCGCGTCGAGCCGGTCGATTTCGACCCGCAGTCCTTTGAGTTCCTCTGCGGCGGCTTCCGACACGGCGTCGATCCGATCAGGTGTTCATCGATTCGAAGAAATTGGCGTTGGTCTTGGTCTCGCGCAGCTTGCCGAGCAGGAACTCGATCGCGTCGACCGTGCCCATCGGATTGAGGATGCGGCGCAGCACGTACATCTTCTTGAGAATGTCGGGCGGCACCAGCAGTTCCTCCTTGCGGGTGCCGGAGCGGGTGATGTCCATCGCCGGGAAGGTGCGCTTGTCGCTGACCTTGCGGTCGAGGATGATTTCCGAATTGCCGGTGCCCTTGAACTCTTCGAAGATCACTTCGTCCATGCGCGAGCCGGTGTCGATCAGGGCGGTGGCGATGATCGTCAACGAGCCGCCTTCCTCGATGTTGCGCGCCGCGCCGAAGAAGCGCTTCGGCCGCTGCAGGGCGTTGGCGTCGACGCCGCCGGTCAGCACCTTGCCCGACGACGGCACAACGGTGTTGTAGGCGCGTCCGAGGCGGGTGATCGAATCGAGCAGGATGACGACGTCGCGGCCGTGCTCGACCAGCCGTTTGGCCTTCTCGATCACCATTTCCGCCACCTGGACGTGGCGCACCGCCGGTTCGTCGAAGGTCGAGGAGACGACCTCGCCCTTCACCGAGCGCTGCATGTCGGTGACTTCCTCCGGCCGCTCGTCGATCAGCAGCACGATCAGGAAGCATTCGGGGTGGTTGGCGGTCACCGACTGGGCGATGTTCTGCAGCAACACCGTCTTGCCGGTGCGCGGCGGCGACACGATCAGCGCGCGCTGGCCCTTGCCGATCGGCGAAACGATGTCGATCACCCGAACCGACATGTCCTTGCGGGTCGGATCGTCGACCTCGAGCTTCAGGCGCTCGTCGGGATAGAGCGGCGTCAGATTGTCGAAGTGCACCTTGTGGCGCGTCTTCTCCGGGTCCTCGAAATTGATCGCATTGCATTTCAGCAGCGCGAAGTAGCGCTCGCCTTCCTTCGGGCTGCGAATCACGCCCTCGACCGTGTCGCCGGTGCGCAGGCCGAGGCGGCGGATCTGCGACGGCGAAACGTAGATGTCGTCCGGACCGGCGAGATAATTGGCGTCCGGCGAACGCAGGAAGCCGAAGCCGTCCTGGAGAATCTCGATCACACCTTCGCCAATGATTTCGACCTCGCGCGCCGCCAACTGCTTGAGAATGGCGAACATCAGCTCCTGCTTGCGCATGATCGAGGCGTTTTCGACCTCGTTCTCCTCGGCGAACGAGAGGAGCTCGGTCGGCGACTTTTTCTTCAGGTCTTGGAGTTTGATTTCCCGCATTGGGATGATCTCGGATGTTCGGCGAGGGCAGGGGAGAGATGGGCGCGGGCCCTGCGTCGAAGCGGTTGTCCGCTTCGGCCGGCGTCGTTGGGATCGTGGAGATCCGCACGCCGGCGGAGGCGCCCGTGGAAGGCGAGGGCCCTCGTTTAACCGGCTTCGGCGAATCTTTCAACGGCTGATTTCGCGGCCCGATTTCGCGACCGCGGCCGCAGCCTACGGTTTCATCACCACCAGGAAGACCACGAGGATCATGATCGCCGTCGGCGCTTCATTGATGAAACGGTAGAAGCGCGACGAATGGGTGTTGCGGTCCTCAGCGAAGGCGCGCACACGGGCGGAAAAGAAGCCGTGCAGGCCCGTCAACAGCAACACCAGCGCCAGTTTGGCGTGCAGCCATGGCGACAGCCAATACCCTTCGCGCCAGACGAGCAGCAGCCCGGTGATCCAGACGACGATCATCGCCGGGTTGACGATGCCCCTGAGCAGCCGCCGCTCCATGACTTTGAACTGCTCGGAGGTCGCCGATTTTGGCTCCGTCTCCGCGTGATAGACGAACAAGCGCGGCAGATAGAGCATGCCCGCCATCCATGAGATGACAGCGACGATGTGCAGAACCTTGATCCAGAGATCGATCGAATCCATGAGCGAAAAGACCGCTGTCGTCCCGAGAGCCGGCAGCTTGCCACACGCGCGCCATGCGAGCAAAGCCAGGCCACGCACGATTCCCACAGGAGGCCGGCAAAAGGAATCTAGGACTCTGACTCTTAGATTCGATTCTTCTTGGCGGCGAAAAGCGCGCAGGCAATCTTGTCCACCGCGGACGGGCGCACCGCTTCGGCGGACGGCGCCGGCGCGGCCGCAAGGGCGGCTGGGGACTGGTTAACGAATCGTTAAGCGATTCAATGCCGCCGCTGACGGCGCGGATGTGAATAGACAGCCGTCGTCCCCGTAATTCCCGGTTCGGCGCGCGCCGGCGTCATGATCGGCGCCCCGCGTTCGCCTGTGGATCGCGACGGACCGAAACCCGCCGCGCCGGCCGCGGCGACCGCGACGCTGCGGCTTCTCCACGTCTGTCCACAGGCGTCACGGCGGGCTATATGGGGGCCTCTCGCCAGCGGAGCAGTCGATGGGGCGCAGTTACTTTCACCTTCATCTCGTCTCCGATTCGACGGGCGAGACCTTGATCGCCGCATCGCGCGCCGCCGCGGCGCAGTACCAGGGCGTCGCCTCGATTGAGCACGTCTACCCGCTGGTGCGCACCCGCGCCCAGCTCGAGCGGGTGGTCGCCGAAATCGACAACGCGCCCGGCATCGTGCTGTTCACCCTGGTCGACCCCGATTTGTCGCGCCGTCTCGAGGCGGCCTGCGAAGAGTCCGGTTCGCCGTGCCTGTCGGTGCTCAGCCCGGTGCTGACCCTGTTCCAATCCTATCTCGGCCAAAGCTCGACGCCGCGCGCCGGCGCTCAGCACATGCTCAATCCGGAATATTTCAAGCGGATCGACGCGCTGAACTTCACCATGATGAGCGACGACGGCCAGCTGACCGAGACGCTGGAGAGCGCCGACATCGTGCTGCTCGGCGTCAGCCGCACGTCGAAGACGCCGACGAGCATCTACCTCGCCAATCGCGGCTACCGCACCGCCAACATTCCGCTGGTGCCCGGCGTGCCGCCGCCCGCCGCGCTCGATCATCTCCGCCGGCCGCTGATCGTCGGCCTGGTCGCTTCTCCAGACCGAATTGTTCAGATTCGCCAGAATCGTCTGCTGGCGCTGCAGGCCAATCCTGAAACCGAATATGTCGACCGCATCGCCGTCGCGCATGAGGTCAACGATTCGCGCCGTATGTTCGGCGAACGCAACTGGCCGATCATCGACGTCTCCCGCCGCTCGATCGAAGAGACCGCGGCGGCGATTCTCGATCTCTATCGCGAGCACAAACAGAAATTCATCGCCCACGGCTGAAATCGACCCCAATGCCCGCTCCGTCTTTGTGGATCGGCCCCTCGCCGATCGTCCTGGCTTCGAAGAGCGCCAGCCGCCGCGCGCTGCTGGCTGGCGTCGGCCTGCCGTTCGAGGTCGAGCCGGCCGACATCGACGAGCGCGGCGTCGAAGACGCGCTGAGCCGGCGCGGCGACGCGGGAAGCGGCCTCGCGCTGGCGCTGGCGCGCGCCAAGGCGCTCGCGGTCAGCGCGCGCCGACCGCAGGCCCTGACGCTGGGCGCCGACCAGACCCTGATCCTCGACGGCCAGCCGATGCACAAGGCGCCGACGCGGGCGGCGGCGGCCGCCGCGCTTCAGGCGATGAGCGGTCGCACTCACCGCCTCGCGTCCGCCTTCGCGCTGGCGCGCGACGGAGCGATCCTGGCCGAAGACAGCGACAGCGCCGATATGACAATGCGCGCTCTCGACGCGGCGCAGATCGCCCGCTATCTCGACATCGCCGGACCTGCGGTCCTGGCGAGCGTCGGGGCCTACCAGATCGAAGGCCTCGGCGCGCATCTGTTCGAATCGATCTCTGGCGACTACGCCACCATTCTCGGGCTGCCGATGCTGAAACTTCTCGCCGCGCTGCGCGGCCTTGGGCTCCTCGCGCTATGAGCGCCATCCGTCGCGCCGGCGTCTGCGGCTGGCCGGTCGCCCATTCGCGCTCGCCGCTGATCCACGGCTACTGGCTCGCGCGCTACCATCTCGAAGGCGCCTACGAGCGTTTCGCGGTGCCGCCGCTCGGATTCGCTGAGTTCGCCGCGTCGATCGGCGTCGACGGCCTGGTCGGCGCCAACGTCACCGTGCCGCACAAGGAGGCTGCTTTCGCCGCCTGCGATCGACTGACCGATTCCGCGCGCGCCACCGGCGCGGTCAATACGCTGTGGCGCGAGGACGGCGCGCTGTGGGGCGACAACACTGACGTCGCCGGGTTCCTCGCCAGCCTCGACGCCGAGGCGCCGGGCTGGCGCGACCGGGTCGACAGCGCGGTGGTGCTGGGGGCGGGCGGCGTGGCGCGCGCGATCGTCCACGGGCTGGTGTCGCGCGGCGTCGAGCGTGTCGCCATCGTCAACCGCACGCGGGCGCGCGCTGTCGCGCTCGCCGAGCGTTTCGGCCCGGCGGCGCGCGCGGCGACCTGGGACGAATTGCCGCAGCTGCTCGCCAAGGCCGGTCTGCTCGCCAACGCGACGATCCTCGGCATGGCGGGCCAGCCGCCGCTCGACGTCAATCTGGCGCCGCTGAAGGCGGAAGCGGTCGTCGCCGACGTCGTCTACGTTCCGCTGACGACGCCGCTGGTCGAAGCAGCGTGGCGGCGCGGCTGCGTCGCCGTCGGCGGCCTCGGCATGCTGTTGCGCCAGGCGGCGCCAGGCTTCACCCGCTGGTTCGGCAAGACGCCTGAGGTGACGGCGGAATTGCGGGCGCTGGTCGAGGCCGACCTGTGCGCCGCCGAAAAAGGCCGAACGTGATCGTCGCCGGACTGACCGGCTCGATCGCGATGGGCAAATCGACGGTCGGCCGCATGTTCGCCGAACTCGGCGCGCCGGTGTTCGACGCCGACGCCGCGGTGCGCGAATTCTATCGCTCGGACGAGGCGGCGGCGGTCGAGGCCGCCTTTCCCGGCGTTCGCATCGACGGCGATGTCGATCGCGGCCTACTCGCCGCCGCCACGCTCGGCGACCCGGCGGCGCTCACGCGCCTGGAAGGGATCGTCCACCCGAACGTCGCGCGCCGCCGCCAGGCCTTCCTCGCCGCCGCCGCGGCGGCGGGACGACGCCTCGCGGTCGTCGACGTGCCGCTGCTGTTCGAGACCGAAGGGGAGAAGACGGTCGACGTGGTCGTCGTCGTCAGCGCCGGCCTCGAGGCGCAACGCGCGCGTGCGCTGTCGCGGCCCGGCATGAGCGAGGCGAAGCTGGCGGCGATCCTCGCCCGCCAGACGCCGGACGCCGAAAAGCGCCGCCGCGCCCATTGGGTGATCGATACGCGCGGCCCCTATCCGGCCACCCGCGCCCAGGTCGCCGCCGTGCTGCGGGCGCTGGCCCCCGTCCCCGGCTGGAGGCCGACCGATGCGTGAAATCGTGCTCGACACCGAGACGACCGGGCTCGACCCCAGCAAGGGCGATCGGCTGGTCGAAATCGGCGCGGTCGAGATCGCCAATCAGATCGCCACCGGCGCCGTCTTTCACGTCCTGATCAATCCCGAGCGCGAGGTGCCGGAGGAGGCTTTCCGCGTCCACGGCCATTCGACCGCCTCGCTCGCCGACAAGCCGGTCTTCGCCGCCGTGGTCGACGAATTCCTCGCCTTCATCGGCGAAGATCGCCTCGTCATCCACAACGCCGAATTCGACCTGCGCTTTCTCAACGCCGAGTTGGCGACGCTCGGTCGCCCGCCCATACCCGCAGATCGGGTCACCGACACGCTTCTCCTCGCGCGCCGCAAGCACCCCGGCGCGCCCAACAATCTCGATGCGCTGTGCGACCGCTATCGCGTCGACCGCTCGAAGCGGACGCGCCACGGGGCGCTGCTCGACGCCGAGATTCTGGTCGAGGTCTATGGCGAGCTGACCGGCGGTCGCCAGCGCTCGCTGTCGTTCGCGACGGCCGAGGCGGCGCACAGCGACGGGCCGGTCGCGACGGCCAAGCGCACGCGGCCGACGCCGCTGGCTGAGCGCGCGACCCCGGCCGAGCTCGACGCCCACGCCGCGCTCGTCGATTCGCTTGGCCAATCGGCGATTTGGCGCCGCTACGCGCCGCCGATGGACAGCAAGGGTTAGGCGTTCGCCGGCGCCGCGTTGGCCGCTTGCAGCCGCTGCAGATAAAGGCGGTGGAAGTCGATCGGATCGACGTAAAGGGGCGGATAGCCGCCGTTGCGCACCGCATCGGCGATGATCTGGCGCGCGAACGGGAACAGCAGCCGCGGGCCCTCGATCATCGCCAGCGGCTGGACCTGTTCGGCGGGAACGTTTTCGATGCGGAACACGCCAGCGTAGTGGAGCTCGAACTTGAACGCGACGCCGGGCCCCTCGCCCGCGCCGCCTTCGAGCAGCAGCTCGATCTCGTAGTCCGTGGCGGCGATCTGCCGGCCGTTGACGTTGACCTGAAGGTTGAGGCCCGCCGGCTGCTGGCCGAAACTGCGCGGCGCATTCGGGTTCTCGAACGAGAAGTCCTTGACGTATTGCGCGACGACC